>Ga0207689_10000456_pt1 | contig 38414 bp, 52 predicted proteins | sample KBSMisM52_FD_184312 | JGI IMG/M metagenome (GOLD analysis project Ga0207689, IMG submission 184312) | Miscanthus rhizosphere microbial communities from Kellogg Biological Station, Michigan, USA - KBS Miscanthus M5-2 (SPAdes) (version 2) | ecosystem: Host-associated > Plants > Roots >...
CGGGGGCGGGGGCGGTGTGATCAATGCGATCGCCGCGGGCGGCGGTGGCGGGGCGGGCTCGCCTGTCGAGCGCGTGGGCAATCCCATCGCGGCAGCGTACACGTTCGTCCTCGGCGCCGCTGGCGCAGGGGGATCGACGGCCGGGGGAGCCGGGGGCAACGGGGGGGACTCGACATTCAGCGCAGGCGGCGTCACGGTAACCGCACCAGGCGGCACAGGCGGATCGGGCGATGCAGCCGGGACGGCGGGGGCCACAAGCAGGAGCCGCCGTGGCGGAACCGGCGGAGTGCTCTCTACGAATGGCACCACGAACGGCGGCGGGGCTCCCGGGCACCCGTCCATCATGGTGCGGATCAACGCCCTGGACGTCATGGCGATCAGCGGTGCGGGCGGCAGCTCATCCATCGGCGGCGGCGGCCTCGGGCATTCGACCCCAGGCGCGACAAGCGCGGCAGGGAACGCAGCCACGGGGCCGGCCGCGGGCGGCGGCGGCGCCATCGACGACGGCACGGCGGCCCGTGCGGGCGGCGCGGGCGGCGATGGTTACGGCATCCTGGAGGAATTCAGCTAGTCGCAGGTCGCGACACAGAGCGCCGGGACCAGCGACTGGGCCTGGCCGCTGTAGATGCGCACCACGCAGTCGACGGCAGGCTTCAGGGAGCCGTCTACGTTGAAATATTGGCAGGTCGCGGTCGCCTCGCCCGGGCAGAGCTGCCCTCCCAGCGTGCCCTCACAGACAGGGACCGACAGGTTGTCGCCACAGCCACACGCTACAAGCACCATCAGAATGAACGTCTTCATATCCAGATGATACACACGATACAGATGACACGCTACAATTGATTGTGGACACAGCGCATTAGAAACGCCCGTGCCGTTGCGTGCCCAAGCCGCAGCGATCCACGGTTCAAATTCCCCTCGTCGGTGGCCTCGACACCAAGACCGCGCCCGACCTGGTGCAGCCGGGGAGCTTCCTCGAGGTCGAAAACTGCTGGCGCGACCGCACTGGCGAATTCCGCAAGCGGTTCGGCTCGGCGGTGCTGCCCACTGCGACGGTGGAGGGGGCTGTCACGCCGACGGTGCTCGGTCCGCAGTTCTTGGCGAAGATCCGCAACGGCCTGTTTCGGATAGACGCGGGGCGCGCTGGCGATACGGCTGATCTGGCGGCCTTCTCGGCCAGCGCTCAGAAGTGGGCGCCGATGTACGAGGGCGACCAGGAAGCATCAATGCTGCCGGCGACCATCGCGGCGATCCCGTCTCAACTTGACCGGTCTCTCCCGGACAGCGCCTCGGCCGGAGGGTTCTCGCTGGTCGTGCACGAGAAGGAAAGCGGGTCGAACACCATCGAGGCTGTGATCGTCGACTCGGCCACGGGCAACATGGTCGGAGCGCCTCGCTCTATCGGGTCGATTTACCAGCGCCCCCGTTGCGCGGCGGCCGGTGGATACCTGTGCCTGTTCTACATCGACACGACAAACCGGTGGCTGGTCGTCGACGTGTGGAATACGGCCGCGCTTCCGCAGTTCCCAACGAACTACCAGATCGCCACCAACGTCACGGCGGCTGAGCCGTACTTTGATGTGATTCCTCGGCCCGGGGCGTCGACGATCCAGATCGCCTACCTGAACAACGCCGCCTCGATCACCGGGCGAGAGTTCAACCCAGCAACCGGCGCCACTGTCGCAACCGCGACGTTCGGCGCGGCGACCAACGCCGACCAGTGCCTGGCGTGGATGGACGATGCGACCGCGTCGGGCAGCTACTACCTGATCACCGCCGGCAGCGTCGGTGGCGTCGTGGTGCGCACCCTGTCGACGGCCTTTGCGGTCACCGCCACGCAGACGTGCGATGCCACCGCAACGGCGAACGTGCGCAACGTGACCGGGTTCTTCATCGCGGGCGGTGACAAACGCATCTACTGGGAGCAGGCCGCGTCCCCAACGTACAATTCGCTGGTCAAGTGCTGCTCTATCGTTGCCGGTGTCGCCACGGTGGTAACGGCGATCCGCGGGGTTTGCCTCGGGTCGAAGGTCTTCCTTCGGGGGCCGAGCACCGATCGCTACGTCCTGCTGACCTACGATTCGTTGCTTCAGCCGGTGCACGTGGTGGCCTACCTCGGCGCTCTGCCGAACCCTGGCGCGACTCCGGTACTGATCGGGAAGATATTCCCCGGAGAGGGGGGCGGGCGGACCGCGCGCCAGGGCGCCCTCCCGTCCGTTTCGCTGCTGACCGGCTCGGGCACGGCGCTCGCGACCTATGCCGTGGCGCTGCCGCGCTCGATCGCCGTCACCACCGTCGGCGGCGTCTCGCTTCAGGTGCGGAACACGCAGCTGATGAAGCTGGATTTCGCGCAAGCCGACCTTGGCCCGCCGATCGAGGTGGCGGGCGTGATGCTGATGCCTGGCGGCGTCCTGCGCCAGTACGACGGGGGGCCTTACGTCTGGGCCAGCAATCCGGAGTTGCTGCCGGAGGCGCTCACGTCCACGCCGGCCACGGGCGGCGGGGCCCTGACGCTGCTGGGGATCTACCGGTGGGTGGCGGTGTACAAGTACATCGACGGCGCCGGCCGGGTGCACTGGTCCGCGCCATCCGCAGTCATCGCGTCGACGCTGACCGGGACGCAAAACCAGAGCGCCATCACCGTCCCGGCGCTCCGGATCGATCTGCGGACCGACACCAACACGTCGCTGAATGCACTGGCTATGGTGTCCGTTGCGCTCTATCGCACCGTCGCCAGCGGGACCGTCTTCTACAAGGTCGCCGAGGCCGCCAACGTCCTGGCCGCCGACACCGTCTCGTTCACCGATCAGCTTGCGGACAGCGCGATCACGTCGAGAGAGTACATCTACACGACGGGAGGAGAGCTGCCCAACTTCGACGCGCCCGCCCTATCGTGCATCGTCGAGTACAAGGGCCGCATCGTCGGGATCCGGGCCGAGGATCGGCGCAGTGTCTGGTACTCGAAGCTGATCCGGAACGGCGTGTTCCCCGGCTTTCACCCTACGTTCACGTTGACCTTCGACGCCTTCGACGGCGACCTGACCGCCCTGGGCGTGCTCGACGACAAGATGATTTTCTTCAAGCGCTCGACCATCTACGCGCTGTCTGGCGATGGCCCCGACGACCGCGGGGTGGGCGGGTTCAACGACCCCGCCCAGGTCACGAACAGCCAGGGGACGATCAACCCGCGGTCCGTTCTGCAGGACCCAGATGGCCTCTGTTTCGAAGGCGCGCGCGGGATCTGGCAGCTCAAGCGCTCGGGCGAACTCTCGTTCATTGGCGCCCCCGTGCAGGCCTACTTCACCGGTGGTGGGCGGGACATCACCGCGGCCGTGCTGCTCTCTGACTACTCGCAGCTCCGCTTCTTCACCGCGGCGGGCCGCACCTTCGTCTGGGACTACCTTCAGCACCAGTGGTACACGTTCACGGGACAGCCCGCGGGCGCGGCGGTGGCGATCGGCTCGACGATCTACTGGTCGCACCCGACCACCGGCGTGGTCAGCTACGAGACGATCGGCGCGTACGGCGACAACGGCGTGGGCTACGCGCAACGGGTCGTTCCCCCGTGGCTGTCGCTGGCGGGGCTGGCTGGCGCCGAGCGCGTGAAGCGCCTGGCGCTCATCGGCGAGAACGTTGGCACCCACGCCGTCAAGGTCTCGACGTACCTGAACTTCAACGAATCGGCGCCGGCCTTCACGCCCAAGACGCTGTCGGGCGCCTCGGCGTGGCCTGAATCGGAATGGCGATGCGACGTCCAGCGGTGCACGTCGGCGAAGTTCGCGATCGAAGAGTCGGCCGCCAACACGGGCGCCGGGTTCCGTCTGTCCGCCGCGACGCTTGACGTGGCCGTGCAACAGCGCCTGCGCCGACTCCCGTCCGCCAACCGCGGGACGTAGTTGTTGGACACCGCGTCCGTTAATTCGCCGCGGCACCGAGAAACGGCCGTGCCCGTTCATGGGCTTTTGGGACACCGTCGGAAAGATCGGAAAGGTCGCACTTGAAACCAACCCGGTGACGGCGCTGCCGACGTGGGTAGGGGAGACCGCCACTGGCGGCAGGGGCGCAGAGGCCACGGCGGATGTCGTAGGCGACGCATGGGACACGCTGAACGGGGCGGGCGATCACCCTCCGGCGCTGCCTCCCCCTGGGTCGAACGCGCCGCCCGCGTTGCCTCCGCCTGCTGACCCGTCCGCCGTGAATCAGGACACGGCCGCGTCTCGCGCTCTGCTCGCGCAGCTGCTTGGCCAGTACGGCAATTACCAGGGAGTGGCCGCACCGACCGCGGGCTATGCCACCGCGGCTCCGGCGTCGACGGCGCAGGGCTCGACGGCGCAGGCGGCCAGCTGGGCGCCTGTCGTGACGGCGCAGGGCGGACAGATTGGCCAGGCGGCCTCGGTGGCGCCAATGTCCTTCGGCGGGCCGATGTCGGCTGGCGCGTCCAGCTCCGGATCGGCTGCCCAGGCGCTGGCGGCGCTTGCCGATCCGGCGACGACCTACGCGGGCGCCACGATCGACAAGACGGACAGCAACGAGGTGCGCGCGCGCCAGCTGTCCCTCGCCGACGCGCTGACCAGCGTGATGAACGGTGGCGGTCCGCAGAGCCCGGCGGCGGCGCAACTGCAAATGGGCCTCGATCAGGCGCTGCAGCAGCAGGCCGCCATGGCCGCGAGCTCGCGCGGGCAGAACGTCGGGCTCGGGCAGTACAACGCCGCGATCCAGGGCGGACAACTCGCGGGGCAGGCCAATCAGCAGGCGGCCCTGCTCAAGGCGCAGGAGACCGCCCAGGCGCGCGCCCAGCTCGCCGGCCTCCTGAACGACACGCGCGGCCAGGACATCGGCCTTGCATCGAACCAGGCGGGACTCACGAACCAGGCCGGCATGTTCTCGGCTGGCGAGGTCAACAAGGGCAACCAGTTCAACGCCGGCCAGAAGAACAACGTCGGCATGTTCAACGCCGACCAGCAGAACCAGAACCAGCGCCTCGATGCGCAGCTGGGCACGCAGGCGTCGATCGCCAACATGACCAGCGGCAATCAATACAACGCGCAGATGAACGCCCTGGCCCAGGCCCTGGCGATCCAGAACGGGCAGTGGAGCCAGGACACCAGCCTGGCCAACGCACAGCTGGGCCAGCAGAACAACCAGTTCAACGCCGGCCAGTCGAACAGCTACAACCAGGCGCTGGCGCTGGCGCTGCAGCAGAACAATCAGTTCAACGCAACCCAGGACCAGCAGAACAGCCAGTTCAACACGGGCCAGTCGAACACCTACAACATGAACCAGGCCCAGCTCAACCAGGGCGTGAACCTGGCGAACCTGGGTTCGGCGCTGGGCACGAACCAGCTCAACCAGACGGGGCAAAACAACATCCTCGCGGCGCTGATGACCGGCAACGGGCAACTGCTGGGGGCGGACGCATCGATCTACGGGACCCAGACTGGTGCGAATACCCAGATGGGCATCGCCCAGATGAACGACAGCCTGCAGAGGTACCTGCAGCAGCAGAAGATCGACCAGGAAAACAACTTCAGCACCAAGGATCTGATCAACACGATCATCGGCGGTGGTAGTACCTTGCTGAAGTTTGCCTAGGGCCTGAGCGGTCGTTCAGCCTTGCAGCCGCCCGGGCGCCCGGTGCACGCTTGGCGCATGCGAAAGTTCATTGGCGGCGTTCTGCTGGGGTGCATCGTATCGGCCGGGATCGCCATCGCCCAGGTCCACGTGCGCGGATACACGCGCTCGAACGGGACCTATGTGGCGCCGCACGTTCGTAGCTCGCCCAACGGAACGACCGCCGACAACTGGGGCGCGAATGGCAATGTCACCCCGTACGAAGGGATCGCGCCAGCCACCGCAGCCTCTACCTCGATCGCCGAGAACAATGCGATCCTGGCCGCCGCAGCGGGTCCGTCGGCGCCTCCTTCCAGCCCCTGTGCGACGACTCCGGTTAGATATTCGGTCTGCGATCCCGATACCGGCAAGTGCTGGATAGAGGCGAACTTCCTGACCAAGACCGGATGTGAGTCATATTTGGCGATGCAGGGCGCATGGTGCCATGACGAGCCCGGCAAGATCATCTGCGACCGCACACAAAAGCGCCTCGGCCGCCGCAGCTGCTCGGAGTAGCAGCCGCCCGAGAAACGTCGGTGCCGGGGTGTGCACACCGACCCCGTTACGGGCCAGATGGTCGCGGACCCCGGCGATAGCCTCGCCCCGGGAATCACGCCAGGACAGGTAGCCTCCACCGAGACCGAGGGCACCAGCACGTCCCGCGGCGGACTCGCGCCCGCTGCCCAGGCGCGTCTCGACGCAGGGCGGGCCATCGATGCGACCGCCGCAACGGGGATGGTCGACGCCGTCGCCAAGGCTGGTGCGCTGGCAGAAGAGCGCGCTCGAATCGAGCAGGAAAAGGCGAACCGCGAAGCCGCCGTCACCGCCGAGTACAACAACCGGCGGTTGCAGGCGTTGGACGCCGCCGACAAGGACATCCAGGCCGCTCGCGCAGCCCACAAGCAGGCCTTCGACGACTACCGCAAGATGGGCGTTGGCGATTTCTTCTCGGACAAGGACCCGGCGACCGGCAAGGAAACCCGCAACACGGGGCGCATGGTGCTGGCCGCGATCACGGTGGGGCTCGGCGGGTTGATGCAGCGGTCGAACGGCGGCCGAAACACCGCCCTCGAAGCGCTCAACAAGACGATGGACGACTACTTCGCCCGCGAGCGCGAGAAGATCCTAAAGGCGCGTGACGTCGCGGCCGAGGCGAAGGGCAATATCGGCGACGTGGCGCAGAACCAGGTTGCCGCGCTGAAGGCTCTCGATATCAAGGAGGCTGCCGCGCGGTCGAACGTGGCCGACGAGATGAAAGTCCGGCTGGCGGCGTTCGGTGTACCCCAGGCTCAGATCGACACCAACCGGGCCGTGCTCGAGCAGCAGCAGAAGGCCGCCGAGAAGCTGCAGAAGGTGGACGACTCGGAACGCACGCACATCGTCTCGACGCACACGCGCGCGCTGCAGCAGCCGGGCACGGGCCAGGTGTTCGGCCCTGGCGGCAAGCCGCTCGTCGACGTGGGCGACAAGGTGAAGGCGAAGGACATCAACGCCGTCATCGCGAACGCCCGCGAGATGGCCCAGTCGATCAAGGAACTGGCCGAACTGGACAAGAAGGGCGTGTCCATGCCGCTGGTCGGAGAGACGGCCCAGCGTCGCGAGTCCCTGCGATCGTCCATCCTGCTCAAGGCGAAGGAGCAGGCGAAGCTGGGCGCGCTGTCGGGCGGCGACATGTCGATCATGGAGAGCCAGCTTGGCGGAAAGCTGTCCGACGCAACGGGGGCTGGCCGGGGCGCTCGCCTTGACGAGATGGCGAAGCTCCTGGATCGCGGGACCACCGCGTACCTCGACAGCCAGGGCCTTGCGGGCGCCCAGGTGCTGGAGAGCGTCGGCGTGACGCCCAAGGCGAAGCCGGCCGCTGCGCCGGCTGCCGCTGCGACCCCCACCAAGGCGCCTGCTTCCGGCGGTGGCCTGTCATCCGCCGATCGCGCCAAGCTGCTGCTCCACCTGAAGCGCAACCCGAACGATCCGCGCGCGCCGGACATCCGCGCGGCGCTGGGGATGTGACGTGGACGCGATCGACGAGATCCTGTCGAAGGTGAAGCCGGCCGCTGCGCCCAGTGGCGACAGCATCGACGCGATCCTGGCCAAGGCGCGGCCCAAGGAGCCCTTCGACGCCATCGTTGCGCGCACGCCCGGGCCGGCAGAGGCACCGCAGGGACGCCAGTACACGTCGGCGCCGATCGATGCCCTGCACGAGCAGATCGCGGCGCTGCAGGCCGACGAGCAGCGGCGCGCTACCGATCCGTCCCTGGCTGGGCGCTTCAAGCGCGGGTTCGGCAACGCAGCGGCGACGTTCGCTGGCGGCGCACACGCCGTCGCCGAGACCGCGGCGCACCCGATCGACACGATCACCAGCGGCCCGCGGCGGCGCCAGTTCGTTCGTGGGGTCGACGACATGCTGACCCTCGGTCACGGCCAGCGCCTCGCCGCCCGCGTCGGCAACGCACTGGGCGACACGCCCGATGTGGCGATCGGCCCCGAGACGTTCGGCGGCGGAATCGCTGGCAGCGGCGGGATGCCGGTGCCCAACACGCAGGCTGGCGATCAGGCAGTCGCGCCCGAGTTCCGCCAGCTGGGAAACGTTGCTGGCGTCGTCGGCCCGGGGCTGGGTCGCGCTGCGGCTGGAACGCTGGCCGAAGCGCTCGGGCGGCGCGCGCTGGCAACCGGCGCCGCCCCTGGCGTCGTCGGCAACCTCGCTGCGCGTGCGTCCACGGCGCCGCTGGGCGGCCTGGGGGAAGTCTTGGCCAACGCCGGCCAGCAGGCCGCGGGACGGCTGATCCCCGGCCTGGGCGCGGCGCCTGGGGCGGTGCGGGGCATGCTCGGCTATCAGCTCTCGGCGCCTGCTGCTGCTGGCCTGTCCGCCGATGCCGAAGGGGATCGCGTCGGCGCGGCCCTGGATGCTGCAACCGATCCGTTCGGCAACCTGGTAGCGGGTGGGCTCGGTGCAGCGATCGGTGGCGCGCCCGATCGCGTCGCCAACCGGATCGTCAAGGACGTTCCGCACGGCGAGGCCACCGCGAAGCTGTCCACCGCCAAGAAGTTCGAGGCGCGGATCGGCCCGGACGGCGAGTTCCTGCAGAACATGCTGGACCGCGATCCGAAGCTGGAACGCCAGCTGGCGATCAGCGCGAAGAGCAACCCCAAGAAGGTCGCCGAAACAGCGCAAGGCCGCATCGAGCGGTACGACGCCGCGAACGATCGGCTGTACGACAAGATCGACAACGCGCCCGATCGCCGGTTTGTGAGCGGGCCTGACGTCGGGCGGCCGATCGGCGGCATCGACGTGCACGCGATCGACCAGGCGCTGGCCAAGCTCGAGGCGACCGCCAAGGACAAGATGCAGCTGGGTCAGACCGGCCCCGTCGCCAAGGTCCGCGCCGCGCTGGCCGAGGCGTACGGCGAGGTCATGGAAGACGGCTCGAAGAAGGTTGTCCCCGGCACCGTGAAGCCGTCCCGCGACGTGCGCAGCTTTGCCAGCAACGATATCGGGAAGGTCGCCTTCGCTGGCGATCCGAACATCGATCCTCCGGAGCGCATCCGGGCGCAACAGCGGATGTACCGCGCCGTCACCGACGTGATCGAGGACGCCGCCAAGGGCCGGCTGTCCCCGGGCGAAGTCGCGAAGCTGAAGACGGCAAACCGCGACCTGTCGATCCTGGTGCCGATGCGAGACGCCCTGAAGGAACGGGCGGCAAAAGAGGCCGTGGGGCGGACGTCTCTCTACTCGCTGCTCGGCGGCTCCGGCGTCGGCGCGTCGGTCGGCGCGGGCGTTGGCATGGGCGTCGCCGGCCCGCCGGGTGCGTTCGTCGGCGCCAAGGTAGGGGCGGGCGTCGGCGCAGCCGGTGGAGCCATCGCGGGACGAGCTGCCCGGACGCTCGACTACGAGCTGATGCGCACGGCGCGCGAGCAGGGCGGCACGGCGGCCGCCGCGAAGTTGATGCAGCTCTCGCGGCAGGGCGCCACCGACGATGAACTGCGCACGGCGCTCGACCGCATGGGCATCAAGCTCGCGGATTGACCTACTTCGACGCAACCCTGGTGGCGCTGGTCTCGGTCGCCTTGGCGATGTCCGGGGCGGCCCCGGCCGCGGGCGCCTGCTGCTGCTTCGCCTTGTCCTGCTGGAACGACAGGTGGAGCCGCGCCGCGAGCTCGGGCGTGATGGTCTCGGCGCCCAGGAAGATGCGCAGCAGCCGATCGCGCCGCCACGGCAGTTCGAAGCTCGTCTTTTGCGCCACCAGCGAGGCCAGCGCCCCGGGCACCGACTCGGCCACGTCCTGGTAGAGCAGGGGGTAGACCCCGCCGAGAACCTGCATCTCTTCGCGCAGCAGCGTCCCGCTCTCCATGTTGGCGAAGATCAGTTGCGGGTCATGGACGACGGCCAGGGCGCGGCGCAGCCTGGCTAGCGCCGTGTCGGGCGGCGGCTCGGGCTTGGGGCCGGTGGCGGTCGGACGGTTGTAGATAGGCACGAACGGGCGCAACACCACCAGCGCGCGCTCGGTCGCGTCGTGCAGCGCCATCTGCTCCGCGGCGTTATCGGTGCCAGACAGCGTCTCGATACGCGCTTCGTCATCGGGGGGCGCGAGCAGGCTGGCGATCGAGGCCTTGTAGTCGATCTTGGGTGGCAGCTTGAACTTCTCGAACGAGTCCGGGCCGCCTAGGAATGCCTTCATCGCCGCGCGGAGCTTCTTGGGGAGCTGGGCCGCTTCCTGGCGCATGGCCTGGGTAATGCGCACCGGTCCGCCTGCGAGAACCGTGTCCAGGCCCACGACGGCTAGCAGCGCTTCGCCGAGGACTGCAATCGCTGGATCCATGCAGCGGCACCGCCGTTCCAGGAACAGGTGTGCCGGGGCATGGGTGTCAGCCGCATCGACAAGTTGATCATCGACCCGGCAGGGGCCAACAACATGACCGGCACCGCAACGGTCCTGTCGACGCCGATCCGGATGGACTCGCTGCAGCAGCTGTCCTTGGAGCTGTCTTACACCGGAACGCCCAACGGCACGCCGACGTGGGAGGACAGCGACAGCTACGACCCGGTCACCAACCCCAACGCGACGTTCTTCACGCTGGCCACCACCGCAGCACTGGCGGCGATCGCGGCGGCTGGTTCACAGATGGTCGCAGTGACCAAGCGGGGCAAGTGGGGGCGCGTGCGCTACGTCAACACGTCCGGAACCGGTCAGCTGACCGTGCGGGCCTTCGGCACCGGAGTCGTCTAGGCCGTGCGCGAGCCGTCGCGATTCCCGCGCGTGGTCGACGAGCCGGCACCGGCGCCCGACGTCGATCTGCGCCCGTGGTCGTCTCGGAACGCGAAGGCGTTCGGGACGATCATCGGCACCGCCCTCGCGACGCTACTCGTGGGCACCGGCGGACTTACCGGCCTGGCGCACGTCGCGGGAATCGCGACCGTCAAGGAGATCGCCGCCCTCGACGAGAAGCTGACCGCCGCGGAGCGCACGCGGGCGACGGCATCGGACGTCGACAGCAAGCGATTCACGGCCATCACGGCAAAGCTGGACGCGCTGGCGAAGGACACGAAAGCGCTGCGCGCGGACGCCGCCAAGAAGACGAAGAGGCCAAAACCAGACGCCGGGGGCGCGAGTGAATGATAACTCCCTGGACCGATCGGCTGATAGCATCTGGGACGGGATTTACCGGGGCCGGGCGAGCAGTCACCGACGAAATCTCGCAAACGTCGCCAGTGAAACGGCACGCGTCGCGGTCCTTATCGCGCAGGGCTCGCGCCTCGTCGATCGCCTTCCAGGCGCGGATCGACAGGTGGAGCTTCTTGGCGTCTGCGACGAAATAGACGAGTTGGTTGAGTCGATGCGCCGCACGTCCGAGCACCTGCGGGCCGAGGCTGGCGTTGCGGTCCCGGTGGTGCGGCCTGGGTTCTGGGCGAGGTTGTTTCGCCGATGAGCTTCTTCGATCCCGAGAAGACGCCGACATCGCCGCCGGGGTCGTGCTGGCGGTGCGAGCGCTTTCACGCCGTGTTCGTCGACGCGCCCATGCCGGGCTCGCGCTACGAGATCGAGCGCGTGCCCACCTGCGTGCTGGCCCAGGACTGGGCGTGGTGTGCCGTGAGCTTCTTCCTGCGCCTGGGCAAGTACGAGTTCTACCTGGGCCCCGACCACCGCGAGAAGCCGCGGATCCCGTACGACCTCGACCGACGCCGCCGACCGGCAATTCCGCCTCGGCAGGACGACAAGTGAATCACGAAAGGACCACCATGTTTCGAAAGCTCAAGCTCCTGATCATCCTCGCTGGATGCTGCGCCGCCTGCGGGACCATCCCCGAGTCGACGGCACCCGCAGGGGCCGTCACCGCCGTCGAGTCCGCCGTCGCTCTCGACGGCAGCATGACGATGACCGGACAGTATGCCTGCGCTGGCGTCACCTATCTGATCGAGCAGCCGATCTCCCAGACGCAGTCCCGGCGCTGCTGCGGACTGAGCAACGTCTACAACACGAAGATCGGTCAGTCCGGCTTGCCCTCGGGAACGAATTGGTCCGGCTACACGAAGGTCCAGCTGCTGTGCAACAACATCACCATCCCGGTGTCGCCAGTCTGCGGCTCCGGCGGCGCGCTTTGCGCCACCGCCCGCGTGAATTGCGCGATGTACAACAAGCCCAACGGCGCGAGCTCCTGGACGTACTCTGGGACCGTCGAGACCGGCTGCATGCTCTATCCCGACTACGCCGCGCACGGGCTCTATCAAATGGACCTGTGGTACCAGGGCGGCGGCAACGGCGTGGGCATCTCCGCGTGTTCGAGCGGCTTCGGGGCAAACCTCTACTACCTGTTCGGCGGATGACCAGCGCGCAACTGTCCACCGTCGAAGGTATCATCGTCACGCTGGAGAGCGGCGTGGCGCTGCTCTACCCGCCCGCCGCGCCCCTGGTGACCGCGATCCGGGCGCTGGTGGAGACAGCCGAGGCGCACGGCATCGTGCCGGTGGAGCTGCCCGAGGGGCAGCTGCGGGAGATTGCGGCGGGGATGGCGGCGGCCCGGGCCTCAGCGATCACGAGCGATCGGGCGCGTCGGAAGTAGGCGCGACCCCAAGCCGCGCGAACGCCCGTTCGTAGCTGGCTTCCCAGCCCCTGGCGATCTCTCGCGCCCACTCGTCCTGGCGATCGGCAAGCATGACCAGCGCCGCCCCGCTGGCGACCCCCGGTGCTGGCACCTTGATCCACCGCCCGACGAACGGAATCGCCGCGAGAGCGGCCAGGAAGCCACGGCGCTTCACGGCGACCCCATCAGCGTCAACCCGGAGGGCAACTGGATCGTCACACCCACGCCCGGCCCCTTCCCGCCGCCAATCACCTCATCGACCGTCTGCCAGCGATCGTGCCATGAGCGAACGTGCTTCCAGCCGTCGCCAGCCAGCACGCCCGCCGCAACCAGGCCGTCGAGCACCAATTTCCGTCCGCCCGCCGCTACGTTGTCCGGGTCGCGCCGCTTGTCCTTCTCGACCCAGTCGAAGGTCATCAGCACCGCGCGCTCGAACGGCCCTGGCTTGTCGATGCGCGCGGCCTTCGCCAGCGCCCAGATGGTGTCGGTCCACTGGCGTTTCAGGCGCGCGTAGGCCATGCCACGGCCGCCGCTGCCCTTGGCGGCGGCCAGCAGTTCATTCAGGCCGGGCAGGGGGCCGGGCACCCACAGGACGGCCATCGTGGCGGTCCTGTGGATCACAGCCCGTGCCGCCGCCTGAACCGCGCGACGGCTGCTCGCCCAGCCGCGGCGAACTGCTGCACCAGCTTGTTCCGGTCGGGGAAAACGTCGCGCAGGTACTTGTCAGCGCGCTCCGCGTTGGTGGTGCGTGATGGGTCGTTCTTGTGGCTCCGCTTCATCGTCGAACCTCCTTGACCGAACAGCCCAAGCACCGCACGATCGGCAGCTTGAAACCCGAGGACCTCGTCAACGAGATCGTGCGCGCCAGGGCCGCCTTGGAAGAGGCGCGCGCGAACGTCACGCGCTTGACCGAGTACATCGGCGCGCTCGAGCTGGCCGCGAAATTGAAAGACCCGTCGTTGACTCGCAAGCGTATCGACAGTATCGTATCGTCCGTGCAGCTGCAAGGGACGCCCAAGGTTTCTAGCTCGACGCTCCGGGCGGCCGGGCGTGCGACCCGCGGCGGCGAGGCGCAGCGGCGCCTATACGAGAAGGACATGACGATCGCCAAGCTGGCCGAGAAGCTGGGCGAGGGCAGGGCGCGCGTGTCGAAGTGGTTCGGGACCGCCGACGAGAACCGGCCGATCCCACGCCGCTACGCCGAGCAGCTGCTGAAGGAATACGGGATCCCGCTGTCCGCCTGGGCCCGCATCGCGGACTAGTTTCCGGACACGGCGTCCGTTAATTCAGCGCGTCACTGATCGTATCGTCCGTATCTTTCCGCTTGCGCGTGTTCGTATCGTGCGTATCATCTGGGGATGGACAACGACACGACGCCCGACGAGATCGAGGAAGAGGAAACGGTCCCGGTCCCCGCCGAGACCAACCGCGAGCTGGTGTACGGCTCGCACTTGTTCGAGGACGGAGAGATTCCCTGCGCACCGTTCGGCGCCGGTGGAGGTGGCCCGTGGTGAGCCCGGCAACGGCGGATCGGCTGTTGGCCTGCGCGCGGGTGTCGGCCGCGCTCTCGGATGTGGTGCACCTGGTGCCCCCCGAGCGGCGCGATGAATTCGTGATCGCGAGCGCCCAGGTCATGGGGTGCGTCCTCGGCATCCCGTCCGGCGTTGTGCAGTCGGCTTGCGCCAGGGTGACGGCCGAGTTCGACGCTCGGCGTCTCGGCCGGTGCGAACACCTGCGCGTCCGCGACCTCTGCGACGAGTGCCGGCCGTGAAGCTCGACGCCGAGAAGTGGCGCGCCTTCGACGCCCTTTGCCAGCGCATCGCCGATCGGGCGCGCGGCGATGCGTACGACTCGATTGAATCGTGGACGGACCCTCCGACGTTGCTCGGGTTCGACCACGTGCACCCGGAATTGGTCGGCCCTGTGCCGACGACTGAAATCTGACCGACACACCAACCCGAAAGGAACCTGACCTATGCCCTTGAGAATCACGAAAGCGACCGACGCCATCGAAGTGAAGACGATCACCACCTGCGTCATTGGCGACCCTGGCCTTGGTAAGACGTCGCTGGCCGAGAGCGCAGAAAAGCCCCTGCTGTTGGACTTCGACCGCGGCGCCCACCGCGCCAAGAACCGCGGGGACGTCGTCGAGATCGCCACGTGGGGCGACGTCACGAACATTCTGCCGGCCGATCTGGTGGCATACCGAACGCTGGTGGTCGACACCGCGGGGCGCGCGCTCGACTGCCTGGCGGCTGACATCATGGAGCGCGACCCGAAGGCCGGACGAGGGGGATCGCTCACGCTGCAGGGGTACGGCGCCCTCAAGGGCCAGTTCACGAGCTGGCTTCGCCTGATGCGCTCGTTTGGCCTCGACGTGGTGCTGATCGCCCACGTGGACGAGCAGAAGAAGGGCGACGAGACGATCGTGCGTCTCGACGCCCAGGGCAGCTCGAAGAACGAGATCTACAAGTCGGCCGACATGATGGGCCGGCTGTACCTCGACAAGGGGAAGCGGATCCTGAACTTCAGCCCCACCGACGTGGCGTTCGGCAAGAACCCGGGGCAGTTTCCCCCGATCGAGGTGCCGACCGCCGACGGCGTTGCAGCGCCGCCCGCTGGCTTCTTGGCCAAGATCATCGCCGACACCAAGGCGAGCCTGAACAAGCTGTCCGCCGAGGCCACCACCGCCCAGGCACAGCTTCTGTCGTGGGCCGAGCGGATCGCCAAGGCCGAGAGCCTGACCGACTTCGACGCCTTGGCGGCAGCCGGCAAGGCCGAGGGCGCCCCCAAGGCGGTCGGCGCCATGATCGCGCGGGCGGCGAAGGTCAAGGGCTGGTCCTGGAACAAGACCACCGGCCTGTTTGACCTGGCCGAGAAGGCGAAGGCCGCGTGATCCGGCTGTCGGTCACAGATCTGGAGTCGTTCCGCTACTGGCGGGACGACGAAGAATCGGAGCTGCCCGATCTGCTTCGCCGGCTGCAGCACCTGGACCCGCCCACAGACCAGATGGAGGCGGGGCGGGCGTTCGCCAGGCTGATGGAGAGGGCCACCGTCGGCGAGATCGAATGGGCGACCGTCGACGGATGGCGCTTCAGGTTCGACCTGGACGCCGAGATCGAACTGGCGCCCGTGCGCGAGCTCAAGATCGAGCGCGTCTACCAGACGCCCAGCGGCCCGGTCACGCTAGTGGGCATGGTCGACGGGACCACCGGTAAGCGGGTCCGCGATCAGAAGCTGACTCAACGCTGGGATGCCGAGAAGTACGTCGACAGCCTACAGTGGCGCGCCTACCTGGCGATGCTTGGCGCGGACACGTTCACCTACGACGTATTCGTGGGTCGCTACAAAGGGCAGGACGTCACGATCGGCGAGTACCACCCTTTGACGTTCTACGCCTACCCCGACATGGCCGAGGACGTTCAGCGGGCTGTGAATGAGCTGGCCGCGATCGTTGCGCACCATCTGCCCGAACGGGTGGTGGCCAATGCCTGACGGTGGGGGGAAGGGCCATTTCACGTCGATGGCCGAGATCCGGACGGCGCTGGCCGACCATGACCGGCGGCTGGCAGCCGTCGAGCGCGACGTGATCGATCTGACGGACGAAGTCGTCAAGCGCCGGGCGCGTCGGCGCCGACGGAAGCCGAAGCCGTAGGGGTGGTGATGAAACTTCGACGCGACCGAAGCCAGTCACCAACCCCGGATCGCCGCGGAAGTCGCGCGGCTGCCATCTTGCTGGAGGCTGTTCCATGAGCCTCCAATTAGAATTGCCCGGTATCAGCCAGGCTGGCACCCTTCGCCACGCCCTCGACCACCTCCTGACCCACGCGCTGGAATGCGCCGACGCCACAAGGGCGATGCACGCGACCCACGCGCGCTTCCTCCTGGAGTGGTTCGCCGATCGCCAACTAGACGCGATCGGCTACGCCGACCTGAAGCGGTTCTACGTCGATGAGCAGCGCCGAGGGTTGAGCCGCGAGACCGTGCGCAAGCGGCTGAGCACCCTGCACATGGCGTTGGCAGAAAGCGTCCGCATGGGCTGGCTCGACAAGGTGCCACCGTGGGTGGTGATCAAGACCGACTCGAAGCCCAGGAACTCGTTCTGGACGCGCACGCAGTGGGAGGCGGCCCACATCGCGTGCGACGATGACCAGTTGCAGACATGGGTGGCGCTGGGCTTCTGGACGGGGCAGCACACGTCGGACCTGAACCGCATGCGCTGGTGCGATGTGGACCTGGTGCGCCGCACCTGGATCAGGCGCAACACCAAGAGCAAGGCCGAGCCGTTAGAGCTCCCGTTGCCTGACCGCCTGTGGTCGGTGCTGACCGAGCGGTACGAAGCGCTTCAGCCGCACCGCCGCGACCTGATCGCGGGCAAGAGCATGGGCCACCCGAACCGGCCGTTGCGCGAGATTTGCCACCGCGCCGACGTGCCGCTGATCTCGCCGATCGGACTGCGTCATGGCTGCGAGACGTACCTGAGCGAGCGCGGCTGCAACGAAGAGTTTCAAGTCGCGTGGATGGGGCTGCGAAGCCCGAGGATGCTGCACAAGCACTACCGCCACCTGACGCCGACGAAGGTGGACGAGGGCCGCAAGGCCATGAACGCCTAGATCACCAACACAACGTTCGACCAAGACGGGGCCCATGGGGCCCCTTTTTGCGTTCCGGCCATGCTCCCGGCGACCGAAGTCAACGGGGCCAATGTCGATTGGTGCACGGCGCGTCAACTAAGGGTTTCTCGGCCGTATTTCGAGAAAAACAACACTTTGACGTTTCGCATCGGTGACATGTAGGTAGAGAATCAAACTTGCGCGCGGGAACGGACTGTGGCTTTTGTTGAAGGGCGAGATGACCAGCACCGTCCACCGTTCGAGAAAGCCCGCTCCGCGCTTCCCGGTCATCTCGCACATGTCTGGCGCGTCGAAGCGGGCCTTCTTGGCCGGTGGACTCCCTTGGAGGCCGCATGGAAACGAGCAATCGTCCCAGCGGCGGGGATGCCGGATTTCGGTCTAACGGACTGAAAATCCATGTGTGGACAGTTCGATTCTGTCCCTGGGCACCCCGTCGCACCCGTAACGAAGTAGTCCGCACCGCCGCCAGCGCTATCGCGCGCGGCACGATGAGCCTGCGCACCGCGCGGGCAGTATTCGGCGTCACCCGCCTGCTCGGGGGTGCGTCTTGAGCCGGGTAGAAGTCCGGACACAGGCCGAGCTGGACGCCGCTCTGCTTGCCGGTTACCTGCCCGTGCTGGTCGGCGACGGAACGTTCGCCATCAGGTCAGGATCGCCCAGGGTCGAGGCGTACGACAGCTCGGCGCCCACGGTCGTGGCGTACGACAGCTCGGCGCCCACGGTCGTGGCGTACGGCAGCTCGGCGCCCAGGGTCGAGGCGTACGGCAGCTCGGCGCCCACGGTCGTGGCGTACGGCAGCTCGGCGCCCACGGTCGTGGCGTACGGCAGCTCGGCGCCCAGGGTCGAGGCGAACGGGATCTGCCGGCCGTTCATCCGCGGCGCGGTCAGCATCACCGCCGGCGCGCTGGTCGCCATCGCGGTGCTGGGCGGCAAGCCGAAAATCACGGGCGGCGGGTTCGTCTCTCGCGCCGACGTCTCGACGCCCGCGAGCTGGTGCGAGTTCTACGGCGCGAGGGTCAGCAACGGCGTCGCGACGCTCTTCAAGGTCGTCAAGCTCGACTACAAGACCCCGCAGCGTGGTTTTGCCTACGTGCCAGGCACCATTCCGTCCGCGCCCGACTGGGACGGCGGCGCGCGTGAGTGCGGCGGTGGGTTGCACTTCTCGCCGACCACGCATTCCACGCTGACGTTTGCCGAAGGACTGGCGCGCGACCAGCGGAGGTTTGTCGCGTGCCCCGTCGCGCTGGCCGACATGGTCGTGCACCCGGATGGTTCGTATCCGCAGAAGTGCAAGGCCCCGCGCCTGGCCGGGCCCTGCTGGGAGGTAAACGAGGACGGTGAGCCTGTGCCGGGCGCCGTCGTCTGGTCGCCCCCCGCCGTTGCCGTGAAGGCCGCGCGCAAGGCGAAGGCGAAGAAGCCCCCAGCCAAGAAGCGAAGGGCGTCATGAGGAGACTGCACCGTCTCGCGTGCGGCGTCGCAGCGGGCACGCTGATCCTGTCGGCCACCACCTTGGCGATGTGGGTCTTTCTTCGGTCGGCCGAGCTTGGCATCGGGCTGATCCAGGTCGCGTACCGGGCGGCGGTGCAATGAAGAGCGGCGGCGAGACCCTCGTGGCGCTGCTGATCGCCGCGCTGATCTGCGGCGGCTTCTGGGGCATAAGCGAGGCCGTCAGCGCGGTTCGCTGCGGCGCTCGCTGGGGCGGCATCGAGCACCGGTACCGCGTGATCGGCGGCTGCCAGGTGCGCGGCCGTCAGGGCTGGATACCAGCGTCAGCGTACCGCGAGGTGTCCCCATGAGGTGGGCCGGATATCGCGAGTTGCCGCTCAAGCGGCTGAAGCTGCCCGGGGACATCCCGGCGCGGATGAAGCTCCCCCATGTCATCGAGCTTTCGAAGTCGATCGACCTCGGGAACGAGCTGATCAACGCGCCGGTGGTCGAGGGCGAGACAGAAGAGCTGCACGCAGGGCGTGACCGCATCGCCGCTTGCCTCCTGCGCAGAATGAAAAAGGTCTGGTGCCACGTCGCCGTCGAAATGACCGACGAGGACCGGGCGGACCTCGAGCTATTCGAGAACCTCCACCGGCGCCAGGACAACCGCGACGAGCTGATCGCCCGCCGGGTGGCGCGACTGGCCGGGCAATTACCGGACACGGCGTCCGGAAAACCGGGGCGTCGAAAGACCGCCCGGGGCGCCGCGCGCGAGCAGGTGGCCCGCGAAATCGGCACCACGCCGGAAGCGGTGCGGGCCGCCGAGAAGCGGGCCGAGGCTGACGAACAGGAGGAGCAGGAGGAGCCCGCGACGCCCGTCGTGGTGCCCCCGCCCGTCGAGACGTGGGGCGTGCCGGTGGATCACCTGGCGCAGGAGTTCGCGTCGGTGCGGATCGCTCAAGAGGCGATGCGAGCGGCCGATCGCCACCTGCAAGCGGCGCAACGTGCGCTTGCTGCACTGGCGGACGGTGGCGGCGTGGCGAGGCACTACCACGCGCGGCTGTACGCGGGGGTCCACAATGCGGCGGCTGCGCTGCGGGCGGACATTCCGACGGCGCTCTGCCCGTACTGCAAGGGCGCGCCGCAGCGCCAGGTGAACTGCAACGGGTGCAGCCGGATCGGCTATGTCGGCGACAACGCGCTACTGGGCGTGGCCGAGGAGCTGAAGCGCGGCGGAGCGGCGGCGTGCGTCCCTGACGGGAAAGGCGGCTTCATGCCGGCGGTGGTCACGCCCGCCAAGAAGAAGGCGATCCCTTCCGCGGCCAAGGCGCTGCAGATCCTGGACGCGGACGACAAGCCGATCGTCGTGCCGCCGGACGAGGACCTATTTTGATCGCGGCGCTCTTTGTCCAGAAGGGCGGCTGCTACTGGAACCTGCCAGGCGTCGATCCGTGGGACGAGGCGAGAGATGCGCGGCTGTACGACGGGCCGCACCCTGTCGTCGCGCACCCTCCGTGTGCGCGCTGGTGTCGACTGGCGGGCCTGGTTGAAGCTCGCTGGGGCATCAAACGCGGGGACGACGGCGGAACGTTCGCGTCGGCGCTGTCGTCGGTTCGTAAATGGGGGGGGGTGTTAGAGCACCCCGCGTACTCGGATGCATTCGCGGCGCACGGTCTGTCGGCGCCAACTGGCCCAGGGTGGCAGCGAACGACGGACGGGGGCTCCGTGGCCTACGTTGAGCAGGGACGGTACGGCCATCTCGCGAAGAAGGCGACATGGCTCTACGCGTTCGGCGTCGAGTTGCCTCCACTGGACATGGGCGTCATCGCCGACAACCAGTCGAAGGCCCTCGTCTCCTGGTGCGGCAATCACACGCGCTCAGATGACCAGCGGCCTCGGCTGTCGAAGAAGGCCCGGTCGGCGACCCCGAAGGCCTTCCGCGACCTGCTGATCGGCATCGCCGAGTCGGTGAACACACGGAGGGCGGCGTGACCGCGGCGCAGGTCTCCCTGTTTCAGTCCGCGCCGATGCTGCGCGATCTGCGCCACGAGGCGAAGAGGCGCACGCCGCGCCCCTACCAGCGGGCCACGATCGACACCGCGATCGCACAGTACCGCCAGGGCCTGCGCTCGACGCTGGCAGTGATGGCGACGGGGACGGGGAAGACGTTCACCGCGTCCCAGGTCATGGCGGCCACGCTGGCCAAGGGCGGCGCGTGCCTGTGGCTGAACGAGCGGGACAACCTGGTCACGCAGATGTGCCAGGAGCTGCCCGGCATGCTCGGCGTCGACGTGTACCGCGAGCAGGGGCCGATCCGGGCGCTGCCATCGGCACGCGTGGTGGTGGCCACGGTGCAATCGATGACCGAGGCACGGCTGAAGACGTTCGACCCGGCGAAGTTCAGCCTCATCGTCTGCGACGAGGCGCACCACAGCGTCACGGCGAGCTATCGGCGGGTGCTGGCCTACTTCGAACGGGCCCGGATCCTGGGGTTGTCGGCGACCCCGCAGCGGCTCGACGGAAAGGCGATGCAGCTGGTGTACGAGGCGACCTGCGCCGACTACATGATGGGGCCCGCCATCGCCGACGGGTGGCTTTGCGGCGTTCGCGTGGTTCCAGGTCACCAGCGCCTCGACTTGTCGAAGCTGAAGAAGTCCGGCGACGACTACACCGACGACGCGATCGCGGGACTGCTCACGCCCGAGGTGCTGAAAGGGATGTGCAAGGACATCCACGATCTGCACGAGGGTCGCCGCGGGGTGAGCTACTGGCCGCGCGTCGAGATCGCCCACGTGGCGGCCAAGACGCTCAACGTGATGGCGCCTGGGAGCGCGCGGGCCGTCGACGGCAGCATGTCACGCGACGAGCAGAAGCAGGTCTTCGACGCCCACAAGTCCGGCCAGTTCATGCACCTGTGCAACTGCGGCGTGGTGGTCGAGGGCTACGACGACAAGGGGATCGCGTACATCTACCAAGGCCGCCCGACCCGCAGTATCTCGCGCCACATCCAGGAGATGGGCCGGGGCGCGCGACCCTCCGAGGACGCGAACATTGACGCCTACGCGACGGCGGAAGAGCGCCGGGCGGCCATCCGCGCGAGCTCGAAGCCGGACGCCCTGATCCTGGATGCGGTCGGCAACCTCGGTAAGCACGCCGTAGCGGACCCGATCGATGCGCTCGCCGGGAAACTCGACGACGAGCCCACCAAGAAGCGGGCGCGCGAGATCTTGGAGCGCGACGGGGGTGGCGACGTTGAAGGGGCACTGGAGGCCGCACGGCGACTGTCCGACGGCGAGCGGGAAGCCGAGGCCCGACGCGTGGCGCGCGTCCAGGCGGCTCAGTTCGCGTGGGGCAAGGCGGTGGACCCGTTCGCGGCCTTCGGGCTCGCGCCCCAGGCGGACGTGCCTGGCCCGCTGGCGCCGCCGCCCTCGATGAAGATGCGTCGCTACCTGTTCGGGAAGATGGGCACCTGCCCGCCGACGCTCACCGACGCGGACGCGCAGCGCCTGTCGAAGACGATCCGTGCGCGCGAGCGGGCGGGCCTCGCCGACCTGAAGACGGTGCAATGGCTCAGCCGTCACGGCATCGCAGGGCAGCGGATGTACCAGGAGACGGCGAACAAGGCGCGCGCCGCCATCCTGGCGAAGCGCGACTGGTCGGAGGTCGAAGCGATCGTGTCGGGCCGCGCGGGGGAACTGTATTGACCTCCGCGCCGGCGTGGGCGGTGCTCGAGCGGCGGGGCGATCTCGTCAGCATCGGGGAGCGGCGCTACATGTGCGTCTGTCCGGCGCACAAGGACGACAAGCGCAGCCTGCAAATCACGGGCGGCGACACTGGCGCGCTCCTGCTCAAGTGCTTCGCCGGCTGCAAGTTGGACGACGTCCTGTCGGCGCTGGGGATCACCATGCGCGACCTGTTTGCGCCGTCGGTGGAGCGGAAGCCCACTCCAGCCCCGGCCCCCGTGAAGGTGGTCGCGCAGTACGACTACTTCGACGAGGCCGGCGTGCTCCTGTACCAGGTGCAGCGCCTCGATCCGAAATCGTTCCGCCAGCGCAAACCCGATGGCACAGGCTGGTCCTACAAGCTCGGCGACGTCCGCCGCGTGCTGTACCGGCTGCCCGAGTTGCTGGCGGCCCCCGGGCGCCCGGTGCTGCTCGTCGAGGGCGAGAAGGACGTGGACAACCTGCGCAAGCTCGGCCTGCTCGCTACCACGATCGCCGGGGGGGCTGGTGCGTGGCGGCCCGAGTACGCCGATTCGTTGAGCGGGCGGACGGTGATCATCCTGCCGGACAATGACGAGCCGGGCCGTCAGTTCGCAATGCAGGCGTCGACCTGGCTGCTGCGGTCGCTGATCGTGGTGCTGCCTGGCCTGCCCGAGAAGGGCGACGCATCCGACTGGATTGCAGCGGGGGGCACCGCCCGGCAGCTGGGCGAGCTCGCCCGCGCGGCGGCACGGGCGAAGATCCGCAACGCCGAAGAGATAGCGGCCGCGCTGGGGAAGGCGGCGGCATGAGGTTCCCGTATGAGGTGCCCAACTACTCAGACTTCCGCACCGGGCTCGACTTCGCGACCGTGCGACAGATGCTGTGGGTCCACAACGACGATCCGAAGACCTGGCGCTACAAGCGCCGCCGGACCGTCCTCGGCTTTTGGCGACAACTGAAGCAGCAGCTCTACGCGCAGCTGCTCGACCAGGCCGAGACCAGCGAGCCCCCCCCAATGACCCGCCTTTCTGAAGGGAGCGAGCAATGACCACGAGAGACCTGACCGAAGCGGTGTTATGGGTCGCGGTCCTTTGGGGCTGCGTCGCGATGGGCTGGTGCCAGCCATGAGCAAGTCCAGCAACCAGGAGGTGGCCACGCCGCGCGAATTCCTCGACGCGTTCGAGCAGCGTTTCGGTCGCATCGGCTTCGACCTGGCGGCCAACGCGGACAACAAGGTCGTGCCGTTCTTCTACGGCCCCGGCTCTGACCTGGGCGAGGACAGCCTGCGCGAGGACTGGACGCTGGTGCGCGAAGGTCCGCTGTGGCTCAACCCGCCGTTCAAGACGATCGCGCCCTGGGCACGGAAGGCAGCCGGCGAGTCGACGCACGAGCCGATCGCGATGCTGGTGCCCGCCGCGGTCTGCACCGGCTGGTTCGTCGAGCACGTGGCGCCCTTCGCGTACGTGTTCGAACTGACGCCGCGGGTCTTCAGCACACAAATCCGGGACTGCATCCTGGCGATGTTCACGCCCGAGGGCTACGTGGGCCGCGAGACGTGGAGGTGGAAGTGAAGCTGCCGATCGTTGTGCTGCGCCACTACCGGAATTCGTGGGACGCTGCGATCTGCGGTGCGCGCGGAAGCCGGCTGACGTTCGTCATGCAGCGCAAGGCCATCACCTGCCCGCGATGTTTCGAGCAGTTGGCGGCGCTCTCGCTGAGGCGACCCGGGCAGATCAGGGTGCAATGGGCGGCTCGCACGAAGGCGATGCGCAGCCTGCCGTCGGACTTCAGAAGGCTGCCGGAATGATTCTTGACATTGCCGCGCCGCGCCTGCCACTGCGGGATTTCAAGTGACCCGCGCAGTGAAGCCCGAGAAGACAGAGCGCAACGCCCAGGTCGTGGCGGCCCGTGCGGCTGGCTGGACGGTGTCGCAGATTGCCGAGGCGGCGCACCTTGCACGGTCACGCGTGCGGGCGATCCTGGCGATGCAGCGGCGGCGGGCGGCGCGATGACCTGCCCGGAGTGCCACGGCTCGGGTTACGTCGCGCCGGCCGATGGTGCCAGGTACGCGCATCGGTGCCCGACGTGCACGGTGGTGAGCAAGAAGGCCTCGAGCAAGCGCCAGATGCCCCGGAAGTCCATGGCCGAGCTCGGCCGGGAAGCGGACGTAGCGCTGGCCCGCGCGAATCAGATTGTTCGCCAGTCGGCCACTGAACAAGCAGCCGCGAGACAGCAAATAGGTGCGGCGACAAAGCCGCGTACTGGAGGGGGACCCGCGCAAAGGTAGAAAGCGCGTGAGCATCCGACGCCAGGAAAGCCTGGGCTGCATCGGAGCTGGCAAGAGTTGGGTGTTATCGCCACGCGGCTGGTCACCCGAGGAAGGCCGAAGCTATTCCGAGCTGGTGCAGCAGCTGCCTGGATGCACTCCCCTCTGACTCCGCACCGAAGAATAGTCCGAGATGACCACCAGTCAGGAGACTGGAAGGTAGCTCGGTCTCTGGCCGGAGCATGAAAGTAGTCAAGTAAGCTTGACTATCGCGCTGGGCCCTGCCACATGCGGATCTGAAGCACCGATTCGTGAGAACGCCGGTGCTTTTGCATGAGCGAGAAACAGGTCAGTCCGCGACAGGCCGAGCAACGCAAGCGCGTGTTGCCGCCGCATCTCTGGAAGCCGGGTCAGTCGGGCAATCCCGGTGGCAAGAGCCGGCAGCGCATCGAGCTGCAAGCGGCCATCGAGAAGATTCACGCCGGCCCACTGGCGTTGGCTGCCCTCGATCGCCTGCGCCTCATCGGCATGGGCGTGACGACCTTCGGGCTGCGGCAGCTGCCCGCCGAGGACAAGGTGCAGGTCGCCGCTCTCGTGGCGTACCTGGATCGCGTCGGTGCGCACGTGCCGAAGCGCAAGGAAGAGGACGAGAAGCCGCTGGCCGACCTGTCGCCCGAGGAGATGGACGAGCTGGCGCAGGAACTGGCGCGCAAGGCCGAGGCGAAGCGGAGCGAGGTGTCTTGAGCATTCCCGAGCGCCTGCGCCGGGAGTGGTACGGCAAGCTCAAGGCGGCCGGGTTCGAGGACATCGAGACCGGCGACGAGCACAACGGCCTGCTCAAGACCGACAAGCGGTTCCAGGAAGGGCACGAGAGCGCCGACGAGGCCCAGGCCGAGTATTACCGGCTGGCCTCGGTCTTCCTGCACGAGCACCGGTGGCAGTTGTCGCGCGACCAACGGATCTGGGCAGCACACGCCGAGGGCGTGCCGATGCGCGAGATCGCAAAGCGCTGCAAGACCTACGTGCGCCTGGTGCACGCGACCGTCAACCGGCTGCGCGCCATCATGCTGGCCACGCCCAAAACGCACATCGGCCGGCCCAAGGTGCCAGGTGGGCGCAGCAGCGTCACCGCATGGAAGCTTCAGGTGCGGTTGACCGACGCCGAGACCGAGGCGCTGCACTGGCTTGCTGGTGAACTTGGCGTGCCCGCGCGAGAGGCCGCGCGCCACGCGATTCGCCTTTTGGTATCCCAGAAGTCGGGGAACGGGCGTGCTGCTGCATGAGCGAGAACAGCAAGGAGAAACTGCGGCGCGTCCTGTTCGTGGGCTGGATTGGGCCGCCGGCTGAGACTGCCAAGCAAGCCCGCGATGCCATCGCTGATGCCGTGGCGGAAGCGCTGGCCGGAGAGTACGGCGACCTCGACTGGATTCGTGACCTGCCCGTCAAGGCCGAGCCATGAGCGCCCTGCCGATCGCGGTACGCCTTGCCCGCGCCGCTGACCTGGCGTTCATTCGCAACAGCTGGCTGCGGAACTACCACGAGCACGGCCACCTGAGCCACGTGCCGAACGGCGTGTTCTTCTCGGATGCCGGGCACTGGGGCGTGGTGGACAGGTGCCTCACGGGACCGCGCGTGGTGCTGGTCGCGCATCCCGAGGGAGACGAGGACACGATCCTCGGCTGGGTGTGCGCCGAGTTGGACGTGCTGCACTACGTGTACGTCAAGGCCCCGTTCCGCCGGCTGGGCATCGCCCGCACATTGCTGGGCCAATACAAGCCCATGGCCACCTGCACTCACTGGACGCCGGTGATTCGCGAATGGGCGAGCCGCGGCCGCGCCTACACGTTCAACCCCTATCTACTGGAGCGAGCATGAAGATCCTCGGAGCAAAGTTCAAAGACACCGTCCGCATCCCTGGCCCACGACCCACTGAAGAGCTGTCCGCGCGCACCAGCAAGGGCGTCGAGATTGACCAGGTAGGCGGCCTGCTGGTCGTGTCTCGCACCGACGGCGGGCGGGTCCATTCGGTGGGCGTCCCGCTGTCCAACGTGGCGTACGTCGAGTTTGAGGCGACCGAGGCCGAGGACGTGCCGGCGCCGAAGGCCAAGAAGTGAAGCTACGCGTGGCAGCCCCAGCCGAAGAGCTGGCGTCGCTTCTCTGCATCGCCGCCGAAGCCCGCGAAATGTCTCCGCGCGAGCGCCGGGAGTGGGCGGTTGACGTCGCGGCGGCGGTTGCCGCTGTGAACGGCGCCGTGGCTGCCGTCTGCCCCGACGACGAAGAGGACGGGTCGTGGTGAACGAGGAAGGCGAGGCGTTCGCCAACCTGACCGCGCTGATGCGCCGGCTGGTGCTGGCCGGCCGGTCATCGTTCGGCCATGGCGTCCGCGTGCGGGACCACGCCCGAGCGTCGTGCGACATGTGCAACGCGGTCGTGCAGGCTGAGATCTTCCTGCGCGAGGCGGACGAGTTCGAAGCGAAGCAGGCGGTGGTGGCCGAGACGGTGCGCGACCCTGCGATCGACGCGGCGATCATCTCGGCCGCCGAGCAGGTCGCGAAGTTCGGGTAGCCCATGAACGTCCGCGCCATCGCGGAGCTGCGAGCCGAGCGGGCGCGGCTCAAGTTCACGCCCGAGGCGTTATGCGGAGAGAACCCCAAACAATTCGCCTTCGTCACCTCGAGGGCGAAGCGTCTGGTAGCCCGCTGCTCGCGGCGCGGCGGCAAGACCACCAGCGTCGACGACCGGATGCTTCTGCTCGCCCAGGAGCCGCCGTTTATCCCGCAGCTCTACTGCACGATGACCCGGCGCAACGCCAAGGACATCGTCTGGAACGACCTGCTGCGGGCCAATTACGAGCACGGGCTGGGGGGTATCCCGAATCATGGCGACCTGATTCTCAAGATGCCGAAGGGCGCGGACATCGTCCTGGCCGGCGCCAACAACGAGCGCGAGATCGCCAAGATCCGTGGCAAGCGGTACAAGGGCGTCAACATCGACGAGGCCCAGAGCATCCCCGAGCGGGTGCTAAAGCCGCTGATCGACGACATCGTTGGCCCCACGCTGCTGGACTACGACGGCTACCTGGCGCTGACCGGCACGCCGGGCCCGGTGCTGGGCGGGACCTTTTACGAGGCTGACCAGGGCACCAAGGCGGGCAAGTGGGAGCGCCATCACTGGACGCTCGTCGACAATGTTTACCTGCCAGTTCGCCGGCAAGGTGCCTCCGTGGAATCCATCCTGGCGAAGATCCGGGAAGAGCACGGGTGGGACGCCTTCAACCCGACGTATCGACGCGAGTACCTGGGCGAATGGGTGCGCGACGATGACGCCCTGGCACTGCACTACGACCCGCTCCGCAATGCCTGCGACTTCGAGGACGCCCCGCGAGCCGGCTGGGTCTACGTCATCGCGTTCGACATTGGGTTCGAGGACGCCGACGCGATCGCGGTGCTCGGCTGGGCGCCTGGCGAGCGGGTGTTGCGGCTGGTCAAGGAGACCGTCGTCCGTCGACAGGGCATCTCGGAGTTGGGCGCGCAGCTGCTGGCACAGGTCGATCGCTACAAGCCGATGAAGATCGTTGGCGACCTGGGCGCCCTCGGGAAGAAGATCGCCGAGGAGCTGCGCCGCCGATGGGGCCTCAACATCGAGCCCGCCGAGAAGACCCGCAAGGCTGAGCACCTGACCCTACTCGACGACGCGCTCCGCACCGGTGCCTTTCTCGCGCCCCCAGTCAGCCAGTTTGCCGAGGACTGCGCGCACATGCAGTGGGATCCGGCAGCGAAGGCCAAGGGCAAGCTTGAGCTGACCGATTCGTACCACTCGGACATTGGCGACGCCGTGCTCTACGGCTACCGTGTGGCGTTCCACTGGGCCGAGCGCAAGCCCGAGCCGCCCAAGACCGAGCTGCAGCGCCTCGACGACTGGGAGCGTGCCGAAGGACGCCGCATCGAGGCCGAGCAGCGACGGGGCTGGCTGGACGACACCGACGACGCGGGGTGGAACACGCCCGACTGAGTTCCTGGACGCCGTGTCCGGTAATTCGCCGCGTCAACCTGGAACGGGCGTGCCGGTTCATGAAGCCAGGCGATACCGTGAAGCTGAAGTCCGGAGGGCCGTCGATGACGGTGATGAACCTGAAGCAACCGGCCGCCGCGAGTCCAGCCTATGCGCAACTGCAGGCCGTGTATGCCGGCGTCGCGCCGTCTGGGCCCGCGTTCGAGCGGCCGGCCCTGTGCGTCTGGTTCGACGGTGCCATGCACCGTGAGTACTTCGAGGAAGCGGCGCTGGTCGTTGAGTAGGTAACAGCCGTGCCTTGGTGTGCTCAAGACGGCTGAACTGACCGAGATGCTGCGCGCGATGCGGGCTGAAGGCGTCGCGCGCTTCTCGCTTCACCCCGACGGCACACCAAACGAGGTGGTGCTGGGCCCGCTCCCAGCGACCATGCCGCCGATGGCCGGCAAGCAGGCCGAGAGCGACGAAGATCTGCTGTTCGCGCACGAGGGCAGCCAGTGACCCGCGAGCCGAGCACGCTCCCGCGCAGCCACGTGTCGGGCAGCAGCAATCCCGACGTCGTAAAGGTGTCGGCGCGCTGGTGGAAGGCCCCCGACGACGACGACCTGGCGAAAAGCGCGGTTGCCGCAGCGAAGGCCATCGAGGCAAGCGGCCAGCAGCAGGCCCGCGAGAAGCAGTGGCTGCTGCAGGCGCGGCTCTACGCCAATGCGCCGGTGACGTCGCTCTACAAGATGGGCGTGCGACAGGTGTCGCTCGGGTCGAAGCGCAGCGACGAGGCGCCCAGCAACCGCGTGAACTACAACGTGGTGCAGAGCTGCGTCGACACCGCGTCGGCCAAGATCGCGAAGAACAAGACGCGCGCCCTCTTCCTGACGTCAGGGGGCAATTACGACCAGCAGACACGGGCGAAGGGCCTCACCAAGTATTGCGACGGCTGGGCCGCCAGCGTCGGCCTGTACGAGCTGGGGCAGCAGTGCTTCCAGGACGCGGGTTGGGCGGACGCGGGTATCGCGTACACCTACGAGGACTACGACAGCGGCCAGGTGATGTCCGAGCGGGTGTTGCCGCACGAGCTGCTGATCGACGACACGGACGCGCTGTACGGCACGCCCCGGGTGATGTTCCGACGGCGGCACGTTGCCAAGGACATCTTGCTCGAGCAGCCGTGGGCGAAGGGCGACGGCGAGAAGGCGAAGGGCATCCGCGCGCGCATCAACCAGGCGAACCCGGCCGATCCGCTGATGCTGAACGGCACGGCGACCGACCTGATCACGGTGTACGAGGGCTGGCACCTGCGCAGCGGCAAGAGCGCCACCGACGGGCTGCACGTCATCGTCTGCGACGGCGGGCTGTTGTTCAAAGAGGCGTGGGACTTCGATTGGTTCCCCTTCGATCTCTTCAAGTGGGGGACGCGGCCGACCGGCGTGTGGGGCCAGGCGATGGCCGAGCAGCTGATCGGCATCCAGATCGAGATCGGCCGCCTGCTGCGCACTATTCAGCGGTGCCAGCACCTGTGCAGCGTGCCGCGCATCCTGGTGGAGCTCGGGTCGGAGATCGTCGAGCAGCACCTATCGAACGAGGTGGGCGCGATCATCAAGTACCGCGGCACCAAGCCAGAACTGTGGGTCGCCGCTGGCGTGCCGCCCGACCTGTTCGTGCAGCTCGATGCGCTGGTGAAGAAGGCGTACGAGCTGACCGGCATCTCCCAGATGTCCGCCAACAGCAAGAAGCCGGAAGGCCTCGACGCTGCGGTGGCGCTGCGCGAGATGCACGACATCGAGAGCGAGCGATTCGTGATCATCGCCCAGCGTTTCGAGAAGTTCTACCTGTCGATCATGGAGAAGATGATCGCGCTGTCCCGCCGCATGTACGCCAACAACGTCAAGCTGCGGGTCAAGGCGCCAGGCACCAAGCTGATCGAGTCGATCGACTTCGAGAGCGTCGACATGGAAGAGGACAAGTACATCCTGCGTGACTACCCGACGTCCATCCTGCCGACGATGCCCAGCGCAAAGCTGCAGACGGTGCAGGAGCTGTACGGCTCGCAATTGCTCAGCGACCAGACGCCCGCCGCGGTGTGGGCGCGCAGCCTGCTCGACTTCCCGGACCTCGAAAGCTACCTGTCGATCGAGCAAGCCGGGCTGAACGACGTGCAGCGACTGATCTCGGGCATCACCGAGCACGGCGAGTACGACCCGCCCGACGAGTACATCAGCCGCGAGATGGCGATCACCCTCGGCCACAACGCCCTGCTGAAGGCGCGCGCGGACAAGTTGCCCGAAGCGCGCATCGAATTGCTGCGGCGGTTCATCCAGGAAGCGATGGACCTGCCCACGCCGGGCGGCCCGCAAGCGCAGGGGCCGATGGTGCCTCCCGTCCTGCCAGGTGCGCCGCCGATGCCTCCTGGCGCCGGACCGATCCCGCCCGGGGGCGTACCGACGACGCCCGGGCCGATGATTCCCGCGGTCCCGTCGGCCGTGTCGGCGATCCCGGCCGCGGCTTGAGAAACGCTCGTGCCGTTGCATGGCACTCACGATCAGCACCGCGTCGAAGAACCTCGGGCTCAACGCGCAGCTCGATGTTCTGAATAGCGGCTTTCTGCGTATCTACTCAGGCACGCGCCCGGCCACGCCCGATACGGCGCTGTCGGGCAACACGCTGCTGGCCGAGCTGACATTCGGGGCGACCGCGTTCGCGGCTGCAACGGGCGGGACGAAGACGGCTAACGCGATCGGAAGCGACACCAGCGCCGACGCGACCGGCACGGCGACGTTCTTTCGAGCCTTCAAGAGTGACGGCACGACCGCCGTCGTCGACGGAACGGTGGGGACTTCGGGAACCGACGCGATCATCAACTCGACGTCCATCGTCTCGGCGACGACCGTCGCTTGCACGAGCATGGTGATCACAGCGGGCGGGTAACAATGGACGGCACGGCGAGCTATCGGCTGGCGTGGCTGAGGTCGCGAGTCGCAAATACCGACGCGGATATCGCTGACTTCTGCGGCCTCACGCCTGCTCGCTTCGCCCTGCTTCTGGCGAGCGTCGCGACGGCGACCCCTGCCGAGACGACGCTGATTACTGGCGCCATCGAAATCGCGACGCCGCCTGGGCCTGAGATACCCCCCCGCGTGCTGCCGCCCAAGCCGTCTGCGCCAATGGGCGCGACGCAGGGGCGGTAGTGGCGGCGACCGTAGCAGGCAGCGGGTCGACCGACGGGACCGGCAGCGCGAACACCATCGCGACGACGGTCACCGGCGTCAACGTCGGCGACTACCTCCACGTCTTCTGCACATGGGACGACGGATCCAACAACCTCACGCTGACGTGCGCCGACACGGGGGGCAGCACGTATTCCGCGATGCAGGATACGATCGGCACCACGCAACGGTGCTGTCAGTTCGGGGCGACCGGCGCCGTGGCGTCGACGTCCGGTGGCAGCGTCACCGTAACCGTGTCGATATTCGACACTCCCGGCACTACGCCCACCTCGACCGGAACGCGCGGCATCGCGGTCGACATCATTCGCGGTTCATCTGGGTGGCAGAGCGGCGCCGGGGCGCACAAGGGTCAGCAGCAGAACGGCCCTGGAACCGGGACGGATGCAATCACCACGCCGTCCGCGACGCCTTCAGCTAACCCTGGCGTCGCCGTCTCAATTTGCAGCAGCTCGAACTCCGTCGTGGGCAATGCTGGCACCGGATGGACCGACCAGGCCAACGCGTGGGCGGCGACCAAGCCCGCCAACCTTGAGAACAAGGCATTCTCGTCCGGGAGCGCGCTCGCTGCGACGTATACGGCGGATTCGGGTGGGGGCGGCGCGAACTATCGGACATTGATCGCGCTCTACACGGAGTCGTCCGGCAGCGGAAACACTCTCGACGTCGCTGCCACGGTGTCGGTTGCTACGTGCGCTGCCACGCTGGCCAGCACCGACAATCTTTCTGTCGCGGCAACCGTCCCTGCTGCAACGATGGCGGCGGCGCTCATATCGCCAGACTACGTCATCACGGTAGCCGCGACCGTTCCGGAGCCGACGTGCTCGGCGTCGCTGGCCAGCGCGGACAACCTGGCCGTTGCAGCTACGATTCCGGTCGCTACCTCGGCCATCGCGCTAGGCAGCACCGACGTCCTGGCCGTCGCGGGGTCCGTTCCGGTGGCAGCGATGGCCGCCAACATGACGGCGGGCACGAACAACGTCGCGGTCGATGCGGTCGTCCCGGTTTCGACGTGCGCCGCAACGCTGGCCAGCGCGGACGCCTTTGGTGTCGTCGCGACCGTCCCTGGGCCGACCATGACCGCAGCTTTGGCGGCTGACCTGGTCATGGTTGTCGCAGCGATATCGCCCGCCCCGACGATGGTAACGGTCTTGACGATTCCGACGGAAACGCCCGTGGTCGCTTCGCCCTGGGCGAAGCTGATGAAGCCCCGCTATGCACGCTGGGCTCGCCGTCGCGACGGCATCACCTAGAAACGTCCGTGCCGCTGCATGGAGCGAATCTCGCAACTAGAACCGATAGGCGCCGAAGGCACCGTGCTCACGTCGAACGGCGCCGGTCGAGCGGCTGTCTGGATGGGCCCGGCGTACCTCGGCAACTGCGGAATGCGCACGTACGTCCCCGGCAGCGCGGGCGGGACGCTGCTGAACATGATGAGCAAGTCGGTTCATCAGGTGGCAGACGACGTGGCGGCGGTGCAGTTCGCGATCCCGAACTGGCAAGGGACAAGCGAGGCGGGCCCCGGGGCCGCATCTACGGTCACCGCTACCGTGGAATTCGAGACGGGCCGCCGGTGGCGGCTTACCCTCGCGGGGGCAACGTCCATGTCAATTCCAGACGGCGGCATGATCTGGACCGATCCGCTTCCCTGGGTTATCCCGCGCGGGCAACGCTTCAACGTCTACTTGTATCGAACGAACGCCGTCGGGTGTGTGTACACGCCGAACGTGCAGGACCACGGCCTGGGGGAGCTGATCGAGTACAACGTTGGCGTCGACAAGACGGCATCCGGCACGATCGATCCAACGCAGACTGCGCCATGGGCTGGCCCGTGTGGAATCCGGGGCCTGATGACCCGCCCGAGCGTCTGCTTAATGGGCGACTCGATCGTGACAGGCGAGACCGACACCAGCGATGGCAGCGGCGGGCTGTCGTACGCGCGCGTCCTTCAGAACGCTGGCATCGCATGGCAAAACCTCGGAATCGGCGGCACTGGAGCGAACGGCTTCCTGTCCGGCGGTCACACTCATCGGGTGGCCCTGGCGTCATTGTGCTCGCACCTGATCCAGGAGTACGGGACCAACGACCTGGCTCTTGGCGATACGCAGATGCGCGCCGATCTGAACTCGATAAACGCGCTCATGCCAGCCGCGCAGAAGAAGTTCCTGACAACGATTACGCCACGGACAACCGGCAGTTGGGCCGACTTGGCCGGCCAGGTGGCCATCGCTCAGCAGGGCGTCATCGACAGCAACAACGCATGGCGCCTGACGGTGCCGACCGGGTTCACGGGCTGTTTCGACGTGGCCAACGTCCTGAAGTACCCGGGCACCAGTAAGTGGAAGTTTCCCGGGTACACCGCGGACGGTTTGCACCCGAGCGCGACCGCGTACGCAGCGATCGTGAGCAGCGGGATCATCACGCCGTCGAGCTTCTTCCCGTCGTCATAGGGAGCCCGGAATAGGAACACCCGTGCCGGTGCATGAGCACCGAAGCGAGTACCTCCGCGGCCGCAGCGAGCGCGCCAATCCCCAGCAGCATCCCGAATTCATCGGCGCCTGTCGCCGTCCCGGCTCCCGCTGCGCCCGCCGTGGCGCCCGCGCCGGCTGAGCCCGTAGCGCCCACCGCCGCAACCCCTCCCGCCCCCGATCTGTCCCGAGGCTTCGCGTCGCTGGCGGCCGAAGAGCGACGGGTCCGCACCGAGCGCGAACGGACCAAGGCCGAAGCGCAGCAACTCGCCACGTTCACGCAGCAGCTGCACGCCGCGCGCGCCAACCCGCGCGAGGCCATGAAGCTCCTGGGCTTCACCGAGGACCAGGTGCTGGAAGCGCTGGCCGGCGGAACCCCCGCCGTGCCCGCCGTCGACGATCGTGTTGCTCGCATCGAGCAGACGCTGGCCGAGCGCGACCGCCAGGCCCAGGAAGCGTCCACGCGCGCCCAGGTCGCCGAGCAGGAGCGCCAGGCAGACGCGGTGATCGCGAGCTTCCGGAACGACGTCACCGCCAAGATCAAGGCGGCCGGCGAAAAGTACGGCCTGATCCAACTGCACGGCGCGGAGAGCGAAGTCACCGCGCGCATTGAGAAGCACCTGATCGAGAAGGGCGAGTTACGGCCGTTCGAGGCTGTAGCCGACGAACTCGAACAGGAATACGAGGCCAAAGCGAGAAAGGCCCTCGAACTACCCAAGCTGAAGATCGTCCCTCAGAGCGAGAACCCCCGGTCCCAGAGCGAGCAGCGGACCAGCACCACGACCACGCTCACCAACCGCGGCACCACGGCGCCGGCTGCGAATTCGCTGCCCCCGTTGCCGCTCGACCCAGACGCGCGCACGGCGGAACTCCTCCGTCGCCGCGGCCTGGCGTCCTGACCGGAGGGATGACCCATGGCTTTCGATCTCACGACTCTCGCTGACGACCTGAAGAACCGGTTCACGCCGGACTTCATCGAGTCGATGGTGTACCCGCGCAAGCCCCTGTTCGCTGCGCTCAAGAAAATGAAGGAGATGACGGGCGACAAGTGGTTGCAGCCCGTTGTTTTCGACGACCTGCAGGCGACGTCCGCGGACTTTATCACCGCGCAGACGCAGTCCGCAGCGGCCGGCCCCGGCCTCGATCGCTTCGAGGTCACGCGCATCAAGAAGTACAGCTTCGCGCGCGTCGACAACGAAACCATCCTGGCGACCAAGGGGGACCAGGGCGCGTTCTTCCAGGCCCTGACCAAGGCCATCGACCAGAGCATGTCCGCGCAGGGTCGCCGGCTGAACTGGGAGCTGTACAAGGAGGGCTGGGGCGACATCGGCCAGGTGGCGAACTCCACCTTCGCCGGCACCACCCTGAACCTGACCAACCAGAACGACGTGGTTCGGTTCTCGAAGGGCCAGACCCTGGTGGTATCGACCTCGCAGAACGCCGCCGTTCTGAAGGCGGGCACCTGGACCGTCGCTGGCGTCAACCGAGCCGCGGGTACCGTCCTGCTGACCGGCACCCTCGCCGCAGGCATCGCGACCGTCGCGCAGAACGACTGGATCTTTCTCCAGGGCGACCGGGAAGATTCGGCCACCCCCACGCGTCGGTGCCTCGCTGGCCTCGAAGCGTACGTGCCGGCCACCGCGCCGAGCTCCACCGCCTTCTTCGCCGTGGATCGGACGCAGGACTCCCGCCTGGGCGGCCTGCGCTACGACGGAACCGGACAGCCCATCGAAGAGGCGTTGATTGACGCCGCTGCGCTGGCTGGTCGCGAAGGCGCGCAGCTCGACTTCGGCGTGCTGAACCCGATCACCTACGGACAGCTGATCAAGAGCCTCGGCTCGAAGGTTCAGTACGTCCGCATGGACCAGGGGAGCAACGAGGCCAAGGTGGGCTTCGAAGGGATCCGGCTGTACACCCCGGCCGGTCAGGTCGACTTCTTCCAGGACCAGGACTGCCCGAGCAATCGCGCCTGGATGCTGCAGCTGAACACCTGGATGTTCGGCTCCATGGGTGACGTCCCCCGCGTCATCAACACTGACGGGCTGGAAGTGCTCCGCGGCTCCAACTACGACGGCGTCGAACTGCGCGTTGGCTACTACGGCAACGTCATCGGCAAGGCGCCGGGCTGGAACATCAACGTCCAAATCTAAGCGGCTGCGGCGCGGGCCGGCTGAGCATCGCCGGCCCCGCTGCGGTCTCTCAGGAGACACCACCCAATGGCAAATCGAAATTTTGCTCCGCTCTCCGGCTCCGTCAAGCGCGGCGTCGTGAAGCTGGTCGGACGCTTCAAGACGACCACCAGCGGCACCTTGTCGACGACTGCTGCTGACTTCTCGTCCGCGAAGCAGGCCGGCTTCACGCTGGCCAAGACCGCCGCCAAGACTGGCCGCTACACCGTCTCGCTGCAGGACAAGTACATGGCCCTGCTGGCGTTGAACGCGGTGCCCAGTGGCGCCGCCGACGCTGCCTATGCGATCGCCAAGGGGACGCACTCGTTTCCACGCAACGTCGCGGTGGTCGGTTCGTCGTCTGCCAACGGGTCGCTGGACATCCAGTTCGCGCGCTCCGACACCATGGCCGATGCCGAGGTCGAGGACGGCGCGACCATCTACATCGAGCTCACGCTCGACAACTCGTCGGTGTAACCGATGGACGCCGCCAAGCAAAAGCTGGCGAACGCTCTCCTGCGAACGCCGCGGGTGAAAGACCTGGACAAGGATCCAGATCGGACGCCCGCGGAAAAGCCGGAGATGGTCGGCCTGCAAGATGCGATGCGAAAGCTCGGCAAGGCGCTCAACGAGGAAGACTCGCCGCGCGCTGCCGAGGCGTTCCGCGACGCCTACAAAATCTGCAACGGCTACAGCACCGACGAAGGGGAGTGATCCGGGGTGGCGACCACGCTCCTCCAGCTCCGCAACCGGGTCCGCGACCGCGCCGATCTGGTTGCGGACAACTTCGTCCTCGACGCGACGCTGACCCAGTGGATCAACGACAGCGCGCAAGAGCTGTACGATCTGCTCTTGCAGTCGGGGCAGGACTGGTTCGTCACCAGCGCGCCGATCACGGTCACGTCGCCCGCGGTGAGTTTCCCGGTGCCCACCGGCGCGGTGCGCTTCCACGGCCTCGACCGGGACATCGGCGGTGGAAAGTACGAGAGCATCAAGCGAGGTGTCTTCCGTGAGCGCTTCTCGTACACCGAGCGCCGCTACGTCGCGACGAAGGCCACGGTGTTCATCTTCCCGGGGACCAGCGCGCCGGGCACCTATGTCCAGTGGTACACCCCGGCCTTCTCGCCGCTGGTGGCCGACATCGACACCTTCGACGGCATCGACGGGTGGGAGGAATACATCGTTGTCGACGCCGCGCTGAAGTGCCGCGTGAAGGGAGAGGAGGACACCAGCGATCTCCTGGGCGCCAAGATGGCTTTGCGCGCGCGGATTCAGACGATGGCCGCGACCCGCGACGCCTCGGAGCCGTCCCGCGTCGTGGACGTCCACGCGGACGACGAATTCAACAACGACATGTGGTGACGCCGTGTCGGAATTCTGGCAGTCCCAGGGCAACCGCAACACCGACGCCGCCCAGCAGCAGATCCAGGTACTACAGGCGGCGCTCGAGGGCCCGCTCCCTCTGCGGACGCTGTCCGTTGCGCAGTCGGCCGTCGTGGACGCGAACGCCAGGTGCGTGCGCTACGTGGGCAGCACGGCATCCGACGTCCTGACACTGCCCACGGCGAACGCCCTGGGTGCTGGCGTGGGCCAGGCGATCGTGCTGGTCAACACGTCCGCCGTGGCGATCTCTGTCGTCCCCAGCGGCGCGGACACCCTTAACGGCGTGACGACGGCGTACAACCTCGCGGCGCGATCGCAGGTGCTGTTCGTGGCCGACGCGCAGGGCGCCTGGTGGGCCATGCCCGTGCCGGACCTGACGGGCAGGCTGCTTCGCTCGACGGTGCTGACCGGCACCAGCCTGACGGTGTTCCCTGGCACCAAGAGCTACCGACT
>Ga0207689_10000457_pt1 | contig 38364 bp, 40 predicted proteins | sample KBSMisM52_FD_184312 | JGI IMG/M metagenome (GOLD analysis project Ga0207689, IMG submission 184312) | Miscanthus rhizosphere microbial communities from Kellogg Biological Station, Michigan, USA - KBS Miscanthus M5-2 (SPAdes) (version 2) | ecosystem: Host-associated > Plants > Roots >...
GGGAAAAATCCCGGTGCTGGTGCGCGACGACGGCAGCACGGTTTACGACTCAGTCGTGATCGTCGAATACATCGAAGGGCTCGTCGGCGAGCCGCGCCTGATTCCGGCGGCATTCGAAGATCGTATCCAGGTGAAGCGCTGGGAGGCGCTCGGCGACGGCATTGCGGATGCGACGGTTGCCGTCTCGCACGATTTGCGCGAACACGAGGCGCAACGCAAGCCTGCCGCCTGGTACGTGAAGCAGCGGCAGAAAATCCAGCGCGGGCTCGCAACAATGGAGCGCGATCTGGGCCGCAATGAATTTTGCTACGGCGGCAAATTCTCGCTCGCCGATATTGCTGCCGGCTTTGCGCTCGGATATCTCGATCAGGTGTTGCAAGACACCGATTGGCGCAGCGAATTTCCCGGTCTCAAAAGTCTGGCGGCTCGCTTGGCGCAACGCGAATCCTTCATCGCGACAAAACCCGCCGTATAACCTCACGATCCGATGGAGTTTGCATGAGCGATCTCGAATACAGCGTTAAAGATCATATCGCGACGTTATTGTTGAATCGTCCCGAGAAGAAAAATGCCTTCACGGACGGCATGCTGACGCAATGGCGGCAAAGCCTGCTCGACGCGCAGGACGATCCGGACGTGCGGGTAATCGTGGTGACCGGCGCCGGCGATGCGTTTTGCTCGGGCGGCGACCTCGGGCGCCGCTCGCACCAGCTGACAGCGGATGAACCGACCGTATTGGAGCGCAAGCAACGGTTCGGCAAGACCACGCACTCCGTTGCTCTCACCATCCCGCACATCGACAAGCCGATCATCGCGGCGGTCAATGGCGCCGCGGTCGGCGCCGGCATGGACATGGCGCTGATGTGCGACATCCGGCTGGCGGCGCGCTCGGCGCGGTTTGCCGAAGCGTACGTGCGCGTTGGCCTGATTCCGGGCAATGGCGGCTGCTATTTCCTGCCGCGCATCGTGGGCGTAGCACGCGCGCTCGAGCTCTTGATGACCGGCGAATTCGTGGGCGCCGACGAAGCGTTGCGCATCGGCCTGGTCAACCAGGTCTACGACGACGACAAGTTTCTCGATTCGGCTTACACGTATGCAAAGAAAATCGCGGCGATGCCGCCGGTGGCGGTCAGCATGATCAAGCGCACGGTCTATCAATCGCTGACGTGCGACCTGCGCACCAGCCTCGAATTGATCGCTTCGCAGATGACGATCGTGCAGACGACGCAGGATTACCGCGAAGCGATCGCCGCATACAAAGGCAAGCGGGCCGGCGTATTCAAAGGTAAGTAACCTTATCGGCTAATGCGCGACGACGCCGGCCTCGCGGATTACGCGCGACCATTTCGCCAGCTCGGCCAGTATAAATTTACGGTATTCCTCGGACGAATTCGCGACCACGTCGGCGCCGATTGCGGCGAAGCGATCGCGCGTCTCGCGGTTGGTCACCCCTTGTACGATCGCTTCGTTGAGTCGCGCCACGACCGCCTTCGGCGTGCCGGCGGGCGCGCATATTCCCGACCACGTCAGCACTTCGTAGCCCGGAACGCCGGCTTCGTGGATCGTGGGCATGTCCGGCAGCAGCGGCGTGCGGCGCAGCGTTGAAATGCCGAGCGCGCGCAAGCGTCCGCTGCGCACGAACGGCAGCGACGATGGCGGCGCGTCGAACAGGAGTTGTAGCTGCCCGCCCACCAGGTCGGTGGCGGCGGGCGCGCTGCCCTTATACGGCACATGCGTAACCTGAATGCCGGCCATCGAGCGGAAGAGTTCCATCGCGAGATGTGAAGTCGTTCCGGTGCCCGCAGAACCATAATTCAACTGCCCGGGTCTGGCCCGTGCTAGCGCCAACAACTCTTTGACCGATTGCGCGGGATACGCAGGATTTACCAGCAGCAGGTACGGGATCGTCACGACGAGGGTGATGGGCGCCAGATCGCGCACCGGATCGTACGGCATGCTCGTTAGCAGTCCCGGATTGATCGCCATGGCTCCCGTGCTGCATAAGAGCAGCGTATAGCCATCTGCTGCGCTCTTCGCCGCGAGGTCCGCGCCGACCACGCCGCCGGCGCCGGGCCGGTTATCGACGACGACGGGCTGGCCTAACGCGAGCGTCAATTGCTGTCCCACCGTGCGCGCGACGATGTCGGTGGGACCACCCGGGGCGAACGGCACGATGATGCGCACGGGTTTGGCCGGAAACGGTGGCGCGGCCGCCGTCGCGAACGCATGCGCGGCGAGGCAGACCGCTGCCGTCAGCGCGCGGAGGATATGGGTCACTGGCTTTTATTCCAGCTGAATGTTGGTTTTTTCGCGCACCCGCGTCCATTGCGCGAGATCGCGCGTCAGCCGGCGCGTAAATTCATCGGGCGTGCTGGAAATAACCTCGGCGCCAAGGCGCTCGAAACTGTCGCGCGTGGCGGACAAGGCAAGTGTTTTCAACACGGCGTCATAGACCTTCTGCACGATTTCCTTCGGCACCGCCGCCTGCAACACGACGCCGGTATAGGTCGATGCCTCAAACGCGGGCACGCCGGCCTCGCTCATTGTCGGGACTGCGGGTAGCGACGGCGAACGGCGCGACATGGAAGTGGCGAGCGGCCGCAGCTTGCCGGCCTTAATCGAGGGACTGGAGCTGCTGATCTGGTCGAAGATGAGGTCGACCTGACCGCCGATCACATCGATCAATGCCTGGCCGCGTTGATGTATCGCCAGACGGAACGCTTGCTGCAGCGGCTATTTGCCTGCTGGTCGAGGCGCCTCCGAGGTCATCGAGCGCATCGCTTCGCGTGCGGAGTGCAACCTCGACATTACGGTGCCGACGGGCACGTCGAGTACGTCGGCGATCTCGGTGTAGAGCAATCCTTCGAGGACGACCAACGCGAGTATTTCCCGTTGCTCGGCCGGAAGCCGCGAAAACGGTGCCAGCATCTCGTCGGCATCAGCCCGGTCGTTTAGCCCGGTCGCTGGCGGGAACTCGCGTGCTTCCGCAACGGGGCGATCGGCGCCGAGTAGCCGCCGCCGCTTGCGCGGCTCCCGCACGAACCGTTCTCGGTGCAGGCGATGCATCACGGCGAACAGCCGGCGAAGCTGCGGCCATGGCGCTGGCGGCGACTGTCTTCCCGACGCACAGCTGAGAGTCTCAAGTACGAGCTCATCGGCGCGGCGCAGGTCGGCGGTGAGCACCCAGGCATAGCGCCGCAACCGCGGCAGCAGGACGAGAACGTGGTCTTGGGTCGGCGTGTCTGGCACGGTCATCGGACGAAACAGTGCATACCGCGAGCATCGCTCCGGCGAGGCGGCTTACCCGCATCGAGGGCGCAGCGATCTCTCGAGCGGTGAATCCGCGAAAGGCGATCAAAGGTTCAATCGCCGTGGCAGCAACACGGCCCGGCGACGCCGGACCGACCGACGGAAGACCTGGTACGGAATATCTCCGTAGCGGACTGGGTTTACACTGGGAGCGATCCAAGCGCTGTCGGCGAGCGGGGACGCCGACTGCAGCCTTTCCGGACATGGGAAGCGGTGGATACGAATGTCGCGTGGCGAACGCACCGAAGCCAATGCACGAGCTGGACACCGACCGGCGGACTCGGCTCAAGAGATTGCACTGATCGGCCAGGTTGCAAGCGGCGACATGACCGCTTTCGAGACGCTCTTCCGCCGGTACTATCCCAGGCTCAGGCGATTTATCGAGCAAAAGACCCGACGGCCGCAGCTGGTCGATGAAATCCTGAACGACACGATGCTGGTCGTATGGCGCAAGGCGGGTACGTTCAACCTGGGCTCCAGGCTGTCTACCTGGATCATCGGCATTGCCTTGCGGCGAAGTCTCAAGGCACTCGAACAGGTGGACGATGCGATCGACTTCGATCTCGATGCCGTCGCAAGCCCGGTGGAGTCCGGACCCGAAGCGCACTTGATGCGCCAGGAGCTGCGCACGGAGTTGAGTCGCGCGCTGAAGTCTTTGTCGCAGGAGCATCGAGCCGTCATCGAGCTTACCTATTACGAGGGTTGCACGTACCGCGAAATTGCGACCATCGTCGGCTGCCCAGTTGATACCGTGAAGACCAGGATGTTTCACGCGCGACGGCGTCTCAAGGCGCTGCTGGCAGACCGCGGGAAGGAAGCGGCATGAGCGCGAATTGCCCCGGAGCGCTGCGCGCGGAGGGTAGTCCTATGAGCGCGAAGGGCCGCTCCCGAGCGCGAATTGCCCCGGAGCGCGGCGCACGGAGGGTAGCTCCATGACCGCGCGCATCATTCCATTCGATGCCGCCGCGCACAAGGTCGCGCACGTACTGCTGCCGTGGCTGGTAAACGGAACACTCAAAGGAGACGAACTCGCATTCGTACAGCGACACCTCGACGAATGCCAGGATTGCCGCCATGAGGTCGAGTGGCTGCGCGAACTCCACGCGGCCTGTATCGCCGGCGAGGCCACGCCGGGCGCGTCCGTTGCCTTTCGCAATCTGCGCCGCGAGCTGGAAGCGCCAAGGGTTGGCCGAGACTCGATGGGCCGGCTGCATCAATTCCGGGCCCGCACACGACGCTGGTGGCAATGGGCGATCGCGGCTGAATTCGCGGTGATCGTCGTGCTGGGAAGCTTGCTGCTGACGAGCACCGACCGCCCGGCTCTGTACCGAACCCTCGGCGCCGGGAACGCTGGAACGCCGGCTACGGGAAGTCTCGTCGTCGTATTCGATCCGGCAACCTCCGTAGCGGACGTGCAACGCATTTTGCGCAGCGCCGGCGCACGAATCGTCGATGGCCCGACCCAGGCGAATGCGTACGTGCTCGAGGTGCCCGTCGGGCAGACGACCCGCGCAGCGCGCGCAATAAAGTCCGAGCGCGCCACGCTGTTGGTCGAGCCCCTTGGCCCTCAGGACGCCCGATGAGGATCACTCGCACGCTGGCCCTGGTGGTGCTGCTGTGCCTCGCCGCCTGCGCGCGAATGGATCGCCAAACCGATGCTTCGGTCGATAGCGATTCGCTCGAACGGCAGGTGCTGGTGCTATTGCGTTTGCCCGCGCCGCACTTTCGTCCCGACGCAAGTTACACCGGCAGCTACGATCGCGGGGCTGGACGCGATGCGCGGCGGAGAATCGCCGAACGGCTTGCGACACAGTACGGCCTGAAAATTATCGACGGCTGGCCGGTGGCTGCGCTCGGTGTCGACTGTTTCGTCATGGAGGCTCCGGGCAATGTGGCGCTCGCTCAAGTCGTGGAGAAATTGTCGCTGGATCCGGGCGTCGAATCGGCACAGCCGATGCAGTTGTTCCATGTGCTGGCGCACAACGATCCGCTGTACCCGCTGCAGCCGAGTGCCAAGCTTTGGCGCCTGGACGAGCTGCACAAGGTCACGACGGGACGGCGCGTCAGCGTGGCCGAGATCGACACCGGCGTCGACGTCAGCAATCCCGATCTGACTGGACGAGTGGCCGTGGCGCGTAACTTCGTGGACGGTCGCCGCGATGTCGCCGAATGGCACGGGACCGCGGTCGCCGGCATCATCGTCGCGCGTGCGGACGATGGCATAGGAATCGCCGGAATCGCCCCCGAAGCGAAATTCCTGGCTCTGCGCGCTTGCTGGCCCGCCGCAACGTCCGGCGACACCGCGGCCTTTTGCAGCAGCTTCACCCTGGCAAAGGCGCTGCAGTTCGCGCTCGACGAAAATGCCCAGGTAATCAATCTGAGCCTCGGTGGGCCACGCGACCGGCTGCTCGAGCGACTTCTCGACATCGCGTTGTCACGCGGTGTCACCATCGTCAGTGCCGTCGATCCCAATCTTGGCGACGGTGGGTTTCCCGCGTCGCATCGCGGAGTCCTTGCGGTCGCGGGTGATGACGGGCACGATGTAGCTGCGGATATTTTGCTGGCGCCGGGGCGAGACATTCCAACGACCATGGCGGGTCAAAAGTGGGGATTCGTTACTGGTTCGTCGTTCGCTGCCGCGCATGTGACCGGTCTCGTGGCGTTGCTGCGCGAGCTCGCTCCCGATCTGCGCCCCGACCAGTTGCGGGAGGCGCTGGCGCCTCGGGCACTGCGGGGCACGTCTGACGATCGCCGCGTCATCGTCGATGCCTGCGAAGCCGTTAGAAAGACCGCAGGAACCTGTGCCTGTGCGTGCACGGTGGCGCGTGATGTTGGATCGTGGCCACCTCCTTGACCGCCTGAGGTCGTGCCGCGCTCTCGTCCTTTGGTTTCTAGTCGTTTCCGCGGAAACCTCTGCCCAGGTCTCGGGCAGCGCGAGCCTGCTCTCGGATTACCGGTATCGCGGCGTTTCGCTGAGCGACGGCAACCCGGCCGCGCAGTTCGCCCTTGCGTATGACGGTCCGTCGGGGTGGTATGCCGGCGGATTTGCATCCACCGTCCAGCTTGGCTATCCGACAAAACGAGAGCTGCAACTGGTCTCCTTTGCCGGCTACGCCAGCCGCATGCCGTCCGGCCTGAGCTGGGAAGCAGGCGCCGACTATTCCTACTTCACAGGTGGCCAAAACTACAACTACGGCGAAGTGTACGTGGGCATCGCCTCCGAGAAGGTAAGCACGAGGCTGTACTACGCGCCGCGCTACTTTGGCCAGAAGTCGGGCGTGATCTATGGCGAAATCAACGCGTCGCAGCAGCTGCTCGACCGGGTTCGTCTCCTCGCGCACGGCGGCGTCTTGCTCAACAATGACCAGGATGCCTATCGTCGGCCCACCGACCGCCATGTATTCGATGCCAGCGTTGGTGTAGTGATCGACTTCGACCAGATCAGCGCCCAGCTAAGCTGGGTGGGAATCAATTCCGTGTACACCCCGTATCCGGCGACATCGCCGAGCAGCAAGAACGGCCCGGTATTGATTCTGTTGTGGTCGTTCTAGCGCTCGAAGTGCTTCGACTTCGTCGGTCATTCTGGTCGATCAGCCACGTCGATCAGCGACTCGGCGTCTCCGCTGGCGCGACGGCAAGGCCTTCGACGCCGCTTCGTGTGACGGAATCCAGCAGGAATCCATTAGCGCGGAGCTCGTCGAGTGCCGCGTTCACCAGCCGCAACCGGTCGATGCGGTCGAGCGGCACGGCAATTGTCTGTGGCACGCCATAGAAGTTGTCGTCGAGGAGTCGCAGCCCTCGGACATTCTGCGTTCCCGAAGCCAATCGCTGGCGGCCGCCGGCGAAAGCCACCACGGTCCCATCTTGCAGCCACTGCACGGCCTCGCGCAGCGTGTAGTCAGGTGTGGCGCGCAGGCGGGCGGCGTTTAGCCGCTCCTTCAACCACACCCCTACGCTGTCATCGGTGTTGATGCCGATGATCTGTCCCGGCCGGTCCAGCTCGCGCACGGAGTGCAGCGGCGAGTCGGTACGAACCAGCGCGCTCTGTTGGACCAGCATGTAGGTCTGGGAATACAGCACGACCCCGGTGCGCGCAGGGTTCGGCGCCACGAAGCCAATGTCCGCGGCCCCTGTCTTCACCGCCTCGAGTACGGCGGCCGCTGTTGGAAGCGGCGTGATGATCATGGGCACGGCCGCGCGGCGCGCCAATTCGCGTGTGAGATCCGCCGCCACGCCGGTAATTGCCCCTGTGCCGACGTCGAGCCTGGCCTGCGCGAGGTTCGCGACGATATACGCGGCCCGAAGGGTGCCGGTCGGTGCGAGCACGGGGTCGGCGGCGCCGGCGCCCCCATTGAGCGTCAAGACAAGTGGCAGAAGCGTGAAGATGCGCCGCCGTTCCGGGCGACAGCAGATGCGACCATTAGCGTTCGAGACGATCGCCCTGTCGAGCGGCTTGGACAGCCAATTGGCAGGTCCGCCCGCTGGGCGACAAAGGTGCTTTAGTAGTGCAGCCAAGAAGACCTTCACAGACATCCCCATTGCTTCAATGAGCCGAAAACGCTTGCCATGTTTGCCTCCTCTGTGGTGACAGCGGCCACGCGATCCACGCTGCTCAGCTTGCGGTCGCCCGGCAGGGTCGCGTGCTAGAGCAGCCATTCGATCGGGAGAATCGACAGGAAATCGACTCCCCTGCGCAGGAACCAGCTCGTGCCCGGATCGGTGTCATAGCGTACCGGCCCGGAAGATGTCTGCTCGATCCATTCCAGATCGCGGCCGTCCGGCGTCAACCGGACCTCGTACGCTTCCATCGGCAGCTCGGCGTCGAAAAATGCGGCCAGCCGTTGCGCGAGGACCGCACTTTCGATCACGAGACCCATCTCGGTGTTCAGCAGCGCCGACCGCTGGTCGAAGTTGAACGAACCGACGAAGATGCGATTGCGGTCCACGGCGAAAGTTTTCGCGTGCAAGGCAGCGGACGAGCTTCCCCCAAACCTGGCTTCGCTTTCGCGCGATGCTTTCGCTGCGGTCGGCTTGAGCTCGTAGAGTTGAACGCCGGACCGCAGAAGATCCTCGCGGCGTTTCGCATAGCCCGCATGCACGGACTTTGCATCGGAGGCCGCCAGCGAGTTGGTGAGGATGCGCACCTTCACGCCCGTCCTGGCCAGCGACTCGAGGGCGGCGGTGCCCTCGGCGCCCGGCACGAAGTACGGCGAAACGAGGTCAAGCTCCTTCTCGGGCCGGCCGAGCGTTCGCACCAGTACCGGGAAGAGCAGCAGGTCGGTCCTGGCCGTGGTGTCGAGCGTCTTGCCGGGGTCGTCGTACACGAGGTGCGCAGTCGTCCACTCGAGCGCAAGTCGCCTGTCGAGCAAGTCGCGGATGAGCGGCGTCCCCCGCACGGCCTCGAGGTAGGCAACGGATTCCGGATCGGCGCGCGTCGCAGTGAATATGGTCTTGAGATTGGCAGTGGCATCCGGTCCGGGTGCGCCCACGAAGCTCACCGCCGGATACGCGGACGGACTGTTCCAGTAGAGATCGAACTCCTTCGACACATCGCGCACCGCCGTGCCGGTGGCGATCACGTCCAGGTCGGTAAACCCGACCCCGCTTCCCGCGCCGAAGTACTCGTCGCCGATGTTGCGTCCGCCCACGATGCTCACCTGATTGTCGGCGATGAAAGACTTGTTGTGCATGCGCCGGTTCACGCGTGTGAAGTCAGTCAGGAAATTGAGTGCGCGGTTGTCGCGCTGGACGACCGGGTTGTAAAGGCGCACCTCGATGTTCGGATGCGCGTCGAGCGCAGCGATGGTGGGGTCGAGCCCGCTTGTGTTGAGGTCATCGAGCAGCAGGCGCACGCGTACCCCTCGCTCGGCGGCCTCCCAAAGCGCCTCGAACATCAGGTAGCCGACCTGGTCTCCATGCCAGATGTAGTACTGCGCATCGAGCGATTTTTCCGCGGCGGCAGCGAGGAGGACACGCGCGGCGAAAGCGTCGAGGGGCACGGGAAGCGCATGGATTCCAGCTTTCCCCGGATTTGCAGCGACGCTTGGCGCAACCGCGCGGCCAAGCCGTGTTCCCGCCGTGTCGACGTGAGCGGAGGTCGCGATCCGTCCTTCCAGCGAGGGCAGGCTCGCGCAGCCCGTGATCAACGATGCGAATGCGACAGCGACCAACGACGCAATCCGGCTCATTGCAACAGGACTCTCTGATGCACAGCTGCGATTGTAATTCGTGGATGATCCGGCGCAACCAGCGCGGGTATGCGAAGGCAGTCCCCGCACATTGCAACCCCCGCGATGTCACCGGGCAGAGCGCGGCATTTAGGACGTGAGCGATGAACTGCCGCTCGCCGTGCCATACTCGCGTGCCGGCGTTTGATCGCCGTCCACGCCGACGGCCGGCCTCGCGCGCATTCCAAATGACTGCCGATTCACTGAACCGCATCGAAAGCTGGCTCGTCGACGCCGGTCTCGCCGGCGCATCGGAGACGGAGTCTCTGTACGGCTTCTGCGACCGCTGCCGCGAGGCGGGCATCGCGCTTTCACGCTCCACGATCATCGTCGATACGCTGCATCCGATCCACGAAGGCCGCGTGTTTCGCTGGCGCGCCGACAGCGTCGAGCAACCGCCAATGGTCGAATACGGGCCCTCGAACGTCGGCGAGGCCGCGGTCAATTGGCAGAGCAGCACCTTCTACCATCTGGTGACGACCGGCGCCAGCGAGCTGCGCCGCCAGATCGGCGCCGGCCACCCGGAGGACTTCGCGATCCTTCGCGATATGAGAGCGGAGGGGCAGACTGATTACGTCGCTTTCGTCCATCGCTTCGGCGCGACGAGCATCATCGGCCAGATGGACTGTGTCTACTCGTCGTGGGCGACGTCGGCTCCCGGCGGTTTTCGCGACGCGGATCTGGTTGCGCTGCGACGACTCGTTCCGTTGCTTGCGCTCGCGATCAAATGCGTGTCGCTGGCGCGCATCGCGCGGACGCTCGTCGAGGTTTATCTCGGCCACGACGCCGGCGAGCGCGTGCTGAGCGGCCGCATCTCGCGCGGCGTCGCCGAGCGCATCAATGCGGTCATCTGGTACTCGGATTTGCGCGGTTACACGAAGATCACCGACACGGCGCCGCCGGATGAGATCATTCCGCTGCTCAACGATTACGCCGAGGCCGTGATCGCCGCCGTTCGAGCCGCCGGCGGCGAAGTGTTGAAGCTCATCGGCGACGGCGTGCTGGCAATCTTCCGGGCCGACGATGCCGCGCAGGCGTGCCGCTGCGCGCTGCGCGCCGACGCGAGCCTGCGGTCCGGCATCAAGGCGGTGAACGAGCGCCGCGCCGCGGGCAACCGTCCCGTCACGTCCGTCTACCTTGGGCTGCACATCGGCGAGGTGTTCTACGGCAACATCGGCAGCGAGGATCGTCTGGACTTCACGGTCGTCGGCCCCGCGGTCAACGAAGCGAGTCGCATTGCCGCGATGTGCCGGTCGGTGGACCGCAGCGTCGTCCTGTCGTCCGAATTCGCCGCGGCGACGCCGGCGCCGGAACGCTCGAAGCTCGTGTCCGTGGGCCGCTACGCGCTGCGCGGTGTCGGCCGTGCCGAGGAGCTGTTCACGCTCGATCCCGGGCTGCTGGCCGACTAAGGGAACTCCTGGGCTTTTCGCACGCTGCACGTGAACGACCCGCGGCGGTCGGGCAGCGGCTGCGTGCGGCTGGCGTGCGACTCGAACCGCGGCACGCGATCCTCAGTGGACAGGCGTCCAGCTGGCCGTGGCAAAGTCAAGGGACAAACGCAAGGAACAGAAACGCGCCAAAAAGTACCAGATGTACGGCGCCCTGCATAACGTGCGTGCGACCGGTACCCAGAGTGACGGCGCTGACGAGAAAAGTGACCGCGAGCAGCGCGAGGTCCTTGGGCTCCAAGCCCAGGACCAGCGGCAGTTCGAACGCGATGGCGGCCACCACCACGACTGGAACCGTGAGCCCGATGGACGCCAGTGCGGAACCGATGGCAAGGTTCATGCTGGTTTGGAGGCGGTTCGCGCGCGCAGCACGCGAGGCAGCCCACGCTTCAGGCAACAGAACCAGCATCGCGATCACGATTCCGACCACGGCCCGCGGCGCACCGGCGACGGTCACCCCCTGCTCGATCGTGGGCGACAGCATCTTGGCCAGACCAACGACCGCCACCAGCGAGGCGAAGAGCAACCCGAAACTTGCCCACGCCAGGCGCAGCGTCGGTGGCCTGGCGTGCAACTCAAGATCGTCCGCACCAACGACCGGAATGAAATAGTCACGATGGCGCACCGTCTGAATGAAGACGAAGATCGCCCAGAGAATCGCCGAGACGACTGCCACGAAACCCAGCTGCATGGTGCTGTAGGTGCCACCTGGTGTAGTGGTCGTGAAGACCGGGAACACGAGCGTGAGCGCGGACATCACGATCAACGCGGCGAGCCCGGCGCCGGAACCTTCGACGCGAAACGTTTGCTCGTGGTGCGCGAGGCCACCCATCAGCACGCATAGGCCCACGACGCCCGTGCAGATGATCATCACCGCGGCATAGATGGTGTCGCGTGGCAGCGTCGCCATTTCGTCGCCACCCGCGAACATCATCGAAAGAATGAGCGAGACTTCGATAACCGTCACAGCCACGGCAAGAACCAGTGTGCCGAAGGGCTCCCCCACGCGATGCGCCACGACTTCGGCGTGGTGGACCGCTGCGATGACCGCTCCAACGAGACCGATTGCGCACAGCGTGGCCATCAAAAGACCGACGCCCGCTATGCTTGCCAAGCCAAGCAGCACAAACGCCAGCGCGGGGGCCAACCATGTCCAGACAGGCATAATTCACTCCAGAGCTGCGCCGTTTCCCGGGACGATCATCGCATTCATGGGCATCCATCCGTCATAGCGAGCATGAACGTCTCGCACGGCATACGAACCCGCTGCTGACGATCGCGTTGGCAATATCGATCAGGACCGCCTGGACCTGGGTTTTTCAATAGCCATGGGTCGCCTGGCGTTTGCGGTTACGACCACAGTCGAGCTAACGCTCCGGAAAGCTCTGCTTCAGCACCGCCGCGATCGCCGCCTGGCCCTGCGGGATCGGATGGAAGGGCGCGAGGCTCTCGTGGTTGTAGTACAGCAAGCTGATGCCATAGGTCCAGGGGTCGCTGGTGCAGTATTCGTGCCCCTTCACGACGCCGGAGATGTCGGCGACCGACACGCCCTCCAACCCGCTCACGGCGTCGATCAGCGTCGTCTTCAGGTGATTTTGAAGGTCGATCAGATAATCGATCTCGTCATCGTGGAGATCGCCCAGGTCGTAGCATCCTCGCGCCTGCTTCGGTCCCGGCAGCGGTTGGTGGTAGGTAGTGAAGATGATCCGGGGAACCTTGCCGGCCTTCTCGCCGCGCGCCTTGATCGCCGCGACCAGGTTTTTGTAGTTACCTGCAATCCGGCCACTGTTGATCGGATCCCAGAATAGATTCAGGATCGCGGTGCCGGGATGGGCGGCCGTGCAATACGACGACGAAGTCGCGCGCGGAATGCGGTTCTGCCACGCCTCCAAGGTCGGGAACCGCGTGGTGAACTTGGCGCGAAGCTGACGCGACCGGTCCGGCGCATTGGCGAGAGCGGCCACCTCCGCGGCATCCGTAATGCCGGTCAGGCAGAAGATGAAGATATCCGCGAAGCTGACGTCGTCGGCACCCAGCGTGATGATCACGACATCCGGCTTGGCGGCATCGTAGGCGGCGTTGAGATTCGTCATCCCGAGCCAGTTGCCGAACTGCGCCGGCCGATACAGCGCGCCCTCGTAGCGCCGGTCGAACGTGATCCCGTTGTCGTAGGTCGAACCGGTGCACGCAAACTTCGTCAGCTTCGCCTGGATCATCGGCGCCAGCACATCGCCGTAGGCCTTGTCCGAGTCGTGGCAGAGCTGGTAGTCGCCCTGCCATTGCGGATCGAGAGTGCCGCCGTACCAGTAAGCCGGGAAGATCTCGGAGTAGTAGTACTGGTAGCCGTAGTTGATCCCCTCGCCCGAGGCAATCGAGTCGCCAAGGACGACCACGGAGAGTGGCGGTAGTGGCGCTGGTGGTGCCGCGCCGAGTCCCGGTGGCGCTTCGGATCCGCCGCCGCCGCAGGCGGTGGCAAGCAGTGCGACCAGGACCAGTGTCACGATTGTCTTGAGTTCCCGCATGGCAATGCTCATCCCCTAACTCCGTGTACAGTGCAAGCGTACAAGTCCGGCGCAGTTTGCCCGTTACCGCAGAGCTCGGCCACAAATATTTCCGCGTTGACCGGCGACGATCATGCGGACAAGGGCGGTCGAGATGCAATGTCTACTGCGGCGCACACATGACGACGAGGTCCGGACCATCGCCCTCGGCGAGCCAGCCCATGCCGACCATTTGATCGCGCGTCGCGCGGTCGGTCATGTAGCGGTGATTGGCGTCCGCGCGGTTGCTGAAGACCCGATAGACAGGCGTCATGCCGACAGGACACGTTCCCGCCGTCGGTAGGACCATGTGGAAGATTGCCGAGGCTTCAAGCACGAAGCTCGGATTCTTCGCGGTCGTGGATTCGCACTCCGCCGTGCCGCGGCCGAAGAAGTGCGAGTCGCCGAGTGCGGGCGGAATGTAGAAACGGCATATCGGCGAGGTACTCGCACCACCGAACTCGAAAGCATTGAATGCCTTGCCGGTCCGTGTCCACCGCGTAGGCGTCAGCCCGGCGTCGAGCTTGGCCTGTTCGACGGCTACTGAAGTAATGAAATAGTGGTCGAGGCTCGCGTTGTAATACTCGACGACAGAAACCTTTGCCGGAGGCGGCGTCGATGTCAGCCCGCCCAGCCGAAACTGCAGCGGTACCAGCTTGGCCTGCTTCGCCTGGTTGATGGTCTGCCAGTCGTCGTTCAGGAGGCCGCCGGTATCTCCGGAATTCGGATTCCACGCCCAGAACGTCCAGTGGATGCCGTCGGCGCCGGTGCCGAGATAGCTTGCAAGTGCGGTCAGCCATTGCTGGTCGGACGTCGTCGCGAGCTTGGTCCCGAATTCGCCCACCAGCACCGGCGCCGCATTGGTTTTATGCAGGTAGCCCCACGTCGCATCCCACAGCGCCGGCAGGTTGGCCGGATAGTTCGGTGCCGAGAACCACGACTGCGGATACACGCTCGCCGGATAATCGTGCGCCGAATACACCAGCCGGTTCGCGACGTTGAGCCGCACGGGCGCGACGCCAGCGCCAGCGAGATTGCCGCCCCACCAGTAATTCTGTCCGCCATAGCTCTCCACGCCTTCAACGACGATCAGCCAGTCCGGATTGACGGCGAGGATCGCATTGCCGGCACGCTCGGCGGCGAGCCGCCAGTCCTTCGCGAGGTCGCCGCAGCCCCAGCACGCGGCGCCATGCGGCTCGTTGTGTAGATCAGCACCGATCACCGTCGTGTCGCCCGCGTAGCGTGTCGCGAGCATCGTCCAGTCGTGGATCCAGCGCGCCTCGTCGTAGCTCGCCGTGTACCAGAGCTCGGACTGGCCGCTGGCGTCCGGACGATGCCGGTCGAGCAGGATGCGCAGCCCGATGTCGCCTGCGTAGGCGATGATCTTGTCCATGATCTGCACGCCGGTCAGGCCGGCGAGGTCGGGGTTTTGTGCGAAGTCGATGCCGTTGGGTGTGCTGCCGGCGTCGAACAGCTGGTTGCTGTAAGGCAGGCGGATCGTGTTGTAGCCCTCCGTCTTGATCTGGTCGAGCATCGAGCGGTAGCCGCGCACCCACAGGCCATGCGGAGCGTACGTGCTCGTTTCCATACCGAACCAATTGATGCCCGCGATGCGGACCGGCCGATCGGCGCTGTCCTCGATCCGGTGGCCGTTCGTGTGCCAGTAGCTCGCGCTGGTGTCGGTCGGGGCCGCTGTCGCCACTGTGCTGAACATGAGCAGAACGCCGGCCGCGGACGCGATTGCGGCGCGGACGAAGCTGCTTGCAGACGTCATGCGCATCGAGGTGCTTTCTCCGAGAGCGGGAGGTGTTGTGCGGGATGGTCGGAGCGCGCGCAGCGGGGTTGCGGGCGCTGGCAGGCCTCGTTGTCGAGCTTCGTCGGCGGCGAAGGTCTAATCGCGCGCGGTAAGGACCGCCTGTAGCGCGCAACGTTGACCTTGCGCGTTTGCGGGAAGTTTCCGCGCCGGCCCTGCGAATTGCTCCAGGCAGACAGGCGGTGCTCAAGCGCCGACGCGCGTCCGCCATGCAAGCCCGGCGGCCTGCCGCGATGTCGTCGGCACCCGACGACTCGCACTACCGCGCTGATTGACGTTTGTTGAGAACAGCTCCGGTCGAAACACTGCGTTTTCGCAAGGTGAAGCGAGCTTCCTGCACAGCGACGTCATCCCGGAACCCAATAGATTTGAGTCGAGGAAAGCAGCTATTCGGTCTTCGTGTCAATTGTGCGGAACAAGCGCAGGCGCCGTTTCCTGGAAGGTATAGGCCGACTTCGGACACTTGACGTCGGGATTCGTCGGGGCGAAGAGACCGGCGGGATTCTTCTTCCAAAGCCACACATGAAGATCGTAATGCTTGAGCTCATGCGGCATGAGTGGGTGATGCCCTGCCATGGGTCCGTCAAAGGCACGACCGAATAGGTTGGGCCGCTCCTTGAGCTGGGGGGAAAGTGGCACGAAGTATTCGGCAGCGACGAGACGCAGCTTGCCGCCGACCGGTTCGTAGACCAATACCTGCGGGGTAAGAGGGTCCAACTTTCCCATCAAGGAAACATTGAAGAAATGAACCCCCATTCCGCCGGCCGCATACGGCACCTGCCCCGCCGCCCCCGGCTTCGGGTATTCGACGCATCCCACGGTCGAAAAATATCCATCGTGGACCGCCACGATCGGATCCTGGTACTTGTCCAGGGCTTCCCGCAGCTTTTGCAGCTCGGGGGTCATCTCCTTCGGATTCTGCGCATCGACTGGCGCATTTCCGAAACAAGCCAAAGCAACCATCAACACCATGATTCCCACGCCCTCAACTCGCATGACCGTTTCTCCCGACGTGAATTGGTTGGGTATTTGATTTTGGATCTCGTCCTTGGTGAAATCTTCGGGCGGCGAAAGGCGTCTCTGACCTTACATAAAGCTCAAACTCGTCTCCGAGCCTGCATAAAGCTCTTCGGTCACTCCGACTTGATGCCCGCACTCTTGATGAGCGGCCACCACTTCTCGATCTCCGCCTTGTGATGCGCGCCGAGCGCGGCAGCGCTCTGCTGGTCGGCCGGCATGATGTCCTGGCCCAGGTCCTCGAGCCGCTTGCGCACGGCGGGATCGGCGAGCGCTTCGACCATCGCCGCGTTGAGCTTGGCGATCGCGGCGGCAGGCGTCCCGTGCGGCACCCAGAGCGCGTGCCAGACCGACATGTAGAACCCCGGCAGCCCGGCCTCGTCGACGGTGGGGACGTCTGGCGCCGCGGCGAGGCGCTTCGCCGCGGTCACGGCGAACGCTTTGACCTTGCCGGCCTTGTACTGGGGAATGGAATTCGCGGCCTGGTCGAAGTTCATGTCGATGTGGCCCGCGACGACGTCCTGCGTTGCCGGCGCCGCGCCGCGGTAGTGGACGATCTCGAACTTGGCGCCCGTCTTCTGCTGGAAGTACACGGCGCTCAGATGCGCCGGCGTTCCCGCCCCGCCCGTCCCCGCCGTGACCTTGCCTTCGTTCGCCTTCACGTACGCCATGAACTCCTGGAGGTTGTTCGAGGGCGTGGCCAGCTTCGCGATGAGAAGCTGCGGATTCGTGCACATCATCCCGACCGGGTCGAGATCCTTGAGCACGTCGTACTGCACGGTCTGGATAGCCTCGACGATCACATGCGTGCCGATGTGGCCGATGCCGACCGTGTACCCGTCGGGCGCTGCGCGCGCGACCTTGTTCACGGCGATGCTTCCTCCCGCGCCGGTGACGTTCTCGACGATGACCTGTTGTCCCAACGCCTTCGCCATGCGCTCGCCCATGATCCGGGCGATGGTGTCGGTCGGGCCGCCGACGGCGAAGGGGACAACGAGCGTGATCGGGCGAGAGGGGTAGGTCTGGGAAAATGCCGGAAACGCAGCGGCAACGAGAGCAACGAAAAACAGCGCGGCGCGCGTAATGAACATCGGGGCTCCTCCTGTCATCACCTACGATCCAATCGTCCCATGCGCCCACTTTTCCGACAAGAGGCGATCGCGGGACGTACGGAGATGGCGTACTTACTCGATGAGCAGCAGCCCGCGCTTCTTCCGAGCTCCGGTGTCCACGGTATTCATCGCATCGTACAGCCGCTCCGCTTTCACCAGCCAGGGGCCGTACTTGTCGTTGACGTCGAGCACCAGGACAAGGTCTTCGTCGCCGAGGTAGCCCGCGATCGGCGAGTGGTGCCCGCCACCCGTGCCAAACAGCGGGCCGCGCGTGAAATTGATCACATATCGGCGCGACACGTCGTTCGCGTGGCGCAAGTGGTCGCGAAAGCTCACCAGATCCAGATCGCGCAGCACGCTGACGTTGCTACCAACCTTCCGCCTGGCGATCTCCGCCAATTGATCGAGGGTTACGCCACCGGGCAGGTAGCCCATCACCGTCGAGATACCCGTGTCCTGCAGGACCATGGATTGGTTGCCGGGCCGATGCAGCGAGTGGAGCACGTTGATGATGCTCGTCGGTCCACAGAAGCTGGCGTTCGACTGGAACTCGATATTCGCGTGGTAGAGCGCGGCCACCGGCAGCGCCCAGGCCTTCTCGAGCAGCGCCCGATCCTGATATTCCCGCGCGTCTTGGATGGAGGCGACGTGCGAGTAGTCGACGTGATCGCCCCACAGCAGCGGCGGGACTATCGTGACCGCCCCGCCGATCAACAGAGCGATCAAGCCGATCGAGAGAAAAGCCTTCCGCACGCGCGTCATCATTTCAATTTACGTCAGAAACGCGTCGCGGAAAAGCCAGCGCAGCAGGGAGCTCGGCCCCGGTCTGTTCTTGCGAGGGGCTCCGAGGGTCGCTCCAGTGCTACGCGGACGCGCGCGTCAGTGCGCGATCGATCCTTCGACCGTTTCCACCGCAGTCTCACTGCATCGCAGCGGGCGTACTGCGCAGCCGAACACTTCGGCACGCTCGCGATAGCGCGGTGTGTGCAGAACTGCATAAACCGCGTTGCGCACCTGGCGCGGCGCAAGCGCGGCCGTCTTCAGGTTCGCGGCGGAGCCTGAGCAAGCCACGGGCATGGCGACTTCCGGCTTGTCATCGGAGACACGCCGGCTACTACCAGCGGGACGCAACGCGCAAAGCGCCGTCCGCACGCCGCCGTAGCCGCAAAACGCGAATGCGCTTACACCAGAAAGGTTGCGGTTTGTAGCCGTCAATCGGCCGCCTGTAAGCCCTTCCGGCGCTCCTGCGGCCAATATGGCATTACGTGTAGCTCACAACGCGCGCGAAGTAAGTAAATGTCCTACGCTCGAATCGTCCAAGCAACGATAGTTCAAGGTCGCGTCATTTCACAATGCTGAAATGCTTCCGCATTGCGAAGGTCCAGCGGGACGACATCTGTGCACGTTTGATTTTTCGGATACGTTTGCCTGGCCGCTCGCAAAGGCAATTGGTCTATATGAAGCACAGAAGAGTTGATACACAATGCCCGCCAAGCTATGCGCCTTCTGCAGTCACGCGAACCCCGCCGGATCGCGTTTCTGCAACGAATGCGGCGCGTCTCTCGATTTGAACTTGTGCGGCAACTGTGAGGCAATCAACCATCATAGTGCTGCGAGTTGCCACAAGTGCGGCGCCGAATTACCGAACCCATCGTCAATCCAGGGAACCACAAACGATCCTCCGCTCGGGGAATCTATTGGCCGACCGGCCTCCACGACGGTCATAGCGGCAATGTCGCCGGCAACCGAGGAGGCAATTCCTGCGCAGCAAGCCGCGGCAGTTTTTTCGTTGCGAAGACGCGGCGCGGTGCTCGTTGCGCTTCCCTTGATCGCCGTAGCGGCCGTCTATTACGCATACCACAATCGTGGTGTGGTGCCACCGGAATCATCGTCGGTGCATCATTCCGCAGCGATGACCCAAGGAACGCCCGGCACGGGTGTCTCCGAGGTCGCCGGCAACAAAGAGGCGCGCGCCGAAACCATCGCGACGAACGCCGCCGAGGAGAAGACGCAGTTGCCGAGCGCACTGAGCGCCGACGACGGGCCCGCGCAGATCGAGCCCGCTCCCGCGGAATCCAAGCCGGACAACGCTCCCGCAAGTGAGAGTTCACTGGAGCAACTACGGCAGCCGGCGTCGTCTCCGCCAACCGCGGCGTCAACGAAGACCGCTCGGTACGCACCCCCGCCAATACCCAGGGACCGCGTTGGTCCGGTCCAAGCAACCAAATCCGGCCCAGGCGTATCGACCGCGCCACTGGCACTGCGGCCATCGCCGCCGGGCGCCGCCGCGAGCTTGCAAGCGCCTGCTGCATGCAGCGACGCAGTTGCGGCGCTAGGCCTGTGCAAGCGGAACAACCCTGATGAAGGGAAATGACATGCTCAAGACACTCAGTTTGGCGCTCCTGACGTCGGCGCTCTGCTTCCACGGTGTGGTGAGCCATGCCGCCACCGAGTACAAGATTGTCACCGCGTCGGCGCGCGGTACCTACATCCAGATCGGACGCGATATCGCGGCGTTGGTCGCCGCGCCGGCGGACATCGAGCTCGAGGTTCTGCCCTCGGCGGGATCAGCGGAAAACGTTCGACGCCTGCGGTACGAGCCGGGCGTCAAATTGGCGATTGTGCAGTCGGATGTGTACCAGGCGTTCCTCGATCTCGCGCGCGCAGGCAATCGCGAGGCCGGCGACATCATCCGCCCGCTTCGCGTCATCATGCCGCTGTACAACGAAGAGATCTATTTCCTCGCGCGCGCCGATTCGGAATTGACATACGTTCACGAAATCCGTGACGTGCGACTTAACGCGGGTGAGCTTGGGAGCGGTACCGCGCTAACGACGTCGACGCTGTATCGCCTCATGTTCGGGGACGCGATGCCTGAGGGAAGAACGAGCTTTTTGTCGAACGAAAACGCGCTGGTGAAGCTCATTGACGACAAGACCATCGATGTCGTCGCGGTCGTCGCCGGTCAACCCGCCAAGCTCCTCGCCGACATGAAGCCCGAGGCGAGGCAATTCATCAAGCTGCTCAAGGTGGATTCCGCGCATCCATCGACGCGAGCCGCGCTGCGAACCTACTTTCCGGCAACGGTGCGCGCGACGAGCTATCCGAACTTGCTTTCCGAAGACGTGCCTTCGTTCGCGGTGCGAGCGTTCCTGGTGACCTACGATTACAACCTGAATCAAACGAAACTATCGCTGGCGCGGTTCGCGCAGTCGTTGTGCCAGAACTTCTCCGCTCTGCAATCGAAAGGCCACCCAAAATGGCGCGAAGTGGAGCTGTCGCTGCCGGATCTGGGTCGCGGGTGGTTTTACTACGCTCCTACGGCGAAGGAAATCCGCGCCTGTATGCTCGCTACGTTGGCCAAGGCTTCGCGCCCAGCGCGCGAATGCTCGCAGCACGAGCGGATCCTGGGACTGTGCGGTTGAACCAGCCGCAGCCTGGTGATCTTGTGCAGCGTTCGCGGCCTGTAACGCTCGAAGGGTCCGAGCGTGCGCATCACGCCTGCCAGACACCGTACCCGCCTTCGCGCAAGTCGATCGCCACTTCGACCTCCATGTCGCGTGCGGCGTCATAGGGCATCGGGTTGTACGGTTCGTAGAGCTCGGGCAACAGGCGCACGCCGAACCGCTGGACGAATCGGTTGGACTGGATACCCGCCTTGTGCTTGTCGAAGCGAACGTCCGGATCCAATCCGGTCATGCCGACGTAAACGCACGGCCTCCCCGCTACGTACTGCGGGTTGGCCTTTCTGAACCGCGGCTCCTCGAGCACCTCTTTCGCAAGTTCCACCACGTAGACGTGGTAGTGAGCGCGCCGCGCCATGGTCAGGGTTGCGGCTTCCCGGCGCGGACTGCATTGACGACGTTGCCGACCCACATTTTTGTCCCGACTATCATCGGGTGGCCGAAGCGGAGGTCAGCCAGGCCGCCGCAACGATTATTGCAATACCTGGCAATAGGATGCAGATGCTTCCTCGCAGCCGCCCGCGCACATGATCTTGCCGCTGACGTCCGCCTGGATTTGGCCACCGGGCTGAGAAGAACAGGTGACCTTGCCGTAAATGTCGCGCACGCAACGACCCTTGCCACATACGGCTTCGCCTGAGAGATTCATGTAGACCTCGCCGCCCATGGGCGGGCAGCTGATCTTGCCGGAGAGATCCTTGACGCAACCAGGGGGGGCAGGACCGATTTGTTGCGCATGAATTTGCGCAGCCAATGTCATGGCGATCGTCGCGATGATGCACAGCGATAGGAATTTCAAGGCACTCTCTCCATCAGCGCTCGGGGAGGCGCTTCTCCATTGGGGGCCAAAGCAGCGCACCCATCAACGGAGTGTATCGCCTAATTGTGGCAAAATTCCGGGGCCAACGGCGGTCCCGCCCCGCCCATAAGGAACTCGCATGAAGACATTTGCCCCGGCAGCGCTCGGCATCATGACCGTGCTGCTCGCCTCGATCGCCACGGCCCAGGTGACGCTCTACCAGCGAGAGGGCTTTCACGGGCCGCCGTTCAGCACGAACAATGCGATCAACAACCTGGATCGCTATGGCTTCAACGACCGCGCATCGTCCGCGATCGTCGATCGCGGTTCGTGGCAGGTGTGCGAAGACTCGGATTTCCGTGGCCACTGCACCGTACTCCGCCCCGGTCAATATCCAAGCCTCGGCGCAATGGGTCTCAACAATCGCATTTCGTCGCTGCGCCGCGTGTCCGGACCGAACTACGCGTACGCACCTCCCCCACCGCCGGTCGCGCCGCGGTACCCGTACTACCCGCGCAGCGGTGAGCGGCTTTTCCAGGCGAACGTCGTCGCGGTTCGCGCGGTGACCGGGCCGCCAGAGCAGCGTTGCTGGACGGAGCCGCAGCAGGTGAGCGCGCCTTCGCAGCCCAACATTCCGGGCGCCATCATCGGTGGCATCCTCGGCGGCGTGCTGGGACATCAGATCGGCAGCGGCCGCGGCAACGACGTGGCCACGGCCGTCGGAGCGGTCGGTGGCGCGGCGGTCGGCGCCAACGTCAATCGCGGCTCGCAGAGCTACACGCAAAACGTGCAGCGGTGCTCGGCGGTGCCGGGAAGTGCGCAAGTCGCGTACTACGACGTGACCTATGTGTTCGACGGCATCACCCACCGCGCGCAGCTTTCGTTCGCGCCGGGCCCAACGATCACGGTCAATGGTCGCGGGGAGCCACGCGTCTGACGACGGCTTGCCGCGCCTGCCGTCACCGGCGCCGACCGCGCAGTATCAGCCGACAGGAGGGGAAATGATGAAAACCGGACCATGGAACGTCGTGCGAAGCCGGCGCGGCTTTTTCGCCGTCGCCGCGATGTGCATGCTGGCGGCGCCGCAATTGGCGTCGGCGCAGGGGAATGACGACCAGTACGACGTCACGGTGAAAATGGAAATGGTGGGAATGCCGATGGCCATGCCGCCGATGATGCAGCGGCTGTGTGTGAAAAAAGGCGCACGGGACGAGGACTTCGTTCCCCGGCAGGAGAACTGCCGGGTCAGCGATTCGACGCGCACCGGCTCGCGGCTGACCTTCAAGATTGCCTGCACCGGCAACAATCCGATGACCGGCACTGGCGATTTCACGTTCGGCGCCAGCGGCTACAACGGGCAGATGCGCCTGAAGGGAAAGATGGAGGGTCAGGACGTCGACATGACCCAGACGATCGCGGCGAACCGGGTCGGCGGCTGCACGGCGCGGTAAGTATCTTTTTGAACATGACGTAGCGGCAATGACCTTCCCGGTCGGAGTCCAGGCGCGGTGGGCATTCGTCGCCGCGATGTTGTGCAGCGGCGCGACCTTCGCCGGCCTCAACGAAGGCCTTGCGGCGCTCGCCAAGCGCGACTACGCACTCGCCGCCAAGGAGCTCCGCCCGCTCGCCGAACGCGGTGACGCCGAAGCCCAATACCGCGTCGGCCTGATGTACGAATTCGGCAAAGGCTATCCTCAAGACAAGGCGCAAGGCGTCGCCTGGTTCCGCAAATCGGCGGCGCAAGGCCATACCGCGGCACAACAGGAGCTGGGCGTCATCTATGCGACCGGCGACGGCGTGGCGAAAGACGATGTGCAGGCGGTCGCATGGTTCCAGAAGGCAGCGACGCTCGGCAATCCGACCGCCCAGTACAACCTGGGACTGATGATTGCCAAGGGCGCCGGCGTCCGCAGGGACGACGCGCAGGCGATCGCGTGGTTTCGCAAGTCGGCGGCACAGGGTCTAGCCGCCGCACAGTTCAAGCTGGGCGTAGCGTACGAGAACGGCGAAGGCGTGGACAAGGATCCGCTGCTCGCTTATGTCAGCTATGCCATCGCCGCGCGCGACGGCAACCAGGAATACATTGCGCACCGCGACGACATGGCCGCACAACTGTCGCGGGCGAAGGTGCAGCAGGGGCTCGCGTTCGCCAACGCCTGGACGGTGGGCCAGCCGATGCCGACGAGCGTCGCCGATGCTGGTGCGGCGTCCGTCACTGCGTCGGCCAACACCGCGCCGGCCAAGGACAAGTGTTCCGCCACTGGACAGATGGGCGGCGAGAGATTCACCGCCACCCATTGCGCCGTGTCGCTGTACGGGGATCAGCACAGCGTCGCGATCTGGTTCAACGAAGACGCCATCACAGCGCAGGAAGCCGAGAGCTTCCAGACGTCTTCGTATGCCGACGGCGCGAAGGGCGGCAAGCAGCGCACGATGCTGATCGTCATGTTCTGCCCGGGCGGCGGCCGTGCCACGGCTTCGGCCGCAGCCGTTAAAGCCATCGATCTCAACACCAATCACGCCAAGGCGCCGCTCGAGGGCGTGCAATGGGTGGTCGAAGCGCCGAAGGACGTCAAGGTCGAGAAAATGGCCGGTGAGATCAAGCCCGGCGCATTGCTATCGGGGAAGATCGTCGGCAACCGTGGCAAGACGTCGTGGAACCTCGACTTCGACCTCACACTGCCCGCCAAGGATGCGGCAGCGGGTATGGCCTGCGGGAAGTAACCCGCTGCGACGTGCCTTTACGGCCCGCTGCTTGTGAACAACGGAAACGGATTGATCGCCGTTCCTTTCCACCACTCCTTGCCGGGCGGCAGCAGCAGCATCGCGAAATGCAGATGGGGTGCCTTCGGCGACGCATTGCCGGTGCTCCCGACGTAACCGATCACGTCGCCGCGCTTCACCACATTGCCTTCGCGCAATCCATCAACGTAGGCATCGAGATGCGCGTAGTAGTAGACGAACTCGTTGGCGCGGTCGGCCTGGTAGATCGTCAGGCCACCGGGGACACTATGGAACAGCTTCACGACGCGGCCGTCGTCGGTGGCCACGACCGGCGTGCCCCGCGGGGCATGGATATCGATCGCCTCGTGCGCATTGTCGCCGCGCTTCTCGTCGAACGTATCGCGAAGCTGCTGTTGCGTCACGCCAACGACCGGGATGAGCAAGCGCCGCACCGGCGCCGGCGTCACCTCCATTGCTTGCGCGGCGCTGATCCATTCGTCACGCCAACCAGACGCGGCCAGGCCAATCAGCACGCACGTCACCGCAACGCCCAGCATGTGCCGCGGTGATCGCCGCTTCGCCATTATTTTTCCCGCACCTCCATCACGAAGCCGGGGGCGACCAGCATCGAGACCTTGGCCGCATCCCAATTGGTCAGATGCAGGCAGCCGTTGGTCTCCTCGCGTCCGACCCTGGACGGTGATGGCGTGCCGTGAATGCCCCAATGCGGTTTGCTGAGCCCGATCCAGAGATTGCCCACCGGATTGTTGGGTCCGGGCGCCAGGTCGACCTTGGTGTACGCGGGCTTGGCGTTCCATAGCAATGCCGGATCATAGGTGAAGACCGGATCCTTCACCTCGTTGGCGATTTTCAGCTTGCCAGGCGGCAACGGATCGCGCGGACCACCGATGCTCACCGGAAATTGCGCGAGAATGCGTCCGTCGCGATCGTTGACCTGCAGCACGCGGATCGACTTCAGCACCGTCACCGACGCGGCTTGCTTTGCTGGTTTGGTGCCTCCGACATCGGGCACGACCAGCTCCGCGCCCGCCACGAATTTCTTGCCGGGATTAAGCTCGCGCAATAGCGCCGGGCCGGCGTGAAATTTCTCGCCCAGCGCCTCCTCGACCGATTCGTAGCCGAGGCGCGCAAGCTTCGCGCGCTCCATCATGTCGGCGGGAATGCGCACGAACGGACCGGCGACGTCGGCTGCGGAGATCCTGTAGGTCGTCAGTCCAGTCCCGGATTCCGCACCCAATGCTTGCCACGTTTCCTTGTCGATGCGGCCGGTCTCCTTGAGACCATTCGCTTTCTGGAACGACGCGACGGCCTTGCGCATGTTGTCGCGGAATGCGCCGTCGATCTCGCCCGGCGAGAACCATGCGCGATCCAGCAGCACTTGCGCATGGACGACGGCCGGCCCGCGGGCGCCCGCCGAGAGCGGAGGAAGCGTCGTGCCGCTGACAACGGGCTCAGCCTGCTTCTTGACAACATGCGTCGGGGACGGCGATTGGGAGGAGACCGGTAGCGCGATCGCGGCCAGCAACAGCGCAAGCGACAGCCGGCGTCGCAACGACCTCCGCGGAGGGTCTGCACGGCTTCGCCGGTCACATCCCGAGGCACTCGTATGTTGTCTCATCATGGCCGGGACGATGGTGCACAGGCCGGTTTCCTGCGCCTATAGGCGCGGCAGAGCACCCTGCGTAGGACAACGGCTTGAAGTGGTTGAGCGGCGCCGTATCCCGCGGCGTGTTGCCGGAAACCACAGCGGTTATCGGCGGCTGACGACCGTCGATCGGCGCAGCTGGTCGATGACCGTCCCGCTTCAGATTTTGTTAAGGTGCCCTCCATACAGTCCGGCGCAGTCAAGGCGGGCCTTACACAAATTCGCCGGGTTCCGTGATTTGGCTGCCGATTACTGATCATCGCCTCGGGGAGCGCCATGAAACGATCTGATCTTGCATTTTCTCTGGCAGTCGCGTTGGGCACGATGACCGGAAGTTTTGCCTCGATTGCCGCAGCCGACGACACGTGCACCGGATTCGGCGCTCCAACGTTCTCACCGGCGCATCCCGTGTCGACCGACCTCGTCGCCGTGCGAGTCAAGTCGTGGCCGGAACCGTTCACGATCGGACCAGCGACGCGGACCACGCTTGGTCAGGTCCAAGTCCATCCGGGAAATGCAATCCACATCGACGTCATCGTTACACCCCACCCGGAAAAATATCCGGGCCTGCGGACCGTACAGGTTCCGTATGACGATGCCGTCGGCCTGCTGGGCCCGCTTGCGATTGGCGACTATTCGGTCGCATCGGCGATCTATTACGAAGACGCGCAGGGAATGATCACCAAGCCGTGCGGTGGGCCGTTTGCGTCCGTTCTAAAGGTCGGTGAAGAACGCACGCCCACGGTGCGCGCGCCCGTCATCGAGTTCTACAACGCGGCGATGGATCACTATTTCATGACGCAGAACGCGGCGGAGATCGCCGCGCTGGATAACGGCACGCATCCTGGCTGGGTGCGCACCGGCGAGAGCTTCCTTGCCTTCGCTGCCGGCCAATCGGACAACCGTGGGCGTCCCGTGTGCCGCTACTACGGCGTCCCGGTGCCAACGCGCAGCACCCATTTCTACTCGGCCAGCCTCGCCGAATGTCTCCAGCTTGGCGCCGCACCGCCCGGCGGCCAATGGACGCTCGAAAGCAGCGACGTATTCGAGGTGGGGATGCCCGATCGCGCGACAGGCGTTTGTCCGATTGGACAGGCTCCGCTTTATCGGCTGTGGAACGCGCGCGCCGACACCAATCACCGTTACACGTCGAGTGCCAGCACGCGCGAGCAAATGGTCGCGCAGGGCTGGACCAGCGAAGGCGCCGGCCCCGAGGGGGTCGCGATGTGCACGCCGCTGCGGTTGACCGACTGAGAATCGCCGTTCCCGCGAAGGCGGGATCCAGCGTCGTTCCACTTACGCGCTCAATCGGGCACATCGTTTACGCCACTGGGGCGCTCGCGCACGCGAGCGCGCCTTCGCGGGGGCGACGGAGCATGCGGAACCTGTCACTCATTTCGGCAATGCGCTGCCGGAACTCTTACCGCCACCACGGGGTCTCCCCCTGACTCGCCGCCTCGCCGAGCATCCGCTCGCAACGCAGACGAATATTCGCGAGGTAGGCAAGCCAACCCACCCCCCACGTCAGCGCCATCACGCGCGATATCGTCTCCGGGTCGCCGCGATGCGCTTCGGCATAGGCGCCCGTCGCCGCCAGGATCGCGGCGCGCTGCTTGCCGGCGCCGTCGATCATGTCGAGATCGGCGATCGCCGCCTGCAGTGCCGGATCCGGTGCGCGCCGCGAATCCTCGAGACGATCGGCAAGCTCGCCATAGGACGCGGACATGGTCATCACCGCCGCGTTGAACAAGCGCGCCGCGTCACCGGTCTCGACGCCGTGATAACCGGTGCGCAGCATCGCGATGGCCGCGTCCGCGGCGACCCGCATCACGATCGGCATGCGAACCAGCCATCCCCAGACATCCAGCGGAACATGTTTTTCGCCGCGCTCGCCGAGATAGGCGGCGAATGCCTCGTCGGCGCGATGTCGCGCATCCAACGCGGCGTTGCGCGCAGACGCCACCTGCGTGGTGTCGGCGCGGCCGATCAGTGCGTTGAATGCGGCTTCGGCGAGGCGCTGCCCCGCGCGAATATACGCCGCCACCTCCCCGCGCAACGCGGCGGACGCCCCTTTCGGCCACATGATGAGCGAGGCGACCAGCGCGACAACTGCACCGACGGCGACCGCCTCGAGGCGAACGGCGCCAACCTCCCAGCCTTCGGGCACCATCAAGTTGAACAGTTCGACCACCAGCAATGCGAACATCGCCTGGCCGGCGCCGAACGAGATCGCGGCCGGCGCATACCCGGCGAGGAACACCGCAAACGGCAGCGACAGCCAGAGCCACAGCGGATGCGGGCCGAGGACCGTGATCGCCGCTGACGCGAGCACGAAGCCAGCCAGTGTCCCGACCAGGGCGCTGACGATCGTGGATCCGGTGGTGGCCACGTTCGATCGCAATATGGAGAGCGTCGCGAGCACCACCCAGAACGCATGACCGATGTCGCTGACCTTCGCCACCAGCACCGACAGCGCGAGCGCGAGCCCGGCCCGCAGGCAATTGCGGAACCACACCGACCGTGGCGCGAAGTGCGGCAGCAACAGGTTGGCGGCGTTACGAAGCGTCCCTTCCGCCGGGGTGACCTGGACCACCATGAAATCGTCGTCGACATGCACCGACCGGCCAGTCAACACGATCGCGTCGACCGCCATCGACAGCGTGATGTACGAAAGCACGCGAATCGGAAAGACGGCGGAGAACTCGGACACGACCGCCGTCCCCGGCGCGTTCGACGCGAGCGCCTGTGCGGCGGCCGCGTCGCGGAGCGCGCGATGCGCGTGCCGGGCGGCAATCAACGCTTCGACGTCCAGTACTGCGCCCGTGCTGCCTGCGACACAGGCCTGCGCAACGTTGGCGACGTCGTTGAGCGTCGCCGCGATAGCCCGCACGAGGTCGCGATCGGCGGCATTCAATATTCCGGTCGAGGCCACCGTGCGCGAAAATCGCCAACCTTCGCCGAGCGCATCGACGAGACCCACCAACGCCTCCTGATGGCCAGGGGGTCCGGTCGGACGAAAATCCAGCGCGCGCTGCGCGTCGCGCAGCCGGTCGAATGCCTCCCTGCCTGCCGCCATGCGTGCGTCGGGATCGACACCGTCCGCGATCGCGTGCGCGACCGCGGCGAGCGAGCGACACGCGTCGGCGACGCGCTGGTAAAGATCACGCCGCTCGTGCCGGGGCCACAGGAACGTGGCGATCAACGCCGAGCACACCATGGCGGTGATCCATCCCGCGACGCGCGAGCCAATCGCGCCCTCGCCCGCCGGTACCATGACGGCCACCACGAAGGCCAGGATGGCCGAGTTGTTGCCGAGCGCGAATTGACCGCCCAGCGCCATCGCGAATTGCAGGATGACGCCGACGACCAGCATCGCGACGACGGCGGGCCACAACGTGTTCGACAATGCGGTGCCGGCGACGACGAGCACCGTGCCGACGAGGCCGAGCATGAGATGTGCGATGAGCCGCGACCGTCGCGGCCCCATGAAGTCGGCCATGCCCAGCGCTGCGAACGAACCGAATGCCGCGATGAGCGCGAACTGCGGATCGCGCAGCACGTGCAGGCCGAACCAGAACAGCGGCGGCAGGACGATTGCGAGCCGCAGTGCGCGATGGAAAATCGTACGATCGGGATCGCGCAGACGTTGTCCGATTAACAGGAGCATGGCGCAAGCATGCCGCGAGCGCTGCCTGCGGTCTAGATCCTTGACGGGGTGTTGAGAATGGCGCTGTTACCTCACTCTTAAGCCGCATTGCCAGCGCAGCGAGAAATCTGCTTGTTCACGAAATCAGCGGGTTGCGAAAAACAGATTCCTCGTCGCTTCGCTCCTCGGAATGAGGCCGGCACTAGCCGGTTAACGCCCCACCAACCCGAGTGAGGCTGGGGAATTTCAACCGCCTGTTGGCGCCCCACCAATCCGCGTGCGACCAGGGGGTCGGGCTATACTGGGTTGGACCGCGCCCTGGTACTCGGGCGACACGGTTGCCCAATTCTTTCATGATGGTTAGCAAAAATGCTAACTGACCTCAAAAGAGGTTCCCATCCCCCGTTTGGATCAGCTCGCCCAGTCGAGGGGCGCGGGCGATCGCGCCTCGCTCACCGGCCCCGGCCGGCGGTCGGCCTGCCGCGCGCTTGCCGTGCGATTCGTGGATTGCGGATCGCCTCTTATTTTGCATGGCTCAGCGCCGCCGCGGTCGCCACCGCGGCCTCCGTGGCGATCGACCCGAATCCGGCCGCGCTGGTCCGCGCGATGCAAGGACACAGTATCGTGCTGCTCGGTGAAGTGCACGACAACGCCGCGCAGCACGCGCTGCGCGCCGCGGCCTTGCGGCAATGGACCATCGCGGGCGCTCGCCCGGCGATCGCGTTCGAGCAGTTCGACCGCGAGCGTCAGCCCGACATCGAGCGCGCCCGCCGCGAGCGGCCTCGGGACGCCGACTACCTGATTGCGCAAGCCAAGGGCGCAGGAGACTGGAACTGGGAAGCGTACCGTCCGTTCGTGGCGCTCGCGCTCGAGTACGATCTTCCGATCATCGCCGCGAACCTGTCCCGCCGCGATGCGATGCGCGTGGCGATCGACGGCTGGCCGGCCGTGTTCGATGCGCCCACGCGCGACGAGCTCAAGCTCGATGCGTTACCCGCGGCGTTCCGGCGCAGCCACGAGGACGCGATTGCCGCTGGCCATTGCAACCTCCTGCCTCCGGAAGCGTTGCCGGCGCAAGCGCGCGCGCAAATGGCGCGCGATATTCTCATGGCGCGATCGATCCGTCCCTATCTGAATCGCGGCGTGGTGCTCCTGGCCGGCAACGGGCATGTGCGCCGCGATATCGGGGTTCCCTCCTGGCTCTCCGCTGACGCCGCACGCACCGCAATCAGCATTGGATTGCTGGAGCCTAACGACGACGGCTCGCTACCGGAGTCCGCCATGGATTTCGATGCGTACGCGATCACCAAGCGTGCCGAGCGAACCGACCCCTGCCAAGGCCTCGCGCAGCGACTCCATCCCGGGACGGCGCGTTGATGCTGCCCGATACGGTCAATTGAACTAAACTCGGCGGAGCGGCGACAGGAAAAACGACCAAGCATCGAATGTAGCGCTCCGCTTCCCTCCATCAGCGCTCAACTAAGGAACAACGCCATGGCACTGATTGACCGCGTCAAGAATATGCTGCTCACCCCCAAGACCGAGTGGCCGGTGATCGCCGGCGAAACGACCACGGTGCAATCGCTGTATGTCGGCTATATCCTGATCCTGGCCGCCATCGGCCCGATTGCGATGGCGCTGCGGCTTGGCCTGTTCGGCATGGGCATCGGCGTAGCCGTAATCAGCTATATCGTCGCGCTGATCATGGTTTATCTGCTGGCCTGGATCGTCGATGCGCTGGCCCCGACGTTCGGGGGCGAGAAGAACTTCATCCGGTCGCTGCAGCTCACCGCGTATTCGTTCACCGCGGCCTGGGTGGCCGGGATCTTCCATCTGATTCCCTTCGTCGGGGGCCTGCTCGCGCTCGCCGCCGTGATCTATTCGTTCTATACGTTTTATCTCGGGGCACCGGTACTGAGGAAGTGCTCGCAGGAGAAAGCGGCCGGGTACACGATCGTGATCGTGCTCTGCGCGATCGTGCTGGGCGCCGTGCTGTCGTACGTCCTGTATTCCTCGCTCATGGGTGGCGGCATGATGGGCGCGGGCACGATGGGCCTGGGGCCGATGCGGTAGGATCATCGTCACAACCCTGGGAGAGTTCATGCGCACAATCCGTGGGTGGTCATTCGTGTTCATATGTGCGGCGGCGTTGCTTGCGATGCCCGCCGCGCGCGCCGTGGATGTCCCGGCGGGACCGATCTGGAACAATATGGACGCGCAGGGCAAATGCCCGCGCGTCTGCCAGCAAAACAACAATGGCCGGTGGAACGGCCAGTGGCACACGATCGCCGGAACTGCGACCTCGGTGTGCGACTGCGATGTCGGCGCGTCGCCGGTCCGCCCGAACTCGCAAGGGCAATGGGCGGAGGCAGGACCGCTGTTCAGCAATATGGACGCGCAGAACAAGTGTCCGGGTGTTTGCCAGCAAAGCGGCGGCCGCTCGTGGGATGGGAACTGGAAGACGACGCAGCCGGGCCGGATGTCGGTCTGCAGTTGCGGCGGCCAAGGCGCGGCCCCGGCGTACAGCGCCGGTGCTTCGTGCCGCGCGCGAAGCCGCGGCGCCTGCTCAGGGTGCTCGGTTCAATGCGCGCCCGGCCAGCGTGCCTCCTGCCAGGAAGGGAGCACCTGGAACGACAAGGTGAACAACGGCGACCCGGGTTGCGTGACCAACGCGCAATGCACGTGCGGCTAGTGGTCTCAGAACTTCCCGTGTCGTTCCCGCGAAGGCGCACGCGCTTTCACGGGGACGACGGGAGTTATGTCGGCGCCAGGTTCAACAGACGGTCGCGGGTGGCGCGGTAAAGGCAGGCAACGCGATCGCCTCCCGCCGTTTCGTGAAGTCGAGGGCGTCCGCCAGGTTCTTCGCGTAGCGGTCGCGCAGCGTCATCGGCTCGAGGCCCCAGCGCCACTCGATCATCTTCAGGATCGAGCAGTGCTCGTAGGGTCCGGCCTGCTCGATCTTCTTCGGTGCGAACGGGCCCATCGCAATCGCGGGCACGCGGAAGCCCAGACGCTTCAGGTTCGGGAACGGTCCGGCGCCCACCTGCGGCGTATCGTCCTGCGTTGTGGGCGGCGGCACGTGGTCGAAGAATCCGCCGTGCTCGTCGAAGTTGAGCACGAAGACCATGCGGCCCCATTGCGGACTGTCCTTCAGCGCGTTGTACACCTGCGCGACGAACGCCTCCGCCACCAGCACGCTGCCCTTGTGGTGGTAATCGTTCGACGTCCCATCGTCCTCGGCGGCATCCGTGTAGTTCGGATCGACGAAGACGACGTTGGCAAGCTTGCCCTTTTGCGCGTCCTCCCAGAAGCGATCGATGTGGTATGAGATGAGGTCGTATTTCTTGCTGCGGAAGAGCCCCGTCATCGGCTCGCCGTGGTAGTAATAGCCGGACGTCAGGCCGGCTTCGAATACGCGGTCGAAGATGGCGGTCGGAATGAGGCAGGGTCGGTCGGCGTCCGTCTTCGGAAAGCCGTCGGGCATGTCGATCTGCGTGGTCCCGGTAAGCTGATAGAGACGGTTCTCCCACGTCGGACCCATCATCGAGCAGAAGTAGTTGTCGAATGTCGTGTAGTTGGTGGCGAGCGCGCCCAGGATCGGGAGATCCTCCTTGCGGTAATAGCCGATCGGGAAGCGGTCGCCGATCTTGGCGGTCTGCAGGAAGCCATCGCAGCGTCCGTCGGCGTACTGGATCGCGATGCCCGGCCACGTATGGTCGGGATCTTCATACGCGCAGCCCTGGAAATCGGGCGCGAGCGGCCAGGTCGCCTGCGGGACGCCCAGCCTGTCGGCATAGACCAGTCCCTGCTGACGGCCATTGGCGCCAGGCAGCCAGCCCAGCATGTGATCGAACGAGCGGTTCTCCATCATCAGCACGACGACGGTGTCGAACGGCGCCTCTTTGGGCTGCGGAAGCGCGCAGATCTCCTTGCCATCGGCACCAACCATGCAGGGATCGCCCGAACCGCAGCCGTTCAATGCCAGCGCCGTCGCCCCCGCCGACAGTGCCAGGAACTTGCGCCGCGTGACCTTGTTTGACATCGGACGCTCCACTCCGAACACCCGTGTCGGTCCCGGAGCGGGCCGAGTCACGCGGCCCGTGCATTGTAGGGCACGTCCAGCGGGGCGCCGTCATGGCGACCGCCCAGCGCTGCGTGAAGCTACATTTGCTTCGGCTTCCACAGCCCCAGCATGGCGCCGGTAGGATCGGTGATGATCGCGAGCCAGCCCATGCCGGGAACCTCGGTCTTGTCTTTCATCACGGTGCCGCCGAGCGCCTTGACCTTCTTCGTCGCGGCATCGATGTCGCTCACCAGCACATACGACAGCCACATCGAAGGCGCGCCGGGCATCGGATGCTTCATGAGTCCGCCACCCGTGCCTTCGCCGACCTGGATGATGGTGTAGGTCCCATTGTCCATCGGCATGTCTTCCATCTTCCAGTCGAAGAGCTGCGAGTAGAAGCTCTTCGCCTTGGCGACGTCGTTGGTGTTGAGCTCCACGTGCACAAACGGATTGGCCATTGCGTGTCTCCAGTAATCGAGTGCGGCGTTAACGCGAAAGATAGCGGCCGAGACGGTCGAGGCAGCCGTTCCAGCCCTGCTGATGATGGTCGCGCGCCTGCCCGTCGGCGAATCGCCGATGCGTCACGATCAGCTCGGTGCCCTGCCCTGACGGCTTGAACTCCACGGTGACGAGCGACTCACGCTCCGGCGTGCTTTCCCATGCCCACGTGTAGACGAGCTTGCGGTCGGGAACGATTTCGCGGAACACGCCGCCGACCCTGTGCACCTCCCCGTCGGGCGCGTGCATGATGTAGCGATAGCGGCCGCCGACGCGGACGTCGATGGTGACTTCGGCTTCGCCGAAATCGTCGCTCGGCCCCATCCAGTGCTTTATTTGCTCCGGGTCCGACCACGCGGCGTAGACGGCGGCGACGGGCTGCGGGTAGATCCGCCGGATCTGGAGACTGGTCTTGTCTTCGGTTGCGGTTTCCATTGCTCGCTCTCCTTTCGGTCCAGATACGAGCCCAGCCGATCGAGCCGGGCATTCCAAAATTCCTCGTGGCGGTCCAGCCACTCGAGCGCGCCCCTGAGGGCGCCGCCCTGCAGACGGCAGCTCACCACGCGGCCGACCTTGTTGCGGGCGATGAGCCCGGCGTCCTCCAGGATGCGCAGATGCTTGATGAAGCCGGTGAGCGACATGCCGAATGGCTCGGCCAGCTCGCCGACCGCCTGCTCGCCGCGGCGGAGCCTGGCCAGCACCGCGCGCCGCGTGGGATCGGCGAGCGCGCCGAACACGGCGTCGAGCTTCGCGGGTGAATAGTGAACCATATGGTTCACTTTACGCGCGCGCCTTCCGGACGTCAAGCGCTCGGGCGCCCAGTGAACGGGGCGGCGCCGCTGTTGCTACCTCAGCATCCCGTCACGCACTTGCCGTCGCCGTCGAACTCCATCGTCTTGCCGGAGAGCGCCGGATACACCGGCCGGCCCTTGACCACGCCCATGAACGCCGCCGTGTGCGATGCTGGGCGCACCTTGCCGCCCGTGGTCGCGCCCTCGTTCACATGCGACACGATCACCGAGGCGGGCCGCACGAGCTCGTTGGCGGCATAGGCGCCGGACTGCGCCGTAATGGCGCTGTAGCCCAGGTTCAACAGCATCAGGTTCGCCTTGTGGTACTCGTTGACCACCGATTTCATTTCCGTGTGCAGCGCCGTGTCGCCGGAAAGATAGACGGTGAGGCCGTTGCTGAACTTGATCACATAGCCGGTCGCCGGCCCGAGCGTCACGCTGACGTTGTCCGCCTCGAGGTTCTTGCGCTCCGGGTCGGACAGCAGGCTGCGCGGCACCGTGCTTTCGTGCGCGGCCGTCACGGCCGTGATTTCCACCGCCCGCGACGCGTTGGCGGTCTTGACGGCGCGCGTGCCGCCGATGTGCACGGTCGCAAGACAGGGCGCGGCGAACGGCGCCACCAGCTCCTCGCCCGTTTGCGGGCAATTGCCGGTCGGCTTGCTCTTGATGGTCTCGATCTTCTTGCCGATGAAGACGGCCATCGGCACGCTCATGATGACGGCCGCATTCTTGGCGGCGGCGATCTCCGCCGTCGTCGAGTTGGGCGCGGCGGAGACCAGCTCGGGATTCTCGCAGGGGCCCGCCTCCTGCGCCTTCAGCTTCTGGTCGCCGATGTGGTCGCCGTGAGCGTGACTCAACAGGACGACATGCACGGCGCCCAGTCGCGGGTCTTCGCCGCCCGTTACCGACGCACCTGCGTCGTAGAGGATGCGCACCCCGGTCGGATCCTCGAAGATCGTTGCGCGATCGCGCGCGCACAGCTCGCCGGCGTGCGACCCCAACGGCGTGATCTTGACGTTCTGCGCCGCGGCGGGCAACGCGAAGAGCGGCAGCAAAGCCAGGCCGCAGTAGATGGTCGTTTTTTTCATCTTTCCTCCAAAGACGTGATCGATGGGCTGCTCGCTCGAAGCTTTTCTGACGCCATTCTCTCGCGATGTCCGCGAGGTAAACCTGTAGCATGACCTCGGATGTCTGATGCAAAATCCATAACGGCAACCAGGGGAGCTTTGCGTGAAATTCGTATCGAGAACAACGCTTGCCGCCGGGCTGGCCTGGCTCGCCATTGCCGCGCCGCTGGCCGCCGCGGCCGGCGACGGGCGGGCGGCAACCGCCATCCGTTCGGGTTCCGCCGCCTTCCTCAAAGCCTACAACGCGGGTGATGCCGATGCGGTGCTCACGCATTTCGAAGAAGGCGCGGTCGTCATGCCGCCTGGCGCGCTAACAGTCCGGGGCCGCGCGGAAATCCGTCAGTTCGTCGAGAAAAGCATCGCCGGCGCGAAAGCGAACGGCATCACCCTCGCACTGGGCAGCGGGGACGACGTTGGCGTCTCGGGCGACCTTGGCTGGCATGCGGGGCCGTTTTCCGTGACCAATAGATCGGGCGCCATGATCGACACCGGCAAGTACCTGGAGACGTGGCACAAGTCGGGGGGGCACTGGCGAATGATCCGGCGCATCTGGAACTCGAATGCACCGACCGCCGCAACGGCGCCCGCGGTCGTACCTACGCCGGCGCCGAAGTAATCCTCGACGGCTACGCGGAGATCAAGCGGGTATCAACGAACATCCAACTTCCCTCGAGGGCGCTTCGTCATGAGTTCCCCAGTGATCGCCGCAGTGGTATTCGGATGCACCTTCCTTGGAGCCCTGGCGGGACTCGTCCTTCATGCGCGGTTGCCGGTCCACCATCTGGACGCGGACTCCAAGGACGTCATCAAGCTGGTCATGGGCCTGATCGCGACGATGGCCGCGCTGGTGCTCGGCCTGCTCATTTCCTCGGCGCATCGGTCGTACGACGCACAGGAGGCGGAGGTGCAGCAAATCGGCGTGCATCTGTATCAGCTCGATCGCGCGCTCGAGCGCTTCGGGCCGGATGCGAGCGACGCCCGCAATCTCCTGCGTCGAATCGTCGTGGCTGAAGTCAAATACGCGTCGACCCCCGATGGCGCCGGGGCGTTGCCCGACAAGCCGTTGCAGGCCCAGAGGGAAGCCGCGGAGCTCTTCGACCGGATCACCAGCCTGTCGCCGAAGACGGAAGCCCAGCGGTTCATCCAGGGCCAGTCGCTGCAGCTGCTTGCCCGATTGGCAGACACCCGGCTGCTGTTGAGCGAACAGGCACGGGGCTCGATTTCCTGGCCGTTTCTCGTGGTGCTGGTGTTTTGGCTGACGGTCCTCTTCGTCGGCTTCGGTCTCTTCGCGCGGTTCAATCCAACCATTGTCGCCGCCCTCCTCGTCGGCGCTGTTTCGGTCGCCGGCGCGATCTTCCTCATCCTGGAATTGAATCGGCCGGCTACCGGCGTGATGCAGATCTCGATCACGCCCATTCGCAATGCGTTGATGCAGATGGGCCGATAGCAAGCCGCAACCCGACCGGTCCGGCGGCGCGCACGCAAATATATTCAACCATACGGTTGACAATCGGCGGCGCCGGCGTGATAATCAACCTTATGGTTGAATCTTCACGCGACCGCCTCGACGCCGTATTCCACGCGCTGGCCGACCCCACGCGGCGCGCCATGCTGCGCAGCCTGGCCAGGCAACCAAGCAGCGTGGGCGACCTGGCCGCGCCGTTTGCGATCTCGCTGGCCGCCGCGTCCAAGCACATCAAGATGCTCGAGCGCGCCGGGCTGCTGCGGCGCACCGTGCACGGCCGTACGCACATCTGCCGTCTGGATGCGGCGCCGATCCATGCCGGTGTCGAGTGGATGCGCCATTACGAGCGGTTCTGGCAGCAGCGGCTCGATACCCTCGAGGCCGTGCTGCAGGCCGAAGACCGCGTCACCAGGAAGTCCCGCAAATCAAGGAGCAAGCGATGAACCAGCAAGTGACGAACCGCGACGGCGATGCCCAGGACGGCTATGGCGTTGTGACCGAACCGGGGACCGTGCGTTTCGAGCGGCTGCTGCCGGGCCCCATCGAGCGCGTCTGGAGCTACCTCACCGAGTCGGACAAGCGCCGCACCTGGCTCGCGTCCGGTGAGATGGAATTGCAGGTCGGCGGCCGGGTCGAGCTCATCTGGCGCAAT
>Ga0207689_10000461_pt1 | contig 38126 bp, 33 predicted proteins | sample KBSMisM52_FD_184312 | JGI IMG/M metagenome (GOLD analysis project Ga0207689, IMG submission 184312) | Miscanthus rhizosphere microbial communities from Kellogg Biological Station, Michigan, USA - KBS Miscanthus M5-2 (SPAdes) (version 2) | ecosystem: Host-associated > Plants > Roots >...
GCACGCGCAAAAGATCAGTAAAGAGCTCAGCCAGGTACAAAAAGAGGTGGAGTCTTGGGAGAAGATTCAAAAAGATTGTGCAGAACTTTTGAGCTTGTTGCCAGAAATGAAACCGGAGGATGATCCGAAGGGTGCTGATGAGTTTAGGGCTATGGTAAAGGCTCTTCAGGACTCGTGGCATAAGCTGGAGATTCGGACTTTTTTGAACGGGAAGTACGATACTTATAATGTGATTATGAGTATTCATGCGGGCACCGGGGGAAAAGATGCGCAGGATTTTGCGGAAATGTTGCTGCGTATGTACATGCGCTATGCAGAGCATAATGATTTTGAGGTGGAGCTTGCTGATAAGTCCATGGGTGAAGAGGTGGGACTAAAAAGTGCGACAATTTTTATCCGAGGGCCGTTTGCTTATGGCTATTTGAAGGGAGAAAGGGGAGTTCATAGATTGGTGCGACAGTCGCCGTTTAATGCTAAACATACGCGTGAAACTTCCTTTGCGATGGTGGATATTCTGCCAGAAATTTCTGAGGAAGAGGTGCCGGAAATTCGCAAAGAGGATTTGAGAATTGATACGTATCGATCTTCCGGAGCGGGTGGACAGAATGTGAATAAAACTTCTTCCGCGGTGCGTGTGACGCATATTCCAACCGGTCTTGTGGTAGCGTGCCAGGATGAGCGTTCGCAGTTGCAAAATAAGGAACGTGCTCTTAAAATTTTGTATGCGAAGTTGATTGATTTAAAAGAGAAACAGCAGGTGGCGGAGGTGAATCAATTGAAGGGTGAACGAGTGGAAATCGCTTGGGGCAATCAGATTCGTTCCTATGTACTTCATCCGTATACCATGGTAAAAGATCATCGCACCGATCATGAAGAGCATGATGTGAATGCGATTCTGGACGGGGCAATCGACGGTTTTATTGAAGCCTGGTTGAAGAAAAAATAATTCATTTGAAATTGGTAATTACGTTATATGGCAGTTCTTCCAATAGAACAGGGTGATGATAATAAGATTTTGCGGGCGGTTTCCGAGCCGCTGAAAAAACCTGATAAAAAGTTGGGCAAATTTTTGGATGATATGAAAGATACGATGTTTGCGGCAGAAGGTGTGGGCCTGGCTGCACCCCAGGTGAGTAAAAATATCCGTGTGGTGGTGTGCCGTTTTAACAATGCTACAAGCCATGAAATCATTGTGGATATGATTAATCCGGAGATTCTTGATATGTCTGACAAGACCGAAGTTCATGAAGAGGGTTGTTTGAGTTTGCCAGGAAAATGGGCGAAATGTGAAAGATCTTATGAGGTTTCGGTAAAATTTTTGGATCGAAAAGGCCGCGAGCAGGTTTTGAAATTGAAGGGTCTGAATGCGCGCATTGTGCAACATGAGGTGGATCATATTAACGGGAAACTTTACATCGATCGGATTCGCGAACAGGGTCGTGAATTACCAAAAGGGATTAAATAATTCATTGCGTGTCTTCGTTTTAGCGAGAGGTCTTTTGACCTTTTTGCCTTTTTGTGGTATTATATTTTGATAAAAAACAAAAAACTCTAAAACACATTTTCTATGACATCTTTGAAAGATTTTTCCCAAAATTCACGTCTGCTCTTTGGCGTAAATCGGGCGGTATTTAAAGAGGGTGCTGAAAATAAAAGTGAAGCGGGTCCAATGAAACCGGGTGAAGGTGCTACTGTTGAGCCTGAAGATAAGTTGAATCCAAAAGAAGAAGAACAGGCAAAAAATAAGATGGAGGAGATTAAAAAAGCTCCAAAAGTTAAAGGGAAACTGGCTGAGGCACAAAAAGCTTTTAAAGAAAAATATGAACAGTTAAAAAAACTTGATGATAAAGAGGCAAATACAGAAGAAAAGCGAAAAGAGTGTGTAAGATTTTTGCGAGTTGCTTTGAAAGACGGTTTGGAAGTTGCTCTCAAACAGCAGGAACAGTTAAATGTTTTGCATGATCCTCAAGAGTTAAAAGCGGTACAGGACTATCTTTTGAAAGATGGACTGAATACTGCCTTGGCTGCTGACAGAACGCTTTCGGACTGGCGAGAACGTGAAGGTAAATTCCTTTACACAAACTCACAGGATAAGGGGTTTGTTGATAAATGGAACAGTTCAATTGATCAAAGTCAGAAGATTAATGCAGCAATCCAGACTGTTTATAAATTGCGAGATGCAAAAAGTGAAAATCCACAGGAGTGGTTTGATGCTTACATTGCATTGAAATCTGCTGTGGGAAAATCGAGTCAGGGTGAGGTGAGTTATGGAAAACTTGAAGGTGAACAGAAAAAACCAGAGGCTCCAGCGGTTAAACCACCGGAAAAGAAAACTGAAGCACCGAAGGTTAAACCGCCTGAAAAGAAACCTGGGGCTCCGAAAGTTAAGCCTCCTGAACCTCCGAACAAACCTGAGGCTCCGAAAGTTAAGCCTCCTGAACCTCCAAAGAAACCTGAGGCTCCGAAAGTTAAACCACCAGAACCTCCTAAGAAGCCTGAAGTTGTTGCGGCTATCGCGCCAAAAAAACCGGAGGCTCCAAAAGCTAAGCCACCTGAGCCACCTAAAAAGCCGGAGGTTGTTGCTGCTGTTCCACCAAAAAAACCGGAAGCTCCAAAAGCTAAACCTCCAGAGCCACCTAAAAAACCTGAAGCTGTTGCTGCTGTTGTTCCTCCGCCAAAGAAACCGGAAGGTCCTAAACCTGGCGAGCCAAAAGTTGATGAAACCGGCAGAAAATATTTTGACAGTTACGATAACATGAAGGTCTATCTTACCAATCAATTTGGTTCTGATGCGATGAGGGATTTGAATCGAAAACTTCGTTTGAGCGCAGATACCATTGCAAAGAGTATTAAGGCTTCTCAAGCCGGCGAGAATGAGCAAGTGAATGCTCCTATTTCCGTGAATGTTGAAGGTCAAAAAGTGGCTTTTACTATGGAAATTCCAAAGGCAAAAGCCAACATCAATAAGCTTTCATCTCCAGCGGATATTTATCGAATCTCGGGTGTGAAGTTTGTACTGCGCGAAGCTGCTCCTGATATGGTTCTTGCTGATGTAAATATTAAAGCTTAATTTTTCCAATGCCCTCAAAAGAACTTCTTAATCGTTTGATGGCTGCGCTGGATTCGTCTCCACTTTTCAAGGAGATCGGTTTGGATGATCAGATAGAGATAAAGGAAAAATATAAACATAGCAGCGATGATGAGATTTTAGATGCTTTGAAGGCATTGGATCAGGCAGAAGAAATGAGTGCCGATGTCGATAAAGAAGAAAAAGAGATTCAAAATGAAAAGGTTGAAATGGTACAGGAGGTGAAAAGTTCAATGCGCACTTTGAAAAAAGTTGAACTGCAGGATGCTGAAGTTCAGGATGCCCAGCAAACTGACAAAGATGCTGAAAAACTTATTAACGGGCTCGGGAAAGCAGATACACCGAAGAAGAAAAAACTTTTTGGAATATTTTAATTTTTCCATATGAAACTTTTACTTTTAACCAGTTCACATCTCAACTGCAGAAAACTGTTTGAAAAAAATGGTTTTATTTTTGAGTTTGAAAAACCTGATACCGGATCGCAAGATAAACCGGTCAAACTTGATGAGTCCAAGGAACAAAAAGACGATAAGGAGATTGCCAGACTTCAGGAGCAGATTAAGGCAGGAGAAAAGCTCTATAACACAGACCTGCAAAAGCTTAAAACACATAAAGACTCGGCTCTCCAGGCTTTGGCACCTGATTTTGTTACCGCCTACACTGAAGGTATGAAAATTATTGAGGAGAAAAAGAAAAGAGAAAAATTTGATAAGGGTACGACCGACAATCCCGGGGCTGCGGTAATTAATAATCTTGAGAGTGTCCTTCAAACGTTGAAAGAGTTTCATAAGGCTTTTCGACTTACTCAAGATCCACCGTTGGTGGTGGGTGATGTTTCATTGCCAAGTGCTTCACCGGAAATGATTAAAAAATATGTTGAAGCGATTGGTGCCTGCGCTGCCAATGATCCGGGGACTGAAACGGCTTTGGATACTATGCCAAAGCAGTTTTCTTTTGAACATAATGCTTATGAAATTGCTCAAATGACCAAGGACTATTTGTCTGAGAGCCAGCTTCATGATTTGCTATCTGCTTTTGTAAACGGGAAAGATGCACTCGCGGTTCGCTACGACGCTTTACGCAAAGGCGTGCGTGCAATTATCGATAAACTGGATATTAATCCTGATGATAAAAAGAACGTACTCAAACGGCTTGATGAGCTGAAATAGTTCAGAATATTAGGGTTATTTCATGTTATAACTAAGCCCTGGAACATTGTTTATGGTTGCCATTTGTGGTATAATTTTAAGATGGCAAAAAATATACCCAAAAATTTGCAGGAAAGGGTTCTGAAGAAGTTCAATTCGCTCCTGTTTTTCTCTCCGGAGGAACATGCGGCGCGTGCTGAACAGATTCTAAAGATGTCCAATGACGGGCTTGTTGAGTTTATGAAATTTTTGGACGAAGCACATGCCGAGCAGGATAAATATATCCGTGAACTTTGCGAGCATGATGAAGGATTTTCGAAGGGTGTATACGAGATGTTTGGCAAGAGTACGGCCGAAAAAGGCTCAAAGAAAAAACTTAAAAAACTCAAAAAGGAGATAAAAACTAAAAAATCTCATGAAGAAAACATTTCTTAAAACAAGAAATGAGTTTGTGATGTTTGCGGAGAATCGCTTTGTTTTTGATAACAAAGAGGCGCCTGCAGCTGCCAAGGAAAATATGAAAAAGAAAGAGGATGTTTTGAAAGAAGTCAAAACTGAATCTGATAAGAGAGTGGCTGTGGTAAAGGAAAAACTGGACAATATCGGTGGTAGATTTACCGGTGATTTGTACGACAAACTGTATGAGTATTATCAGACTTCCCTGGAACGTGCAGCAAAAGATGGTGTGCTGGATGAGAAAGCGTACAAGGCTTACAAAGATGAAGTTTTGAAAAAGACCGACGAGATTTTGAAAAAATATACTCCAACGGAAGAGGAGCAGAAAGCTGCAAAGGAAGGAAATGATTCGGCAAAGGATATTGCGAAAATGAAAGAGGCAACACCTGCGAAACTCGAGGATATCCCAAAGGAACTTCCGGAAGATACGCCGCTCGATCAGTTGAATGATAAGATTCAGGATTATGCAATTTTGACTGCTTCTTTTCAAGGTGCTGTACAAAAACGTCTGGGTGAAATTAATGATTTTTATCAAGATCTCAAAGCTTATCAGGAGTCGAAACAGGGCTTTAAGAACCGCGCCAAGGACACTTGGGATAAAGTAACTGGTCTTCTGCCCGGCGTGGATTGTAATGATGAAAAGAAAGTAAAAAGGTTGAATCGTGATTTGAGTGATTTGAAAGATGATATTGAATCCAAGAAAAAAAAGTATGGAAAGAAAAAAGAGGAGATTGAAAAATATGGAAAAAGTATTTCACGGGTTTTAGGAAAACGTCGTGAAAAAATGCTCCAGGCCCGCGGTGAGGAGATTAAAACTCTTGAAGGCCAGCAGGGCGAAAAGGCTGAGGCTATCAAGGCTAATGAAAAACGTTATAAGGAACTTAAGGACCAGCAGGAAAAACTTTTCAAGCGCAGAGAAGAGTTGGGAAAACAAAAAGAAGAACTGGATGCTGTTCGCAATGCCGATGATTCACCGCAGAATGTAGCCAAAAAACTGGCAGTGCGCAAAAGCGCTGTGGAAAGAGTTGCTGATACTGAAAAAGATAAAGAGGAGGCGCTGATGGAAATGTTGAAAGAGCCAAATCTGACTGACGAACAAAAAGAGGCTCTGAATAATGCTTTGAAAGAGGTGCAGGATCGACGCCAGAAAATGGAGACTGGTAAAACCTATATTCAAAAGTCTATTGATAAAAGTAAGGGTGTGGACGTGGCGCTCACCGAAGAAGAGTCTGCTGTTGAAGGAGATTTGGGAACCGTCGGAGATGCGATTGATAAAGTGGTTGAGCCTTCGATGATAGCTTTGGAAGAGCAGGCAACGATTCTTGAAGTACAGAAAAAAGCTTATGGTGAATGTATTGAAGGTGTGAAAGATAAATACGATAAACAGATTGAGTCTCTGGATAAAGTTCAGAAGGATGCTGATACTCATATATTGGATGCGAGTCTTGCGAATAGTCTTTCTTTTGCTGTGCTCACAAAGGCCAGTGAAAATCTGGATAAGGTATCGATCACTTCACGAGGTGTGTTCGGTACGATCTGGGATGATGTGAAAGATTTGTACCAGGATACTGTGGGAAAAGTTTTCAGTGTACCGGCGGGCTGGCTTACCGACATTGGTAAATGGATCGCCGAGCAGGGTAACGTTGCGACGCAGGGTGCTTATGGAATTAATAGCGGCTGGAAATATCCGGCGGCGGTTGGTGCGAACATTGTGGCGCTTTTCACCGGTGCTACAGGCGGTATGTTTGAACTTGCCGGTGGAATTTTGAATATTCCTGGTAAACCTTTTGATGTTTTGGAGGGTATCGGTGCATTGGTATCTATTAATGCCAAGACCGGTAAGATTGGTGATGGCGAACTTTCGGCGAAAGCATGGAAGACACTGGGTAAGACTTTGATTGCTTATGATGATTTTAAAGAAGGAAATATTGGAACAGGTGTAGGAAAGATTTTTACAACTGTGGCGTCACTCTTTATCGGTGGTGAATTTGCCGAAGGTGCAGAGGCTGCTTCTACTGCGGCTAGGGTGGAAGCTGTTGCGGCTGCTGGTGGCAAAGCCGGATTTTTTACCGGACGCCTTGCTGAAGCGGGTGCGTTTTTCCGTGAAATGGGTGCACAGATTGTTAAAAAACCAACATGGATGCAAACAAGCAAAGAGATTGCTGAAGCTGCAAATATTGCCAATGCTTCTAAAGGAGCTTCGGTGGGGCTTAAAACTATGGCTGAAGCAAAAACTATTGGTGAGATGGGTGAACAATCAGGCAAAGTTGTGAAAGCTTTTGAAGAGGCTGAACAGGCTGCAAACTCTGCACAAAAAATTAAAGCTGATAAAGCGGCAGAAATGGCCAAGCGTGCTGAAGCGGCGGAAGCGGCTGCGAAAGCTACGAGTGCGCCGAAGGATTTAGCGAAGGCGCAGAAATTGCGTGCGCTTGCTGATGAGGCGGCTACGCAAGCGAAGCAAGCCGAGGAGGCGGCCAAACTGGCCAAAGCTGCCAAGGATGCTATTAAGACTGCGGATGACGCAATTAAGGCCGCGCAGGAAATGGAGAAATTAAAAGGTGCGGAGGCTGCGGAAACTATTGCAGCGCGTGATGCTGCGAAGGCGGCGATTGATAAAGCCAAGATTGCATCTGACGCTGCGCAGGTCTCTGCCGAGGCGGTTGGCGGGGGCAGTAAAGCGCTGGCTGTATTTAAAAACTATGGAGAAAAAGCTATTGAAAAACTTCCTGGCGGAACGAAAGCTGCAGAGCGTGTGATGGTTGCTGAAGGTAAGGGTGCCAAAGCTTTGGCCATTGCACAGGGTACGGGTGAGATTTTTGCCAAGACTGCCTGGGAGGGAGTCAAACTTACCGGCAAAGGTGTTAAATTAATTTTTTGGGACTTACCAAGGTATGCGTTCCGATTACCAAAAGCTTTGTATAGTCTTACGAAACTAATTGCTCGAGAGGCTACTATTGGTGAAAGGTTTGCCGTTGCTGGCGGAGCTTGGGGTGAAGGAGGAGCCGTTTTGGCGATGAGGTTTGCGCGTGTAAATCGGGCGCTAAAAATTATGGAAAAAGAGGCCGGCGGTTTGGAGGCTTTGCGTGGCGTCTGGACTGAAAAAGTTCTGGGGAATGAAGAGTTGGTTCAAAATATTTTGAAAGGTATTAAGGAGGATAAAGCGCTTTCAGGTGTATTTAAAGATGTGGACATAGATGCTATGGCCAAGCTTATTAAAGAAGATCCGAGTTTGATGAAACTCTATGAAGCAAACCCGTTGTTCCATAAAGTTTTTGAATCACGTGCACTGATGAAATTGATGGAAGTTGATAGAACGGCTGGAATCCAATTGGCGCGCATTAAAGATGCTGCAGAAGTTATTTTTCAATGGAGCGCCAAGGATGAGCGTGTTGCCAAAATTCTTGATGGAATTTTTGATAAAGGTTTGTATCCAAAGGTTACAAAAACTAAAAAAGGCAAAGCGGGTGAAACTGTTGAAAAAGAGGTGGCAGTGGAAACTGCTGAGGTTGAAGCTGCAGCTGAGCCAGTGATTACCAAGACAATGAAAGAGGAGTACACCAAATTGCAACTCAATGCCAAAACTCATCCGGATGCGGAAAACTTTATTCTGAAGGACGCTGAGCGCACTATGCGTGAAGCTTTTGAAAAGAGATTTGAAACAGAAACAGCGGTTGATGCAGAAAAAATTGCAGGAGCAGTTGAAGCTGAATTTGGTGATATAACTTTCTCTACCAACAGGTCCGTTGGTGAGGTAAAAATTGGTGGAAAATCTTATGAGTTAAAAGCGAATGATGCGGGTAAACTTGAACTCTATGAGGTAGGAAAAGCTGAAGTGATCGCACCTCCAAAAGTTGCTCCGGCGGAAGTTGTGGCACCTGCACCTGAGGTGGTTATTGCCGTTCCTGATGCGGCTTTGGAACAGTTACTTAAAGATATGGAAGCGGGCAAAATTCCTTCTACTTATCCGGTGGCGATTGATGATGCGGCTATGGCAAGTAAGTATTATAAACGCTTAGGAGATCCAGGTGTTTCAGAGAAAGGAATTGAGACACGTATTGATAAAGCTATGAAATCGGGTAGTGGTGAGATTACTGCTAATGTTCCTGCCAATTCGATTCAAAATGGTTTTCTCTCGGCTATGAGAAAAAAAGCAGCAGAAAGTGGTCTGGAAATTGGTGAGTTTCAGATTACGGAAAAAGTTACTGCAAAAGGAAAAGTTTATGAAGTCACAGCGCCGATAGGAAAGAAGAGTGTGCCGGTTGCTCCAGTTGGTGAAGTTTCACCGGCGCTGGAAAAACTTCCGGAACTTTCACCGGAAATGGAAGCGTTACTGAAAGGCTCTCCTGCAATCAGAATTGGGCGCTTTGTACGTGATAGACTTAAGCAGGCGAAAGGCCTCTATAAATCAGCTAAAGGCACTACTGAGGGTGCAAAAAAAGCCAAGGGTGAGCTGAAAGATCTTTTGAAGGAGAATGGTGTCTTTATTACAAAATTGCTTGGCCCAGGTTTTAATCAGGAAGGAACTTTTGAAGAGATGATGGCGGCAAATGAGTTCGCTATTATTAAAATTGAAACGTTGGCGGATTTCCCACCGGATATGACTCTTCCACCTGAAGTTTTAGAATGGGAAGGAACACAACCTCAGCAAGGTGAACCAACACCTCCAGAGCGGCCAGAAGCTGGAACCAACATCGAATCTTCGCCTGTAGATGAGGAAAATATGAAAGTGAGCATTGATAATGTTTTGAAGGCATGGCGCGATAAAGATCCAGGTGAAATAACTTTTGAAGGTATGAAGGCTGCACTGGATATTGAGTTCTCAACTTTTGAAAAAAAGGCGGCGGGGGATGTACAAACTTCTCGTGACAGCATCACGGTAACGGTTGGTTCTGGCGGCAAAAAAACTTATGAAGGATTGAAAGAATGGATTGAAGATTTACCGAATAAGAAAAAAATCGGTGCCGTGTTTAAGGCTTCTTATACACATGGAATGGAACCGGACTATTATTTGCAAAAAAATAATGGTGTACTACCCAAAGATGCAGCTGAGCTTAAAACTTTGATGATAAACGATCTTCAGGAACAGATTACACCACTGGTAGCCGACATGAATTTGTCTAGAAATTTGAATGTTTTTTCCAGAAGCAGCAATTTTACCGCAACAGTTTCACCGGATAAAAAGATCGAAATTACGGTGAAGGACCAGTGGGCTGAAGAGACATTGAGCCGCATGATAAATGCGACGGCATAGCCAGTAATGGCTCTAATTAGAGACAAGTAGCCTCTTCATGAAAAGGCTGTTTTGTGTTATAATTATAAGATAATTTTTATTAATAGACACGTCATGGCAAACGAATTTTCTTTAGAATCCTTCAAGGATTTGTACGCCCGTTCAATGGCGCAGAAATATTTACCTCAGGAAGATCAACAGTTGATTGAAAAAGCTATAGCGGAAAATGATCTTACAACTTTGCATAACGTGTACGACTTGCTGGTTGCAAATCAGATCAGTAACTCCAGAATCGATCAGGATTTTATGGCTCAAAAAAACAAGATTGTTGATGATTTTGTGATTGAAGCAAAAAATATTGAAAACAGACACATCAATGCGCCACGACGTAAAATGGCTGAAACTATGGTGGCTCGCGAACAGCGCGAAGCTGAAAATATTCTTAAAAATTTATAAAAATAAAAACTAACTTTTCCCTATGAAAAATCTCATTTGTAAAAATTCTTACGCAGTTTCGCTTCTGCCAAAACGTCTGGTATTCATGGCTGGAGAAAAAGAGCAGGCTGAAAGTCTTGTTGCCCCTCAGGTTGTGCTTGTTGGGAACGAAACTGTGAATGACGCACAATTTCTTGAAATCCGTAATAATGCCGACAAGACTCTTGATGGCTTTGTAACGGCTAAAACTAACGAACTTGCCGGCAAACAACAAGTGGAGAAAAAGGCCGATGAGGAGAGATTGAAAGATCCAAAACTGAAGCCTGCTGATAAAAATAAATACACAAAAGAAAACAAAGAACGTGAGGTTGCCCGCAAAAAAGAGTGGGACACACTTATGAAAGATCTGGAAGATGCTAAAACACAGGCATTGGCAAAACTGGATGCAGCTTATGAAGCAACAAAGGCAAAAAAAGAACAAAACTCTAAGGCTCTTGCTGAAGGTATCAGTGGGGTTTTGCTGGATCGAAAACTTGAATCACGTGCTAAAAATGTTGATAAGGATGTTGCTGAAATGGTTTCTAAATTTAGTTTTAAACCGATCAAACTTGTAACTTACAAAGAGGGTAAGGATGGGAAACCTATTGCTGTTGCCGGCAAGGACATCTCCTTGGACAGTGAAGGAGCTAGTGTTGCTGTGGCTGAAATGATCAAGTCTATTTATATGACACAGGGTCCGGATGCAGCACGTGCAAAAGTGGAAGAGCTTCAAAGAATTTGTGGGGAGAATGATACTCTTGGCAAATATATGCCGCTTGCGAGACTCGATGTGAAACTCGAGGATATTAATAAAGTTTTTGCCCGTGATGGTGGTAAAGGTAGTCTTCAGGCAATGTTGGAAAAGTTTTATCTGGATCCGGATGGCATGGATGCTAAAAAACTTCCTGCTCTTCTTGGAAAAGCAGCCGGCAATTTACAGTCTGCTGAGGTTATTTTTTCCAAGGATAGAGGCACAGATAAATTCTATGCCCAGTATGAAAAAGCTGTTCAGGATGCTGTTACAAAAGGCGAAGAGCCACCAACTCCAAACGATTGGGCCAAGAAAAATGCCCCTGAAGCCCTGATTGAAAAGAAAGATCCTAAGCAATTGATTGAATCTGTGATTAAGACTCTCAAGAAGCCGGAGATTGATGGTAAAAAATTGATGGCTTTGGTAAAAACAAAGCTTGATGCAACTCCTAAAATGGATTTTGTGACCGATTCTCAGTTACCTATGAAAATTAGGGACCAGGCAACTGCTGAACTCCAGGCTGAAGTTGATAAGGCGTTTGCTGATCGTAAATCTGCTATTTCCAGTATGTTAACCGGCGTACTTGCTGCTGAACCAGATTCGAGCAAATGGGACGTTTTGGTAAAACAGGCTCTCACAAGCATGACCGTTCAGAAAGATGAAAAAGATTATAAACTGGATCTGGGTCGTCTGAGTACTTTTGATTATTCAACTATTACTGCCGGACGCGAAATGTATGGTGATTCGAGAAAATTTCTCAGTCCAGACGCAAAAAAAATTGTTTCAGGTCTTGTGATGGGTGGAGATTTTACCTATGGAGGCAAACAGATCGATATTACAAAAGATGGAAAAACTGAAAAAGCAGATTACATGGTTAGTTACAAAAAGTTTGTTGATGAAGCTCTTGGTAAAAAGGGTCCTGTTCGCAGTAAGATTGATGAAGCTGAAACTGCACGTAAAGAGGCAATTGATGCTGTTGAACGTGATCAACATCGTCCGGCGACCAAGGAAGAAAGAGCAAAAATTGATGGTGAATATAACGCTGCAGTGGAAAAGATCGTAAGTGAAGAACTTACACCACAAAAGTTTGAGGCTTCACTCCCTAAGGTTGAAGCTCCGAAAAAGGAGGAAGAGAAAAAACCTGAAGAAAAAGAAAAGGGCAAAGGGAAAGGTACGGGTAGCGGCACACCGAAAAAGGTTGAAGGTGGCGGCGGCACAGGTGGCGGGGGTAAAAGTAAAGAGGCTCCGACTAAACCTGAGGCACCAGCGCAACCAAAATCTCCTGAACCAGTTGCAAAAGAAAAAGGTGGTGATAAAGGTAAGAAAACTGCCGAAGCTCCAGCTCAGCCTCCTGCAAAACAGCCTGAGGGTCCAGCTAAACCTCCTGAGGGTCCGGCAAAACCACCTGAAGGTCCAAAACCACCATTAGTTGTGGCAACAGACGGCGATACGGTAGAGATTACACTTTCACCTGAACTTAAAAAACAGATCGGTAAAATTCTTACTGATGTAGTAAGTGCTCCTCGTCCAAAAGAGGGTTATTCACCAACATTTGTTCAGGGAAAAATTAATGAAGGTCTTGCTGCACTCCCTGAAGGGTCTTTACAGCCTGGTAAACAAATTAAAGGATCTGGCATTGTGATTGAGGTTGGTGTGAATGATAAAGGTAAGTATGAAGGTAAGGTTGTTCAGGCAGCTCCTGGCGTTAAAAAACAGTTTGGTTTGGATGTTCCAGATATTGGAGCGCCGGCAAAAAAGAAAGATGAAAAACTTGCATCTACTGACCTACCACCATCCCCAATTTAAATATAATTCATGGCGGATCCTGCTGAAAAAAGTCCGATAGAAACACTTGAAGCTCAGATCCAAGAAAATCCTGAGAAGGTCACTGCTGAAACTATTATTGATGCCTACAATAAGGAACGAAAACGTATTGAAGGCAAACCTTATTCCCAGGATCGAAAGGACGCGCTTTTAAAAAGGTTAACTGAAGACCAGGCACTTTTGCTGAGCGAATTAAAATCTCTACAGGAGAGTCATGATGTTCAGAAAAGTCTGGCTTTGCGCCGCAGTCGTCAGATGCGGGTACAGATGTTAATGGAGAGTCTGCCGGATGATCCACGGCATAAGTCTTTTGATGCGGCTCGTTCATGGGCACTTGATAAAAGTAATCCTCAAAAAGACGAGAATAAAATTAAGGATTATGAGGGGACGGGTGTGCTTGATTCATATGGCAGAACCCGTTTTCTGTTTTCCGGTTATCTGGCTGCAGTGAAACGCTATGACGATGCCAACAAAACTTCGAATGCAGAACTGCTGAATGGTTTGGCTGAAAAAGCTTATGCCGACTCTTTTATGGATAAGTCGGTTGATGAAAAAGATTTGATGCTGAAATTGGAAAGTTTCAGCATGAAGCAGTATATTGATGCTCTGGAGCAGAATGGCATCCCTCTACAGAAAGATGAAACCGGGCCAAGTGCTGACAAACTTTCTCCTGAGGCCACGGGATTTTTTGTGGGTTATTTAAAACTTGCAGATTTGCATTTTAAAGATGCAGGCCAGGCTGAAAGTTATCGTCAATATTTATACAATTCGATTAAAGAGATTTTGAAAAGCGGGATGACCGGTTATGAGTATGGTGTTGACCCAAATTTCAAGAAAAAAGATGGAGAGGATTCTTATGATGCACTCTATAGAAGCCGAGTTGAACAGGGACAGTTTCAAATGCGTGTTTTTGAAAAAATCAAAGCTCCGGATGAATGGCAAAGTGGGGCTAAGGAAACGGAAAAGAAAGGTGTGGATGCTCAATCACATCACAAGAAATTTATTGCAGATGCTTCGAGTGTGAGTAAAGCTGTTGGTTTTGAATATCAAGATCCGACAGTGAAAATGATGTTAGCGATGAATAATAACAATGTGAACTTTATTCATGAACCGATGTTGATCATTTCTGAGGCGCTGGCGGGTAAGGAAGCTTCGGCACAGTTTCCCGGATACATGGAAAAAAGTTTAAATCGTCTTGTTGAAGTTGCAGCTCGTGTTCAAACTGTGAAAGAAAAAAATACATCACCAAATGTGAAAGAGCTCACTGATATGCAGACAAGGCTTGGTGCTGCGCAAAAACAGATTGAAGGATTAGAGATTGAAGAGAATGCGCCGATCTCTACATATGCAAAATATGTCAGCGTGATGAGTGTTGTAAATAATGAAGTTGAGAGTACCAATACTCGCTTAAATGATATTGAAAAAGGTGTGGGCCCGGTTGAAACTGGTACCGGTACCGGAGCACAACCTGGTGAAAAAGTTCCAACTGGGTCGGATCAGTATGAAAAAGATTGGGATAAGAGTCAGCCTGTCGATGGCCGCTTCAAGCAGACTGCGCTTGTGGTTTCACCGAATGTGAGTGATGCTGTTTACCGCAATGATAAGGGCGCAATCGGTGGCAAGATTAACGGTGGCGCTGAGGTTACACTGGTGGATGTGAATGCCAAAGGAAAACAGATTAACGATACAGTTTTTGTAAAAGTGAAGGTCCAGGATAAAGAGGTCTGGATGGATCAGTCACAACTGGAGCTTTCAAAAGTTCCGGTGATTAGTGTTGGCGCAAAAGAAGGCTCTCCGGAAGTGAAAGAGTTTGAACAGTTTTTGGTTGAACATAATTTGCGTGAATTTACAGAACCCGGCACAGGTAAAATTGTCTATGGCCTGGGAGAGATCACAGATAAGCCATTAAATCCTGATTTCCCAAGTGTAAAAAGTACCGGTAATTATGATGTTGATCGTACATTGATGGCGAAATATGTCGGCAAAAAAATTACGGAAGATGAAGCAAAAAGATTGAACTATCTTTTGCAACAGGGTGTTGCAGCATCAGCTATGATTTTTGAAAAACGACCTTCATTGAGTGATTTGCAAAATGCATATAACACACAGTTTGTTTTAACCTGGGAGTATATTGGTAAATATGAAAAGATCCCGCAAAATGGTTCAACACTGCCGGGACAGGCACCAGGCGGATCACCTGAAACTACCCCTGTTCCACCTGAACTTGGATTTTTGGGGAATGTGTATGTTCCTTATATTGAAGCCCTTCGGGCAATTGTGCTTCATGGAAATGATCCGGACGGTGCGACTTTTGATCTGCCGATTAACAACGAAAAACTGCCTTGCAGATTGCGTTATAATGCTGGCAGTTATGAACTGCGCTATCCGGGCGGCGTAATAAGTTACCCGAATATTAACGCGGCTGCGAATGAATTAAATCTGGGTCTCGTGCATCGCACTTTGATAAATAATGTGGTTCAAAATGAAGATTCATACAAGGATTATGAAGATCTCGTGGGTGATCTTGATGATTTAGACCGTCGGGAAAAACAACCATTTACCTACGATCTTGAACTGGACTGGAATAATCCTGATCCGGATATTGTGGTTGAAGTTCTGCCACATGGACGAATTTCTTATACAGTGAAAAGAGAAAATATCGGTATTTATGGAGAAGAAACCCGCTCAGGTGGAGCTGACAGTTTTGTTTCATTTATGCGACAAATGGGACATCTGAAAAAATGGGCTGAGGGTCCAAAACATACTGCTATCGAGACAGCCGAAACGAAAAAAGAGATCACTTGGAATGCCATCAGTGATTATCGATCTTTCATGAATGATGATATGCAATTGAGAGTTGGACGCGTTGTGAATATGAATATTGAATTTAACGAAGTGGTGCAGGTGTATTTTGACTGGGGCGGCGGCGGTGATGTGAAGAGCCCGCAAAATCTAATGCTTAATATGTGGGTGGCTCCGGACGGATCGATTACCTACATTATGAATGGCCATGGTACCGATGTTCCGCCTCATTCAAAAGCAGCCAATTTTGCTGAACTGGTAGCCAAATTGCAGTCTGAACGCGCCAAGGCGTTTGCTGGTCCAACAGTATCAGGTACGCCAAAGAAAGGACCAAGTACAGATACAGATATTTTAAACTCGGTTATTTAAAGATTTTTTATTTGCGGAAAGGTAAAAGTTTTTTACCCCACTTGGCCAGTTTTATCAGGTGGTACCAGAATTTTTGATAGACAATTTCCTGTGCCGGAAAGTAATTAATAATTTTTCCGCCAAACTTTTTTTTGAAATCTGTGACTTTGGCCCAAGGGTGATTTGGTTCGTTTTCGGGTGCAATGCCAAAAAAATCGTACCACTTGTAACCCATTTTTTTGGCATCAATCATGGCCTGGTAATGCAATAAATATGGTGCCATGGTGTTGCGATTTTCGTTGCTGGATGCGCCAAAATAGTATGTCGCCGTTTCTTTAAAATAGGTGACAATGCAGGCGGCCAGTGGTTTGCCGTTATACATGGCGAAATAAAGTTTGGCGTGTTCCGGTCCTAATGTTTTGAAGAGATTTGAGTAGTAACTTTTTGGATGTCCGGAAAAATTATCACGTTCTGTTGTCTGGCTAAAAAGTTGATAAAAATTATCAACCTCCTGTTCAGGATTTTTGGAAACTTCAATTGTCACTCCATGTTTTTGGGCGACTTTGATGTTGTACCTACCTTTTGGTTTCATCTGTTTGAGAATGTCTTCGGTGGAATAGGTGAGGTCGACCATGAGTGTGCATTCCGGCTGGTAATGGGCATGCGCGTGATGGGCATGAAGCGCTGACAGATTTTTTATGATTGCTTGATTTTTGCTTGTGGCAGCCATTTCTAAAGGAGGATCGAAACGAAAGAAAACGGCGTTTTCTTTTTTGGCCAGATCGCGGATGGCATCAAAAAAGAGTTTACTTTGTTCAAGATTTTCAAAATTTATTAACGGCCCGCGCGGAGAATAGAGCCAGGTTTTATTGAAAGGAAGTTTTTGATGAATAATCAATGCCGTGGCGATGATATAGTTTTGCTCATTCTGAAGTGCGAGAATCCAATATTTATCGCGTTTTGAGGTACCACTTTGAAATTTGCCCCATTGTGGGATTTGATGAATTGTTCCAAGGTCGTGATTGGTAACGAAACTTGGAAGAAGTTGGGCTGCTTCTGATTGTAGCTGAATGACTTTCACGTGTGTTGTTTAAGCGCTTTGATACTGTACCATAAAGCTTTTTTCAGTGTACTGGCAAGGCTGCGTGAAGCATTTGAGCAATTTGATGTTTTGTGTTATAATATTCAGATAAATATAACTATTTCCTAAAATACAAAAATATGAAAAATTGCCGTTCAAAAAACTATTCTCTTTTACTTCCATCAAGAGCAGTTTTTTTTAATCCTGGTGAGGGACCAAAAGAGGATGTGGGTGCAAAAGTAGAGGGACCAAAAAAATCTGCCGAGCAAGTAGTTGCTGAAGCAAAAGTTGCTTTGGAAGATGCCAAAGCTGAACGTGGCAATATTGAAAGTTATTTTGGCAAACCGGATAAGGCAGGGAAACTGCCAAAAGGAACACCTGATGCAATCCAGGAACAGTATACAAAACTTGGTGAAACTATCACGAAGCTTGAAAACGCCCAGAAAAAACCACAGGCAGTTGTAGAAAGCACACTTGCTCAGGTTGATGATATTTTTGCAAAACTCGACAGTGCTTCGAAATCCAAAGAGGTTGCCGGCGTACCATTGGATCCATTACAGGGCATTACATATACACCGAAAGTTCGCTCCGCAAAACCTGACGTTGAAGCTGACAAAGCAGCAAAGGTTGATGCCGGCAAGAAAGTTGAAGACAAACCTGCAAAAAAAGTTAATGAAAAAGCTGAAGCATCCGAGAAAGAGTTTCAGGCTGTTCTTGCTCTTTTAGAACGTGTGGAAGCTGGTGCTACTGAACTGACAGCAGATGAAAAAACTCTTTTGAAAGGGTATCTGAAACCAGGTGAACTCTATCTGGCTGAAGGAAAAAACGGAACCAGCTACGATGCTGAACTGAGCAAAGATAAAAAATGGGTAAGAATAAATGTTGATTTACAGCCAAAAGAGGGTTTGAAAAGAGAATCTCTTACACGTGTTTTTCCTTTGGAGGATAAGCTCACCGGTAAACAACCTGAGTTTAAATTCAAAACCCGTGAGGAAAGAGAAAGCAAAGCTCTCGCAGAGAATACCAAGGCTCTTGAAGAACAGATTACATGGCTTGAATCAAAGGATGCACCTCTCGGTTCAACAGTCATTATCCGTTCGGAACAGGTTACTCGAAAAAATGCCGAAACTAAAGAGGATGAAACAGTTTTAGTTGCCACTGGTATACGCAAAGGAACAGATGGTCTGCGCATTGTTCATCTTGAATCATCAACAAATGATAAGGGCGAACAAGTTATCAAGGAGGTAAAAAGTGAACCTTATAAAAAAGAGAGCGCAATGGCCATGGCTTCAGAGAAAGGAAAACCTGCCCAGGTTGAAGGCTCGGCTAAGGAAAAGAAAGATGAACTCAAACGCGGTATGGACTACCTTTCCCACACACTTATGGCGAACTATACGGTTGGTGGTGAAAGTGGAAAAGGTTTCCAGGATACGCTTTCGGCAATGAAAAAATTAATTACTGAATATAACATCGGTAAATTTACTCACAAGGATACGATCGTCGGTTATCTGGTAAAAGTTGATGACGGTAAAATTTCTATTTTGGATCCAGCAAAGAAAAATCCAAATTATAAGAGCCCGGAAGAGACTCCTGGTGAACAAAAATATGCTGCGAAATTTGGTCCGAAAGAGGTCAGTTCAATCGCATAATTTAAGGGTTTGATTTTTACTTATGGCAAACACAGAACTTCAAAATCAGCTGGCTCAACTTCTGGAAAACTCAAAAAGTTATCAGTCGTTGGATGCTCTGAAAAAAGGAGAAATGAAAATGAAATTGATGAATCTGCCTGAAGAACAGATGCATCAAGCGATAGAAGTTTTCATTGAAGAGCAGAAAAAAATGGCTGCTGCTACGCAAGAAGTCACTGATGCTAGCGGTGAAGTAAAACAACAGAGCAAACGGCTTCACACAATGTCTCTCAAAATACAGTCGGACAAAGAGCTTGAAGAGTCTGCTCGCTCAAGTGAAGAAATTTTAAAATCATTACCTTCAACGATTCGTAAAAAAGGCTGTTTTGGTGTGGTTGTCATTTTGCTGGTGCCAGTGGCCGCTGTCTTACTCCAACATATTTTAAGTCAACATTCCTGATCCTATGGCTTATTACTATCCAATTCAAAACGAATATCTTCGAAATCTAGTGATGCTTTCGGAAAGTATTCACAGCATGACTGATCGTGAGGTTCAATCGATGGTAGAGCAGATCGCCACTCTTGATGAGGAGGGACAGAAAGCAATGATCACAACTCTTGAAGATGAACAGCGGCAAATCGCTGCTGAAAAAGCAAAACGAGGCATTACTCCGGCAATGGAGATGCGGGCGATTGAAGAAAATACAGCAAAACTTCATCTCATTAAACACGATTTTGAGACAACTGTGCGCAAGGAAAATGAACGCACGCAAATTCTGGAATCTGAAAAAGCCGCAGATAATATTCTGCGCGAACTTGATGATAACTCTAATCAGAAATAAATATGTTGTTATTCTGCAAACACAATGAGGATATTCTCAAACACAAACGTTTTATTTTTGAGGGTGGCACTCCTGAAGGTCAGAAGGTAGAAAAAAAAGAGGGTGGTGAAAAAAAAGAGGTTACACAAGATGATGTTGATAAAGCCAGAGAAAATTTCAACAAGGAAAAGGATGCTCTTTTAAAAAAACTTGATGGGTACGAAAAAAGTGATAATCCTGCGATAAAAGAGGCTGCTACAAAGGCAAAAGCTGATCTTTTGAAATTAAGTGAATCAGGTGATTTAACACCTGAAAATATTAATAGTCGTTTAGATTTTATCCGATTGACTCTTAATTATTTTGAAAATAAACCAAAACTTGATCGGATGACCAAAACTGTTGAGACGAAAGGAGCAAATCTTGAAAAAAAATGGACTGATTACATGACTAGCATGTCGAAGGGTATGGCAGATGAATATCCAAACTTACCGAAAGATGTTCTCGCAAAAATCACGGCACTTGGTCCCGAATATGCCGAAATGGCGAGTGGAGCTATACAGGTAACGACTCTTTACGGTACGCAGGGTAATGATGTGACTATGGATGATTTATTTCTTAATCCACGAATAATCTTTACTCGATATGAAGCTGCCAAAGATGCAGAAATGCGTCTGGATGGGAATGACCCTGGAGGAAAATTATGGGCTGAACTGAATCGTTTAAATGATGTAATGACTTTAAAAATTAATACAATCATTAATATTGAAGTCGCAAAAGATCAAAGTCAGGCTGAAGCCCAGGTAAATGATGTGCTTAAGGGTGGAAATGAGAGCCTGGATGAGTGGGGGAAAAAATATAATAAACCTGTAGAAGCTCAAAAAGGTCAGCTGGCTGCGGCTTGTGAGAATGCTTTAGCTGCACTCAAAACTTTTAACAAACCCGGTGATGCACAAAAACGTGCATTGATTCTGGCAAACCTCAACGACCAGGTGAGTGTTATTTTTTCCGGAAAACCTTTTGAGAAAAAGGAGGGTCTTACAACCGAAACTGATGCTGTTATGAAACAGTTTAATATGGGAGCTGATAAATATTTTGCCGGATTTGAAAAGGGCAAACTTACCTCTGCTGATGCCGGTCTGAAACTTGATGAAAAGGTGAAGAAAAAAGATGAATATTACGGAGTTATAGGTTCACCGAATTTTCGATTAGAAGGTACAGGAGCCAAAATAACCAGCCTTCCACCTAATACAGAACTGCAAATCGTGGACACTAATGTGATGCAGGTTGAAACTTCTGACGGACAGAAGGTAAACTATATCAAGGTAAGATTGAATCCTCCGGATGGCCCGATTGGGTATGTAGCTCAGAATCATGTGAACTTCACAAAAAGGATCATGAATCTGGATGAAAAAGAGTCCGGCTCAAATCCGCAGGCGGCAGCGTAAATTATTGATTAAATCTTATGCAAAATCCCCAATTACTTGAAGAACTTCTCACACTTCTGAGGCAATCAGAGGGTTTTCAAAGTCTGCCTGTTTCACAACAGGATATGATTATTCGTACTTATGAAAACGCGACCGATCCGCAGATTGAACGTGCGCTGGCCGAATTTACAAAGACTGAGGAGAAGGTTGAACACATAACTCATAAAGAGGAAAAACTTTTGAAGAAAGAGGCTAAAATCGAACATAAAGTTGAAAAACTTGAACACAAGATTGAGAAACTTGAACATCATGAGATGCAGGTGACCGAAAAAATTCAGAAAGAGAATAAGCAGACTGAACCAGTAAAAAATATCTCTGTAGAGCCAAAAATGGCTGTTGAATCTGAAAAAGAAATTACAAAAACTCGTTCAACGAGAAAACCGTCATTTAAAAAAATTCAGAAGATTGCACCAAAAAAATCACAAAAAGTTGAAAAGAAAAAATCTGAAAAATCCGTTCCAAAAAGTACAAATGTTACTACTAAAGATACCAAGAAAAAAAGTTTCTTTGGTTTTCTAGGAAAGAAATTTTTTGGAAAAAAGAAATAAAATTCTTTGTAAAACGAACTTTAATTAAAAAATAAAATACAAAAATTAATATGAAAACTCTTCATTCCAAGAAGAAAAACCTAATTTTTGCTCCAAACAGAGCCGTTTTCGAAGAGGCTTTTGACATTGAGCAAACTACTGAAACAGAAATAGCCGAGTCGGCAAATAAACTTTCAACTGATATTGAAAAGATATCTATTGCGGAGGCGGTCCGCATTGCAAAGGGAAAGATTGATGATATCGCAAGCAAGGCAATTAAAAAAATAAAATCAGAAAAAGGTAAGGAAGACGAAAATAAACCTTATATTGAACAAATCCTTGCAGCGCAAAAAACTGCCAAAGAGGGGATTGATCGGAATATGGAAACGTATAGAAATATTCAAAAATATTTTAAATTAGAAACTGAAATTAAAATTTTACTCACATCGGTCAAAGATGCTGGCGGTGATAAAGAGGTAACTCTTGAGGGCGCCGAGGCGTTGGCTCTTTTGGCTAAACTCAAGCCCTTATCTATAAAACTGGATGCTAAATATACTGAGATGGATGAACTTAATCTGGCTTCAGATGAAACAACAGATACCAGACGCAGTAATTTTAGAACTAATGAATTAGATACTCTTAAGAGTACCCTTTCCGACAATGTTTCACGATTACGTGGAGGTGTGCTGGCAACTCTTCATCAAGAGACCATTAGCAAAACTAAAGGCGATAAGCCTGATGATCCGACAACTGCGGATTTTGATGAATCAAAAGAAACAGTAGTATTTCAGTTACAGGCAAAGGGGGTTGTTTCACTTGCAGATATTGCTTCTCTAGAGCAAAAAGCCAAGGAGATTGACGATTTGCTCGCGGGAATTAAAAAAATGGGCTCAGAAGATGATCTTTTAGGAACTGCTACATCTGTTTCTCTTAACTATCATGCTGCTATTGAGGAAGCGCATAAATCATTGGCTGAAACTGATAAAACCGGCAAACTTGCGGCAGAAAGGGCGAAACTGCCGAAACTCAAGAAAAATTTTGAAGATGCAAAGGCGAACCGTGATAGGTTACTCAATGCCGGCCCTGAGGAAAAAAGTCGGCCTGATTATAAGCAAAGACTTAATGAAGCTTACTCATGGTATAAGGGTACGCAAAAAGCTTATGGTGACCAACAGTTGAAAGTTGGCGAGATAGAAGATGCTGTTGATAAAGTTAATCTTGCGAGCGGAGTTTATGTAAAGGGAGTATTTGAAGAAGAGGTTCCCGCAGCAAAGTTGAAAGTTGAAGGTATCGATGAAGAAACCGGTAAAGCAGTTGATTGGCTTGATACGGTTGGAAGTGGGCGACGGATTACTGTTCAGGGAGTAAATATTTATGTTGATAGAATCGCGAGAAAAGGTGAAAACCAGTTTTCGATTTCGGCAGATCAAAATAAGGATCTTGGTCTTAAAAAAGACATAATCGGTTCGAAAGAGTTTATTTTAAAGGAGATTGCTCGAATTGCGGGTGAAAAGGGCGCACCATCAGTTCCGAAAGGCACACCCGATCTGGATGTTGCGGTTGCGAAGAAGGGTTAAGGAAAGAACCTAATTGTGGATTAGCATCAATTTTTGCTGATATCTTAGCCACTTTTATTGTAATACAATTGCCGGGTGACTGTTTGCTATATCTATAAGTTCTTACTTCACTTACTTTTTTATGTTTAAGAAAACTCTTTCGTTCTTTTTATTTTCAGTGGCAATCGTTGTACCGGCCCTTTCCTATGCGGATTTCCCGGATGTTTTTAGTTCTAATCCTTATTGGAATGCAATCGATTATGTTCAGCAAAAGGGGATTGTAGGCGGTTATCCAAGCGGAAATTTTGGTCCGAATAATAGTGTGAATCGGGCTGAATTTGTAAAAATTCTGGTAAAAACCATGTACACTGAAGATCAAATTTCAAAATGTACGGGGGCGAGTTTTGATGATGTAGCTGCGGATGCCTGGTATGCGCCTTATGTTTGCATGGCTCAACAGTTTCATATAGTTGATGGTTACCCTGATAAAACTTTCCAGCCTGAAAATCCTATTTCTTTCGCCGAGGCAGCAAAAATTTTACGCAATACTCTGCTCGCAAATGAGCTCATTGTACCTGCAAAAGATTATGATGATTGGTATGGTATTTACGTGGACGCGCTTTCACAAAAAGGTGCTATCCCCGTTTCAATCAATGGTTTTGACGCCAAGGTTACGCGCAGTGAGATAGCTGAAATGATTTATCGGTTGGATGCAAAGTTGACGGTTCTTCCTTCACTGACGATTGATGAAATGAATGATCATAAGCTGATTGATACTTACTACAGTGAAATTTCTGATCATACACAAGATCTGGATAAGGCTTACGCCATGAAGGCTGAACCTGATATGAGTCTGGCGGCGTTTAAGACTTTGTATAAGGATTTCCCTTACGCTTTTGTTGATGGTACCACCTTTAAAAAGACAGCTTTGCACACTTATGAATTCGAGGTTAAAACATTGCCGAACTTGGAGGCTGATAGTGAAAAAGGTGCATCCGAGTATTATAAAGTAAAGATGCAGATTATCGGTGGCAAACTGAACACGATCTTTTCTGAACTGTTAACAAAACACATGTTGGAAGAGGTGAGTAATGAGGCTGCAGATGCTTGGATTGACTGGTATGACGGCAGCTATAGAATTTTTGTTCATCAAAATGGTCTGAATGAACTGGCCGTTGAATACAATACGGCTGATCACATATCTGTTAATGTAAATAATCTGCGATTTTCTCCAGGCGGCAAATATCTGGTTTATGAACTGTATGACTGGGAGTTTGCGGGTATTGGCGTTTATGATATCGCGAATAAAACACATCAAATTTATGGCGGTATTGACGTGTACGGTTTTACTCCGGATGATGATAAATTTTATTTCTGTGCTGAGTCCGGCATGTCCGGCGGCGAGGTGACTGTTACGGATTTACCGGGGTTTGATAATGTGACTACGGTTGTTGATCTGAAGAAAGGAAGCATCAGTAGCTGTGGACCTTATGATGCAGATACTCAGACGTTGCACTACGAGACGGTTCCGCTCACAGAGGAGCATCCGACTCCGTTGAAGGGAACATACCAGATTAAATAAAGTGAAGGCCCTTGGAAACATATCCAGGGGCCTTTTGATTTGATGAAGTTACGCAGAAACGTTTGATGCACTTCTATAAGTGTGTGGATCAAAAAAGACCCCTGTGCGGGGTCTCCTTATGAAAATTTTTTTGTAGATTCCTGTGCAGGAATTAGTTCATCTTCTTGCGAATGAACGCAGGGATGTCGAGTTCGTTGTCGGAGAACTTCATGTTGTTGTTATTGTTGGTGCTGTTGCTGTTTGGTGTAGCAGGTACGCCTCCCATGCCAGACTGGTTGCCAAGTGATACATGCTGGCGGATAACGGACGGACGTTCACGTGGGGAGTCGTCAAAGCCTGTAGCAACTACTGTGATCTTCACTTCACCTGTGTAAGAGTCGTTGATGACTGCACCGAAGATAATGTTTGCTTCTGGGTCTGCAGCTTCTGTAATGATGCGTGCTGCTTCATCAACCTCGAACATGGAGAGGTCGTTGCCACCGGTGATGTTGAAAAGTACACCTTTAGCTCCGTCGATTGAAAGTTCAAGAAGAGGTGATTCGATAGCGGCCTTGGCAGCTTCGATAGCGCGGCTTTCACCTGTACCGTAACCGATACCCATGAGAGCTGAACCGGCATTTTCCATCACAGCTTTTACGTCTGCGAAATCCACGTTGATCATACCGTGAACGGTAATGAGATCAGCGATGCCCTGAACACCCTGGCGGAGTACATCGTCCACAACCATGAAAGCTTCTGTGAGTGGAGTCTTTTTATCAATGATAGAAAGAATTTTGTCGTTTGGAATTGTGATGAGAGTGTCTACCTTGTTCTTGAGGTTTTCTAAACCGTCATCAGCCTGTTGGCGGCGGCGGTGACCTTCGAATGAGAAAGGTTTTGTTACAACACCTACTGTGAGGATGCCCATCTCTTTAGCGATTTCTGCGATAACCGGAGCGGCACCTGTACCTGTTCCTCCACCCATACCACATGTGATGAATACCATGTCTGCTCCTTCAATAGTCTGACGAATCTCTTCACGGCTTTCTTCTGCAGCCTGGCGGCCTACGTCCGGGTTTGAGCCGGCTCCGAGTCCACGAGTAGTTGCCTTACCGATATTGATCTTAATAGTAGCTTCTGAGTGGTATAAAGCCTGAGCATCTGTGTTAACGGCAATAAAGTCGATACCACGAAGATTGGCCTTAACCATGCGATTCAATGCGTTTCCACCACCTCCACCTACACCGATAACCTTGATGTTCGCCACCGGGCTAATATCAGGCATAACTTCCTGAGTACGTTTGCCGAGCTGGGCTGAACCGGAGAATAGGTTGCGAAGGGAGTCTTTTTGCGGATTCGTAGCCATATGAAGGGGAAATAAGGGTTTGATATGATGATATTCTTATTTGGCGCAGGCTGTAACCGTTTGGGCCAAAATGGAGGGTAATATTTGCTTAAATTTGATAAAGTGTCAAGAAGATTTTAATGTAATTCAGCAAACTAAGGGAAGAGATTTTTTACCCAATCCTTCATACCACCGAACGCCTTGCGGAAATCCAGGCCTTTGAGTGAGAAACCGTAGGTGCGGTTCTCCAGACGTGAACCCCATAAAATAAGGCCTATAGCTGTGGCATAAGCCGGATCATCGATCTTATCCACTACGCCGTCGAAGTTTTGTGGAAAGCCTATCTGAACCGGTAAATTTAATGTTTCACGGGCTAAATCGATAGTTCCTGGCATTTTTACTGCTGCACCTGTGAGAACCACGCCTGCCGGTAACATACCGTCACGGTGGATCTTGGCCAGTTCGTCTTTTACGAGAATAAATAACTCATGATAACGAGCCTGAATAATTTCGGCCATGAGTTTCTTGGAAACTTTCTGAGTGTCGATTTTACTTACCAAAGAAAGATCAATAATTTCACGATCGTTTACGTCTGCCGGGTTGCATGTTCCGTATTCGATCTTAATTTTTTCTGCAGTGTCTACGGATGTGCGAAGACCAATAGCGATATCGTTCGTTACATTTTCGCCACCCACTGGAATTACGCCAGTGTGAAGTGTTGTACCTTCTTCAAATACACTCACGGATGTGCCGCCGCAACCGATATCTACCACAACTACACCGAGCTCTTTCTGACGCTTGCTGAGGACCGCTTCGGCTGATGCCAGACAAGACGGAATGATGTCATCGATATCCACGCCTGCCTGCAGAACACATTTTTCAATATTTTTTACACTCGGGATCATGCCGGTGATGATGTGTGCATCTACTTCCAAACGGATGCCCGTCATGCCTACCGGATATTTCACGCCCTTTTGTTCATCAACCGTAAAAGATTTTGGGATGATGCGTAAAATACGGCGATTGCCTGCGATATTTACGGCCTGCGCAGCTTCAAGCACACGATCAACATCGTCTTCTGTGATTTCGTTGCCGGCGTGTGAAACGGCAATAACTCCCTTGGAGTTGATGGATTCAATGTGGTTTCCGCCGATTCCCAGGAATACATGATTAATTGGTTCGCCAGCCATACGTTCAGCATCTTCCAATGAAGACGAAATGCTATTAATGGTTTCTTCAACATCAATAACGGCTCCTTTGCGGAGGCCGGTGGATGGAGCTATTCCTACACCAATAATATTTGGAACTTGAGATTTATCTTCAAGAGTACCAACAACAGTTCGGATTTTGGAGCTGCCAATATCGAGGCTTGCAATGACTCGTGCTTTTGGCATTCAAAGACAGTTAGAAATTTCGTCCAGAAAATGGACTGAAGAGAATATAGTACAGAAAGCTCTTTTTGACAAACGATTTTGAGTTAATTTTTGGGCTAAAATAAGCTTATTTATTCAGTTTTTGGGAAGGACGTTTTTATATTCAGGGAACGTCCGCAAACCTGATAGAAATTTTTGCATGTGACGCAGCGAGGCGAGTATGGGCCTACGAGCCGCAGTCAGCAGAACTGAAACATGTGGACGAAAGGAAGTGCTGTCTTGATCAGCCCGCGGGTGCGGGATAGATCTGCCGTGCTTCGATAGCGATGTTCACCATCGTGATGCGGTCGCGCCGGGCGAGCACGATGAGGCAGTGAACATTCAGGTCGCAGTGATCACACTGGAGCGGAGCGAAGGCGAAGCCCTCACCGTTTCGCAGCATGACGAACTTGCCAGAGTAGACGAACGAAGTCGTCATGTGCGAGATGTGGTGGAGGAGCCACTCCAGAGGGCTGAAGGCACCGTTCTTGTCGGTGAACTCCTTCTTGTAGCGCTCCTGTTCCACCTCGCTGATCGGCCGTGCCTCGTAGACGTAGGGTTTCTGATCGACCATGGCGAGCAGGTAGAGCGTGCCATCGACGATCAGGGTTTTGATCGCGTTGGTGTTCGGGTCCCACATCTTCCGGTCGGCGCACATGCCGATGATGCGATCTCGCACTTCATCGGGCACGTTGAGCTCGGCCAGAGCCGGCGGAACAGTGATCTGCAGTTGCTTTCCGATCTCTCTTTCCATACGACGTTGTTCTCCCCAGGCCTTGTCCTGATGGCCTGGTGAAAGCGAACACAATTGTGCACATTTTCACCAAGCCACCATGCATAAAAATTCCAAAGATCATCTTGGATGGAGCTGTACCGTTTTTTGAAACGGTTGCACTACTCAAACAAGAGTAGCGTTTTTACTCCGGGGTTAGCCAAAAGTCAATGGCCTCATATTTTTATTTCTACAATCCTTTCAACATTACTCTCACAATGTTCATCCAATCATATGGAAAACGATAGGTCTCGTGTGCACGTACCACCGCCATAAACATCGCCCATGGATTGTAACTTGCAAATGTAAAACTGTTTCCTGTTTCTTCATTTGGATGATAGTTCTCCAACATCGGAGATTTTTCATGACCGATAACAACAACCCCATGCTGCATTAAATCCTGAATTTCATGCCATGGTTCTTCAAACAGAACTGCCATGTCTGCTGCATGCAAATATGTTTCAAGATTTTTTTCGTTGGCCAAATCTTTTGGATTCATCCAGGAAATTTTTCCGGAAAGATGTTTGGCATGATCACCAGGTTGTGCGTCTGTAACTACAACAACATGTGACGGCAAAACCAAAAAACCTTCCAGTAATTGGAAGAGCATTTCTTTATCTTTTGCTTTTGCAAAAACCAGAACTAAAGGCTCCTTGGAGTTTTTTCTCTCTCCCATTAATTTTGTTTTTGCCTTTTTTTTGGCTTCCAGAACCTTTTGGTATTCAGCTTTCCCCATATAGATTTATTCAGGTTGTGATACACTGATATCGAAATATTATAGCAGAAAAAGCCCCTAAAAACCATCCACTAAAGGCCAAAACTCCATGAAGAAGCTCGTTCTGATTGACGGAAATGCCATTTTCCATCGCGCATATCATTCTCTCCCTCCTTTTACCACCACCAACGGCGAAGTTACAAACGCCATTTATGGCTTTCTGAGGATGCTTTTCGACATTTATAAAAAGGAAAAACCGGAATATCTGGGTATTGCCTGGGACCGAAAAGCCCCAACCTATCGCCATACTGAGTTTAAGGAGTACAAAGCCACCCGAAAACCGCCTCCAGATGACCTGTATCCTCAGCTTCCTCGTCTGAAAGAGGTACTCAAAACTTTTAATATTCCGATGGAGGAGCTGGATGGTTACGAGGCTGATGACATTCTTGGTACACTCGCTTTCAAAGCTGAATCTGAAGACAACGTTGAAACTATCATTGTGACCGGAGATAAAGATGCATTTCAGTTAGTGGACGATCGCACCTGGGTGATGATTCCGGTGAAAGGTATTTCTGAAGTGATCATGTACAACGCTGCCGCAGTGAAAGAAAAAATGGGAATCGCCCCAGATCAGATTGTTGATTATAAAGCTTTATGTGGAGACGCGTCTGATAATATTCCGGGCGTTCCGGGTATTGGACCAAAAGCGGCGTGTGATCTTTTGAAACAGTACAAACATCTGGATAATATTTATCAGCACCTGGATGAACTCACAGGCGCGCGCCGCAAGAAAATTGAAGACGGCAAAGAGAGCGCTTACATGAGCCAGAAAATTGCTACTATTCAAAAAGATGCTCCAATCGAATTTAATCTGGATCACTATCGCACACATCGAATTGATTATGAAAAAGCGAAAAAAATATTTACCGAACTGGAGTTTCATTCACTCATAAAAAAGCTGGAGGATTTGGAAAGATTTTTGGAACCACCGAAAGCTGAGCAGACAAGTTTGTTTTAATATAACAAAAAGCCCCCGGGTTGGAGGGGGCGTTTTTGATGTGTGGGAATTCTTTGCGCTCTTATTTTGGGATTAATCCAGTGAGTTTGATCCGCTGCTTCCGCCGCTTGGAGCGAGGTTGCTGATATTTTGGATGACGTCACTGAAGTTGATGTATTTGATGATGTCCAGACCCAGGGCGCGACCTACTGTTCCTACGATTACTACGGCAAGAACTGTTACGATCAAACCGATGATGGCGTAACGGATGGTTCCAACGGCCTGTTTGATTTTGCCTTCTTCACCACCGGAGAGAATGAAAGAGATACCTCCGATGAAGATGAAAACTACTGAAAGCATACCCGCGACAATAATGGCATATGCCAGACCTTTATTGATGATGTCGATAATATCGTAGTTTTGAGCGGCATCGATAATGGTTCCGCTGCCTTGAGCGAATGCTACAGAAGCGGTGGCTGTGAATGCTGTTAATGCAGTGATGAAGAGCGCGAGTTTTTTCATGTTGTGATCTGGTAAGGAGTTACTGAGTTTTGGTTGGGTTTAAGTTTTTGCGTTGAGATGTATTACATCCATTCTACATGGAATCGTCCATTTTTACTTCTGTTCCGTCCGGTTCAACGATTTTGAGATTTACACGGGCGTTATTTTTGGAACCGATAACACGAAGGAGTATGCGAAGAGACTTGGCGGTCTGACCGCTTTTGCCGATGATTTTTCCCATGTCGTCCTTGTGAACCTTCAGCGTAATCAGCACACCCATTTCATCAACGGTGCGCGCTACTTCTACGGCTTCTGGGTGCCCAACGATCTGCTTTACGATATATTCAACAAAGTCACGATCCGGACCCTGGGAGATATCTTTCGTTGCGTCCATATTGGAAGTGGTTAAGGGTTGATGCTTTGCAGCGACTGACACTATTATGCCGCAGGAGCAGCTGCTTTGTCATCCCCCTTCTTGGAAACACGTTTTTTAGTGCGAGTTTCAATGAATTTATCCATATCCTCAAAGCCGTTTCTCTTGAGCAGAGAAGCCACGCTATCTGATGGCTGTGCGCCGTTTTTAATCCAGTATTGGACGCGTTCTTTGTTCACTTCCAACTTTTTTGGCTGTGTAGCTGGATGATAATACCCAAGCATTTCGATATATTTGCCTTTTACAGCATTTGTGTGAGGAGCTACCACAATACGGAAGCTTTCTTGTCTTGTTTTACCTGTTCTTGAGAGTCTAATACGTAACACAATGGGTTGTTTAAAGGATTTTTCGAATGTTTGGCTGCCAAAAATATTGGCTCAAAGCGCAGCTAAGTGTATATCGGAGGCGTTTTTATTGTCAATAAAAAATTACCGGAGAGTTGAGAGGGAAGTTGTGAATCTTAAATTTCACTTAATGGCTGCGGTCTTTCGACCATTTTGATTTTAAGATTTTTAATCAAATCATGGCCGTATTTCTGGTTTATGGCTTCAATAATCCGGTGTTTGTTCATCTGGATCTGTTGGGCCCAGCCGGAATCGTAGACTTCTACTGTGAGTGTTCCTTCTTCAAAAGATTTGGCGTCGGCGTTTTGCAGGGCTTTTTCGGGTAAAATGTTTTTGGAAAGGGTGCGAAATTGCTGACAAACCTCAATGGCTTTGAGGGTGCGGGTGAAGCCGTATTTGCCGGCGGCTTTTGGAATTAGGTTTTGGAAGTTCTCCCACATTTTTGTGCCGAGTTATTGATGAAGGGCCTCATTATAGACCTCCAGGGTTTGCTCGGCCATTTTTTTCCAGGAAAACTGCTTGACCCTTTTGAGGCCGTTTTCGATAAGTTTTTCGCGAAGAGATTTTTGACTGATGACATCAAAGATTTTTTCGGCCATGTCCTGAGGATTGAGTGGATCAAAAAAAACGGCGTTGTCGGTACCGCAGACTTCGGGGACGCAGGAGGCGTTGGCTGCAACGACCGGCACACCGCATTGCATGGCTTCCAATGGCGGTAAACCAAAACCCTCATATAAAGACGGAAACACGTACATGAGTGCGCCGTTGTAGAGCGGAGTGAGTTCACGTTCCTTTACGAGGCCGGTGAAAATGACATCATCCTCAAGTTGCAGCGTTGCGGTTTGGCCGATGACGTCGGCTTCGTACACCGGATCTTTGCGACCGGTGATGACGAGATATCCGTCGAAATCCATATCGTTTTTCAGAATGTGAAAAGCTTTGAGCAGGTTGGGCAGATTTTTGTGACTGCGCCAAACGCCTGTGTATAAGAGATACGGTTTATCGAGTTTATATTTTTTGGTGACCTCATCAACGGCGGATTTATCTGTGAGAGGTTTGAATTTTTCGTTCACACCTTCGTAGATCACATGAATTTTTTGACTCGGCGTTTTCATGAGCACCTGCAAATCTTTTTTGGTGTTCTGCGAAACGGTAATGATTTTTTTGGCTTTCTTTACGGCACTTTTGATCACTCTATAATAACCCGCACGATGCAAAGGGGAGGTGATTTTTTTCCCAGGATAAAAATGTAAAGTGAGATCGTGAATGGTGACGACACTTGGTCTGCGATAAAAAAGCGGCGCATTAAAATGTGTGAAATGCATCAGATCCAGTTTTTCATGATTGAGGATTTGGAGAAATTTTGTCTGCTCTTTGAGCGAGTAGTGAGGAGCATTGGCCAGAACTTTTTTTACATTGGGATGGCGAAGTTCGTATTTGCTGAATTCGGGTTCGTTGAAAAAAAGTATGTATTCGTTTTTCTGGTCGATCTTGAAAAGGTTGTCGGTGAGTTCGTAAACGTAGCGTCCGATGCCGGTGAAATCTGAGGAGTACATTCTGCAGTCAATACCTATCTTCATAAGAGCTCTGTGTTATAGCTATTCCACTTCAGGCACGCTTGATTGCCCCTGCGAGGCAATCTGCGCTATGAACTCGTGCTCGCTCGTCCCCCTTTGGGGGACTCCATGCCCGCTCGCACGAGTGAATGCCTGAAGTGGAATAACTATAACACAGAGCAAAATCAAGATGGGTTTTCCTTTTTAAAAGCCATTTCTATGGTTCTTTAGGGGGATTTATAACTGCTCTTGCTAAAAGAGGCCCGCTTTATTATTATTGGCGAGCAATTTTGTGACAACTTTCAATATTGGGTCCGGAATGCTGAGTGACAACACTTTAGCGAACCGGATAGGCGGGACAGGAAATGTGGAGCGGTAGTTCAGCTGGTTAGAACGCCACACTGTCACTGTGGAGGTCGGGGGTTCGAGTCCCCTCCGTTCCGCCATGTCTAATCACGAAAGAAAACGTATGCTAATATTTACACATGACGATCTTTTCGACGAATAAATTCCTTTTTCGGAACGGGGGGATACTTGCTTTGGCGGCATTTGTTTCTTTTATTTTTCTGCTTGGGATTGGGTCTTTAAATCAGTGGTTTATCCAAAAGAATTCTGTAGCGAGCTTTTTTTCTATTATTCTTTTTGTGACTTTTACAGTGCTGGGAGTTTATACATTCAACTCTCAACTTATTGAAATAGATGAAAGTAGTGGTGATTTTTCGATACGAAAACCCGGCCAAAAAAAATCTGATGTATATAAACGGTCTGAGTTGAAAGGATTTTTTATTATTTGTTCAAGTCGCGGCAATGATTCTCTTGAGATTCAAACTCAGAACGGGAAGAAGATAAGTATTGTTTGTAGTACTAAAAAGCGTTTAGAAATTATTGATGCTCTTGAAAAATACTGTCGTTTATTAGAGATAAACAAACCTTTTAATGCTCCCGCCGGCCCTTTTGATCCGAACGTTACCCGGAGTGAACGTATTTTGAGTCAGCAAAAAGAGGCTTTCACGGAAGGGGCAAAATTAGTTGAAAAAAATAAGACGGGTTTGACTCTATTTGTGATAATTCTTGTTCTTGCTATTACTTTTCTGATTGGGTCTGCAATATACATCGCTTCAAATTATCGCTAATCATAGCCTCAAATCCGTTTTCATGGTATAATTAAGCGATAATTTAATTCTATGTGGGATCTTATTTTTGCTGTGGGGATGCCGGTTGGAGTGTTTCTGATCTGTGCTTTGTTGTGGTGGTTGGATGGGCGTGATCCGAAAAATACTGATGCGATTTTTCCGCACTATACGCCGCCGTCCGATTTGAGTGTGATTGAGGCGGGGGTTTTGATGGATGATCTTTTGCAGACTCGTGATATTGCTTATGAACTGTATGATCTGTTTTTTGAGGGGCTGATTTCATTTGAAGAGAATGATTATGTTACCCTTTTAAAACCGCTGAAAAGTAAAGAGGTAAAAAGTCTTCCGGATACACAGCGAGCGGTATTGGGAATTCTTTTTCCGGGTGTTAGTACGTCAATGCGATTGTCTTCCTACAATACTCAGTTTAAATCGAAACAATTAAAAAATGAGATTTATGATGAGCTTGTGACGAAAGGTTTTTATTATTCATCGCCGCATTTGCAGAGGAAAACGTACTATTTTTTGGGGTATGCGATGATTATCGGCGGTATTGGTTTTAATATTTTTAGTTTTTTCTTTTTCTTAAGAGCGCACGGTGATTCAATAACTTCCGCACCTTACTATATCCCGTTAAGTCTAGTAGTGGGGCTGGCATTGAGTGGAATCGCGTGCGGTATTTTTGGCGCTATTATGGCCAGCAAAAGCGAGAAAGGTGTGAAAAAATTGAAGGAACTTTTGGGTTTCAAAGAGTTTGTTATGACTGCTGAAAAGGATCGTATTGAACTTTTTTTGAAAGAGGAACCTGAGGCTTATAAAAAAATTCTGCCGTATGCGTTTTTGTTTGGCGTGAAAGAAAAGTGGCTGGCGCCCGCCAAAAATCTTCAGGAAAGTTTTTTGGATGAAGATGTTTTGAAGCTTACTTTAAATATGGATATGGATGCCTTTGAAGAGGTTTTTGAGGAGAAACGAAACATCGTTGTTTCGCTTTTGAATATTATTTTTTATGCGGTGATCCAGGCGGTGAAATTTGGTTTACTCGGGATATTTGAACCTCGAAAAAAATTCCCCACAACCGATGATTCTTTCAACGACATGACAGAAATTACGGAAAAAGAGGAGGCTTATCTCCAGCATTTGAGAGAGGATGGATATGGGGACATTCAGAAAAAGGAGGTTTCTCGGTAGGTTTTTAAGCCACGCCATTGATGGAGAAATCCAGGCAGCTTTCGGAATCCAGATCTACGAGTACATCGAAGAATGCTGATCCGCCATCCATAACGCTAAAGATCTCTTTTTTCCAGGTGTTTCCGAATACTTCATCGGCATCTGGAATTAAGAAAAAATTGATCCAGATGAGTTTGTGACCGTCCTTTCCGTTGTAGCCGACGTATTGGCGTTTGTATTCTGCGTATACAGGGTCGATCTCTTTGAGTTGCCCTAGTTTGAAATCTTTTCCCTGCTGTTGTTGTGTTTGCGGATAGAGTTTGACCATGTCGTTGGCGACCTGTTCTTTGTCGGTGAGACATTTTTTTACGATGCCGTCGGCTTTGGTGGCGTCAGCTATCGTGGGGTCCCAGAGGCCTTCTGCTTGAGGAAATCCCGGGTAGTATTTTAATGATTCTTTTGAGAAAATAACTCCCTGAGGATTGGTGGTTTCAATAATTGTGCCTTGTTGTGTCGGCTGGTTTGGAGTTGTGTTTATGGTTCCTTGCGGAGTGCAGCCGGCGAGAAAAAAACACATCGAAGCTGTTACCATCAATGTTGAGGTCGTTGTTTTCTGCATAGGATTTTTACTTAAGAGGTATCTCACGTCCTCCTAATACTACCTTAAGTGTGGGGTTGTGGACTATATCTGCGTCGAGAGTTATACCTCTGAAGATTGGATTGCTTTTGTCAATTTTTTTGGACATAATTTCCCGTGAGAGACTGAACTGAATTGTCCTCATCAGTATAAGCAAAATAGGATACTTCTTGCTATTGCAGAGGTATTAAACTAAGGTTTGTGCACTTTAATTGATTACACATGAAGATCCTTAAATTGATTCTTATTTCGGCAGGTGATTTGGTTGTTTCATTTTTTCTGGGATTTTATATGCAGGCGTATGCTTTCCAGATGAATAACTATTTTTACGTCATCTTTTTTATTGGCGCTATAGCTTCATTGCTTGCGACGGCTTTAGAGCCAAGGGGTTTTGCAATTTGGGCTGTGATTGCTACTGTGGGTACGATTATAGGAGCCATGCAGGTCAACATGGGTGAGGGGAATTTGATGTGGGCGGCTTTTCCGTTGATAATTTTTGGTGCTTTACTGACAAACATTTTGATTACTGGAGCGGCTGTATTACTCAGTAATTTTTATAACAAAAAATTGAGTAAAAAAAGTTAGTTTTTCTTTATTAAAAGAAGTTTCTCGGCGCGGGTGAGTCTTTTGAGTTCGGCTTCGCGTTTGCGGACTTTGGCGTAGGTTTTGCAGGTTTCAGAGTAGGCGAGTGTGACGGGGCGGCGGATTTTGGTGTAGTGAGCTCCGGATTTTAGATTGTTGTGGGCGTGGAGTCTTTTTTCGAGATCGTTGGTGCTGCCCACGTAGAGGGTTTTGTCGGAGCACTTTAAAATGTAGACGAAAAAAGCCATGGTAAATTGCAGTACTTTATTTAGAAACCTATTGTACCTTTTTTCTGTTTTCTAACAAAAATACTCCGGCGGTGTACATCTGACGACCTACTGACTGGATGTCTGCGGTTGAACTTTTCATTGCGGTTGTCCAAGGGTTTTCGCCTGGTTTTTCAAAACCTTTTTCTACGAACAGGCGTACCAGGTCATAGGTTGAGGGGGCATCTTTGCTGAATTTTGAATCGAGGAAGATTTTTTCCTTGTTGAGGTCGGCTTCGGTGATGGAGGCCATTTCTGCACCGTTCGCTGCAAGTTCGTGAAAAGCAGCGGGATGGTAGTTTCCTTTTATCCGGATTTTTTTGCCACCCTCGAGCACAATACTAACATCAACAAAATCGCGAGCTTCTGGATTTACTCTCTTGATATCATTGGTATGTTTAGCAAAAAGGAATTTGTGTACTGCCTCGTGTTGCAATGTTGGATTGAAATTATTCAGGTCCATCAGAGCTTCATCTGGGAACTGTGGATTAGCTTTTTTAATCTCCGTAGACGGTCTGGTGCGGAGGAAAACTGCTTTTTGCTCCTCGGTGCTGTAGAACACAATTCCTGTTTCGGGATCAAAATAGATTGGAGTTTGTCTCAATTGCCAAGGTATTTTAACCTGTTCTAAGAGGGCCGGTTTCAAAAAGAAAATCGGCACGACGGTTTTTTGCTTGGTTTGTTGATCTTCAATAATTCCGTTTTGGAATTTTTCTATCGGAGTGAGATTAAAAAATGCTGCCTGTCCTGCTTTATCTCTTTGGATCGTTAACATGAGTTTCTGCATCATGAGAAAATTATTCACGAACAGAAATTTTATCGTAGTGTTGCCCGTGCGTTTGGCTTCTTCCCATGTCTGACTGATTTCTGGATCCTGATTTTGGAAAAAGTTTTCAATTTCCTTAATTATTCCATTGGTCACAGCTTTTGTTGCGTCAGTATTATTTCCAGCTTTTTCAAGTTGAGGAATAACTGTGCTGCGGTAGTAGCCCGTGAGAAACTCGGCAAACTTAACCGATACCTGTTTCATTCTCTCCGGAGTTATTTTTGGGACAAACTGGCTGGGTTCATAATCAGCCGTTATTCCGGCAAGGCGGAAGGTTGGGGGTAATATTTTGGACGTATTTAAATCGAGTACTTTTGTATCTTTATCGAGAGTGTTGTCAGTTTCTGCATCTCTTACTTGTGCAGAAGCTTCTTTTTTTTGCGTATTATCAAGGCTTGAATGAACAGCGTAACCTGCAATTCCAAGAGCTCCCAAGGCAATGAGGATACGTTTGACCTGGCTTTGGGTTACTGATGTGCCGGAATCAACTGCGGTTTTTGGCTGTGGGGCTGAGCGAAGCGCTGGTTTTACCTTTGGCTTTCTTAATTTTTCTGGGATTTTACGCATGAGGAATAGCATTTAGAGGCTATTATTTTGCTATAAAACTGCTTTTTTGTCAATGCTCGCGGAACATATCAAATCATCCAATTAGGAAGGGTGA
>Ga0207689_10000466_pt1 | contig 37961 bp, 37 predicted proteins | sample KBSMisM52_FD_184312 | JGI IMG/M metagenome (GOLD analysis project Ga0207689, IMG submission 184312) | Miscanthus rhizosphere microbial communities from Kellogg Biological Station, Michigan, USA - KBS Miscanthus M5-2 (SPAdes) (version 2) | ecosystem: Host-associated > Plants > Roots >...
AAACACTGCAAAGAAAAAGGTATATGAACTGTGGCATAAGGATAAGTATGTCTTAAGCCTGATCTATAATCCTTCTGCAGGAACAGCCAGGATAGAATCTTCCGAAGAGAAAAGGCTGTTTGTTATCAGTAAAGAGGGAATACTGAGAAACAAAACAGTTTTAAGAAATGAATATGGATTCCGCGTGGGAAAACTGGGTCATGAAAATCATGCGCATTTTATAGAATTGGAAGGCGAACGATTTTTCTATAGTATCCGCAGCCAACCTACCGATGAGTTGGTAATTTATAAAGAAAGCGAAGAACAACCGCTAATTGTATGTAAAATATCTCCTGCTAAAAGCACAAGTGAAGCTGTAGCGCTTGAAAGTGGTAAACCGGTTGATACTACAAATGGAGCAAGCCTGATAGTGACTTTATGCTGGTTGCTTTTTCAGCCATTTGCAAAATCAAAAGTGCGCGAATATTCCATACAACCCTTTTAATAAAATATTCTTAGCTGATAACAAAAGGATAGAAACTAAAAGTTCTATCCTTTTTTGTTTACGCTAATACTTTCGCTTTCTTTTCAGTTTTCAAAGCATGATAGGCGAATACAGCACTTGCAAGCATAAGAAAACCGCCTAATAAAAATGGTGCGCCCGGGAAATGAACCGGTGCATTATTTTTTGTAAAGAAATAAAACAGGTTGTTCATTATTAACGGACCAATAATAGCGGTAATGCTCATGATGCTGGTTAATCCACCCTGTAATTCACCTTGTTCATTGGCCGCTACGTGCCCTGCAATTGTTGATTGCAACGCAGGCCCGGCAATTCCTCCTAAACAATAGGGAAGAAGAAATGCGAACATCATCCACGATTGTGTGGCGAATGCAAATAGAAATAGACCAAGACTATAAAAGCACAAACCGACATAAATACTTTTTTCATTGCCCAGTTTCGGCTGTACGATCCTGATCAAACCGGCTTGTACGGCGGCCACCAACAATCCAACAAGAGCAAGCGAATAACCCACCATTTTATCACTCCAATCGAATCTGTATTTTGTAAAATAATTCCAGTTAGCCTGAACGGCATTTGCTGCGAGATAAATCAGGAAAAAAGAAAAAGCGAGTTCACTGATGGCGGGGTATTTCTGCAATTGGCGCAATGATCCTAAAGGGTTAGCCCTTTTCCATTCGAAGGGCCTCCTGTTCGCTTTGTCTAACGATTCGGGTAAAACGAAATATCCATACAAACAATTTAATAAACACAGCACAGCCGCTGCAACAAACGGAGCCCTGGTACCCAAACCACCTAACAAACCACCAATCGCAGGTCCTATGATAAATCCCAAACCAAAAGCGGCACCGATCAGCCCAAAATTCTTGGCCCTGTTTTCATTGGTACTTATATCGGCAATGTAAGCACTTGCCGTGGTAAAACTCGCACCAGTCAGGCCGGCGATTATTCTTCCAACGAATAACCAACCGTAAGTTGGTGCCATTGCCTGGAATAAATAATCCACTCCAAAACCAAGCAGTGAAAATAATATTACCGGCCGGCGTCCATACCTGTCACTAAGATTTCCAAGTACCGGTGCAAATAAAAACTGCATAATGGCGTATGCGAACAACAACCAGCTTCCATACGTACTCGCCTCGTTAACTTTTACGTGCTTTAATTCAACAATGAGATCGGGTACAACGGGTATGATCAAGCCCCATCCCATAACATCTACAAGAAGTGTTACGAAAATAAATCCTATCGCCGCCTTACGATCTTTGCCTGCTATCATACAAAAAAAATTTTGACAGTTTGCAAAGATGATGGATTTACTTGAAAGGCGCCAAAGAAGATCGTTGCGAAATCATAAATTTCCCCACACCTGGGTGGCAAACTGCTCAAGGGACGGATCCCTTGCACCCATCAGCAGCAAAACGCAGTTATCGGTAAGATGTGAGCGAACTGCGGAAAGGAAATCATTACGGTTTTCCACAAAAAAAGCTTTCTTGCCCGTTTGCCGTATGTCATTGATCAAATCATTTGCGGAAATATTTTTTTCAGCAGTACCACCTGCGTAAAATATTTCGCTCATCCATATTTCATCCTGCGGGCGAAGTGCCTTGCTTATTTCTTTTACAAAATCATCGCGCAGAAAACGGGTAGGTCCATAACCGTGAGGTTGAAACCATGCAACTACTTTGGGTGCCACGGGTTGACAGGCTTCGATTGCCGCTGCACACTTTACAGGATTATGTGCAAAATCATCGATAACCCAAATGCCACGCTTATTTCCCAACACCTGGTTGCGGCGATAAATCCCTTCGTATGTCTTTAATGCTTCGGCACATATTTGCAAACTAACTCCCAACTGGCCGGCAACAGTTACTGCAGCGAGAGCATTTTCCATATTATGTCTTCCCAACAACTGCAGCGAAAATGGCTGACCATTTACCTTAAACGAGATCGTTAGTCCGTTCTGAATAAAATCAGATACTATATAACCGGCATTGATGGTTTCATCGGATGAAAAATCGTTTTGTTCATTCTGCGAAAGTTGTTTTGCCAGGTAATGTGAACGATTAACGATAAATAATTCGCTGTTATTTTTAAATGTAGTAAACACATCCATCAGCACATCTATTTCTTTATGATCTTTATCTACGTTCAATAGTACACCAATCTCCGGGTGATATTGTACAATAGATCCATCGCTTTCATCTGCTTCAATCACCAGCCAATCGCCGGTACCCGAAATAGCGTTACCTATTTTTCCTTTTTTAATAATGCTTATTAATCCTGCGCCACTGATAATACCCGGATGGAGACCGGCGTGTTCCAGTATATCAAAAAGCATAGCACTGACTGTACTCTTTCCACTCGTGCCGCCAATCGCAATTGTCTTTCGGCTTTTGGCAATCAATGCAAGCAGTTCAGATCGTTTGATGATCGGGATGTTCAGGCTCTTTGCTTTCTGTACTTCATATACCGTATCTTCTATTGCTGTAGAAACAACGATAAGATCAGTTTTATCATCAATACCGTCTCCATTTTGCAAATAACAATGTATGCCTTCCGCTTCCAGTTTATTCCTGGTTTCGTTGTATTCGCCTTCTTTAAAATACCGATCGCTGCCGGAAACCTGCTTGCCTGTTCCTGCCAGGTATTGGGCAATGGCACTCATGCCTGTACCGGCTATGCCGATAAAGAAAGCGTTATTAAAATCGTTGACCGAAGAAATCATGATGCAAATAAAATAAATATTGAAACGTAAACCGTTATTGTATTAATATAATCACCTCCGGGTTTGTTATAAATAAAAAGGACCCCTGTATTGGGGCCCCTTGTATAGAGTATGGAAAACTTGTTTTTACTTGTGCAACTCTATCTTTGGCAATTCTACTTCCTGTCTTGCCGTTACCGTCACGTCATTGATCGTGGTATCCTGGTATCCGTTCGAAGCATTCACAAACACTGAATACGTGCCCGGATCCAAACCGCGGACTTTAAACCGTCCGTCAATAAACGGAATAGCATACGATGTATCGGTTCCATTGTACACACTTATTACGGGGAATGCATCCATCGGTGTTACTTTACCTTCAATGGCACCGGTAGCCTTGGTAATAAATAGCCGGATATATGGACGAAGATAAAATTCACCGTCCCTAACCTTGATGATTGAGCGCCCGATATTGAAATCGAGCCATAACTGGAACTGACCGGATAGATATTCATCCAGCTCATCACCTTTCAGTTTAATCGTAACGACTGAATCGCCCGGGAAAAGATGCAACGGATAGTTTACGCTGTCTTTCACCAATGAGTTGTTCGACCCGAGGGTGATCTTGATTCTTTTTATTTTACCCTGCGGAATTGTGCCTTGTGCAAACAATGTATCCGTTCCGTTTCTTAACGTGAGCAAATCGTATACGCCTGGCCGTATCTGCAGATCTTCCCATACCACACTTGTATCTTTTCCATCATCACAATTCCAGTCGTGATGCCAGCGATGTTCAACAGTGTCGGCTGTTGATGTATCAACAAGTACCTTTACTGCCTGAACGTCTATGAGTACCTGGTCAAAAAAACCAGGATCATCCGATAAATACAATGACAACTTTTGTTTACCCGGAGGCACGGATGATGAAGATGAGTTATCCTTGGTACAGGATAAAATAAAGACAGCCGCAAATACACATGCAGCGGCAAGGACACTGAGATTTTTACGTGTTAATTTCATACACTTTGCTTTTAATTCGTCTGTTTAACAATTGAAAATCCTGGGAATCGTAGGCGGGGGAGGAAATGAAGCTTGGGAATGCTGAGACCCTCATAACGCCACAGGGTTTAATGGAACTTATCTTTTTCCATTAAACCCTGCGACAAAAAACAGACAACTCAAACCTAAGGAGAGATTTCTGATGCTCTTATTGGTATTGAATATAAATTGGTTGTGGCTTCAATTTCAATACTTCCTGCGGAGTCATCATACGGCTGTTATCCCGTAAATCATTTTTGTAAAATAATTTGAACCCTGTGAACTGAACCGGTTCTTTATATATAAATTCTTTGTACGTAGTCATCTTTTTTCCCGGGTAGCCCCAACCGTCCATATCCATTACAAGTTGAACTTCGGGCCGGGTCTTTATCTGCTTATAATTTGTCACCATTCTTTGTGTAAAGCGGTGAATGACCAGGATCTTGGGCGGTATGTTGTTTGCTTTTACAAGCTCGGCAAGATAGTTTGCTGTATAATTTATATCAGCTGCATCATAGCTGCCAATTACTTTGCCGGGTGCTTCACCACCTTTCATAGAAAATTCAGGATCTATTCCCAGATGTACATTCGGCATTTTCAAATACTGCTCAAATTGGGGAATTTCTTCCTGCAGTGTGCTAAGCCCAACCTGTACATCAATAAATACAAGTGCATTGATTTCTTTTGCCATACTCAATACAGAATCTATCTGGTGAAATGGCATACGCAGCCTGTATTTACCATTTTTTCCCGGTGCTCCCTGTGCTGTTACTGCTATATAATGTAATGCTGGAATTACAGTAGTTGACGAATCAAGGGCCTGCCATATCGCTACTTCTTCTTTTAATTTCTGAAGCATCTGTGCACGGGGCAGTTCGCCTAAAATACCCATTCTTGTTGAATACAGGTTACCATAAAATGCGATAATCCTGTTTATCGGCAGTACGGCTCCTGCAACCGGATACTCATGCTTTACCGGCCAGCGGCCGGAAGTATCGCCATTGGCATTTGCCAATAACTTTTGTTCATATAATGATGTATCAAGAACTGCTACAGGTGCCAAACCTGTTTTCTCTTTTTCGGTTTTATTATTCGTCTCAGCAGCAGCAATTGATTTACCGGTATTCGGTTCAGAAGAAAATGCCTGGATACAACCATAAATAATGGCAATAATCCCAAGGACAATGCCGGCGCCAAGCAAGTATTTTTTTTGACCTGGTAGTGAAAGAGGAGCAGTTTTGTTGCCTGTTTGATTCATACTATACGGATTGAGTTGAGTAATTGCTTATAAACGAATTGCAGTAAGTATTTATTTTACCACGCGTTTCAAAAATAATAACAAAATAAAAAATAACAAGAACTGTTTAAAGAGAATTATTACTAAACAATCAAACAGTAATTATCATCGCTTATTATGGTTTTTACTGTCATGTGTTCCGGCTATCTATCTATCGATCTTCTATTGAACCTTTCATCGTTGATTTTATCGCTGATTTCATAAAATCATCCGTTCAATTCATCTTTGTTTTTCCGGGCCTCCCGCATCATTTCTGCAAAACCCATTCCTCTATGCATAGCATTTACTACAATCGCTATCCGTTTTGCCTTTGTGGGTTCAGTTTTGGCACTTTCTACCCATTTACTGTACCAATTCTGGTGTGATTTGGGGAGTTTGTTGAATTTCTTCAACGCTTCAGGTTCATCGGCTAAACAAAGCATCAGCTCCCTGTTGATGAGAATTGCCGCATGATCTTCCTCAATCTGGACCTTGAGCATAGCCCCTTTTTTCTTACCAATAGCTTTACGCATACCGGCATTCAGCGCCATTATAAATTTTCCACCCCCCATCGGTAGCAACGCTACTTTTTTTATCGGGTAATGATCAAGCTTGCCTTTAACTCTAAATGATTTTTTATTACCCGGTTTTATTTTTTGAGCAATGTCTGCCGGAATTTCAATATAGGTCCAGCCGGTCTTCTCTCCCTGTTCTGCGAATTGATGTATAGTAGTTGTAAATTGAACCACGTCTTTATAAGATTATGTTGCTAAGCGGGTGGCTTTGTTGCAATCATTAGTGTAATACCAGTTATGAAAATAGCTTATTTTTCCTTTTTAAAAATGACTGAATACGATGCTTAGCCCCGAAGAAATGAAACGGGTTGCCGGAGAATATGCAGTTGGATTCGTTCAACCGGGTTTTGTTACCGGTATCGGTACCGGCTCCACGGTATATTATTTTATCCATGCGCTTGCTGAAAAAGTGAAACAAGGCCTCGACATAACCGCCGTGGTAACATCCCGAAAAAGTGGTGAGCTTTCGAAGCAGCTAGGCATAACTGTTACAGACCTGAATGATGTTGATACAATTGATATAACAATTGACGGCGCAGATGAAGTGGATAAGCAGTTGCAGCTGATCAAAGGGGGCGGAGGTGCCCTTTTGCAGGAAAAAATGGTAGCAGCTGCCTCCCGTAAAATGATCGTTATTGCAGATGGTAATAAGATAGCCGATCAATTGGGCAGATTTCCATTGCCGGTAGAGGTGATTCCTTATGGCTGGAAGCAAACGCAGAAACATATCGGTAAACTCGGTTGCAGGAAAATTATCTTAAGGGAAAAAGACGGAAAGCCTTTTATAACTGACCACGGTCATTATATACTCGATTGTCATTTTGAAAAAATAGAACAGGCCTCTTTATTGAGTCAGCAATTGAACAGCATTCCCGGTGTGGTGGAAAACGGGTTGTTTATTGATATGGCATCTGCTGTTATTATCGGTAAAGAGGATGGAACTACCCAAACGATGACTAAATAAATGATATTGAAAGAAGATTTATGTTGCAAACACGAATCGGATAGTCTACTGCAAAACAACATCAACCGTGTTGCCGGGAAACGTAATCGTAATGATTTTATCACAGTCTCCTGTTCCCCAGGATACATTAAATTTTGGTTTATCCCCTATTCTTACATCGCATGCACCGGTTGTGGGGTAAAAGATCCGGCTGACTGCGCACGAGCCTCTGAATACAACGGGAGTAATTGTTGCAACACTATATGGCTCTCCATCTTTATTGGTACCGGTCACGTTACCCGAAATAGTGGTGATATTGTCGGCCAGGTCTCTTAAATCATTTCCAAGATTTATAGAGAAATTCCTTTCGTAAGAGAGGATCGTATGAGTTTTGCCGCTTTTTAAAAGAAACGTAAAATCTGATGTACTCAATGAAAATCCAACTGTATTGATTGTACGAACAATATTAGTTTGTGTAAATGTACCGTTGAGGCTTATTGAATCCATTGTTTTGAAATTCTGAAAAAGGAATGTGCGTTGTCCCGCTGTTGCGTATGAGTCCCCGGAGTAAACAATAATTATCTTACCGCTTCTCAATTCCCCGGTTAAAGGACTTATACAACCTGATCCAAAATCAACCGTGATCGTTTTAGTACCAATATTGGTGGTAACTACAGCACAACCAAGAGGCCGCATGTCAACTCCGCCATCTTCTGTGCCGTCTGCTGCATCCATACCCGTTAATATCCCTTCATTTATCTGCTCATCTGTTACAGAAACCTGGCACACCGTTGCAAGTTCAGTAGTCGGTTGCTTCGTACTATCTGTATCCTTTTTTTCGCAGGAAACCAGCATGGAGGTTACCGCCAGGACGAAAACCATCACATACCTAAGTGTTTTCATGGAGTTGTTTTATTCAATCGGCAGGAAAGACTGCCAACAATGGGAAACGAATAAAACATGCGAATATTTTTGTATCTCTCCTGTAATTGTACGAGGTAAATTAACTAGGGCAATGAAATACATAACCGGCGGATCGGTTAACAAAATTGAACCATCAATTTTCCAGTAATAAAATACCATGCAGCTGTTCTTTTGGTGTCAATTCAACAGCCACAAGACCAGTTTTTAAAATACGAATGCCACACCCACAAGGCATGGCATTCACCGTAAAATTCTATTATCGATTATTATGCATTCTTCTCTTTGAATATCTTCATAAACTGCTTCATTTCATCAATCGTACCCAGGCTTACACGACAGTAGTTGCCATCCTTGCGATCGTAAGAACGAAGCAGTATGTTGTGTTTATCCAGCATTTCTTTTGCAAAGTCTCCTTTGAAATTTTTCAGTTGGAAGAACAGGAAGTTTGTATGAGAATCGGCGACATTGTAATTCATTTTCTTCAACTCATCCATTGTATATTTTCTTGCTGCTGCATTTTTTGCTTTGCTTTCCTGGCGATGTGTTTCATCTTTCAATGAAGCGAGCACTGCCGTTTGCGTGAGTGAACTCGTGCAGAATTGCGTATTGGCAAAAAGATTTGCGCCAAATTTTTCAATTACGGAAGGATGTGCCGCAACAAAACCCATACGCATACCAGCCATTGCGTGAATTTTAGAAAACGTGCGCAGTATGATGATGTTTGGATTTTTTTCAATCAGCGGCAGCATGGTTTGTGTTTCGGTCGGGTCAGCATAGTCCATATATGCTTCATCCAATACAACCACTGTTTTCTTCGACGCTTCTTCACAGAAATTTTTCAATGCGTCTGTTTTTAAAATTGTTGTTGTTGGATTTGCAGGGTTACAGATGTAAACCAGTTTTGTTTTTTCATCGATTGCTTTCATCATTGCGTCCAGGTCATGTACTTTCCCGGCGGTAAGCGGTACTTCCACTACAGTAGTGCCGATTGTTTTTGCTGTTCTTGGCAAAATCATGAAAGTAGGATCGCCGATAATGATGTTGCCATCAGGATAATAACGGGCAAGAAGATTCAACCCTTCCCCACTTCCCGGCGTAAGAAGAATTTGTTCCGGTGTTAATTTATAATAGGCTGCTACTTCTTTCTTAAAATTTTTAAGCGACGCAATGTTATATTGATAGCGATTAGCCTCACCCAATAGATCCGAGACAGCCTTTTTTGCATTGGGTGAAATACCATATGGGTTCTCGTTAGAACCAAGATTGATAATACCCAGCTCAGATCCGAATTGTCTGGGCAATCCTTCTTCATTGGCAAGAGAACGGAGAGAAAGTCCGAGGCCCAAAGCAGCAAAGGTGCTTTGTTTCAGCCAGTCGCGGCGGTTGCTGGTCATGGTATAAAGATTTGTCTGAAGTTACAAAAAACAATCGTGCGATGTCGGGGGAGTTTTAAACAGGCGATTATTGGTCACTCTTCTGAGACATTAATCATGCAATGTTAAAGCCAGCCGGAATGGATAAAGCAATCTTCCGTTTTGAAATATTTTTAGGTGCGTTGAGGTGATTAATAACTTAATTGATGTCGTATTTCATAATGCTCCGATGTTTTATCATAGCGTTTCAACAAAGCCTGCGCTTTAGAATGTACTACTGCCTTTTCATAATCCTCCCCCGCAAAACTCCGGATATGTTCTATACTTTCAAACCACATAATGGTGATAAAGGAAATTTCGTCTCCATTATTTTTTCGTAATAATTCAAATCGTTTATATCCTGCAATTTTTTTAGTTTCAACAGCAGGCAAAAATTCCGTCTTCAGAAAATTTTCATAAGCGTCCGCGTTTTCGGGCGTTGTATATCCGCGCCAGATCCTTGCTACCATATTTATTTATCGGTTAATGGTGAAAAATCTACTGTTTCATAATGCACCACGTTTGGTTCAAACTCTAAAAGATATTTTTTGTCTTCATCATAATAGTGCGCTTTTTCAATATCATTACCGGCAAAGGCCTTGATGCTCTCATAATCGTCCCACCAGGAAACGGTCCAGATATGTGTGACGTCGCCTTCCTGTTTTTGCCATATCTGCGCGCCTTTATTTCCTTTTGTAGCCCTGTAATCGTTGATGCCGGAAGCTATCACAAAGTCGCGGTATTCATCTGCGTGCTGTGTTTTTGTTTTGCCATGCCATATTCTCGTGATCATGTTTATAGGTTTTTATTGCCTAAATATAACCACATAATGAAACCAAATGTTGCAGAACTTTCTATGCTTTATTCCCACTAAGCCCACAGAGATCACGAGGCGTTTATAATGATTAAGATTTCTTTGTGGACTTTGTGTCTTTGCGGGAGACATTTGTAAAAATTTTGTATACACATATAGTGTTCTTGTCTACTGATTTCCCATTTTGTCGGTTTAGTTTGTAGTTTACAGCTGTTTTTAATTTTAACGGAAGGTGTAGCATCACAATGTTTCCAATCTATAAATCAAAATACCTTATACCGGCGGTCCATATTTCCATATGGTTGTTACTCTTGGGTACCGCCGCATTTGTTTTTCGAACTCCACCTTCTGATGATACGGGTTTAAGCGGCAATTTCTTTTTGATTACAACCGTTTACCACATTGGCCTGTTTTATCTGAATGCCTATTACCTGTTCCCCCGATTTTTCAACAGGAAAACCTGGTGGCTGTATATTCTTTTTATCCCGGCTATTCTTGCAATTTCTTATTTTGGAAAGATTTATTTTTTACATCTTTTTAATGCGTCGTTTGCATTAAATGATATCAATCACCGCATTATTTTTTTCCCCCCGGTACCTTTTCTTGTTATCAGTATAATTTTTCGTGTAATTATAAACCGGGCAGAGCGGGAAAAAAATGAAAAGGCAAGAAAAGCGGAACAACTTTCTTCGGAATTAAAGTTTCTTCGCCTGCAGGTGAGCCCGCATTTTTTGTTCAACATGATGACGAATATGGTTTCATTGGCAAGGCAAAAGTCGGATTTACTGGAACCTTCGCTGATCCGGTTATCAGATTTGCTCCGGTATATGTTATATGACGCTGCCAAAGACAAATTTTTACTAAGCAGGGAGTTATTATACCTGGAAAATTATATAGAACTGCAAAAGCTACGTTTCGGCGACGAGGTAAACATTGAGTTTGTTCATAGCGATTTAAAGCAGGATTATCTCGTGGAACCGATGCTATTGATACCCTTTGTGGAAAATGCATTCAAACATGGAATAGGACTTGTGGAGAAGCCGTTTATTGGTATTAAACTTGAAGTAAATAACAATCAGTTGGCGTTTTCGGTAATTAATAATTATAATCCGCAAAATCTTTCAAAGGACAAGGAATCAGGAATAGGGCTGGCAAATGTGAAAGAGAGATTAAAGCTGTTATATCCCGGCAAACATAAACTGGTTATCCGCGATGAAAACGCTGTGTATGAAATAAAATTAAATATCGAACTTTCATGATGAAATGCATTGCCGTAGATGATGAAAAACTTGTGCTGGATCTTTTGGAAGATGATATAAAAAGAGTTCCTTTTTTGCAACTTGTGCAACGCTGCAGGAATGCAATGGAGGCGGCAGAAGTATTGCGCCGCGAATCTATTGATCTTATATTTCTCGATATACAAATGCCGGGTCTCAACGGGCTGAAGTTCGTGGAATCACTTACGGCTAAGCCGATGATAATATTTATAACGGCATATAAAGAACATGCATTGGAAGGATTTAATCTTGCAGCTATTGATTACCTGTTAAAACCTGTTTCGTTTGAACGGTTTCTGAAGGCGTGTAATAAGGCTTATGACTATTACCTGCTTCAGCAAAAGCCATCATCTTCAAACACCGATCCCGGGTATTTTTTTGTATTTGTTGAATATAACCAGGTAAAGGTTGTTATCGCTGATATACTTTACATTGAAGGAATGAAAGATTATGTGAAAATATTTCTTGAGTCTGCAGACAGGCCGGTTATTACACGAATGAGTATGAAGTCTCTTGAAGATAAGTTGTCTCCTCATCGTTTTGTGAGAACACATAAATCGTTTATTGTTTCTGTAGATAAAATCATTTCTGTTAAACGAGATCTTATTTCGCTTGGTAAAACTGAGTTGCCGCTAAGTGAAAATTACAAGCCGGCACTGGACAAATTGCTTTCGAAATAAGTAGCGTCATTTCATATCCAGGTCGCCGCATATGCCTTTATCGTAGATTCATTCCATTTCCCGGATTTTACAGCCGGTAATTTTGGGTTTAAATAAATACAAAGCTGAGCCTGGCAAAAAGGAAACATTTATTTAACACTAAAATTTATCGTTATGTTTTTTGGAATTATTCTGACGCGGCTATTATTCGTTGCAAGTGCTGTCTTTATTATCGGGTATGTGTTTGGCTCCTTTTCAAAAAGTAGAACGCTGACCATATTAACAAAGGTTGCAACGATACTGGCAATAGTGCTGTTTATCTCAACAAATATTTTAGCCTTCAGGAGCGGTGGATGGAGATACGGACATGTTGGTAACCGTCATCAGTGCGGCTACTACCAGGATAGCACTATAAAAAAATAAAACGTCGGCAGGTAAACTGATAAAGCCGGATATAAAATTGTCCGGCTTTGTTATTTATTTACGGTACAAAATTTCAGGTCTCTGAACAATTTTTATTCCTTCTTTGTTTAAGTTTGGATTCAGTCTTGGTGATCAGACGATGAAATTGCAAAACAAAATCAGTTTTTATGAAACAAAGAAGTCTTGGTAAAACCGGTGAAAAACTTTCTGCTATTGGTCTTGGTTGTATGGGAATGAGTCATGCTTACGGCTCGCGAAACGATGAAGAAAGCATTGCAACGCTCAACAAGGCACTGGAGTTGGGTATCAATTTTTGGGATACTGCTGATATGTATGGTAATGGTGATAATGAAGAGTTGATCTCGAAAGTGCTGGTGCCGAACCGGAAGAAGATCTTTATCGCAACAAAATTTGGATTCCGTTACAAAGATAATAAGCCAACACCGGTGGGCACACCGGGCACGTATGTTGATGCGTCTCCTGCCTATCTCAAAACTGCAGTTGAAAAAAGCCTGCAACGTTTGAAGATTGAGACAATTGATTTATACTATGCGCATCGTGTCGATAAAAATGTACCGATCGAAGAAACAGTAGGAGCGATGGCCGACCTGGTAAAGCAAGGTAAAGTGAGATATCTTGGGCTAAGTGAAGCCTCTGCCGCATCCATTCGTAAAGCACATGCGGTGCACCCGATAGCTGCCTTGCAGAGTGAGTATTCATTGCTGACAAGAGATGTGGAAGGAGATATACTGGATACTATCCGTGAATTGGGAATCACATTGATCCCGTATTCACCATTGGCAAGAGGAATTATAACGGCTACAGTAAACGCAAAAGAAGACCTGGCTGCAGATGATTTTCGGCGCACACTTCCGCGTTTTGATGATGAGCATGTAAAAAATAATGTTCAGCTGGTTAATGAATTTGCAGCGATTGCGAAAAGCAAAAATGCTACGCCTGCTCAACTTGCATTGGCCTGGGTTTTGGCACAGGGTGAAGATATAATACCGATACCCGGAACGAAAAAAAGAAAATACCTTGAAGAAAATGCAAAGGCGGCCGATATTGGTTTAAGCAAAACTGAATTAGCGGCTATTGAATCATTGCTGGATAAATATCCTGACATCGGTCAGCGGTACAGCCAGGGTGCATTATCATTGGTAAATCAGTAAATATGCGGCGGGCCGGTTTATTAAGACGTTGACGGATCAAATCAAACCGGCCCGAAGCATATTTTGATGGTATGTTCCCTGAGTTTTCCCGTTGCGATGGTTTGGCAGCTTAGATGTATCGAGGGTATCTTCCAAAATGCCCAACAAAGGGCGGAACGATGAACGGAGCGTAGCAACCGAAGTTTAATAGTAGCAATTCAGCTGGGTTCATAACTTTCTTTTTTTATGATTCGGTGTGCTTCAGCTTCCCGGCACATTGCATCCATTTAAATAATTAAGGCTACTTTTGCGGCTTAATTATAATTTTTCAGAATTTACATGTTACAGACAGCATCTACGTTTGACGCGTTGGGAATTGAGGAGAGTTTATTGGAATCTATCGCCGCGTTGGGTTTTACGCAACCTACACCTATACAGGAAAAAGCAATACCCGTATTATTACAGGGCACCAAAGATTTTGTCGGACTGGCACAAACGGGAACCGGGAAAACAGCAGCATTTGGTTTGCCGTTATTGCAATTGATCAACAAACAAAACAAGTTTCCACAGGCATTGATCATTTGCCCGACAAGAGAATTGTGCGTGCAGATCGCAAACGACCTGAATTCATTTAAAAAGAAATCGGTTCATATTGGCATTACGGCTGTGTATGGGGGTACGTCGATGAGTATGCAGATCCGCGATCTGCGCAAGGGAACGCATATCGTTGTTGCAACGCCGGGCCGGTTGATCGATTTAATAGAGCGTAAAGCGATCAACCTGGAGAACATTCATTATGTGGTGCTCGATGAGGCAGATGAAATGCTGAACATGGGCTTCAAAGATGATATCGAGTTTATTTTAAAGAATACACCCAACCGCCAGAGCACATGGCTTTTCAGCGCAACGATGCCACCGGAGATACGGCAGGTGAGCAAGCGGTATATGGATCAGCCGTTTGAGATTACTATCGGTAAGGCCAATACGGGAAATGTAAATATCGACCACCAGTTTTATGTAACACAACAGGTGAACCGCTATGAAACGCTGAAACGGATTATTGATTTTAATCCCGGTTTATACGGGATCATATTTACAAGAACAAAAGCAGATGCGCAGGAAATAACAGAAGCGTTGATCCGCGAAGGGTATGATATCGAAGCGTTGCATGGTGACCTTACACAGCAACAACGCGACAAAGTGATGGGTCGTTTCCGCGAAAAAAACCTGCAATTACTGATTGCTACCGATGTAGCTGCACGCGGTATAGATGTGCAGGGCATCACGCATGTTATCAATTATGAATTGCCGGATGATACGGAAGTATACACACATCGCAGCGGCCGTACCGGGCGTGCGGGAAAAAGCGGCATATGTGTTTCGATTGTTACGCCAAAAGAAAGCTACCGGTTACGACAGATCGAAAAATTGGTAAACGCCCGCATTCATAAAATGGATATTCCTTCGGGTAAGGATGTTTGCCGCAAACAGTTCTTTCATTTTATTGATAAGATGTTGCAGGCCGATATCAGCCATGGTGAATATGAGGCGTACCTGCCTGTATTAAAGGAACGGTTTGCCAACATAGAAAAAGAAGAAATACTGCAGCGTGTGGCGGCCCAGGAGTTTGACCGGTTTTTAAAATATTATGAAAATGCCGCCGACCTGAACCTTCGGGAAGAACGAAGGGTTGAAAGAAGGGGCGAACGCCAGGATCGTTACCCGGCGCGGGATACAAAAGGAAGAAGCTTTGCAGGCAACGGCACCTACCAACGATTGTTCGTAAATCTTGGCACAAAGGATGGGTTTTATAAAGCAAGCTTTTTGCAGTTTATATTAGATATGAGCGATTTAAATAAAGAAGTGCTGGGCCGGATTGATATGAAAGAGATGAATAGCTGGATAGAAGTAGATGCGAATGCTGCAAAAAAAATGATCCGTTCCATTGATGGTAAAAACTTTCGCGGCAGGAAGATCAGGATGAATGATGCAGATACGGGTAACCGGAAAAAATAGTTAAACGAATAATTGGTGGGATTAAAGCACAACTCTATATTTGCAAGCGCATGACGTCAACAAAGACATATTTTGGTTTCTATTTTTACTACTTCTTTTTTAGTAAGAAGCCAGGATTGCTTTTGTTGAAAGCGAAATGAGTGTAAACCAAAATCAACATAAAGAATCCTGGCAAATCAGCCGGGATTTTTTTTGTCCCCAATCCATCGATCGGCGGAAGGAGACAAAAGCAGAAATATCAGTTATGACACCTAAAGAAACAACAGCAACGAACAGCCGAAAACTGGCAGATATTCCGGGAAACGACCTGCAAACGGTAGCAACGCGGGTATCTATCCAGGGCTACGAAGGGAGCTTTCACCAGATGGTGGCGCAATTGTTCTTTGGAAAAGATGTGGAAGTGATTACCTGCGCAACGTTCAAAGACGTTGTGCGTATTGCCGGGAATAAAAAAGAAAGCGATGGTGGTGTGATGGCCATTGAAAATTCTATCGCGGGAAGTATTTTACCAAATTACAACCTGCTGCAAAAATCAAATCTTAAAATTATCGGCGAGGTATACCAGCAGATTAATCAACATTTACTTGTCAACCCCGGCGTAAAGCTTGAGGATATACGCGAAGTGCATTCGCACACGATGGCCCTGCAGCAATGCTATGATTTTCTCGATAAACATAAATGGAAACTGGTGGAAACAGAAGATACCGCATTAAGTGCAAAGCATGTTCACCAGCACAAGAGCAAACATATCGCCGCAATTGCCAGTAAACTTGCGGCTGAATTGTATGAACTGGAAGTGATAGCACCGAATATTCATACGCTGAAGAATAATTACACCCGTTTCTTGATATTACAACGAGAGGATGCAGAGATTAAAGTAGATAACGCGGACAAAGCATCTTTAAATTTTCACACCGATCATTCGAGGGGAAGTTTGGCAAAAGTATTAACAGCGATTGCAGATGGTGGTATCAATCTTAGTAAACTGCAGAGTTTCCCCATACCGGGCAGCGATTTCAAATACAGCTTTCATGCTGATATGGAATTTGACAGTATTGAACAGTTTGACGCAGTGATGAGAACGATTAAACCGATTACAGAGCATTTAAAGATTTACGGAGTGTATAAAAGGGGAAATAAGTCTTAATTAAATTTTTATGATTGTTTGGGGATGGCAGAATAATTAGTATAAAACAGAATAATGATGATTGAAAATACAGATACCAAAAATGTTATGACGACAAGTAAAAGGCTGGAAGGTATTGGTGAATATTATTTTTCGCAGAAGCTGCGGGAGATAGATGAGTTAAATAAACAAGGAAAAAATATCATTAATCTCGGCATCGGGAGTCCTGATTTGCCGCCGCATGCAGACGTAATAAAGACACTGCAGGAAGAAAGTGCAAAACCAAACGTGCATGCCTATCAGTCTTATAAGGGTTCGCCGGTATTGCGCAGGGCGATCGGTGAATGGTATAAGAAATGGTACAATGTGGAGTTGAATGCGGATACAGAAATATTGCCCTTGATAGGAAGTAAAGAAGGCATCATGCATATCTGTATGACCTATCTTGACAAAGGCGACCAGGTGTTGGTACCCAACCCGGGCTACCCAACCTACCGGAGTGCGGTAAAGCTGGCCGGTGGTAAATGCGTTGATTACAACCTGAAGGAGAAAAACAATTATGCGCCGGATTTCGCGTCATTAGCAAAGAAGAACCTCAGCAAGGTTAAACTGATGTTCGTGAATTACCCGCAGATGCCTACCGGGCAGGCACCAACGAAGGAATTATTTGAGAACATAGTTGCCTTTGGAAAAGAAAATAATATACTCATTGTACATGACAATCCTTACAGCTTTATATTGAATGAAACGCCGATGAGTTTATTAAGTGTTGATGATGCAAAAGATGTGGTGATTGAATTGAACTCATTGAGTAAGTCGCACAACATGGCGGGATGGAGAGTGGGTATGTTGTGCGGTGCTAAAGAAAGAATAGAAGAAGTATTGCGGTTTAAAAGCAATATGGATAGTGGTATGTTTTTGCCTGTTCAACTCGCTGCAGCGAAAGCGCTGGCTTTGGGAAAAGAATGGCAGGATGAAGTGAATGCGATATACAGGGAGAGAAGAACAAAAGTTTTTGAAATGCTGGATCTCCTGAAATGTAAATATTCTAAAGATCAGGTTGGACTGTTTGTTTGGGCAAAGATCCCGTCGAAATATAAAGACGGATACGCTTTGAGTGATGATGTATTGTATAATGCAAATGTGTTTATCACACCGGGTGGAATTTTTGGTAATGCCGGTGATAAATATATCCGGGTAAGTTTGTGTGGTTCTGTTGAAAAATTTGAAGAAGCAAAGGTGAGAATACAAAATTCAAAAGGCTGAATGTAAAATGGAAAGAAAGAAAATAGCAATAATCGGTGTAGGCCTGATCGGTGGTTCGCTGGCGATACAGCTGCATGAAAAAAAGATATCGTCAAAATTGATTGGCGTTGATGCCAATGCTGAACATGCAAAGAAAGCGGTGGAACTGGAACTGGTAGATGAGGTGATGTCGTTGAATGAGGCGATTGCAACATCGGAAGTGGTGATACTGGCAATACCTGTTGATGCCGTTGTAGGCTTGTTGCCGAAAGTGCTGGATAAAGTGGACAAGCAAATTGTGATTGATCTTGGCTCAACAAAATCTCAATTAATAGATTCAGTAAAGGATCATCCGAAGCGTGGAAGATATGTGGCCACACATCCTATGTGGGGTACCGAATACAGTGGTCCGCAGGCCGCGGTGAGAGAGGCCTTTGAAAACAAAGCCGTAGTTATTTGCGATGCTGCTGACAGTGATGCGGATGCGTTGGAATGGACAAAGGCGATGTATAAGAAGATAGGAATGCATTTGCTGGAAATGGAATCAAAGGCGCATGATCTGCATGCAGCGTATGTGAGTCATATATCGCATATCACTTCTTTCGCTCTTGCAAATACTGTTTTGGAAAAAGAAAAAGAAGATAAAGCGATTTTTGAATTGGCGTCTGCGGGTTTTGAAAGTACGGTACGTTTGGCAAAAAGTAACCCTGCGATGTGGGTGCCGGTGTTTATGCAGAATAAGGTAAACGTGCTGGACGTATTGAATGAACATATAGAGCAGTTGATGAAGTTCAGGGACAGCATCGCCAATGGAAGTAATGATGATTTGAAAAAGCTGATTGATGATGCGAATACGATACGGAGGATAATAAAATAAGGCTAAGATTTTATGATTAAAAGGATTTGGAGGAAACCTGGAAGAGCGTAAAAGAATGAAAAGATTGTCGACTTTGATATTGTCTGTTTTGATTGTACACATGCTTTCGGCGCAGGAGGGATTTGGGGATTGTATCATGAAGGCGTTGACGAATGTAGACAGTACGGTTGGAGATACGATGTATAATTCGCTGAAGTGGCAGGATTGCGTTTTGAATAAGCCATTGCCGGATATTGGGTTTAAAACGATTTCGGGTAAAGAGGTTGAATTTAAGATGCTGAAAGGCAAAGTGATCGTTCTTAATTTCTGGTTTACGGCTTGTCCGCCCTGTCTTGCTGAGATACCTGCGTTGAACAAACTGGTAAAGGAATATAAAAAGAAAGGAGTTGTTTTTTTCGGGATCACGTATGATTCGTATAAAACGTTGAAGGCGAAATTTTTTCCGAAATACAAATTTGACTTTGACATTGTGTGCGACGTAAAAAATATCACGGAAGCGTTTTCGGCGGGTTACCCGACAACTTATATAATTGATAAGAAAGGATTGATCCGGTATGTATGGACCGGTGCATTTGAAGAGAAGGAGGCAGAAACAGGTGTGTATTTAAAGGCGAAGCCGATGATTGAGGAGTTGTTGAATGAGAAGTGAAATTTGAGCAACAAAAAATCATTTTAATTAGGGCGCGACCCACGCAATGCTGCGGGTGAAAGCCAAATAGAATTACAAGAATCGGAAACATAAATAGTATAATCATAAAAATTACCCTTAACGACCGTTAGGCGACGAGGGTGTAACTTTACAACATGCAAACAGCAACAACTACAATGAAAGAGATAACACAGGAAAAATGGAACAAGCGTCCATTGATTATCTCGGGGCCCTGCAGCGCCGAAACCGAGGAGCAGGTCATCGCCACCGCACAGCGGTTGGCAAAAACCGGTAAAGTAGATATGCTTCGCGCCGGTATCTGGAAACCGAGAACCAAGCCCGGTTTATTTGAAGGTATTGGTGCAAAAGGTTTACCCTGGCTGCAACAGGCAAAAAAATTAACAGGCTTACCAACAACCGTTGAAGTAGCCACGGGCAAGCAGGTAGAAGATGCCCTGACATTTGATGTGGATGTATTGTGGATCGGTGCCCGTACTACGGTAAATCCATTCAGTGTGCAGGAAGTAGCCGATGCCCTGAGAGGGGTGGATGTACCTGTATTGATTAAGAACCCGATCAATCCTGATCTTGAATTATGGACGGGAGCGGTAGAACGCGTAGCAAGAGCTGGTGTAAAACAGATCGGTTTGATCCATCGCGGTTTTTCTTCGTACGGAAATACGGAATACCGCAATGCACCGATGTGGCACCTTGCAATCGAAATGAAACGCCGTAACCCCGGCTTAATGATGATCAACGATCCTTCGCATATATGTGGCCGTAGGGATATCTTACTGGATGTGGCACAGAAGGCGATCGACCTTGATTATGACGGGTTGATGATTGAAAGTCATATAGATCCTGATAACGCATGGAGCGATGCCAAGCAACAGGTAACTCCTGAGCGTCTTGCAGAAATGCTCGATGCAATCATCTGGCGTAAGGAAGACAGCAATTCGGAAGAGTATCATGCAGCGTTGGAAAAATTGCGCCAGCAGATCAATCATTTGGATGATGAATTGATGCAGATACTCGGCCAGCGCATGAAGATTTCTGAAAAGATCGGTGAGTATAAAAAGAATAATAGTATTACCATCCTGCAAACAAACCGGTGGAACTCTATTCTTGAACGTGCATTTCAAAAAGGTGATAAGCTGGGATTGAGTAAAGAATTTATCGTGAAATATTTTGACGCAGTGCACATGGAAAGTATCAATCACCAGAATAAGATTATGAACTCGTAAGGGTTTTTGCATCCATTGTTTTTTGTTTTGGTTACCGGCTGAAGTTCCCTGGTTTAGCTTCGTTGCGTCGCACTCTTGTACTTGTGTCCGCTATTGAGCAATAGGGAGCAGCCGTTCAATATATGATTTTATAAAACGCTGCGCTTTCGCGTCTTCGGGTAATATGATGAAGAAACTCACTTACAAATTTTCAAACAGCTCGGTTGATTATTATCTCGCTGGTGGCATTGCCCATCTCAGGGAAATTGTTGACCGGAAAAGCTCGATTATCATTACCGATGAGAATATTTTCAATGCACATACAAAGCGGTTTAAAAACTGGAACACGATTGTTTTAAAACCGGGAGAAGAATACAAAGTGCAGGAAACGGCGAATACAATCATTGAGCAATTGATTGGTATGGAGGCCGACCGCAAGACAACTTTGGTTGGAGTAGGAGGTGGGGTGATCACAGATATGACGGGTTATGTTGCTTCTGTGTACATGCGGGGATTAAAGTTTGGATTCTTACCTACTTCATTGCTGGCGATGGTAGATGCTTCTATTGGCGGTAAAAATGGAATTGATTTAGGTGTATATAAGAATATAGTCGGCATTATCAGGCAGCCATCATTTATTCTGCACGACATGGTTTTTCTGAATTCATTACCACAAGGCGAATGGCAAAATGGTTTTGCAGAGATTATCAAGCATGCGTGTATAAAGGATGCAGCAATGTTCCGTGAACTGCAATCGAATACATTGAAAAAATATCAATCAAAGCAAACATTGATCTGCAAACTGGTACAGCGCAATGCTATTTTAAAAACAAAAGTGGTTCAGCAGGATGAGTTTGAAAAAAATGAAAGAAGATTGTTGAATTTCGGGCACACGCTGGGACATGCGTTGGAGAACCAGTATGAATTATCGCATGGCCAGGCCATATCCATCGGTATGACATACGCTTCGAACATTTCGCAGCAATTGAATGGATTTAAAGAAACGGAAAAAATCGTCGGTGTATTGGAAAAGTACGGCCTACCGACTTATGCCGCTTTTGACAAAGAAAAAGTTTTCAATGTGCTGAAGATGGATAAGAAAAGAGAAAAAACGGAGATGAATTATGTGTTGCTGGAAAAGATCGGGAAGGGGGTAATAAGGTCAATTCCGATTAATGAGTTGGAAAACATTATTAAAGCACTTTAAATAATCTGCGATTGGCGGATTTGGGATATGAAAGTAACGATACAACCATCAACATTATCAGGTAATATATTGGCGGCAGCTTCAAAGAGCTCGATGCAAAGAGCTTGTGCGGCGGCGTTAGTATCAAAAGGAACAAGTATTGTTCATAATCCCGGTCATAGCAATGATGATAAAGCTGCGCTGGATACAATAAAACGATTGGGTGCAGAGTGGAAAATAGATGGTGAAGAGTTAACCGTTACAAGCGATGGTGTGAAACCTGTTGCTACAGAAATCAATTGTGGCGAAAGCGGGTTGAGTATTCGCATGTTTACACCATTGGTTGCGCTAAGTGAAAAAGAAATCATCATCACTGGCGAAGGCAGTTTGCTGACAAGACCAATGGATTTCTTTGATGAGATATTGCCAAAGCTGGGTGTTTCAATACAATCCAGTAATGGCAAACTGCCCTTGAAGATTAAAGGTCCGCTGGTGCCAAAGAATATAGAAATAGACGGATCATTAAGTTCGCAGTTTCTTACGGGGTTATTAATGGCATATGCGGCTTCTGATGCTAAAGATGTCTCCATTAAAGTAAACAATCTGAAAAGCAAACCCTATGTTGACCTGACGCTGGACGTGATGAAACAATTCAGTTTGAAACTTCCGGAAAACAGGAACTATGAAGAATTTCATTTCACTAGTGAACCTGCTCACGGCTCACGTCCCGATAGCTATCGGGACACTATACACGACTACACCGTTGAAGGCGATTGGAGCGGCGGTGCATTCCTTTTGGTTGCCGGCGTAATTGCCGGTTCTATTACTGTTCGCGGATTGGATTTAATGAGTACACAGGCTGATAAAGCAATTGTCGATGCATTAATGAAGGCCAATGCATCGATTGCAATGGACACAAAAGGAATAAAGTTACATGCAGGTGAAATGAATGCATTCGACTTTGATGCAACAGACTGCCCGGATTTATTTCCTCCTTTGGTTGCCTTAGCGTCGTATTGTAAAGGCAAAACAACAATAAGAGGAGTGAGCCGGTTAGCACATAAAGAAAGTAACAGGGGGTTGACACTACAGGAAGAATTTGGGAAGATGGGCGTGAAGATCGAATTGCTGGATGATGTAATGATTGTACATGGAGGTAACGGAGTAAAAGGTGCGACCGTGCATTCCCGTCATGATCATCGTATCGCAATGGCTTGTGCGGTGGCTGCATTGAAAGCAGGTAGTGAGACAACAATTGAAGAAGCACAGGCGGTAAAGAAATCGTACCCGGATTTTTATGAGCATCTGCAAAAATTGGGAGCAACGTTATCTTTGAGCAACAAGTTTACATTTCATGAATAGATTTGGTCAATTATTTACTGTCAGCATCTTTGGTGAATCACACGGTGAATCTGTCGGAATTGTTATTGATGGTGTTCCTGCCGGATTAGATTTATCAGCAGAAGATCTATTGGCTGATTTGGAAAGAAGAAAGGGCGGCAAACAAAAAGGTACTACGCCGAGACAGGAGGCCGATTATCCCTTTTTCAAAAGTGGTTTGTTTAATGGAAAAACAACCGGTTTCCCGATTGCTATATTTTTCGAAAACAATAATACAAGAAGCGAAGATTATCAAAAACAACGCAGCATACCCCGCCCGGGGCATGCCGATTGGGTCGCGCATCAGAAGTTTGGTGGCCATGAAGATTACCGTGGCGGCGGCCATTTCAGTGCGAGATTAACAACCGGTTTAGTTGCTGCAGGTGCGATTGCGAAAAAATTAATGCCGCAGGTAAAAATAGAAGCGGCAGTATCAGAAGTAGGCGGTGAACCTGATGTGGAGAAAGGATTACAAAAAGCAATTGATGCAAAAGATTCTGTCGGAGGTATAATTGAATGCCGTGTAAGCGGTTTGCCTGTTGGTTTGGGCGAACCTTATTTTGACTCTGTAGAATCTGTATTGGCACATATGTTATTCACGATTCCTGCCGTAAAAGGAGTAGAATTCGGTGCCGGTTTTGCGGCTGCTAAAATGTTTGGTTCGCAACATAATGATGCGATTGAAAATATGCAGGGTAAAACAATTACCAATCACGCAGGCGGTATAGTAGGTGGCATCACCAATGGTAATGAGCTGGTATTTCGTATTGCTATCAAACCAACATCATCTACTCCTAAAGAACAATTCAGTCTCAATTGGGATACGGAACAAATGGAACATTTCTCTATCAAGGGCAGGCATGATCTCTGTGTTGCGCTTCGTGCACCGGTTATCGTCGAGGCGGTGACAGCAATTGTGATGGCTGATTTCTTTTTGCTGGAGCAAAAAATTAAACGGGTAGTTTCCTGATAAAAAATAAGACCCGCAATATTCATTGCAGGTCTCACCTATGGTAAGGAATACTAATTATTATTTAAGATACTTTCCTAATTCTTTTCCAGCTTTCGCATATGCTTCAGAAATTCTTTCACCGGTATCATAGTCATTTCCGAAGAATGATTTTCCGGGAGCATTGTCTAAAGATAACTTAAGCACCACTTTGTCTTTATTTGCTGTTTCAACAACAAGGACTTCCGCATCTATATATGCATTCCTGCGTGTAATACCGATATTGAAACCAGGTTCAATAGAAATGGTATGAAAAATCAATGTATACTTGGCATCTTTTGCGGTAGTCATGTGGGTATTTTTTTCAAAGAGGTTGATAAAGTCGGGAGGGAATCTTGATGTCTGGTCATCTTTCCATCTTGTGGCCCAGGTATCGCCGCGTCCGGGTTCTTTCTTATTGTACTCCTCTTTTTTTGCTTTGATGTAATCGTCTTCTTTACTGTATTTACCTACACTCAGGTTGTCGAATGTAAACTCAATGTTAATCGTGCTTTCATTTTTCAGCACATTCTTGTCGCCATCTTTTACCCGGATTTTTTGACCAAACGAAGTTGAAGTGATCAGTAGAACAATAGCGAGTAAAAAACTGTTTCGTAACGATTTCATTTGTGGATTTAATTTAAGGTTATGAATGGGATATCAAGCAAGTGACATTTTAGAGCGTTAAAGCTAATATTTTTTTATTATAGTTCATAACAAAGGGGATGGACTGAGTAGAAATGAGTATGAACTGAATAAAATTGACGAAAGATTTATTTACACCCGGTTAAGGTGCATTGGAAACCAGGAGAAAAGAATGTTGCCTTCCCTTGTAACTATTATAGACCAGGATATTTTCATATACGGGTTTACCAGTACTTTTTTTTAACGATGCACCAGGTATTCGTTGATGCCCAAGAATATAACAGCTAAGCCAAAACGAAAATGATGAAGCCGTAGGATATTCACCACACATATGTTTAAACCGGGCAACCGGCGTTCCTGTATCAAGTATAGCTTCGCAGCTTTCATAGAATTTCAAAATGCGGCTGTCCCCATTTTCACCAGACAAAAAAAGATCAATTTTTATATCGGAGTTATTGTTTATAAACGCTTTTAACTGACCCTTTACCAATTCGACATCATCTGTGTGCAGCGTTTTCATTGCGCTCAACTTTGCGACAGCACCTGTAGCATCATCATTTACCAAAAACATTGCAGCACCTTCACCTGCGATACTTGCGGGTGTCTGGCTTTGGTATAAATCCTTATTTGAAATTTTTTCTTTTTTATACCATCCACCCAGGTAATCGATATTGAAGTTGTAAGCCGAAATTTCGTCTACACCACCCAGTAAGTAATTTTTACCCGGTTTTTCTTTTAACATCATCACAGCATCCAGCAGGGCATTTTCAAAAGCAAGCCCGCGATGAACATGCGTGATATTATACGCCCTGTTTTTGTTCATCATGCTGAGTTGCGAGGCAATGGCATTGGGTGTGCTTTGTACAAAATTGCCGGGGGTCAGCATGCCTTCATCATAATCAATGATCTGGTTAAGAAACCTGATGCAGTCCTCCATTCCACCATTCGATGTGCCGAGAATAATTCCATCTATCGAAGGATTGTTCTTTATAATTGGCAAACCGGCGCCAATTCCCATTTTCACTGCCTTACCCATGCGGCGGAGCGCCGCAGGCGGAATGCCTTCATACACCTGTTCCAAAGCCAATAATTTGTTATCAACAGACTCATGCAACATGTCTAAATCAACATCAGCAAAAGTTTTTTGCGGAGAGATGCAGGTATGTTGATGAATATAAAGCATTGATTCAGGATTTGGAAAAAATGAGCGACGTACAATTGCCACCAAATCCAAATGAATTGGACATAATATGGTTTAATTGCAATTGCGTATACTGCTGAACGGGTTTCAAACCGGTTGATTCAATCGGTACAGAAAAATTGATCGCGGGATATATCTCCTGGTGATAAAGATTTAAAATACTATAGATTGCCTCTACTGCACCCGCTGCACCCAGTGTATGTCCTGTGTTTCCTTTTGTAGATGTAAATAAAGGCGGCTGGTCAAACAACCGCAACATTGCCCTGCTTTCCGTTTCATCATTATTTTCTGTAGCCGTGCCGTGCGCATTAATAAAATTTATGTCGGCAGGCGATAGCGCAGCCTCATTCAATGCTCTTTGCATAGACAGAAACGGCCCTTCGCCATCATCGGATATGGAAGATGGATGAAACGCATCATTGCTATTGCCATAGCCGGACACTTCTGCGTATATTTTTTTTCCGTTGCAATCTTCTTCTTTTTCCAATACGATAAATGCAGCACCTTCTCCAAGATTTAATCCCTGCCGTTCACGGTCAAACGGACGACAAGGTTGCTTTGATAAAATATGCAGCGAATTAAAACCGTTGATGGTAAATTTCGCAAGACTATCAACACCACCGGCAATTACCCGGTTTGCCAAACCATTTTTTATCAGTCTTGCGCCGTACATAATCGCATTTGCAGATGATGAGCAGGCCGTGTTGATCGTATTGATAATTCCGCCGACTTTGTATTTCGATTGAAGATAAAGGGTAGAAGATCCGCAATCGTAAGACGACAGGTATTCTGAGCCATCATCATTTTTATTTGCATCATGATATAATTCATCTGTAAGACACATACCGCCAACGGTTGTTGCCCCGATTAACCCGGTATTCACCGATGAAATTTCTGTATTACTTAAACCTGCGTCCGCAACAGCTTCGCGGAAAGCATGTAATGCAAGCAGCTCCGTACGCGTTACACCCCGCTCGTGTGCGTTTAATTTTTTTGAAAGCTCTTTTGTTTCAATTTTTATTTCGCCTGCCGGCAAAACGCCGGCGTATTTTGTTGGAAACAACGTTATCGCGGAAATGCCGCATTTGCCATGAATAAGCGACTGCCTGTTGGTCTCCACATTATCACCGATAGCCGTGATAATTCCCATTCCTGTAACGAAGATTCTGCTCACTAATGGAGATTGTTTTAGTTTATTTGGTAGCTGTTAAAGGTCTTCAGATCATATTTCGAAACTGATGCCCCGGTTGATGCCATGAAAGACATGAGTACAAGAGTGCGACGCAACGAAGATGCCATGAAAAACTATAGCTGGTAACAAAATCATTTATCGCTATTTTGTCCGATGTTGCTCCACATAGTCTGCCATTGTATTTACATCCACCAGCACTTTGCGGCCCTCTTTCGGATCCTGTATAGTGATACCATATTCCCTTGAAAGCAAAACAATCAACTCAATCGAATCTATCGAATCAAGTCCCAGCCCTTCGCCAAACAAAGGTTGATCATCGGCAATGTCTTCCGGCTTCGTGTGGGTAAGGTTTAAAAATTCGACGATTTGCTTTTTTAATTGCTGTTTCAGTTGTTCCTTTTCCATCAGTTCAAATCAGGTTTTTTCTTTTTAAACCGTAAATGGCAATTAATTGCAGCACGACGGTTATAACCAATAAAGGTATAATATTCATTAAAATATCTTTCAGCGTTCCTCCTTCAAGGAACAGCCCGTAATAAGCCTCAAGGCACCAGTGCAAAGGCGATAGCCGCATGATCAGTTGAAACGACGCAGGCATCGCAAAAGACGGTACGAGCAATCCGCCTATAGCCGCTAAGATAACGATTGATACGGCACCAAAACCATTTGACTGTTCCTGGGTTTGGGCAAATACACCGATGCAAATGGCAAAGCTGGTAGCACACCATCCACAGGCAAGCGTAACGAGAAACAGCCCTAATTTATCAGCAGGCAGATTCAACGGGGGCAATTCCATTTTTGGAAATAACCAGGTACCGATTGAAAAAATGATAGCCGCCTGTAACAACGTCACGAACAGGTAAGTGATTTGCTTGGAAGCAAGTGCTACCATGAAGTTTGTGGGTAATGTGCGCAGCCGGACAAAACTACCGCTTTGTTTTTCCCGTACAATGCTGCTCCCAAGTGATATAACGATAAAGAACATGGCGAAAATCGTCCATGCAGGAATGTTATGTTGCGTTGCATTTGGAATATTGCGGCTGCCGTCCCGCGAAACGGGAATTTCATTTACGGGTAACTGGTTAGCGGTTATTTGATTTTCGAGTGAGTCGGGAATGGTTTGTTCATTCACGGTTGTATACAGTTGCCGCACGATGTATTTGCTTTGTACTAATTGCAAAGCGCTTCGTAATGCACCGTTTATTGAATTGCGGAACGACTGCTGCAGTACCGGATGATAATACATTGTGAGAGGTACCTCGTTTATTGAGACGTTTGTGACGCTGTCTTCAGCAATATTGACATTCTTCAATGCTTCTTTGGTAATGTTTTTTGCTTTGGATAGAGTCTGATCCGTATAGTTCTCCGGAATGATAATAGCTACCAATGCATCCTTTGCATGCATGCGGCTGACAATGTCTTTTTCGTTCTGTGAACTATCCAGGTTTTTTAATTCAAACATCCCGATTTTGTCCAGTGCCCTGATAAACTCAGTACTTACCTGCCCGGTATCTTTATTGTAGAGGATCAGCGGAACCTTGTTATTATTCACCAATTCGAAGGTGCTGTTTTGAACGGTGGTGATAACAATGGCCAGTAATACAGGCATCAGCAACATGAGCGTGAGGCCGACCTTATCCCGAAGGAGAATGCGGATATCTTTTAATATTGTTGCTCTAAGCTTGAACAAATCGTTTAACGTTTAACGTTTAATGGTTTAAGGTTTCCCTGAAATGGTTGAAAGCAGTTGATAGCTTCCTGGTTGAAGAACTTTAAACCTTTCAACTAATCGCGGAACTCCTTTCCCGTTAAATTCAGGAACAATCCTTCCAGCCCTTCCTGCTGGTGTTCGTTTAATAATTTTTCCAACGGATCGTTGGCGATAATTTTTCCATCATCAATCAGCGCGATTGTATTGCACAGATCTTCAGCTTCACTTAATTGATGCGATGTATAAATCAGCGTTGTCCCCTTTGCATTTAATTCTTTTAAATAATTGATCATTGCATGTCTTGTCTGCACGTCTACACCAACGGTAGGTTCGTCAAGGAATAAAATGGCGGGTTCGTTCATTACGGCAATAGCGAGATTGACTCTTCGCTTCATACCGCCGGAAAATTTTTGAACAGGTTTGTGGCGCACATCCCATAGTCCAAGAATATCGAGCAATTCTTTTATTTTGGTTTGTATTATTTGTTTATTTAAGCCAGACCAGGCTCCGAAAAATTCAAGATTTTCAGAAGGGCTCAATTCGTGATAAAAAGAAAAATCCTGCGGAACAAAACCGGAAACCCTGTTAATGGATTTTTTATTGGTCTTTATTTCTTTATTGAGAATCTTTATGGAACCGGTTTCATAATCCAGTAAACCTGTCATAAGATTCATGAGTGTCGTTTTACCGGCACCATTTGGGCCAAATATGCCAAACCGCTCTCCTTTGTTGATTTCTAAATTAAGATGGGAAAAGTTTTTTTTGATTTGTCCTTTATAGCCAAAACTCAAATCGCGTATACTAACGGCAAGGCTCATTTGCTCCATTTGATTTTGGACAAATCGATAAAAGCCTGTTTTTCCAAAGCGGCTATTTCGATGAGGTAATCGCCCATTGTGTTATAATCTTCCTGTGTGCCGAGGCGACCTTTATAAATTCCTGAAGCCTGTACAGCTGCATTGCGCCACATATCACCGGCTTTGGTAAATCGCGCGGATAGTTCCATCAATTCATCATTGGCGGGAAAATAGGCATGCGCCTGCTGCAAAAAGGCGCCATATATAAAACGAAATCCACCTCCGCCGGTTCCGATTTCTTCCTGCATCCTAACGAGCTGAGCGAGATAGCTGCGCGATTTTTCCGAGCCCAGTTTTTCTTTCCATTTTTTTATTCTTTTCGCCGTAAACACAATCCCTTTTACACCGGCAATCGGCCCGGGAATGTGAAGCATATCGCGGACATTTCTTTTGATTCCGGTTTTAATGCCCTGCCTGATCTGCTCATCAGTAACCGTTCTTTTCTCTTTTGGATAATACAATTGGCCTTTTGGTGCAAAAGCTCCCTTGGCAAACCGCACTCTTTCCAGTTCATAACTGGTAAGCGTAGCCGTACTTTCCATAACGGGGTCACTGACCAGGTAATTATCATTTTCTTTTCCAAAAACGATCAAATTATGCGCATTAAAATGAAAACGATATTCTTTGGGAAAATAGGTGAGATAATATACGCCCACCTGGCAGGCCGCGGGAATTCCCCGCCTGATACATTCATCCAACGCTTCCATTGCTTTTTCGTGCGAGGAAAATTTTTTCCGGTACACAGGTATACCCAATGCTTTGCAGGTCCTGTTAAATATCAACCCCGGTTGTGTACGAAATGAAATGGCAGGGCCGTGATTGATTTTCATAAAGGGGATATAGATAAAAAACAAACCGGAGCCCATACCAAATGCAAGCGGTTCCGTAATTTTTTCTATACCATTATGGCGAAGCAGGCTTGTCGTAACGCCATTTTCACAATGTGCGGCCTGCAGGTGATTAAACTCAACTCTCATTTAAAATTTTTTAGCTCATCTGTCGATACTTCAAACAACGCTGCGTACTTCTGTATTTTATGATCGGATAGCCTGTTAAAAACCGCAGGTCTCATATGCCGTTTGATCTGCCATTTCCAGAAACCGGTATAGGACGATACAATGGAAGGATCCATCAGCTTCAATTCCATGTAGTAAAGTAAAGGGCTGGCTTCACCATTCAAAACTTTCTGCTTTGCATCATTTATTCTCTTTTCAATATCGCTCCAGGCAACATCCAGCGCTTTCGTCTTCACTTCCCACCCGCTGCTCAGTGAGGTGGTGTAATTTCCTTTCTCATCCACTGCGTAAGACAACTCTTTCGTCAATTTATGGAGAGCGCCATCATCTTGAGGAATTTCTTCTTTTTTCATTGCGATGCGTTTTATGACAATAGAAAATCAGAAGTTAAACGACATGTTGAATGGTGAGAAGATTTTTTTAAACCAGCGATATTGCTACTATCATCTTTCGTTGTGTATGTGTCCGCAATGCTGCAGAGTTTGTACACTTTTCAGGATCTCGTAATTATATTTTGCGCGTTATCGAGCTCGTTTACTGGTGGTTCACACCGGGACGGTCAGACCCTGGTATCTTTCACTTTTCACTAACAAGCTGTCAGCAATCCATACATATACGAAAACCGTGAACTTTCCGGCACAAGCAGCAAAATCTTATCGCCTTTTTTCAATTTGCCGCTATGAAACAATTCATCGACCATGATATAAACAGAAGCTGCGCCAACATTCCCTTTGGTGGTTAGATTCACAAACCATTTTTCATAAGGAATCTCGATGTCGTTCTTCACATGCTCCTGGTAGATCTTCTCTTTAAAGAAATTGCTCGACATATGCGGCATGTAATAAGTGATATCATCCGGCGTCATGTCTTTGGTATCAAACAATTGCTTCAGCATTTTACCGCCATAAGGAACTATGTTTTCGCTTAACAATTTTACATCCTGTTTGATGCTGAATATCGATTGATCCACGATCTCTTCCGGCGTATATTCCATATAGCTTTTCAAACGGCCATCCGGTAATTTTTCGGAGCCCATATACATACAGGTTTCCATTTCCTGGGCATACGACACACCTTCCAGCCACTCTATACGAAGACTGATACCGGTTTCACTTTTTTTATTGCTTAACAAAAAGGCAGAAGCGCCGTCAGACAACATCCATCTCAGGAATTCCTTTTCGAAACTGATATACGGATTTGCTTCCAGCTCGATCAGCTTATGTATTTCATCTTCAAAAACGCCGGCGCGCAACATGGGTGAAAAGCGTTCTGAACCTGTCGCAACAGCTGTTTTTGCGTCGCCGGTCTTTACGGCCATGTACGCATATTTCAACGCATGCATGCCTGCACAACATACGCCTGAAGGAGATACAACTTCTATAGCACCCGTTTCAGGAAGCAGGCCGTGTACCATCACCCCATGCGAAGGCATCAGCTGATCTGCAGCAGAAGTGCCGCATGATAAAAGTTCAACCGTTTTTAATTGCTGCGGATCGTTATCCAATAATTTCCGTACTGCCGCCGCCGTCATATCAGCATTGGTGTGGGTGATGTTGCCCTGTTTATCCAATGCATAATAGCGGTTGGTGATACCGTTATTGCGTAATACAATGCGTCTTGATTTGGATGGCTTGCCGTTGATAAACCCGAGGTACTCCTCCATCTCATCATTCGACACGGGATTGTTTGGAAAATAACTTGATGTTCTTGTTATATAAACTTCGTTCAATGACATTTCTTTAAATTAGTTCAACTCCTGAATAATATTGTTTTTGCCGCCTGATTTTTTTTGATAAAAATGGTCTGAAAAAAATACCATCCACCAGCAAGATAAGCGGTGCAGCAATACAAAGGGCAATTAAAAGATAATATTTGAATCCAACAAGCCAGCCGCTGCGGTTTTTCTTTTTGCTGATGATATTTGCCCATATCTTAAATATTTTACCCGCCTTCCGTTCAATAAACATGAGATGATATTTAATATCCACTGCCTTTTGCGCAGCAAGCTTTGGCTGAAGTGACGGCCAGTTTCCGCTGTTTAAATGTTCCTTCACCGTTTCTCCGAATACAGATGCATTCGCAATGTCTTCGTCAGACACACCCGGCTTTGGAAACAAGCCCCATTTGCGATCTTTTTTGCCGGTCAGCATCCAGTAAAAAATAGTAACAAGGCTAGCATAATTATTATGCCTATCCACCAATGCAATGTTCCCTACCAGTTTTGCATTTGCTTCTTTTAAAAGCTTTTTATTTTTTTCCTGCGCATTTATCCACATATTCCTGCATCCGCTGATTGTGATAACAGGAGTATCTTTTGCAACTGCTTTAAACGATGCGTGCTGAAGCAACGAACTTATCGGGATACTTGGCGATAAAAACCATGGCTGAAAGCCGACAATGATTAAATCATACCGCGTTTCTTTTGTTTCAAAAGGTTCCAGTTCGGCCGGTATGAGCTGCACACTTTCAGGCATTGCTTCAAAAAAAACAGGCGTGGTCCAGGGGAAAGGAAATTTTTTTACAGGATGTATCCGCAGTTTTTCAACAGTATGACCCGATTCAATCAGTGGCCTGGTAAAACTATCTATAATATCGCCCAGCTGGCCCGACTGTGTAAAATAAACAGCTAAAACTTTTTTACTCATGCTTATTCAAAAAATTATAGATCATCTGACCTCAAAATTTTTGAGGTTTTGCTATAGTTTAAAATAGCCTCCTGAACTTCGGCCGGCAGTTTTTTATACGATTGGCGAATATACGCACTGTCTTTTTTCAAATCTTCTTTGTACCCGAGCATCTTTGGTGCATGTTCCTGAATCATCAACCGGAGGAACCTGTATTCGGCATTCTCGTCATTTCCTTTAATAGCCGCTTCAAGCTTTTTATGTCCATCTTTAAATAAATTCATTTTTTTCCCTGCGCCACTTATCAATCCTGCTTTTTTCATCATTAAAGCGCCTTCAAAAGCCGGCTTATCTCCAATTGCTGAATTTTTCAAAAGACTGATCTGTTCCTCGATCGCTTTAGCATCTCCTGAAGCCATGGCAGAATAAAAGTCCTTGCGGTTAAACGTCTGGGCGTTGCTTTTGTAACAACAGCTTGTCAGAACGATGTAAAGGGCAACGCAGAATGCTATTTTCATTGGGGCTCAAATATAATAAGAATAATAATTTCATAGCCACGGTTTAGTCGGATTGGCTTGATATTCACATGACTACAATTAAACAATATTTTTATGAACGGGCAGATTCGATTTATCTTCGCAGTACAATCAAATTGAACTATTTATGAAAATTAGAAAGTTTTTCTGCCTTTTTGTACTTGCGGCAGGGATAGGTTTTGGTGCTGCTGCACAACCTTATCAAAAAGCATTCGGACTTCGCGTTGCCCCTAATTCATATTATGATTTAGCTACTGCTTCTTATAAATTTTTTATTACAGAACCTGGCGCGTTGGAATTGAATGCTGGTTTTGGAACAAAATCTTATAGCTATGGAAGTCCAACGACACTATCAATATCGGCTTCCTACCAACATCATTTTGAAATTCCTGTTCGGGGAGGTGGGCTCTATTGGTTTATTGGAGGAGGTTTAACAGGATACAGGTCATTTTCTAATGCCCGAGATGCTAGTGGGCGTAGAGTATATGACGGATTTGGTTTCGGTTTGTTCCCAACGGGTGGAGTTGATTTCAAAATTCCACGTATTCCATTGGCAGTATCGGTTGACTATCGACCTACTTTTTTCGTAACAAGCCCTGAAAATTTTGATGAATTTTTCGGAACTAATTTTGGGTTATCTGCCCGTTATACATTCGGAAATTAATAATTTAACATCATTCAGATAGCGAACCTGAAATGCCCCCGCCATTTAGCGGGGGTATTTCTTACATTTGCAACAAGTTATAGTCCTTTAAACCTGCAATGCCAGACATAGCGAATACCCGGGAAAAATTTGAGTCACTGAAGGTCTGCGTTATTATACCTACTTACAATAATGCATCAACTCTTTCGGCAGTTATCAACGACGTTTCGGTTTATACAAACCATATCATCGTGGTCAACGATGGATCTACTGATCATACTGCGTCATTGCTTGATTCATTAACGGGAATTAAAAAAATAAGCTATCAAAAAAACATAGGTAAGGGTTGGGCTTTACGAAAGGGTTTTGAGTTAGCGGTGGAATCAGGCTATCAATATGCCATAACATTGGATTCCGATGGTCAGCATTTTGCAAAAGATCTTCCCCTGTTTCTTGAAAAACTGGAAGCCGAAGGGCCTGCGGTTATTATGGGCGCCCGTAATCTTAAGCAGGAAAATATGCCGGGCAAAAACAGTTTTGGTAACAAATTTTCCAATTTCTGGTTCTGGATAGAAACAGGAATACGTTGCCCGGATACGCAAACCGGTTACAGGCTTTACCCTGTTGCACAGATGAAAGAGATTCGTTTTTATACCCGCAAATATGAATTTGAAATTGAAGCCGCAGTCCGTTCGGTGTGGAATGGAATTAAATTAAAATGGGTACCGGTTTCCGTTTATTATGCACCGAAAGAAACAAGAGTGACGCATTTCCGTCCCTTTAAAGATTTTGTCCGTATCAGTATGTTAAATACGCTACTTGTATTGATCTCTGTTTTTTATATTCACCCCAGGGATTTTTTTCGTTCTGTTTTTCAAAAAAACTGGAAAGAAACACTGAAGGAACATCTTTTTAATCCCGAGCAGCCGGATTCAATCAAAGGATGGTCTGTTGGCTTCGGTATTTTTATGGGAATTATTCCTATCTGGGGTTTTCAATTGCTGGCAGCAATTGCGTTGTCCATCGTTTTCCGGTTAAACAAGGCCTTGGTAATTGTCGCCGCTAACATCAGTGTGCCACCAATGATCCCGCTATTGGTTTTTCTGAGTTATAAAACGGGTACATTCTGGGTGCCGCAACATGCGGTTAACCTTCCTTACAGTAAAAGTATCAACCGCCAAACGGTAAGTGTTAACCTGCTGCAATACATTTACGGCAGTATCACCCTTGCAGTAGTAGCGGGGATTTTTTTTGGACTGCTTACATTTATTTTGTTGAGATTATTTAAAAGAAAGGCGAGCCCCGCTGCCTGAATTTAAATCACCTGATGGAAACAATTTTTGCAGGCATATATAATTACTTTGAAAAAAATAAAGTTGCTCTTTATGCTTTGTTTTTTATCAGCCTCGCATTGTTTGCATTCTTTGCAATCCGCGTAAAATTTGAAGAAGATATTTCTGCGATTATTCCAAAAGATAAAAAAACAGAAAAGCTTAACGAGGTTTTTCAAAATTCAAAATTTGCCGACAAACTTGTTCTTACCGTTTCTCTGAAAGATACAAACGCGGTGCAACCGGACAGCCTTATTGCTTTTGCCGATACGCTCGTGTCTGCGATACAAACAAACTGCTCCGCTTACGTAAAGAACATCCATTATAAAGTGGATGATAGCTTTACTATGGAGCTTTTTCAAACCATCCAGGAGCACCTTCCCGTTTTTTTATCAGAAAAAGATTACAGTACAATTGATACACTAACGGGTTCTGAAAAAATAAAACCGACTCTTGAACAGGATATACGCTTGCTGAGTTCTCCATCCGGTATTGCATTGAAATCCATTATTACAAATGACCCGGTAGGTATTTCCTTTATCGCGTTGAAAAAACTGCAGCAGTTGCAGTATGACGATAACTTTGAGCTGTACGATAATTATATTGTTACAAAAGATAACAAACACCTTTTACTGTTTATTACACCTGTTTATTCTGCGGGTAATACGGGAAAAAATATACTGCTGTTTCAACAGTTAGATAGTTCCATCAACAAAACGGAAAAATCGGTTGCTTCCGCAATCGAAACGTCTTATTTCGGTGCTGCTGCAGTGTCTGCAGGCAATGCACAGCAGTTAAGAAAAGATACATTGTTCACGCAGGGAATAACGGTTGCGTTTTTAATTCTCTTTATTGGTTTGTATTTCCGAAAAAAGAGAGCACCGTTTGTCATTTTAATTCCCGTTATCTATGGCGCTTTGTTTGCTTTGGCTGCGGTTTATTTTATCAGCGGGTCCATATCGGTTATTGCATTGGGTACAGGTTCCGTGATCCTGGGTATCGCTGTGAATTATTCATTGCATGTTTTTAATCATTACCGGCATGTGCCGGACATACGCCAGGTAATAAAAGATCTTTCGTTCCCGTTAACGATCGGCAGTTTTACAACCATCGGCGGTTTTTTTTCGTTTGAGTTTGTAAAATCCGAAATGCTGCGTGATCTCGGATTGTTTGCAGGATTTAGTTTAATAGGCGCATCGTTATGCTCACTGATATTTCTGCCCCATTTTATAGTCAGTAAAAAACCACCGGAGCCAAAGGAATCATGGATAGATAAAGTAGCATCGCTCCGGCCGGAACATAACAAATGGCTGATCGGGTTGATTGCGATACTTACTGTTGTTTTTTTCTTCTACATAGACAAAGTAAGATTCGAGCCGGATATGACGCGGATGAACTACATGAGCGAATCATTGAAAAAGGCAGAAGACAAGCTGAATAAAATAACGGCGTATTCGCTGAAGTCCGTTTACCTTGTTACCGAAGGAAAAACGTTAAATGAGGCATTGCAGAATAATGAAAAATTAATTGCGGATATTGAAGAATTGAAAGGCAAAGGGTATGTAAAAAATTATTCGGGTGTTTCTTCTTTGTTTCTTTCTTTCAATAATTCAGCTACCGCCTGGAATGCTACAAATTCTCCCATCTTACTCATATCAATTCCATAGCAGTCAGGATAACGTATCTGCGGCGAGGAAGAAACAACAATGATCTTTTTTGGTTCCAGGCGGGAAAGCATCCGGATGATACTTTCCCTGAGTGTTGTGCCACGAACAATTGAATCATCTATCACTACCAGGGTATCTTGTCCTTTTCTT
>Ga0207689_10000467_pt1 | contig 37955 bp, 27 predicted proteins | sample KBSMisM52_FD_184312 | JGI IMG/M metagenome (GOLD analysis project Ga0207689, IMG submission 184312) | Miscanthus rhizosphere microbial communities from Kellogg Biological Station, Michigan, USA - KBS Miscanthus M5-2 (SPAdes) (version 2) | ecosystem: Host-associated > Plants > Roots >...
GAGATGCGTTTCCACGCCCGAGTCGCGAAGCCGCTCGAGCAGGCGAACGCCGTAGATCGTGCCGGTGGCGCCGGTGATGCCGATTATGAGGCGCATGCTGTAGGGCGGGTCTTGTTCTTTAGACCCGCCGACTCCTTCAGTCTACTGTCTTTGGCGGGTCTACAAGGCAAGACCCGCCCTACGACCGAGATATCATCGTGGTCTCGTGTTCAAACGCCAGACATCCGGCTCCGTCATTTGCGCGTCATGTGGAGTGCTGGTCGGAGTCAACGACGAAACCTGCTACAACTGCGGCCGCCGGAATCCCAGCCTGTGGGGGTTTGCACCGGCTCTGCGAGCCCTGGGAACCGACCTCGGCTTCGTGCCATTCGTCATCGGCGCCTGCGCCGTCCTCTATGGACTGACGCTGGTGTTCTCGGCGGGCAGCGTAGGTATGAGCGGCCTGCTCAGCATTCTTTCACCGAGCAATCGGGCCGTATTCCTGTTTGGCGCGAGCGGGGCCATACCGGTGTTCACAGCCGGGCGATGGTGGACGATCTTCAGCGCCAGTTGGTTGCATGGCGGTCTGTTGCACATCTTCATGAACATGATGGCGGTGCGACAGCTCGCGCCCGCGATCGCCGAAGTCTTCGGACCGGGACGCATGGTCATCATCTACACCGTCAGCGGCGCGACCGGTTTCGGCCTGAGCTCGTTCGCCGGGCGATTCCTGCCGGCGCTCCCGTTTCTCGCCGGCGGGCAGTTCACGCTCGGCGCCTCGGCCTCTATCGCCGGACTGATCGGCGCCGTCCTCGCGTACAGCCAACGCAGCGGCAGCACGCTCGCACGGAGTTACGCCTCGCAGTACGCGATCATGCTGGTCATCATCGGTGTGTTACTGCCCGGAATCGACAACTACGCGCACATGGGCGGCTTTGGCGGCGGATATCTGTTGGCGCGAATGCTCGATCCGATGAAGGCGGAGCGGATCGATCACATGATGATCGCGCTGCTCTGTCTTGGCGCGTCGCTGCTGTCGGTGGTCGTGTCAGTCGTGCACGGCGTGCAATTCTTGAGATAGGGAGCACACGTGAGAATCGCGTATCAGGGGGAACCGGGCGCTTACAGCGAAGCGGCGGCGCTTCATTTCGGCGGGGAGGACGTCGAAACGCTGCCGTGCAAGACATTCGACGAGGTCTTCGAGGCGGTCGTCAAGAAACGCGCGACGCACGGCGTCGTCCCGCTCGAGAACTCCATCGGCGGCACCATCCATCGCAACTACGACCTGCTCCTCGATCACGAGCTCGGCATCACCGGTGAAGTGGAGCTCGATATCGTCCACTGCCTGCAGGCGTTGCCCGGTACCAAAATCGCTGACGTCAAGACGGTCTACTCGCACCCGCAGGCGCTGGCGCAGTGCGAACGATACCTGAAGGGGCTGGGCGTCACCGTCGAAGCCGTGTACGACACGGCAGGTGGCGCCAAGCTTGTGTCCGAGCAGAAGCTGTCGGGCGCCGCGGCGCTCGCCTCGCGGCGTGCTGCCGATGTCTTTGGCCTCGAGGTGTTGCAGGAGGCCGTCCAGGACTTCGAATACAACATCACGCGGTTTGCCATCATCGGTGGCGTGTCTCCGGCCGATGCCAACAAGACGACGATCGTGTTCGCGCTGCCGAGCACGCCCGGCGCGCTGTTCAAAGCGCTCAGCGTCTTCGCGCTGCGCGACATCAATCTCACCAAGCTCGAAAGCCGTCCGATGCGCGGCAGACCCTGGGAGTATCTCTTCTACGTCGAGCTCGACGCGCGTCGCGACGATCTCGGTTGCGCGCGGGCCTTCACCCATCTCGCTGAGTTCGCGAAGTGGACCCGCATCCTGGGCAGTTACAAGGGAGCGGAGAGAAAAACTGCAACGTAGTGGTGTCAGGCAGTGAATCGTGAATGGTGACTCGCGAACGACGTCGGTCCGCAACGCTAGAACCTCTGCCTGACACCACATCACCTGACACCAATTCACGATTCACTGCCTGACACCCCGCAGGTTGTTCACGATTCACTGCCTGACACTCCAAGCATTCACGATTCACTGCCTGACACCCATATAATCCCCGCCATGATTCAGTCGATCGCGCGCGGCGTCATCTGCTCAGTCGTCATCCTCGGATGCGCGTCTCAGGCCCGCGCCCAGGCGCCTGACGGCGCCGCCCTCTACAAGCGCACGTGCGCGCAATGCCACGACACCGGCGCCAATCGCGCGCCCGCCCGAGATGCCTTCCTCGCGATGCCTGCCGAACGCGTGATGGCCGCCATGGAAACGGGATCGATGATCACGATGGCGAACGGACGGACGGCCGCCGAGCGCCGGGCGATCGCAGAATTTCTGACCGGAAAATCGTTGTCCAGTCCCGTGGTCACAACGCCGGCTCCGGCCGCGATGTGCACCGGCACGCAGTCCTTCAACTCGAGCACCGGACCTCGATGGACAGGATGGGGACAGAACTCCAGCAACACGCGCTTCCAGGATGCGTCGTCGGCAGGGCTCACCGCGGCAGACATCCCGCGGCTCAAGCTGAAGTGGGCCTTCGCGTTTCCCGGCGACTTGCAATCGTATTCGCAGGCCAGCATCGTCGGCGGACGCATCTTCGTCGGCAGCTGGGGCGGAACGGTCTACTCGCTCAATGCCGCGACCGGCTGCATCCACTGGTTCTTCAACGCCGGTCAAGGCGTGCGATCCGCGGTGACCGTCGTCCGCGTGGACATGCCTGGCGGGGCTCGCGATGTCGCGTTCTTTGGGGACGCGGGCGCGAACGTCTACGCGCTTGACGCCGCGACGGGCAAGCAGTTGTGGAAGACCGACGTCGACGACTTTCCCATGGGACGCATCAGCGGCTCGCCTACGTTTCACAACGGACGCGTGTACGTCGGCGTGACGTCCGGAGAAGAAGCGTCCGGCGCCGTGCCGACGTACGAATGCTGCAAGTTCCGCGGGAGCGTCGTGGCCCTCGACGCAGCCACAGGAAACCAGCTTTGGAAGAGCTACACGATTCCGGAGCTACCCGCGCCCATCAAGAAGAACGCTGTTGGAACGCAGCTCTATGGCCCATCAGGTGCCGGGGTCTGGGCGACCCCGGCCATCGACGCGAAGTTGAATCGGCTCTACATCACGACTGGCAACAACTACACCGACCCGACGTCGACGATGAGCGACTCGTTCGTGGCGATGGATCTCGACACGGGGAAGATTCTCTGGTCGCGACAGATGACGGAGAAGGACGCCTACACAGCGGCCTGCCGTCTGCCCGACAAGACCAACTGCGCAGAGTCGAATGGCCCGGACTTCGACTTCGGCGCCTCACCGATCCTCGTCACGCTCGCGAGCGGCCGGCGCATGCTCGTCGCCGGCCAGAAGTCCGGGATCGTCCACGCGCTCGATCCCGACAAGAACGGCGAAGTGTTGTGGCAGACACGCGTCGGGCGCGGTGGAACCATGGGCGGCGTGCAGTGGGGTTCGGCGGTCGATCAATCCAACGTCTACGTCGCGCTGTCCGACATCGGGCGCATCATGCTGACGTACAGCAACAGCACCGACGCCGATCCCAAACAGGGTGGCGGTATGTTCGCGCTCAAGCTCGAGGACGGCGAACGCGTCTGGTACACCCCGCCGCCCGGGTGCGGCACGCGACAACGCTGCAGCCCCGCGCAGTCTGCCGCGGTGAGCGCCTTGCCCGGCGTCGCATTCTCCGGTTCGGTCGACGGCCACATGCGCGCCTACTCCTCTGCCGACGGCAAGATTCTCTGGGACTTCGACTCCATTCGAGCGTACGAGACCGTGAACGGCGTCGCCGGCCGCGGCGGGTCCATCGACGGCCCCGGTCCCGCAATCGGCGGCGGCATGATCGTGTTCAACTCCGGCTATCCCACGGCGGGCGGAACGCCGGGGAATGTCCTGCTCGCGTTCTCTGTAGACGGGAAATAGACAGCGTAGAGAAAATCGACAGCGTAGGCCGGGTCTTGCTCTTTAGACCCGGCATTGGCCGGCGGGTCCAAAAAAAAGGACCCGCCCTACGGTCAAGCGGCGGGTCCACAAAGCAGGACACGCCCTACGATTCACAGCGTCCGCGTCTGCCCGCCGTCGGCGTCGACGATCGCTCCCTGACAGAACGCCGCTTGCGGCGAGGCGAGAAACGCGACGAGCCGCGCGATCTCCTCTGGCTGCCCGAAGCGCGCGACCCCGAACGCACGTGCCATTTCCTGCTCCGCACGCGTGATGTCGACGTGGTGCTCGGCCGCGAATGTTCTGAGCCGTGTCTGCAACCGATCGGTCGCGATCCCTCCCGGGTTGATCGCGTTGACGCGCACGCCGTCCTTGACACCTCGGTCGGCGAGTACTTTGGTCAGATTCAACAGCGCCGCGTTCACGGCGCCGCCGATTGCGAACTCGGCCTGACCGGTCCGGCCCCCGATGCCGACGATATTGACGATCGCGCCGGACGACGTGCTCAGGTGCGGCCACGCCGCGCGACTCAATCGCATCGCGCCATAGAACTTCAGGCCGAAACCATCCGCCCAGTCGGCTTCCGACAGCGTGAGAAAGTCCCCCCGCTTCGTCGATCCCGCGTTGTTGACCAGAATGTCGATCCGCCCGTATCTCGCCATCGTTGCGGCAACGATCGCCGCCGGCGCATCAGGGTTGGTCAGGTCGACAGCCTGTACGAGGCAGCGATCGCCCAGCGGTGAGGCCAGCTCCTCGAGCTGCGCGCGCGAGCGCGCGACGGTCACGAGGCGCACGCTTTCCTGCGCCAGCGTCTGCGCGATGGCGCGGCCGATGCCCTTGCTCGCGCCGGTCACGATAGCGACCTTGTTTTGAAGTTGAAGATCCATTTGGAGGCTCGGTCCTGGGAGTTGGCGTTTTGGGAGTTGGGAGTTGATCTAGGGCTTCTTATCGAGCCCGTCGAATGGACCTGCTGAATAGACAATCTTTCCACCAACCATCGTCAACACCGACTCGAGGCCACCGATCTTCTCGACAGCGACCGTCATGTAGTCGTCGGATAACACTGCACAATCGGCGAGCTTGCCCACTTCGAGCGATCCGCGCGCGTCCTCGTCGAACGAGAACCACGCGCTCCCGAGCGTATAGAAGCGCAGGGCGTCCATCCGGCTCGGGATCTCCTCCGGACCGCGCATCGCCACCCCGCCAACCGTCTTTGAATCGAGCAGCCACTGCAGCGCGGTGAACGGATTGTAGGAGGCGACGCGATGGGCATCGGTGCCGGCGCCCACCACCACGCCCATCTTTCGTGCCGTCTCGACCGGCGGCGTCCGTCGCGCCGCATCGGCCCCTGCTTGTTTGATGAACTGCTCGCCCCCAAAATACATAGCGTCCTGCATCGTCCAGCCAACGCCGAGCGCCTTCATCCGGCGAAGGCTGTCGACCGACGCGTCATTCAAGTGGGCGATCGACCATCGGAGCGGCGCGATTGCGATCTCCTTGTTGACGCGCTCGAAGATCGACAGCAGATGATCGACCGATGCGTCATTCCCCCAGTGCATCGTGAGCGACATCCCGCGCTCGGCGGCCCACCTCACGATCCGGTAATACGCATCCTTGTCCGCCTGCGTCGGGGCGTTGTTGTTGTTCATCGCCACGGTGATGCGCTCGCCAAGACCGTTGAAGCGCAGCATATCGTCGCCAAACCCCATGGGCAGCAGACCAGTCAGATCGCGCAGCTCGTCGAACTCTTTTCCCGGCGTCTGGCCGTTCAACGTATAGGTGACTCGCACCGTCATCGCCTTGTCACGCCACACCTTGAAGAGCGCCTCGTAATCGGTCGACGTCAGATTGTTCCCGCCAGGATCGCCGGCGCCCGTGATCGCCAGGCGATTGAGCTCACGAAAGAACGCTTTTGTGCCCTCGACCTGTTCGGTAAACCTCGGCTTCGGAAGACGGTCAAACAAGGAGACGATGGCATTCTGCGCACCGGTAACGGCGCCGGTCGGAGTGCCGCTCGCATCTCGTTCGAAGCGTCCGCCCGCGGGAAGATCCGTTTCACTCGAGATGCCGAGTGTCTTGTGGGCCAGCGGATTCAGCATCGCCCAGCCATACCCGAGCTGCACGTACACCGGATTGTTGGGAGCGACGGCCGTCAATTCGGCCTGCGTTGGCCGCCGGTTCTCCTCAAATTGCTGCACGTTCCACCCGCCAGCGACGATGAGCCACGAGCCAGGCTTCATGGTGCGCGAGGCGGCGCGAATCCGTCCGAGCGCTTCTTCGAGCGAGCGCGCGCCGATCCAATTGACCTCGGTGCTGAAACTCAGTGCGGCGCGAATGGCGTGAAGGTGGGAATCGATCAGGCCCGGGATGACGGTCCGCCCGCGGGCATCGATCACGCGCGTCGCGGGCCCTGCAAGTTTCCGGATATCAGCCGTCGTCCCCACGGCGATGATGCGACCGTCGCGGACAGCGATGGCTTCCTGGGTGGTCGATCGCGCGTCAAGCGTGACGACCTTGCCGTTTAGCAGAACTGTGTCAGGGGCCTGCGCCCAGGCTGGAGCAGCCAGGCACAGAAGAATCGCGGGTAAGTAAAGGGCTCGCATGCCGCGAATTGTAGCCGGGTTGCCAGGTAGCCGGGTTGCTCGGTAGCTACCTAAAATCCTTTCCCCAGCTGCTCCTGCAGCTTGTCGCGATATCCGCGGCTGAGCGGAAGCCGGGCGCCGTTGCGAAGCACGACGACATACTCGCCGTTGAACCAGGGCTGCAGTTCCTTGATGCGCTCGGTGTTGACGATGCGAGAGCGGTGGATGCGTACGAATCGCTTGGGATCGAGACGCGATTCCATCCGGTTCATCGTCTCGCGGAACAGATGTGATTCCTCGCCGAGGTGCAAGCGGACGTAGTTGCCCGCGGCTTCGATCCAATCGAGATCGCCGGTGCGCAGGAAGAACACCCGGCCGCCCGACTTCACGATGAGGCGATCGAGTTTCGGGGCCTCGGGCTTGATGTCGTTGACCAGCGCGAGCAGCCGCCGGCCCAGATCGCCGGCGCGACGGCGCTCGAGGTGCGCGCGCGCGTGCGTCAGCGTCTGCCGGAAGCGATCGCGGCCAAACGGCTTCAGCAGGTAGTCAAGGGCGTGGACCTCGAACGCGCGCAGCGCGTACTCGTCGTACGCGGTCACGAAGACGACCGTCGGCATCTTCTCCGGGCCGATCGCTTCGATCACACCGAATCCGTCGACACCAGGCATCTGGACATCGAGGAATACGAGATCGGGGACCTGATGCTGAATGGCCGCAACGGCCTGCGCGCCGTCGCCACATTCGCCCACGACCTCGACGTCATCCTCCTGCTGGAGGAGCGACAGTACACGCTCTCGAGCAATTGGCTCGTCATCGACAACGAGGGTTCGGATCCGGGTCATGCCACGCTCTCCATTGGGGACTCGGGGTTCGGGATACGGGCTTCGGACTCGTGTCCCAGGGGAATGACGATCGTGACGACGAGACCGCCGCCGGCGGGCGTCTGGAACTCGAACCGATGGCGCTCGCCGTACAGGTTCTCGAGCCTGGAGCGCGTATTGGACAACCCCACTCCCGAGTGAAAGGCATTCAGCCTGTCGGGCGACAAGCCGACACCGTCGTCGCGCACTGTCATCATCAGGCTGCCTTCGACCTGCCGCGCATCGACGTCAATGCGGCCTCCGACGACACGCGGCCCGATCCCGTGACGCAGCGCATTCTCCACGAGCGGCTGGAGAATGAGATTCGGCACAGGCGCGTCGAGCACTTCCGGTTCGACATCGATATTGACCTGGAGACGATCCCCGAAACGGGTTTGTTCGATCTCGAGGTACTTGCGCAGGAAGTCGACTTCGTCCGTGAGCGGCACCTGCTGGGTGCCGACTCGGTCCAGCGTCAGGCGCAACAAGTCGCTGAGCTGCACGAGCATCTCGTCGGCGGCATGGACGTCGCGATGCATCAGCGCCGAGATCGTGTTGAGCGTGTTGAAGAGAAAATGCGGATGCAGTTGTCGCTGCAGTGCTTCGAGCTGCGCCTCCGCCAACTGCGCCTGAAGCTGCGCCGCGGTGAGCTCGCGTTCCTGCGACTCGCGATGGTAGTCGAGCGCGTGCACGACGGCGACGATGGCCCAGTACGTCATCATCTCCCAGTCGAGATTCAGGAAGAATCGCTCTCGGAAATACGACCACCAGTCGAAGCTGCGCTCGGTGAGCGCGTCCAGGATCACGCCACGGGCTGACGTGGCCAGCGCCACATGCGCGGCTGTGAACACGAACAGGGCGAGACAATGAAACACGGCAGCCCGTGGCCACGTGTTTCGCTCGAAGCGGAAGTGCCTCGCCATCCACAGAACACCGGGGACGAGCAGGGCCCACGAATACCAGTAGGTGAGGTTGAGGCTGACGAGAACGATGAACGGCTGCTTGTGCTCGGAGGTCAGCGCGACGTAGTTGTAGGCCTGCAGCCCGGTCAGTAAGCCAAGGATCGTGGCGATGAGAAAGATCCCGAGCGGACTCGCCACGCGTAAACGCCGTGCCATCATTGAACTATCAGCTGTGCTACGCTGGCCGTCAAGCAAACGTTTCGAAATCCACCTGATTTCCGGCCGTCTTCGTCATCGCATCAGCGCGACTCGGCCACGATCTATCGCCGTCCGTCACGGCTGTCGCGCATTTCGCCCCAAAATGTCGGCGCGTGCCACGTCGGTTCGTCGCGGTGTTTCTACGACTGATTCGCTGAATCAGGAGCTCCACCGTTGAGTGGGAACGATGCGGCGGTGAGCTGCATACGAATCGATTCTTCGGATGACGCGCGACTGGCGGAATTCCGCAACGTGCCCGATCCGGAATTGCTCCGGCGTCTCGGGCTGTTCGTGGCCGAAGGACGCCTGGTCGTGATGAGACTGCTGTCCAGCGGGCTGGAGACGCGCGCGCTGCTCGTCACCGACGCGGCGTTGGCAGCGCTCCAGTCACTGCTCGTCGATCGGACGTTCCCTGTCTACGTTGCTCCTCAGTCTGTGATGAACGGTGTGACCGGCTTCAACTTTCATCGCGGCTGCCTGGCGATTGGAGTACGACCGCCTGCGCGCGATTGGCGCGACGTGATGGACGGCGCCCGTCGTCTCGTCGTTCTCGAGCGCATCGGAAACGTCGATAACGTCGGCTCGATATTCCGCAGTGCCGCTGCCTTCGGCGTCGGCGGCGTGCTGTTGCAAGCCGACTGTGCCGACCCGCTCTACCGCAAGGCCATTCGCACGTCGATGGCAGCGTCGCTGACGATGCCGTACGCGACGGCACCCTGGCCGGACACACTGTGGGAATTGCGCGACCGCGGATGGGCGACGATCGCGATGACACCCGCTGCCGATGCAGCGGCGCTGCGCGACGTGGCCGACGATCTCGTCGGCCGCCCGGTTGCGATCGTGCTCGGTCATGAGGGGGACGGGCTGAGCGCCGATGCACTGCAGGCGTGCACGCATCGAGCGCGGATCCCGATGACGAACGATGTGGACTCGCTGAACGTCGCCACGGCGGCAGCGATCGCGCTGTATGAAATGGGGTCGGGAGTCATTTAACGAGGACACTCGCGCGTCTATCAGGCGCGAGTGTCCTGATCAAATGACTCCCGACCCCATTTACGTAACCGCGAGACTGATGATCCTGGGGTCGCTCATCGCCGTCCTCGCATCGTCGGGCATGTCGCCGGTATCCGGGCGCAGATACCGCCGCATCGACGGCTTGACCGTCGCGAGCAGTTCCTTGCGCGTTTTGATCTGCAGCGGCCGGCCGACGTAGATCTTGCCCGCTCGCGCCATCACGCTTTCAGGCAGCGCGCTCGCGAACATGAAGAGCGGCCACGTGAAATCGGGGCCGTTCATCTTCCGCAACCGGAAGGCCCACAGGCCGAGCGCCCCCAGCCGCCAGACAGTCGGCGCCCACCAGCTGTTCTGACCGGGGCGCAGGTTCATCTTCCAGCACTTCATCATGAGCTGCCACTGAAGTGGCGTGAGCTGCCGCGTCTCGGTCACACCCTTCTTCTTCTCCATCCGCGTGTCATGGAGCGGCGTGAAGATGGATGGGATGAAGAAAGCAAACAGACCACGACGCTCGACCTCGTAGATCAAATCCAGCGTCGCGCGCACGTCATCGTCGGTCTCATCCGGACTGCCGACGATGAGCGTCATCGCCGGGAACCAGTTGTTCCTGTTCAGAATCTCCAGGCCGCGAATGACGACGCTCGGCCACTCGTCGATCGGAAACGGCACCGCCTTGCTCGGCATGATCCGTTTACCGGTAGCCACCGATCCGGTCTCGAGACCAATCAGCGGCACCAGCGCCTTGTGTTTCGGATGCGTGCTCAGATACGGAAGGTGGATCGGGCTCTTTTCGAGCAGACTCTCCGACAGCTGTTCGATCAAGATCGGGTCGACGACCGCCGGCGCGATCGTCGCGTGGCTCAGCACGTGCTGCTCGACGCCCGGAGTGTTGACCACGGCACGATACAGGTCGAGCAGTCCTTCACGGTTTGGAAAATAGAACGGCGTCGACGTGTGGACCTGTCCCCAGATGAACATGTCCTCGGTCGCCAGCGATATCTGCTTGTTGCCCTCGCGCACGTTGGCGCGAACGTGCGCCAGGATCTTGTCGCGCGGCAGATCGATCTGGGGATTCAGGTCAGGGACACAGAACTGACAGCGCCGCCCGCATCCCGTCGTCATCTCGACAACGCCGAACGTCGTGCGTTTGTCGGGAAACAGGATGTCGTCGCGCGACGCTGGATGACTGACATCGATTTTCAGCGGCAGCGCCTCTCCCGCGATCGCCTTGTCGAAGAGCGTAAACGTCTCATTCGACTCGCTGCGTCCCTCGACCACACAGTCGACGCCCAACTCCTCGTACGAGCCGGTCTGGCTGATCTGCCAGCCGCCGGAGCCGCCGACGATGACGCGAAACGACTTCCGCCAGGGATTCGATTTCACGCGTTCGAACATCTGGCGTGCGTAGAACGAGTTGATCGGCTGCTTCGCCGACCCGAAGATCGAGGTGTAGACGCCAGCCGCAAACGTCACGCCCAGCGGGTTGTGCGTCGACACGGCAACGACGCGCGTCCGCGGTCCGATGAAGGCATCGACATCATCCGGGTAGCAGCACACGACATCGGCAGTCGCGTAGCGGCGCAGCAACGACGTTTCGAGCACTCTGGCGCCGGCGGGCATGTAGCGTGCCGAGCCATCGTCGTTGTATTCGAGGTGCCGCCAGTTCGGATACTTCTTGTTGAGAATGCCTTCGAGCCACATCGGCAGCGAAGCCATGCTCATCTGGATGAAGTAGCCAGCGTGATCGATGATCTCGGTCAGCGGCGCAGTGATGACGATGAGCCGGCCGCCATCGGCGGGCGCTCTCGTACCCCCGTCATCAGTAACCGTCACGGAACCAGCCATAGACATAACGAGGTCGGAGAGGAGTCGAGAAATTGTAAACGGAACGCGACAGAGGTTACCGGGTCACCGGTTCGTCAAGGCCCTTGTCGGCGCTGCAGCAACTGCCTGAGGCCTGGACGCGTAACTGCCGCCTGCCGGATATGGGCCAGAAACGCCTGGCGCAATTGCGGCAATTGACCGGGTGACGCGGCCACAACCTGCAGACCGATGCTTCCCATTTCGTCGTTCGATTCCTCGCCCCAGGTCACACGGACGGGTGGACGGCTCGGGTTACGTTTGTTGGCCGACGTGTTGTCGTAGGTCACTTCGGCGTCGAGCCGCGTGCCCCCGGGCAGCGATACGAATTCGGCGTATCGATACCGCTCCTGCCACGAAAAGTCCCAGTCGTCGATGCGCAGCAACGTCTTGACCGTGCCGTCCGGCATCGTCGCCGTGAGCCGCATCTGCTTGCCAAGGTAGTGAGCGTGCGCGCCGACACTGAATGCGCGGACGTCAATCGGAATGACAAATGAATCCTTGATCGTGTAGTGCCCCTCGCCGGCCGGGATGTCGAGTCCTTCGAAGACGCCGAAAATCGGCGGCAACTGGATGGTGGTGAACGCCTGCGTCGGCGGCCCCGGCGCGAAGTAGAGACCGACAGTCGACTTCTCGTGCTCGATTTTCCCCGACGGATGGAAATGCGTGGAGAGCACGAGATCAGATCCCTTCGCAACGAAGAAAGCCAGCCCGGCGGGCAATTCGAGTGCACGGCCGCCCAGCGCCCATCCGCCAAGTCCACCGGCTACGCGAGCCACTGGATCATCGTCAACGGGATCGGCGGCCGCACCGCCGCCACGCCGCCCCAGCAACCCCGCGAGGCCACGTCCGCTGCCGGCGACTCGCCCACCGCCCATGCCACCAGGGAAACCGGGCAGGGGATCGCTCGCGTCGCGTTCGCGCGACGCGCCGGTCGCATCGAGGAAGAACAGGCTGTGATGAACGACGGTGCGTGCCGACGGCCTGAACTCAATCGCGCGGACCCACGTGTCTCGATCGAGGTTCAATGGCACGACGAAGTTGCGATAGACGTCGGCGCCGCGAGCGGGGACTTCAAACGCCTCGCTCATCGTCACGACCAGGTCGGGCGGTCCGAGTTGCCAACCTTCAGTGAAGTTCGGAAGCGCGGGAAGATGCGCCGGATCTCCTTCGAGCGCGCCGTCGGCCACCCACTTCTGGATCGTGGCGATCTGATCGCGGCTCAGTTGCCGGGCATTGGCAAACGGGAAGTCACTCGGGCCGGCCTTCCATGGCGGCATCACGTGTGACGCCGTCGCGGTCGCTATCGCCTTGGCCAATGGCCGGACGTCGCGATAACTCAGGAGGGAAAAGGGGGCTGCCTCGCCTGGACGATGACAGGGCGTGCAGTTGGCAAAAACAATCGGCGCCACGTGCTCGCTGAAGGTGATGGTGCCTTCGGCGCGTGGCGTTGCGGCGTCGCGCGTGACGACCACGGCCATGATCGCGATCGCGCCGACGACACCCGCGATGCGTTGTAACGACATTGGAGCCTACACTGCTAACTATACTCGTCCTCGTGTCTTCCTCGTTCGATGTCGTCGGCATTGGCGAAAACTCGGTAGATCTCGTGTACCGGGTGCCAATGATTCCAGAGGCGAATGCCAAAATCGCCGCGTCTCAACATCGCGTGTCCTGCGGCGGCCAGGTGGCGACGACGCTCGCGGCGTGCGCGGCGTTGGGACTGCGGGCCGCCTACGTCGGTACATTTGGCAACGATGAGAACGGGACGCGTATCGCCAGGGCATTGGCTGACGCACGCGTCGATACGTCCTGCTCCATCGTACGTGATGCGCCCAACCGGCACGCCGTGATCGCGGTCGACGAACGAAACGGCGCTCGCACGGTCGTGTGGCATCGCGATGCAGGCCTGACGCTGACGACCGAGGAGCTACCCGTGGAGGTGATCTCGGGTGCGCGGCTCGTGCATGTCGACGACCTCGATGAGGACGCATCGATTGCCGCCGCACGCATCGCCGCCGGCGCGGGCATTCCGGTCACCAGCGACATCGATCGGGTGACCCGGCACACACTCACCTTGCTGGCGGAATCGACGGTGCCCATCTTCTCCGCGCACGTTCCTTCCGCGCTGACCGGCGAGAAAGACCCAGCACGCGCCTTGCGAATGCTGCGAGCCGACTATCCGCAATGGCTCTGCGTCACACTCGGCGTCGACGGCGCGATGCTGCTCGAGGGCGACCGACTTCATCACGTGCCGGCGTTCGCGGTGGATGCCGTCGACACCACCGGCGCCGGCGACATCTTTCGTGCAGCGTTCATCCACGCGCTGTTGCACGGGCGACAGCCGATTGAGATTCTGAAGTTCGCGACAGCCGCGGCGGCGATGAGCTGCACTCGTGAGGGCGCATTGACAAGTGTGCCCGAGCTCGAAGAGGTGCAGCGCCTGCTCGACGCCGAGGTGTAATCCGCCGCTGCGATTCCACTTGCGCTCTAGGTCGAGGTCGTGCGAGTTGCATCCTCCTGGGTGGCTCGGTAGCTGGGTGGCTCGGTAGCTGGGTGACTCGGTAGCTGGGTGGCTCGGTAGCCGGGTGAGCCAGCAACCGAGGCACCTAGCAACCCAGCAACCTAGCTACCCAGCAACCTAGCGACCCAGCAACCTAGCGACCCAGTTACTTAAGACCGTACTGCTTCTTGAACGACGCCCAGGTCTGTTTCAAGTGAAGGAACTCGTCCACGGTACGACACACCAGAAACGGATTCGTCGCCTTCTCCAGTGCCATCGTCGATGACGGCCGCGCGCCGTAGTCGTGTCCGGGCCATACCGTGGCGTCGTCGGGAACTTCGCTGACCAGCCGCTGCAGGCTTCTCCATTCGATGCGCGCGTCTTCGTCCGATCCCGTGCCACCAACCTTGCCAACGAACAGCAGATCGCCCGTGATCAGGAGCCGATTCGTTTCTTCGTAAAGGGCGATGTGATCGTCACAGTGGCCCGGCACATGAAGGCATCGCAACACCAGCGAACCGATTGCGAGCCGCGCGCCGTCGGCGAGTGAGGTGGCGGGACGCAGAAGCGGGTGGGCAGCAATTCCCACCCCGGTCAGGCTCACGGCCCGCTCGTTGCCATTGGTGTGATCGGGATGACCGTGCGTGTTGATTACGTACGACACTGTCAGGCCCTGTTCCGTCGCGCGCGCGACAAACGTGTCCGGCGAGTACGACGGATCAATCAGGACCGCGAGCCTGGCAGAGCGATCTCCGAGAAGGTATCCAAAGTTCCGATCGCCTCCGGCGCGAATCTGCTCGAAGACAAGTTGCATACGGTCGATTGTAAGGGCGAAGCTGTCGGTCCTTGGTGCTTCGTGCCAAGTACCACGGCCCAAGGACTCGCGCGACGATTTGAAGCGCGTTACACCCGCCGTGGATCGATGGAATTCACCGGCGCGAGCCGGCCGGTCTGGGACGAACGCCACACGAACAGGCCGCCCGCCAGCACGGCGCCGACAACGACCGACCCGAGGGCGAACCAGCGGATGTCAGGGAGCCCGAGGAGGACCGTCACGATTGCGCCGATGACGAAGAGCAGCCCACCGATGTCGCCCGCGACAGGTATGGACGACAGGTTGATTTCCGCCCCCGGTGTTTGCGCTCGCGGCGCAAGCTGGCTGGGATGACGTGTGTTCCACCGCCGCAACATGATCGCCGTGATCACGCCGCCGCCGACCGCCCCGATCACGAACCAACCGAACATCGACCAGATCGCCGCGAACAGTGTCACGATGAGCAGCGTCAGCAGCGGATCAGCCGCTCCGCCCCGCGCGTTGGGATGACGCGTATTCCAGAGGCGCAGCACGATTGCCAGCGCAACACCGAGCGCAAGCACCGCCACGGCGAACCACCCGAAAAGCGGACGGATCGCGGCAAACAGCGCAAGGGCGAGAACGAGCAGCATGTTGCCGCCGTACCTGCCGGTGACGAAGGTGGTCACTGGTCCACCCAACGGAGCGGACGGCACGATGAACGGCGCGGCAACGAGCAGCCGTGCGAATGCGGCATAGCCGCGCGCATGCGCGATCGATCGACTGATCACGCTGGCGCCAGCCGCCTCCAGCTCCTGTTGATAGTCGGCCAGAGCAGGAATGACGAAGGTAGAGCGCGTCGGCTCGTCGAACAGAAGCGTCGCGAGCTTCACGAGCCGTTCACCAGGTTGTCGACGATGAGGTGTGACAGCAGTCATGGCTGCAGCTCCGGAAGAAGGGCCCGAGCCATCTGGCTCCACGCATCGAGCACACGCTCGCCGAGCGGCGTCGGGTAATACATGCGGCGGGGCAATCCGATTGCGCCAGGCGGCATGACCTCCTGTTCCGACCTGATGAAGCCCTTGGCTTCCATGCGGCCCAGCGTGACGTACACCGTTCCCCGCTTGAGCGCGCCGTGCGACAAGGCCACCAGCTGAAGCCCGAACAACCGGCCCTCGGCGATCAGCAGGTCGAGGATCAGCCGCTCCTTGGGTGGCAGGCTGGGAATCTCGGGGTGCGTCACGAAAGTGATCTTATTAAATGTAAGACCGATAAATCAAGGAGTCTTTAGTTCCGTGTTCCCGGTTTCAGGTTCCAAGTTCGTGTTCAGGTTCACGTTCGAGGTTCGAGGTTCTCGGTTCGGGGTTCCGGGTTCGGGGGTTCCGGAACGCTGAACACGAACTCGGAACCTGAAACATGGAACCCGGAACGCCATGATCTACCGTGCTACGATTCGCGCCATCTCCTAGCCGAGGCGTTATGAAGCAACACTTCGTGAGAACTGTGTCGTACGTCATCGCCACCGTCCTGCTCGCTCTTCCCGTGTGCGCCCAACAGGCCGCGCCAGCGCACGATACGGGCCCGCAGATCCTTGATGTGCAGGGCGGCAAGATCCGTGTCGTTACGGTGGCGAGTGGCTTGTTCCACCCCTGGGGCATCGCCTTCGCCGACGCCAACACCATTCTCGTGACCGAGAAGAACGGTAAGCTGCGGATCATCCGCAACGGCGTGCTCGCGCCGCAACCGGTGTGGACGTCACCGACGCCGGCGGGACAGGCGAACGACTCGCTGCACTTCGTTGCCGTGCACCCGAAGTTCGCGGACAACCAGCTGGTCTACGTCACGTATCCGAAGCAGGGCGAGAAGGGCACGACGCTCGCGGTCGCGCGCGGACATCTCAAGGGCTCCTCGCTTGGTGACGTCGAGGAGATCTTCGTCGCCGACGCCTGGGAGACCGGCGGCAACCTCGCCGGCCGCGTGTACTTCGGCCCCGACGGCATGATGTATGTGACGATCGGCGATCGCGATCGCATCTGCTGCAACGCGCAACAAAAACGCGCGGACGGCTCGGATGACAACAGCCTGCGCATGAAGTCGCAGGCGCTCGACAATCACGTGGGCAAGACGCTGCGTCTCAAGGATGATGGCACGGTGCCACCGGACAATCCGTTCGTCGGGAAGCCTGGGGCCAAGCCGGAGATCTACACCTACGGCCATCGCAACGGATACGGCCTTGCCGTCAATCCTGAAACCGGTCAGCTGTGGCAAGCGGAGATCGGGCCGATGGGTGGCGACGAGGTCAACGTCCTCGCCCCTGGACACAACTATGGATGGCCCGTCGTCTCGATGGGACGCAACTACACCGGGTCGCTCGTATCCGATCAGCCGTTCGCGCAGCCAGGCATGGACAACGCGCGCATGTTCTGGGTGCCCTCGATCAGCCCGTCGAGCATCATCTTCTACACCGGCGACAAGTTCCCACGCTGGAAGAACAACCTGTTCGTCGGCGCGCTGACGACCAAGCAGCTCATTCGTGTTGCGTTCGCACAGCCGTCACAGGCCGAGCGGCGCGAAGGATTGCTCATTCCCCTTGGCGTGCGTATCCGCGACGTGCAGCAGAGTCCCGACGGCTACATCTACGTTGCCACCGAAGGCGCCAGCGGCGGCACTGCCAGCGACGGCATGGTGCTGAAAATCGAACCGGCCGATCAGTAGGTCCTTAGTCCCTGGTGCTTAGTTCTCGGTCCGAGCCGGACCAAGAACCAAGGACCAAGCACCAGGGACTATGTGATCATCTCTGGATGCGATACATCCGCCTCGGTGATACCGGGCTCGTCGTCTCGCGATTCGCGTTCGGCAGCATGACATTCGGCTCTTCGGCCGGGCCATTCGCGTCAGTCTACAAAGTCGATCAGGCAGGCGCGAACGCGCTCGTGGGACGCGCGATCGACGCCGGCATCAATTTCTTCAACTCGGCGGATGTCTATGCCGGCGGTGAGTCCGAGCGCATGCTCGGCAAGGCGATCGGGACACGCCGCAACGAAGTCATCATCGCAACGAAGGTCGGCAACCGCATGGGGCCGTCCCTCGTCGAGACCGGGCTCTCACGTCGTCACATCCTCGACGCCGTGAACGGCAGTCTCACGCGCCTCGGCACCGATTACATCGACGTGTACCTCGTTCACAAGGTGGATGCGGTCACGCCAATCGAGGAAACGATCGAGGTGCTCGAGGACGTGGTACGCCAGGGCAAGGTGCGCTACGTCGGTTTCTCGAACTGGCCCGCCTGGATGGCAGCCAAAGCAGTGGCCATCCAGCGTGCGCGCGGATGGAGTCAGTTCCGCGCCGCGGAGATGTACTACTCTCTGCTCGGCCGCGACCTCGAACACGAGGTTGTCCCGCTGTGTACCGATGCAGGCATCGGGGTCATGGTGTGGAGCCCGCTCGCCGGGGGCTTCCTGAGCGGCAAGTACTCGCGCGCGAAGCCGAAGGGCGAAAGCGCAGATCGACTCTCCGGGTTCGACTTCCTCCCCTACGACCGCGAGCGCGCCTTCGATCTGCTCGACCTGCTTCGCTCGATCGGCGCGAAACGCATCGCCTCACCAGCGCAGATTTCGCTCGCCTGGTTGCTCACGCGTCCGGCGGTGTCGTCGATTCTCATTGGCGCATCCAGCGTCGCGCAGCTGGACGAGAACCTCAAGGCTGCGGACGTGAAGCTCGACGCAGATGAACTGACGCAGCTCGACGAGGCGACGAAACCTGTATCGCCTTACCCGCACTGGTTCACCCCGCGTGTCGTGGATGGCAAGGTTTACGAGGCACTGGGCTTGCCGCTCGCGACGCGCCCTGTGCGGTAGTCCGCACGATATTGAAGGCCTGAAAGTTGAAAGCACGGAAGGTCAAACCGGCGGGTCCAAAGAACAGGACCCGCCCTACGTTGTCATTCCGTCCGCAACGCCACCAGCGGATCTATCCTGGTCGCGCGCCAGGCCGGCGCGGCACACGCCACAATCGAGACGACGATCAGCACGAGCGGAACTGCCAGGAAGGTGACCGCGTCGCGCGTCGAGATGCCGTAGATCAACGTCGCGAGTGACTGCGAGAGGAAGAAGGCCGCCATCAGGCCAACGGCCAGCCCGACGCAGGTGATCGTGACCGCCTGCTGCCCCACCAGCGCGAGCACGTCGGAGCGGCGTGCACCGAGCGCCGATCGCAGACCGATTTCGCGCGTACGCTGACAAGTCGTGTACGACAAGACACCAAACAGCCCGACTCCGGCAATCGCCAACGCACACAGGGCGAACCCGACAAGAAACACCGCGTAGCTTCGCGGACCCGCCAGGCTCGCCGCCACGCGATCCTCCATCGTCAGAATCGAGTCGACTGGAAGCGTCGGATCCCCCTCGCGAACGATGGCCCGGGCAGCCGTCGCCAGCGCTGACGGATCGTCGGCTGTACGGATCACGACGATGAGGTCATCGATCGGAAACGGCCACTGGCGATGCGAGATGAAGATCTCTGGCGTCGGGGGGTCGAGCACGCCGCCAAACATCGACGCCTCATTGCCGCTGCTGCCGAGACGCATGTCGTCCACAACCCCGACGACCTCACTCTCGCGCACATTCACCAATCCTAGATTGAGGCGCTGCCCGAGTGGCCGCTCCCCGAGATACCGATTCGCGAACGTGCGGTTCACCACAATCGCGGTTGTGGCTTCCGTATCTGACGGCTGGAATGCTCGCCCGTCGGTCACTCGCAGTCGCATCGCGCGGAAGTAATCAGGAGTCACAACGTGGATCGCCGATTGGACCTGGGCTTTGGTCGCTGGATCGCGCGGGAGGTACATGTCCATCCCTCGATAGCCGCCGGGCGAAACAAACGGCAGCGCGTTGCCAAATGCGACATCGGTCACCGCGGGCAAGGCAGCCAGCCTCTCGCGAAGGCGATCGATCAATACCATTCGCTGTGCGAACGTCGTCTTCGGCGGCTGTGGCAGGCGCATCGTCAGCAACCCGCGCGGATCGAATCCGCGATCGACGTCGATGAGGGCAGTGAAGCTCCGCGCGAGCAGCGATGCACCGACGAGCAGGACGCACGCGATCGCAACCTGTCCTGCCATGAAAACGGTGCGAACTCGCGCCGCGGTCGTGCGCGTCACCGCCCGCGTCGAGGCGGCTCCTTCGCCGAAGCCATCGGTGATCTGATCTCGCCTGCCGCGAAACGCGGGAACCATTCCGCACGCAAGACTGACGGCTGCTGCGACGGCGCACGCGAACGCCGCGACACGCCAGTCGAGACGCACGTCGTCGACACGCGGGAAACTCGCCGGCAAAACTGCGGGCAGACCGCGGTGGAGCAACACCGCCATCAGCAACCCCGACCCCGCGCCGATGATGCCGAGCAACGCGCTCTCGACGATCCACTGCCGGACCAGGCGCCCACGACCGGCTCCGATCGCCGTGCGAACGGCGATCTCACGGGCTCGCCTGGCAACGCGCGACAGCTGTAGAACGACGAGGCTGGCCGTGGATGTGAGGAACAGCAATGCGACAGCGGCGAGAAGAATCAGAAGAGCCGGGCGCACCTCCCGCGTAATCACGTCACGCGCCGGCAGTGCAGTCACTCCTGCAGGACCATTGCTGCCAAACAGCGCGATCGCCGTCTGCTTGAGATCGGGAGCGCTTTGCGCGCGCGCGGTCGCCTCGGCTCCGGCCTGCTGCGGTGTGACTCCTTGCCGCAGTCGCGCGATGGCGGAGAACATCATCAGACTAATCGAACCGTCCGGGCGATTGACCGGCACGACCGTCTGTCGGGTCCACGCCTGCGTCTCCCGATCGGGGAAAGCGAAGTCCTCCGGCATGACACCGATTACGGTGTAGGGTTGACCGTCGAGGCGCACGATCTGACCGACGATGTCGTTGCGAGATCCGAAACGCCGCCGCCACAGATCGAATCCGAGGACGACGACGTTTGGCGCCCCCTGCCTATCGTCGCTGTCCCGCAGCGTGCGACCGAGGAGCGGGCTCGCCCGGAGCACATGCATCAGACTCGTGGTCACGGCACCGACCAGAAAGCGCTCCGGCTCGCCTTCCGAGGTGAGCGTCATCGGCCGGCCTCTGAACCATCCGCCGATATCCTCGATTGTCGCCCGCTGATCGCGCCACGCCAGATACATCGCGTTGGATACGGTCCATGGCACGCGCGACACCTGGCCGCCGCGCGTCTCTTGAAGGCGAACGAGGCGATCGGGCTCCGACCACACAAGCGGACGCATCAGCACGCCATACGCCAGGCTGAACAGCGTCGTCGTCGCGCCGATGCTGAGGGCCATCGTGAGGATGACCACCGCCGCGAATCCAGGGCTGCGGACCAGCAACCGGGCCGCGAATCTCAGGTCCTGCCGCATGTCGTCGATCCAGACGAACGATCGGGCGTCGCGGTGGAGGTCGTTGGCCAGCGCCACGCTGCCCATCGCGCGCCGCGCGGCGGCGCGTGCTTGATCGGGCATCGCGCCGCGGCGGACGTGCTCCTCCTCGAGCAGTGCGAGGTGTGAATCGACTTCACGCGCGAGTTCGCGCTCGGCGCGGCCGTGCCGGAACAGGCCGAGAACTCGCTGGACGAATCGACGCATATCAATCTGCTCACTCTTGAAAGTTAGAAGTTCAAAGGTCAAAGTTCGAAAGTAAGTTCGAACTACACCTGCTTACTTCAGACTTACTTATCAACTTTGAACTTTAAACTTTGAACTTGTACGAGTGCACGTTCACTCCGTTCGCAACGCGACCAATGGATCGACCCTGGTCGCGCGACGTGCCGGCACGATCGACGCGATCAGGGCAGCCACCACGAACAACAGCGACGCTGCGGCGAACGTCGCCGGATCGAGCGGCGTCAGCCCGAACAGCATCCCGGCGAGATAACGCGTCAGGCCGGCAGCGGCTCCAAGGCCGATGCCGACGCCGATCGCAACCAGAACCGCGCTCTGGCCGAGCACGCCGGTCATCACCTCGAAGCGTTGTGCGCCCAGCGCCATACGAATCCCGATTTCGCGCGTGCGCTGCGCGACCAGGTACGCCATGAGCCCGAATATGCCGACCGCCGCCAACGTCACGGACACGGTCGCGAACAGCGCCAGCAGCACAGCGTAGAACCTCGGACGGGCAATCGAGTTCCAGACGATCTGATCAACCGTGGCCACGTTATCGACGCTGGCGCGTGACTCGACCTGGCGAACGATGTCGCGAAGGTTCGCGAGAATTGCCGTCGTGTCACCAGCCGTTCGAACGGCGAATTGCGGCCTGAAATCGGAGAACGGAAACCCTGGCACCTGCCGCAGATCAACGAAGAACTGCGGATAGGGTTCCACGTCGAGCGCTTCCGCCCGGACGTCGTCCACCACACCGACGATCTCCCATGGATCGCGAAACAGCGCGTAGACGCGCGTGCCGATCGGATTGGCGCCGACCATGCCGCTCCGCACGAGACTGCGGTTGACGAGCATCACTTGTGGACTCCCGAGACGATCGAAATCCTCGAATCCGCGACCTGACCGTATCGCGATCCCCATCGCCTCGAGATAGTCCTGGCTCACGTAGACCGGATCGGCAGTGGGTTCGTTCGGGCCTGGGCGCTCTCTGCTGGGTGTCGACCGCAGCGGAAACTTTCCACGCCCTCGTGTCATGAGCCTGTGAGATGAATAGCCAGCGGCGCGCACACCCGGCAGAGACCGTAATCTCGCGCTGAGAGCTTCCACGAACGTGGCCATGTCGCGGCCGTCGGGCACCGTGACCTGAAAGGTCACGACGCCGGTCGGGTCGTACCCAGGGTCCACGGTAGCGAGCTTGACGAAACTCGTCATCAGGAGCGTGGCGCCGACGAGGAGCATCATCGCCAGTCCGACCTCGCAGATGACCAGAAGACCGCGACCTCGATGACGGTGTTGCAAGTCAAACCCTGAACGCGCGGGCGCGCCACGAAGTGTGTCGGCCGCAACGGACTGCCGTCGTCCATAGATCGGCGTCAACCCGAAAATCACGGCAGCGATGAGTGAGACAGCACACGCAAAGAACAACGCCGTCCCATCGACGCCAACCTCGCCCAACCGGGGGATGGTCACATTCGAGCTGAAATCTGGTCGCGACAGACTTGCACCGAGCACGCGCAGCAGCCGCACACCGCCAATAGCGAGCGCGATGCCGAGCACCCCGCCCGCCATCGTCAGCACGAGGCTCTCGGCGAGAAACAGGCGGGCGATTCTGCCCGAGCCCGCGCCAAGCGCGCTGCGGATCGCGATTTCCCGCTCGCGAGTCGACAGTCGCGCCAGGATCAGGTTGGCGACGTTCACGCACGCGATGAGCAACACGAACGAGACTGCACACGTGAGCACCAACAGCGCCGTTCTCACCGGCGCCACCATCTGCTCCTGCACGCGCACGATCGAAAATCGAGTTGGCTCGGACGAGCCTCGTAATTGCTCGAGAACGGTCGTTATCTCCGTCAGCGCCGCATCAACCGACACACCGGCGTTCAGTCTCGCCGCCACTGGAACCATCAGGACGTCCGACGTCGCAAGCACGAACGGCGTCCAGAACTCCGCCTCAGGATTCGGATAGAAACGGAAGTCTCGCGGCATCACGCCGACCACCGAGTAGTTCCGGCCGTCGAATGCCACCGGCTGGCCGACGATGTCGGGCGAGCCGGCGAACTGGCGTTCCCATGCATCGTGACTGAGCAGCACGACGGCATCGGCACCCGCCACCTCGTCGCGCGGCTCGAGAACGCGTCCGAGCATTGCGCGTGCACCGAGCAGCGCGAAAAATGCCGGCGATACTCTGCTGCCTGTCAGTCGCACGGTCTCGCCGCTCGTCGCCAACGTCATCGTCGTCGACTGCTGCACGGCGACATCCGACAGCGTTCGAACTTGGGAGCGGAACTCGGCGATCGATTGCACGTCCATCGCCGGCCGACGGTTCGGCGTACCACTACCGTCAGCTGCAGGAAACTCCTCGAACAGATAGACGAGACGATCGGCACCCGCATACGGGAGCGGTCGCAGCAGTACGGCGTTGACCACGCTGAAGATTGCCGTGTTTGCACCGACCCCGAGCGCCAGTGTGACGACGACCGAAGCCGTGAACGCCGGGGCACGAACAAGCGCCCGCAATCCATGCTTCAGATCGCGCCGAAGATCCTCGAGCCAGGCGAACGATCGCGCATCGCGATGCAGGTCCTTCGCGAGTAACACGCTGCCCAGCGCGCGCCGTGCGGCCAGGCGGGCTTCATCGGAGGTCAAACCGCGACGGACGTGTTCCTCCTCGAGCAGCGCGAGATGGGATGCAACCTCGCGAGTCAGCTCCTCGTCGGCCTGTCGAGAGCGAAGGACGTTGAGCAGCCGATTGATGAATCGTTTCATCCGATTCCGTAGAGCGCAGGCTTCAGCCTGCGCGTGATCGCGGGGGCTAAAGCCCCCGCTCTACTCCGTTCGCAACGCTACCAACGGATCCACGCCAGTGGCCCTGCGGGTCGGACCATACGCTGCCGCCAACGCCACCAACGTGAAGAGGGCCGCCGCCGCGGCGAACGTCACCGGATCGAGCGGCGCCACGCCGAACAACAACCCTTCGAGGTAACGCGACAGCATCGCGGCACCAGCAAGACCGCCAACGATGCCAACTGCCGTGAGCAGCGCGCCCTGCTTCACCACGAGCACGATCACCTGTGACCGGCGTGCCCCAAGCGCCACGCGAATGCCGATCTCATGGGTACGCTGCGCGACGGTGTAGGCCATGACGCCGTAGATGCCGATGACGGCCAAGCCAAGTCCGACGATCGAGAAAATGCCGAGCAACGTGGCGTAAAGCCGCGGCCGTGAGATCGTGCTTGCGACAACCTGCTCCATTGACGCGACGTAGAAGAGCGACGCGTGCGGGTCCATCTCCTCGACGATGGCGCGGATATTCAGGACAATCGACTGGCTACGGGCGCGAGTGCGCACGGCGTAGTAGGCGCCGGCCGGAAAGACCAGCGCATCGTTGTTCGTCCACTGCCGCATATCGATGAAGAACTGCGGCTGCGGCTGGAGAGCGAGACCGAACTGGCGGACGTTGGCGACGACGCCGACAATCTGCCATGGCTCCGGGAAGAAGTTGACGAAGACCGTCTCCCCAACCGGGTTGCGATTTGCGAAGTCGCGGCGGGCCAGCGCTTCGTTTATGAGGAGCACACGCGGCCGCCCCGGACCATCGCCCTCCACGAAACCACGCCCCGCGAGCACCGGAATCCTCATCACCTCCAAGTAGTCGCGACTCACGAGTCGAATATCAGCGAATCCCGATCCGCTCTCGCTTCCCGCGAGTGGCGGCGGCTGGGACCGATCACTGGGCTGAGGTCGTGGCCGCGGAACCGGACCCAGTGGGAATGAATTCACCAGGTCGACCATTGGAAGTTGATTCGCATAGCCAGCGCTCTCGACACTGGGCACAGACCGCAGCCTCCCGGCCAGTTCTTCCGCGAATGCCTTCGTTCGTGCGGGAGGATAGAGGTCGGGCGGGAGTGCGACCTGGAACGTCACCACATCGGAGGGGTTGTATCCGGCATCGACGTTCGACAACTCGACGAAGCTGCGAATCAGCAACCCGCCGCCTGCCAGCAGCACCATCGCCAGGCCGATTTCGGCGACGACCAGGGCGCCGCGCACGCTCACGTGCCGGCGCAACCGATGTCCGCTGACTGTCGATCGCTCGCCCTCGCGCATGGCCATTGAGTCGTCGCCGCGAGCGTAGCGAAGCGCAGGCACGAGGCCGAACAACACCCCGGTCGCGATCGAAATGACAAACGAGAATGCGAGCACCGTTCCATCCACGCCAATCTCGTTGATTCGTGGGATGCTCAGTTGATTACCGAGGTCGATGCGAGGCAGCGCGGCTGCCAGCCACCGCAACACCCGGACACCGCCGAACGCGAGCAGTACGCCTGCAAGACCTCCGCACAATCCGAGCGTTACGCTCTCCGTGAGGAGATACCGCATCAATCGCCATCGGCCGGCACCAAGGGCAATACGAATCACAATCTCGCGCTGGCGGGCCGCGGTTCGTGCGAGCACCAGTGTCGCGACGTTGACGCATGCAAGCAGGAGGACGAAACCGACGGCCACCGTCACCACGATGAGCGCCGGTCTGACCGGCCGTACGAGCTCCTGCTGAACACCAACGAGCTCGTAATTGGCGGTGGCGTTGTCCCGAAGCCCCTCGCGAATCCGGCGGACCAGCGGCAGGATCTCGGCCTCGGCCGCTGCGAAGGACGCATCGTCGGCAAGTCGAGCGAGCATCGAGCCGCGAGGAACGCGCGAGCCCACGGGAGTCAGTCGCGTTGGCGTCCAGACTCTGGTCTGGGGATCCGGGAACTGAAAGCTCTCGGCCATCACGCCGATCACGGTGTACTCGGTGGGCACTCGTGGGCCGAGCACGGGATCGAACGTGATCGTTCGACCGACGATCTGCGAGTCTCCGCCGAAGTGCCGGCGCCATGTGTCGTAGCTGAGAAGGATCACCAAGGGGGCATCAGCGGCCTCGTCCGCAGCGGTGAACACACGGCCGAGGAGTGGTCGCGCACGCAACAGCTCGAGGAACCCTGCCGATACGATCGCACCCTGCATCCGCGGATCGCGCCCTCTCAGGTTCATCAGGGTGGGCTCGACGACGCCAACCGTCGACAGGGTGCGGACGTTCGTTCGCAACTGATCGAGCTCCACCTGGCTGACTCGAACGGGGTCACGCCTGACCGTCGATCCTGTCGTCTGCGCCGCCACCGTCATCACGACGCGCACGAGGCGATCGCTCTGCTCGAATGGAAGCGGTCGCAGCAAGACCGTGTTCACGACGCTGAAGATGGCGGTGTTGGCGCCGATGCCGAGTGCGAGCGTCAGCACGGCAACTGCCGTGAAGCCAGGCGCGCGACGAAGACCTCGCACGCTGTGTTTCACATCAGTGACGACGTCCTCCAGCCACCCGAACGAGCGTGCGTCACGATGCAGATCCTTCGTGAGCGCCATGCTCCCCAAGGTGCGCCGTGCGGCCACGCGCGCCTGGTCTCGTGTCATGCCACGGCGAACGTGCTCGTCTTCGAGCAAGGCGAGATGCGACTGCAGCTCGCGAGTGAGCTCCTCGTCACCGCGGCAGGGACCGATGGCGTTGAGCAATCGACGAATGAATCGTTTCATCCCGTTCACCACGGTCCGCCCAAAGGCGGACACTACGTACGCTTACTCCGCGCGCAACGCTACCAACGGATCCACCTGCGTCGCGCGGCGCGCGGGACGATACGCCGCCACGAGCGCCACCAGCGTGAAGCCAGCTCCGGCCACCACGAATGCCGGAAGGTCGAGAGGGGTCACACCAAACAGCAGTCCCTCGAGATACCGCGACAGCAGCGCCGCGCCGCCGATGCCGAGCACAATGCCGATGACGACCTGAACCGCGCTTTGGCGCACCACCTGCGAGACGACCGTGGCCGGACGCGCGCCCAGCGCCATGCGAATACCGATCTCGCGGGTTCGATGCGTGACGATGAACGAGAGGATTCCATAGATACCGATGGCCGCCAGCGCCACCGCCACTGCCGCGAATGTCCCCAGCAACACGGCATACAGGCGTGGACCAGAAACTGCATTCGACACGATCTGCTCCATCGTCGCGACGTTGTCGACTGTTGCGGCGGCGTCGAGCTGACGCACGATCGTCCGAACGTCGGCGCTGATCGCGATCGGAGAGTCCTGCGTCTTCACGGCGAAGTACGTGCCGCCGAAGCCTGGTGGCGCCATGATGAAGTCGATGATGAACATCTCCGACCCGGGTGGCTGATCGAGGTTGAACTGCCGGACATCTTCGACGATGCCCACGACTTCCCACGTGTGCTCCCCCTGATAAATCTGCCGTCCCAGCGCCGGGCCGTCGAAGAAACCGCTGTTCGCAAACGCTCGGCTGATCAGGGCTTCGCGACGTGCGAGCTCGCCGGAACTGAACGTTCGCCCTTGCACGATCCGCAACCCGATGGCCTCCGCGAAGCCCGGACTGATCGCATGAAGACTCGGATATGGACGGGGCGCTCGCTCTCCGGGCGCCATGGGACGAGCGCTCACATCGCGGCTGAACCCCTGCTGGATCAGCGGCAGGTTGTTCGAATATCCAACCGCCGTCACCCCGGGCAACGTCGCCAATCGCGCGACAAGACGATCGGCAAAGGCCATGTTTTCTGCGCGCGATGGCCCCTGCGTCGCAGCCTGGAACGTCAGCACGTTGGTCGGGTTGTATCCGCGCTCGACGCTCGCGAGCCTCAGGAAGCTGTGAATCAACAACCCGCCACCAACGAGCAGCATGACGGCCATCGCGATTTCCGCGACGACGAGGGTGCCCCGGATTCGATGACTCACGTGCTTCTCGCGGAGCACGTCCGTCTCGCGCTGACGTGACTGCTGGATCGCCGGAATGAGCCCGAACAGCAGCCCGGCGACGATCGCGACTCCCAACGTAAACGCGAGGACAGAGCCGTCGATCCCAATCTGGTCGAGGCGTGGCAGGCTCGCGCCGCGTATCAAATCGCGCCTATTGAGGTTGCTGGCGAGCACACGAAGCATAGACACACCAGCAAAGGCGACGGCCGTGCCAATTGCGCCACCGAGAAAGGACAGCAGGGCGCTCTCGGTGAGCAACTGCCGAATCAAGCGGCCACGCGCCGCGCCGACCGCGCGGCGAACGGCGAGCTCCCGCTCGCGGGTCGCAACACGCGCCAGCAGCAGGTTGGCGACGTTGACGCAGGCGATGAGCAATACCAAGGTCACGGCCACCGACAGCATCGACAGCGCGGGTTTGACCGGCCTGGCGATCTCGTCGTGCACGCGCGATAGCTCGTACCGCCCCTGCGCTGCCTGACCAACGATCGCGTTCACCACGTCCTCGGCCTGCGGCAGTGATATTCCCGGCGCGAGTCGAGCCATCACTGCAACGTTCAGCCGATTTCGCGCATCAGGCGGCGGTGGTACATATGGCACCCAGAACTGCGCCTGAGGATCGGGAAAGTGCATCCCGACCTGCGAGAATCCGCTCGGCATGACACCCACCACTGTGCGTCCGCGCCCTTCGAGAACGATGACCTGGCCGAGCAGCGTCTCGTCGGCGTTGAAATATCGCCGCCACGCCGCCTCGCTCAACATGACGACGCCGTCGGCGCCAGCGGCCTCTTCGTTCGGCGCGAACGGACGGCCAATCAGCGGGCGAACGCCGAGCAACGGAAACATAGCCGCCGAGACGGCCGAGCCGACGAGGCGTACGGCATCGCCCCGGCCGGTCAACGTGAGCGTCGTAGGCAGGTATCCCGCGACTTGCGAGAACGCGCGGTCGGCTTGTCGCAAGGTTTCGAACGTCTCGGACCGAAGATCGACCATCCGCGAGGGACGGCCGTCGATGCCTGCCATCGTCGGGGGCGGGCCAAACACGCGCACGATCCGGTCCGGTTCGGGATAGGGCAGCGGCTTCAGCAGCACGCCTCGCACCACGCTGAATACCGCCGTCGTCGCGCCGATGCCCAGGGCGAGCGTGAGCAGGGCGACGGCAGTGAACCCGGGGGCGCGCGTCAGCATCCGCGCGGCGTGCCGAAGATCGCGCTGCAGGTCATCGAGCCAGACGATCGAGCGCGCGTCACGATGGCGATCCTTGGCCAGGGCGACGCTGCCGATTGCGCGGCGCGCGGCATGTTTCGCCTCGTCGGGGGTCAGACCTCGCCGGCGATATTCGTCTTCGAGCAGCGCGAGATGGGCGTTGATCTCTCGCGCCAGATCGTCTTCGGCCATCTGCGGCCGGAATGCGTTGAACAGACGAAGTATGAATCGCCGCATACGTACCTGCGCAAGCATGCAAGTGAAAAGTTCAAAGGTTAAAGTCCGAAAGTAAGTTCGAAGTATCCCTGCCGCACTTCTAACTTACTTGCCCACTTTGAACTTTGACCTTTGAACTTGTACGGATCAGTTCACTACGTCTCCCCAAGCAGCAGCTTGTCGACCAGACCGGCCAGGCGCCGCCATCGTTCCGCCTGCTTGTCGAGCGCGCGCGTTCCCGCCTTCGTGATGGCGTAGTACTTCGCCTCACGGTTGCTCTCCGTCCGCTGCCACGTCCCCTTGATCCAGCCCTTCTGCTCGAGGCGAACGAGCGCGGGATACAAGGTCCCCTGATTGAGCGTCAGCGGATGCTCGGCGACCTGCTCGAGGCGCGAGGCGAGCCCGTAAGCATGCTGGGGCCCCATCGTGGAGAGCGCCCGCAGGACGATCAGATCGAGCGTGCCCTGGAGAAGTTCGACGCGTTCAGCCATTCCACTACCCATCCAAGTGAAGTGGATGGGAGCGTGCCATGGGCTCTACTTGTCTGTCAAGTAGAGACGATTCGCTGGCAGCGTAGGCCGGGTCCTGTTCTTTGGACCCGGCGGGTCTACACAGCAAGACCCGCCCTACGCTGTCCGGTTACGTCTACTTCTTCAGGAGCACGAAGCCCAGCGGCGGAACGGTGAGGCTGAGCGACTGGTCGTGGCCGTGCGCGGGCACCAGCTCGGAGAGAATGCCGCCGGCATTGCCCATGTTGCTGCCGCCGTAGAGCTCGGCATCGCTGTTCAGCAGCTCGCGATACCAACCGCCTTCGGGCACGCCGACGCGATAGTCGGGGCGCGGGATCGGCGTGAAGTTCACCACCATGACGGTGAAGTCGTGCAGATCGCGCGCGCGGCGGATCATCGAAATGACGCTGTTCTCGTTGTCCTGGCAGTCGATCCAGCTGAAGCCTTGACCCTCGAAGTCGACCTCGTGCAGCGATAACTCGCGCTGATAGAGCGCGTTCAAATCCTTCACCCACCGCTGCAGCCCGCGGTGCAGCGGCTGATCGAGCAGATGCCAGTCGAGACTGGAGTCGTGGTCCCATTCACGCCACTGGCCGAACTCCGAGCCCATGAACATCAGCTTCTTGCCCGGATGTCCGAACATGTAGCCATACAGGGCGCGCAGCGTCGAGTGCTTCTGCCAGAGATCGCCGGGCATCTTGTCGAGCATGGCCCGCTTCCCGTGGACGACCTCGTCGTGCGAGAACGGCAGCACGAAGTTCTCGGTGAACGAATACAGCATCGAGAACGTGATCTGATTGTGGTGCCAGCGCCGGTGCACGGGATCCTGCCGGACGTACTCCAGCATGTCGTGCATCCAGCCCATGTTCCATTTGAAGGTGAAGCCCAACCCGCCCACGTACGTCGGACGGCTCACCGCCGGCCACGCCGTGGATTCCTCGGCGACGGTGATCGTGCCTGGCATCCGGCCATGCGTGACGGTATTGAGGCGCTGCAGGAAATCGACCGCCTCGATGTTCTCGCGACCTCCGTACTGGTTGGGGATCCATTCCCCGGCATTTCTCGAGTAGTCGAGATACAGCATCGACGCCACGGCGTCCACGCGCAGACCGTCGATGTGGAATTCCTGCAGCCAGTAAAGCGCGCTGCTCAACAGAAACGAGCGCACCTCCGTGCGTCCATAGTTGAAGATCAGCGTGCCCCAGTCCCTGTGCTCGCCCTGACGAGGATCCTCATGTTCGTACAGTGCCGTTCCGTCGAACCTGGCGAGCCCGTGCTGATCCTTCGGGAAGTGACCGGGCACCCAGTCGAGTATCACGCCCAGCCCGTTGCGATGGCACTCGTCGATGAAATATCGGAAGTCGTCAGGCGACCCGAATCGACTGGTTGGCGCGAAGAAGCCGATGACCTGATATCCCCATGAGCCCGAATACGGGTGCTCCATCACCGGCATCAGCTCGATGTGGGTGTAGCCCATCTCGCGCACGTACGGGATCAGGTCGCGGGCCAACTCCCTGTACGTCAGGTAGCGATCGCCTTCCTCGGGCACACGCCGCCACGAGCCCAGGTGCACTTCGTAGATCGACATCGGCCGCTCATGCCAGGTGCCGAACGACATGCGATTGTCCATCCAGCCGTGGTCACGCCACGCGTACTCGCTGTCCTCCCAGATAATCGACGCGCTCTTCGGTGGCACCTCGAAATACTGTGCGTAGGGATCGGCCTTCTCGAGCAGATGACCCTCTGCCGTGCGGACCTCGTACTTGTAACAGGTCCCTACCGGCAGATTGGGAACGAACAACTCCCACACGCCCGAGGGCACGAGACGACGCATCGGGTGGACGCGACCGTCCCACCGGTTGAAGTCGCCAACGACGCTGACGCGCTGGGCATTCGGAGCCCACGCCGCGAAGTGCACACCGGTGACGTCGCCGATCGTCATCACATGCGTGCCGAATTTCTCCCACGCGCGAAGGTGCGTGCCTTCGCTGAAAAGATGCAGGTCGTAGTCCGACAGCACTTGTCCGAATTGATACGGATCGGTGATCTCCCGCGCGCCGCCCTCCTCCTGGATGCGGAATCGATATGCAAAGTCGGGAGACCGGCCATCGAGCGGCAGGCGAGCCTCGAACAACCCATCGGGATGGCGGCGAGGCATCGGCGTGACCTGGTCGTCGATGATCAGATCGACGGCAGATGCCATCGGCTGCATCGTCCGCACGACGACGGCCGGACGCTGGTCGATCGTGACGACGTGACGGCCGAGGACGGCGAACGGATCGGCGCTCGTACCGGCCGCGACCTCGGCAACGGCGCGATCCTCGGCTGTGTGAAGCAGGCGGGCCACGAAAAAATTGTATCCCGGCGGATGGTGGATCGTAGATAGTTGAAAGTCACGACGCTCCACCATTCAGGTTTACGTTCATCGCGGGGGACACACATTGGCAGTCTATGCAGAGTTCGTCACGAGCGAAGGGAACTTCACGATTCGTCTCTTCGACCAGGAAGTGCCAAACACGGTAGCCAACTTCGTCGGTCTGGCCGAGGGGACCAAAGAATGGACCGACCCCCGCACGAACAAGAAGGTCACCCAGCCGTATTACGACGGCATCGTCTTTCACCGCGTAATCGACGGGTTCATGATTCAGGGCGGCGACCCGCTCGGGCAGGGGTACGGCGGTCCAGGCTACAAGTTCGCCGACGAGTTCCATCCTCAGCTGCGCCACGACAAGGCGGGCATCTTATCGATGGCCAACGCCGGACCGAACACCAATGGCGGTCAGTTCTTCATCACGCTGGGCCCGACCCCGCATCTCGACAACAAGCACACGGTCTTCGGCGTGGTCGAGAACGGCATGGACGTCGTGCGTAAAATCGGCAGCACCCAGACCGGACCACGCGATCGACCGGTCAAAGACGTCGTCATTCAGACCGTCAAAATAGACAGGCGTTAACTCCCACTCCCAATTACCAAGAGCTGGCAGTTGAGATTGGGAGTTGGGAGTTGACATGGGTTCAGATCCTGCCGAGCTGATGCCGCTCGTCTACGACGAGTTGCGGCGCATCGCCGCCAGCTATGTCAGGGGCGAGCGCGCGGGTCAGACGCTGCAGGCGACGGCGCTCGTCAACGAAGCCTTCGTGCGCATGGCCGCCGAGCGCACGCGTCATTTCAACGGCCGCACGCATTTCCTCGCCATCGCGGCGTTGTCGATGCGGCAGATCCTGATTCAACGCGCGCGCGCGCGACGGGCGCTCAAACGTGGAGGGGCGCCGGCGCGGGTGACGCTGAACGACGAGCGGGTGGCGCCCGAGAACATCCAGGCCGGGTTCGTCCCGGCCGATCAGGATCGACACAAGGACATCGACGTGCTGGCCCTGGATGAAGCACTCGGCCGGCTCGCCGAACTCGACGACGAGCTCGCGCGCATCGTGGAGTTGCGTTACTTCGGTGGGCTCACCGTGGAGGAGACGGCGGAGGTCATCGGCGTCTCACCGGCCACGATCAAACGACAGTGGACGATCGCGCGCGTCTGGCTCAAGCGAGCGCTCGAGGGGGAACCAGCCAGGGAGTCAGTGCCACAGAGCGATCCAACGCAAGGCCTGGACGACAGCGCCCCGTGACGCCCGAACAATTTGCACGCCTCAAGGTCGTGTTTCAGGAAGCACTCGATCAGCCGAGCGAGGTCCGACGGGCGTGGCTGCGCGAGGAATGCGGCAGCGACAGCGAGCTCTTGCGCGAGGCTGAATCGCTCCTCCGCACGCTCGAGACGGCTGGCGATTTTCTCGAGGAGCCGGCAACTGTCGATCCCGCCGATCTCGACACGCTGCCACCGGGAACCCAGCTCGGGTCCTACCGCATCCTCGAGGAGATCGGTCGCGGCGGTATGGGCGTGGTGTATCTCGCCGAAGACGTCCGTCTCGGCCGGCGCGTGGCGCTCAAATCGGTTCCGGCAACGGTCGCGATGCAGCAGGACTTGCGCGAGCGTCTCAGGCGCGAGGCGCGCGCGGCCGCCACCATCTCGCATCCTGCCGTGGCGGTTGTGTACGCGCTCGAAGAGCTCGGCGATCAGTTGTTCATGGCGTCCGAGTACGTGCAGGGCGAGACCTTGCGTCACGTCATCGCACAGGGTCCTCTCCCGCCCGAGCGCGCCCGCGGCATCGCCTCCGATATCGCCGGCGCGCTGGCCGCCGCGCACGAGGCCGGCGTGATTCACCGCGACCTCAAGCCGGAGAACGTGCTGATCAAATCGGATGGCAGCGTCAAGGTCGTCGACTTCGGGATCGCACACGTCGAGGGCCCTGATGTCTCGCGTCTCACGCGCACCGGTTTCGCGCTCGGCACGCCGGCGTACATGGCGCCCGAGCAGCTGCTTGGCGGAACGATCGATCCGCGCGCGGACGTCTACGCGTGGGGCATCGTGCTGAGCGAGATGCTCCAGGGTCATCACCCTCTGGACCGGGCAACGGCAGCCACGCCGGCCACGTCGATCGCGCGCGCCTGGACGACGATCATCAACCGATGTCTGCAAGCCGACCCGGCCGCGCGTCCGAACGCGCGCGAGCTGATCGACGCGTTAGGGTCAAACCCCTTCGCACAATTGCACGCCGGTGCAGCGGTGGGAAGGGGTCTGACCCCACCGCGATGGTGGTGGGAGTTCCACCAGGGCATCGCGGCGCTGATCTACTGGTTGATGGTCATCCCCGCGTGGTACGCGCGCGGACACATCGGCGGCACAGTGGGACGCGCCTTCTTCATCACGCTGCTGGCGTCAGTGATCGTGGCCGCCAACCTGCGTCTGCACCTCTGGTTCACGTCGCGTTTCTATGAGAGCGAACTGACCGCGGTCCACGATCGATCGAGCCGCTGGGTCAGGATCGCCGATTGGGTGTTTGCAGCGACCCTGATCCTCGGAGGATTGCTCATCAGCGACGAACGATCGCCGCTCACGATCCTGCTGCCATCGGTCGCTGTCGGCGCTGTGGTCGCTTTCCTGTTGATCGAGCCGGTCACCGCACGCGCGGCGTTTGGACGAGAGAGGTAGGCGGATTTCCAAACAAGACCCGCCATACACCTGCGAAGGCCGGGTCCTGCTTGTTGGACCCGGCGATCAGTTCGCTTTCAATCCACCCGGCGCTGCTGGTGTTCCTGCGGCTGACGGAGCGATCGTGCCGTAGTCCCAGTGTTCGTCCGCCTTCCCGTCCAGGATGCGCCACATGTCGAACCATGTCGTCGTGTACTTCGATCCTGGCTTCCGCGGATCGTCGAGCTCGCGCACCACGCTGACGACAACCAGGTCACCTTCCGCAACAACTGACACGACCTTGGTGCGCCAGGCGTTGCGCGCCGGGATCGGATTCTCCGGCCGGCTGCCAAAGAATTTCATCACCGGCTCGAGTCCCGATGCGATGTTCGGATTGTGCTGGATATAACGCTGACTGAGGTACTTCGGCGCGTCTTTCCAATGTCCGGCTTCGAGCAGGTCCCGCATGATGTGCAGCACCACCTGCTTGTTCGCATTCAGTTTCGGGTCCGGAGAGGTGAAGAGCGATTCGGGATCGCTCGAGGCCACGACGGGTGCCTGGGCCCACACGGGAGCCGTCATGGCGACGAACAGGATCGCGGCAGCGAGTGTAACGGTTGTTTTCATGGCGAACATCTTACACAAGCGCTCTTGCGCCCCATGAAATGGGGTCGGGGGTCATTTGATCAGGACAGCGGCGCGACCGGACCGGCCGACATGTCCTCTTCAAATGACCCCCGACCCCATTTACGATTCGTAATACACTCAGGCCGCGAGGAAACCCCATGAAGCGTTTCTACATCCTGTTCGCATTTCTCGTGATCGTCACTGCCGGTCTCACCGTGGCCGCGCAGAACCAGCAGCCGCCCTTCGTTCCCGTCACCGACGAGATGCTGTGGAAGCCGGACCCGGCCAACTGGCTGATGTGGCGCCGGACGCTCGACAGCTGGGGCTACAGTCCGCTCAAGGAAATCGATCGCAACAACGTGTCGCGGTTGAAGATGACCTGGACTCGCGGCATCGGCACCGGCCGGACACAGGAGGCAACGCCGCTCGTCTACAACGGGATGATGTACATCCCGAACCCCGGCGACGTCATCATGGCGATGGACGCCAAGACCGGCGATCTCAAGTGGGAGTACCGCCGCAAGTATCCCGAAGGTGTCAATGGCGGCACCAATCGCAACATGGCGATCTGGGGCACCACGATCATCGACGCCGGCGCCGACAACTCGATCTACGCGGTGGACGCGCGAACGGGCAACCTCGCGTGGGAAACACAGGTGCTGAAGGCTGGCGTGCGGGCCAATGCGAGCTCGGGGCCGATCATCGCCAACGGCAAGGTCATCACCGGCCGGCAGTGCCAGCCCGATGCGACGAGCGATTCCTGCATCATCACGGCACACGACGCGCAGACCGGCAAGGAGATCTGGCGCACGCGCACCATCCCGCGGCCCGGCGAGCCCGGCTCAGAGTCGTGGGGTGATGTTCCGCTCGAACAGCGCTGGCACGTCGGCACCTGGATGGTGCCGAGCTACGACCCCGAGACGAACATGATCTACGTTGGAACGTCGGTGACGATCCCGGCACCGAAGTTCACGCTCGGCGGCAACGACAAGCAGCACCTCTATCACAACTCCACGCTGGCGCTCGATGCCGATACGGGCAAGATCGTCTGGTACTACCAGCACATCGTCGATCACTGGGATCTCGATCATCCCTTCGAGCGGTTGCTCGTCGAGACGGCGATCACGCCCGACCCGAAAGAAGTGGCCTGGATCAATCCGAAGATCAAGCCGGGTGAAAAGCGCAAAGTCATCACTGGCATCCCGGGAAAAACCGGCATCGTCTACACGCTCGACCGCCGGACCGGCGAGTTCCTCTGGGCTCGGCCGACGGTGATGCAGAACGTGGTGCAGACGATCGACGGCGCAACGGGCAAGGTCACGGTGAATCCCGAAGTGGTCTTCACAGCGAAGGGACAGACGAAGCTGGTCTGCCCGGGCAGCAACGGTGGGAAGAACTGGCCGGCGGGTGCGTACAACCCGACGACTAACATCATGTATTACCCGTTGCAGAACCTCTGCATGAATGCGACGACGACGGTCGATACGCGCGATCCATCAAAGGTGTATGGCCTCGAGATGCCGGGCGTGATGGCACCAGGCGCGACCAACGTCGGCAGCGTGTGGGCGATCTCGGCCGAAACCGGGAAAACGCTGTGGAAGCACGAGCAGCGCGCCGGCGCGCTCTCGCTCGTGGCGACCGGCGGCGGGCTGATATTCGGTGGCGATTCGAACGGACGCTTCAGAGCGTTCGACGATCGCAATGGCAAGGTCCTGTGGGAGGTCAATCTTGGTTCGCCGGTCAGCGGATTCCCGGTGACCTTTGCCGTCGACGGCAAGCAGTATGTCGCCGTCACCACCGGGCCGTCGCTCGTGGCCGGATCCGACAATCGCGTTGCATCGGAACTGAAGCCCAGCAACGCGGCGAACGTGTTCGTTTTCGCGCTGCCGTAGTTCCCTGCAGCGTAGGCCGGGTCTTGTTCTTTAGACCCGGCATTCGATGGCGGGTTCGAAAATAATTGTCGGCGGGTCCAAGAATCAGGACCCGCCCTACGCTGCAGAGCTCCTCAGTTTTTCTTCCACGTATCCCACGTCCGGAGGATCTGCCCGGCGATCCTGTCCGGATTGGCATTCGCCATCGGCTCGAACTTCTGCACGCGTCCATTGAAGCAGTCGGCCAGATACAGGTTCCCGAGCTGATCGGTCGTCATTCCATGCGAGCAGCCGAGACGTCCTGGTTGCGGGCCCGGCGCGC
>Ga0207689_10000469_pt1 | contig 37861 bp, 29 predicted proteins | sample KBSMisM52_FD_184312 | JGI IMG/M metagenome (GOLD analysis project Ga0207689, IMG submission 184312) | Miscanthus rhizosphere microbial communities from Kellogg Biological Station, Michigan, USA - KBS Miscanthus M5-2 (SPAdes) (version 2) | ecosystem: Host-associated > Plants > Roots >...
TGGCCACGATCCATCCAAACGGCCCGCCGGCCGAGTGCGTCAGCACCACGCACGGCCCGATGCGATCGACGAGCTGCGCGCCGTATCGCCGCCACAGGTCCTGCGCGAGCTGGCCGTTGCGCGGCGTGGAGTTGGCCGCCGCCACCAGTTGATCGACGAGCGGATCGCCCACATCGCCCGTCGTGCCCGGCCACTGCTTGTTCGGGCCGTGCGCCGAGGTCACCGTGTCGCGCGTCAGCAGGTCGTAGGTGACGAGCGGGCCGATCTCGCCGAGCGCGTCCGGGTGATACACGGAGCGGCCGTGGCCGGGCCGATCGACGAGGTACACGGTGTAACCGGCCTGCACGAAGTGATGCGCCCAGCCGGACCCGCCGCCGAGCCCCATGTAGTGCACCATCTGGCCGCCGCCGCCGTGCACGAGCACGATCGGCAACGGGTAGCGCGGCTGCGCCGGCTCGATCTTCTGCACGAACATCGGCGCCACTTCGATGGTGCCGTACGGCATCGTCTTGTGCTCGGTGCCCACCCAGAAGCTGCTGAAGTCCGCCAGCTTCAAGGCCAGCGAGTCGCCCGCCTGCCGCCGCGGCGCCGGCGCCTGGTTGTTGCTGCCGGTGACGTTCTTGTTCATCCAGTCGATGAGCGGCTGCAGCACCTCGCGGTTGTTCTTCTCGGCCATCATCATGTGGCCGTTGCCCTTGATGCCGAGCGCGCCGAGACGGATCTCCTCGGCCTGCACCCCCGCCTGCTTGAGGAACGCCACGCCGCCGGGATTGCCGGGCGATGCGAACGACGAGTCGGAGGTGACGAACACCACCTTGGTGTTCTTCAGATTCGGCAGCTTGCGCGCCGGCTCCGCCTGCATGAAGTAGCCAGCGACGCCGGGCTCGGGGCTCGCGACGTACGTCGTCTTGATCTCGGCGGGGTCGGTGATGGGTGGATCGTAGGTGACCGGCACGCTCGACATGCCCCAGCGGTTGCCGCCGGCGAAGCCCGAGCCGGCGCCTTCGATGATGACCGTCGCCTTCACGAGATTCGGCCGCGCCTCCGCCACGAGCAGACCGAAGGGGCCGCCGGCCGAGTGGGTCATGATGATCGCGGGACCGATCTTGTCGAGCAGATCGGCGCCGGCCTGGCGCCACGCCAGGTGCTGGACGTTCAGCTGACCCGCGGGGCCCGCGTTGGCCGGCTGCGGCGGACCCGCCGCGGCACCGCCGCGCCCGCCGGCGCCACCGGCGCGAGCCCCGGTTCCACCCTGACGCGCCGCCGGCGCGCCCGCCGGGGGCGGCGTCTGCACGTAGCTGCCGCCGAGTCCCGCCACGAGCTGATCGAGATCCGAAGAGCCGACGTTGCCTGGGCCGGGCCACTGATTGGCGTTCTTCTGATACTCGTTCGCCGCCTGCGCCGGATTGGCAGACGGCGGCGTGAACCGCCCCGCGAGGCTTTCGAGCGTGATGTGGTTCGCCGGGAACCCGCCGTGGAGATCGGGATGCAGCGGCGAACGCCCGTGGCCGGGGCGATCGACCACGTAGACCTTGTATCCCTCTTGCACCAGGTACTGGAACCAGCCCGGACGTCCGTCCGGCGTCTCCATCCAATCGGTGCCCTGTCCGCCGCCGCCGTGCACGAGCACGATGGGGAACGGGCGTCTCACCTGCGTGGGGATCATGTACTCGACGTACATCTGCTGGCCGCCCACGTAGGCGCCGCGCGCGGTTTCCGCGCGCTTGACGTTCACCCACATGTAGCTCCACTCGGCAACGTCGAGCGGGACTTTCTTCGACGTGGCCACGGCGGTCTGGGCGAGCCCGGCGGCATCGGCCGTGCCGATCGCGAGCGAGCCCACCGTGGCCGCGGCAGCGCCGGCCACGCCCAGCGCCGCCGCGCGGCTCATGAAGTCTCGGCGGCTGATCCGGCCGGTGGCAAATTCCGCGTAGAGACTGGTGACCTGGACATCCTTCGACAGGGGGGTATCTGCAGACATGGGGGCGCTCCGTGTGCCGGAAGCATCCGGCAATCGGCGCCTTGTGTCAACGCTTTGGGAGGGGGATCGTCTCCTCGCCCGCGTCGTCGCGCAGACGCAGTACGGGCTCGGAAACCTCGACCGCACGCCCCCGGTCCAGCAGAACCAGAGACCGCTCCGATGCGAGGATCCAGTGCGATCGTGCGCGCGTCCGCACCATGGCGTCGAGCCGATTCAGGAGCGTCTCGTCCAGCGGATGGGTCGCGTCGTTCCACGCCGCCACCGGACGGACGACGACCACGCCGTCGAGCATCCGCCAGGCGTAGCGCCGATCCTTCGTGATCACGGCGTCGAGCGCCTGGCGCAGGGTGACGCCGCGCACGTCGAGCGGAGTCGGCCGCACGCTCACGATCGGCTTTTCGCGCACCACCGACGGACGAATCGGCCCCCGCACGCGCTCGGCCAGCGCGCCCGCTTCCTCGAACCCCAGCGGAACGCCCAGGCGGATGGCAATCGCCACCACCGCTTGGACGTCCACGCCCGTGGCGTCGTCGGGCATCCGGACCGACACAGGATCCACGGAGACGTTCTGCGCAATGGCCAGGCAGGGCGATGCCAAAACCGCAATGACGCCTACGACAATTGACAGCGCTCTCGTCGAGCTCGCCCGCATTTTCGGGGCTCCGGGGGTGCTGCGCTGGGATGAAGCAACCGCCGCGCCAGTAGTGGCACCAGCCGGGGCGACGCGCTACGATGGTGCCCGAATCCACCCTGTAGCCGACCGGCCTTGAGCAGGAGATCCGTATGATTGCGCTGGAAGTCAACGGCAAGCGACACGACCTGGACGTGAACGGCGAGATGCCGCTGCTCTGGGTGCTCCGCGAAAACCTCGGCCTCACCGGTACGAAGTTCGGGTGCGGGCTGGGCCAGTGCGGCGCGTGCACCGTGCACATCGATGGGGTCGCCACGCGCTCGTGCCTCACCACGGCACAAGCGGCTGTAGGCAAGAAGATCACGACCATCGAAGGGTTGTCGCCAGATGCGAGCCACCCGCTGCAGAAGGCATGGGTGGCGGAGCAGGTGCCGCAGTGCGGCTACTGCCAGTCGGGCCAGATCATGACGGCGGCGGCGCTCCTCGCGAAGACGCCCAAGCCGACCGACGCGCAGATCGACACCGCCATGACCGGCAACATCTGCCGCTGCGGGACCTATCAGCGTATTCACCGCGCGATTGCTCGCGCGGCGCGCGCCTAACGGGAGGACGCCATGACAAAACACGACATGACCAGGCGCCTCTTCCTCAAGACCACCGCTGCCGCCGGCGGCGGGCTGATGATTGGCGGCTTCGTGCCAGGCTTCGCGCAGCCGGCGAGCGCGGCCGGTGTGCTCGAGCCGAACGTGTGGGTGAAGATCACCGCCGACGGCAAGGCGCGCATCATGCTCTCGATGCTCGAGATGGGCCAGGGCGTGATGACGGCGATGCCGATGCTCCTCGCCGAGGAGCTCGACGTCGACTGGAACAACGTCACCACCGAGTGGGTGGGCGCCGACGCACGCTTCGGCAACCCGGGATTCGGCGGCGCGCAGACGACCGCCGGCAGCAACAGCACGCGCGGCATGTGGAAGATCCTGCGCGAGGCGGGCGCCGGCGCGCGCACCATGCTGATCTCGGCCGCCGCCAAGGATTGGGGCGTTCCCGAAAACAGCGTCACGACGGACAAGGGGTTCGTGATCCACCAGGCGAGCAACCGCCGCGCGGCCTACGGGTCGCTCGTGGACAAGGCGGCGGCGCTCCCGGTGCCCAAGACCGTCACGCTCAAGGATCCGAAGACGTTCAAGCTGCTCGGCAAGGACGTGCCGCGCCTCGACATCCCGAGCAAGGTGAACGGCACCGCCGGCTTCGGCGTGGACGTGAAGCTGCCGGGCATGCTCGTCGCGCGCGTCGTGCGCTGCCCCGTCTTCGGCGGCAAGGTCGCGAGCTTCAACGCCGACAAGGCCAAGGCCGTGCCCGGCGTGAAGCACGTGGTGCAGATCGCCAACGGCGTCGCGGTGGTGGCCGACGGCTACTGGGCGGCGTCGAACGGCGTGAAAGCGCTGCAGGTCACGTGGGACGAGGGGCCGCTCGCGACGTTGTCGTCGGCGGATATCACCAAGAAGTACGCCGAGCTGGCGTCGAAGCCGGGCGTCGCGGCGCGCAAGGACGGCGACTTCGACGCCGCCTACGCCAAGGGCGCCAAGACGTTCGAGCGCGTGTTCGAGGCGCCGTACCTGGCGCACGCGTGCATGGAGCCGATGAACTGCACCGCGAACGTCACGGCCGATCGCTGCGACGTGTACCTGCCGACGCAGTCGCAGACCACGACGCAGCAGGTGGCGATGGCGGTGTCGGGGCTGCCGCAGAACAAGGTGTTCGTGCACCCGCAGTTCATGGGCGGCGGCTTCGGCCGGCGCGGCGAAGGCGACTTCGTGGCCGACGCCGTGGAGACGTCGAAGAAGATCGGCGCGCCCGTGAAGGTGATGTGGAGCCGCGAGGACGACATCCAGCACGACTACTACCGTCCGGTCACCTACGTGCGGATGTGGGCGGCGCTCGATGCCAGCGGCAACCCGACGGCGTATCAGCAGCGCATCGTGCAGTCGTCGCTGATGAAGAAGCTCAACCCGGACGCGCTGAAGCAGATGGGCGGCGTCGATCCGATCTCGGTGGAGGGCGCGGCCACGCTGCCCTACGACATCCCGAACCTGCGGGTGGAATACACCGAGGCGGATCCGGGCGTGCCGTACGGCTTCTGGCGTTCGGTCGGCAGTTCCGTCAACGGCTACGTCACCGAGGCGTTCATCGACGAAATGGCCACGGCCGCCGGCAAGGATCCGTACGAGTTCCGCCGCGCGCTGCTCTCGAAGCACCCGCGCCACCGCGCCGTCCTGGACATGACCGCGGAGAAGGCCGGCTGGAAGACGCCGCCGCCCGCGGGGCGCGCGCGCGGGATCGCCGTGCACGAGTGCTTCGGCTCGATCATCGGCCTCGCCTGCGAGGTGTCGGTGACGAACGGCGCCGTGCGCGTCCACCGGAACGTCTGCGTCGTCGACTGCGGCTGGGTGGTGCACCCGGACACGATCAAGGCGCAGATGGAAGGCGGGCTCGCCTACGGGCTCACCGCGGCGCTCAAGGGCGAGATCACCATCAACAAGGGGCGCGTGGTGCAGAACCACTTCGGCGACTACCAGCCGCTGCGCCACCCGGAGATGCCGCAGACCGAAGTGTTCATCATGCCGAGCGTCGAAGCGCCCGGCGGGATCGGCGAGCCGAGCACGGCGGCGATGGCCGGCGCGCTGGTGAACGCGGTCTACGCGGCGACGGGCAAGCGGATCTACAGCCTGCCGATCAAGGCCGCGGCGCTCCGAGGCGGCACCGCCTAGACGCGGTCGCGCCTCACGACGGCCTTCTTGCCGCGGATCGTCGCGCCGCGCATCGACGCGATGATCCCGTCCACGAGGTGCTCGGGGACCTCGACGACCGAGAATTTTTCGGCGATGCGAATCCCCCCGATCGCGCTCGACGGGATCCCCGCCTCCCCGGCGATCGCGCCCACGAGGTCGGCCGGCCGTATCCCACCCGCCCGGCCGGCGCCAACGAAGAGACGGGCGGAGCCCTCTGGGCTCGGCCGCGCGCCTCGAGTGTGGCCGGCCGCCTCGCGCGGCGGCAGAACCACCGCAATCTCCTTGTCGGCGCCCTCGCCCACCGTGGCCAGGTGCGCAAGTTTCACTGCCGCCGCCGCGATATCCATGACATCGAATTCGTCCGACAGCGATTCGACCACGACGCGCACGTCGTCGAAGTCGCCCCCGGTCAACCGCTGCCGCAGCGCGGCCGACGTGAGCTCGAGACGGCGCGCCCGCAGGTCCGATACGGTCGGCACCGGCGCCACCTCGATCTTCTGCTTCGTGACCTGCTCGATCGACCGGAGCAGGCGGTGCTCGCGGGGCTCCGCCAGCGTGATCGCCGTGCCCTCGCGCCCCGCCCGGCCGGTGCGCCCGATTCGATGGACGTAGGACTCGGCGTCGGCCGGCAGGTCGTAGTTGATCACGTGCGAGACATGCTGGATGTCGAGACCGCGCGCCGCCACGTCGGTGGCGATCAGCAGATCGGTCTTGGCCGAGCGGACGCGGTTCATCACCGCGTCGCGCTGCCGCTGCTGCATGCCACCGTGCAGCGCTTCGGCGCGGTAGCCGTGCGCGTTGAGGGCCTCGACCAGCGTGTCGACTTCGAGCCGCGTGCGGCAGAACACGATGGCCGAGGCCGGACTTTCCATGTCGAGGATGCGGTCGAGCGCCGCCGCCTTCTCGCCGTGGCGGACGATGTAGGCCACCTGCCGGACCCGGGGGAGCTTCCCCGCGGCCGTCTTCTCCCGCGCGACCGTCACCCGCGCCGGTGTCTTGAGATGCCGCTCGGCAATCTTCAGGATGCGCGACGGCAGGGTGGCCGAGAAAAGCGTCGTCTGGCGAGTCGCCGGGGTCTCCTGGAGGATCGCTTCGAGATCCTCGGCGAATCCCATGTCGAGCATTTCGTCCGCCTCGTCGAGCACGAGGATGCGAATCGTCTGCAGCGTCAGCGTCTTGCGGCGGATGTGGTCCAACGCGCGGCCGGGGGTGGCCACCACGACGTCGGCGCCGCGATCGAGCGATCGGATCTGTTGCTGCATCGAGGCCCCGCCGTAGAGCGGGACGACGGTGAGGCCGGTGCCGCGGGCGTATTTATGAATCGCCTCGCAGACCTGCATCGCCAGCTCACGGGTCGGGACGAGCACCAGGCCCGAGGCGTGCCCGGACGCGGCCTTGCGGCCGGCGGCCACGGGCTCGGGTGACGTCAGACGCTGGATCATGGGCAACGCGAACGCCGCCGTCTTGCCTGTGCCGGTCTCGGCCTGCGCCAGCAGATCGCGGCCGGTGAGCATCAGCGGAATGGTTTCGCGCTGCACCGGTGTCGGCTCTTCGTAGCCGAGCGCGGTGATCGCCGCGACGAGCGGTTCGGCCAGCCCGAGTGTTGCGAAGCCGTCCTTGGATGTGGAGCCGCGGGAAGCAGGCATTCGCTATTGTGCTCTGCGAACGGACCCCTGCGGCGGTTGGCGGAACGGCGTAGGCTGATTTCGTAGAGGCGGACCTCGTAGAGGTCCGCCTGGTGCAGGCGGGCCTTACAGGCCCGCCTCTACGTACACGGAGTCAGACGCCCGCGACGGGGCCGACGTACGCGATAAGGCGGCCGGCGCAGATGGCGCCAAACCACGAGATGAGCGAGACCCACGCCAGCATCTTCGCTTGCGAAGAGACGGGCCCCTTATCGAGCATCGGGTCGGCGAACACGACCTTGCGCATCCGCGCCATCGCCCACACGCCGACGGCCACGAATACCAGCTTCACCCAGAAGTCGAGATTGACCGCGCGCGTCGTCGCGTCGGCGCAGAAGAGCGCCACGCCGGTGAACAGGTTGACGCCGAAGCCGAACCACATCAGCGGATAGAGCTTCTCCAGCGGCTTGATCGGCGCCTTGGGCCACATGCCCAGCAGCGCCATGCTGATGAGCGCGCCGCCGCCCGCCACCGCCGCCATGCCGAGCGTGTGCGAGAACAGGAACATCGGGAACGCCCACAACGACCCCGACTCGCGGACCCACGCGCTGAAGGACAGGGTCTCCAGCCATTCGAAGAACGCCATCATTAGCGGTTCCCCTTGGAATCGTGACGTTCGGCGTTCCGGTGCACCAGATACCCCAACAGCACGGCCACGAGCGTTACGCTCAGTACGATTGACACGACAGTAGCGGCCAACGACATCCTTGCCCTCGTCCCCTTAGAAAGCGTTGCCAATGAACGGCAGCATGCTGCCCCAGTACATAACGCCCACCCACAGGAAGAGCGCCGACACCGCCAGGAACTTCGAGAGGTTCGGCGCCGCGCGCCCCGTGTCCACCTGCCAGCCGGTGTCGAACGTGAAGTAGACGACGTTGGCGCCGCCCAGCACCAGGAAGACCAGCTTCCAGAAGAATGCCGGGTTGTCGTAGTACTGCTGCGGCGCGGCGGCAAAGAACAGCATGCCGGTCATCGCGTTCACGGCGTAGCCGAACATGCCCCATGGCAGCAGCCGCATCAGCACGCTCGAGGGCAGGTTCGGCATGAAGCCGAGCAGCCGCAGGTTCACGAGCGCCAGCACGCCGAGCAGCAGCGTCAGGCCGACGAAGTGAAGGGTCTCCGCCGTCACCCAGGTCCACGGCGTGTCGCGGACGTAGTTGCCGACGGTGCGCGCCAATGGGCCGATCGCCGTCACGCTCTCCTGCGCCCCGCGGATCTCGGTATGGCGAATCTCGCCGCCCAGGTTGGCGGCGCCAGCCACGAGCACGAACGACACGGCCGCGAAGATGAAGATCACCGCCGTGGCCGCATTCGAGAGCGAGCCGGTGCGACGCAGCGACCACAGCCCCAGGAACGCCAGCGCTCCCGTGATCTGAATCGCCACCAGCGCCAGAAATGCCGCTCCCTCGTGCGTCTCGGCGGCGGTCTGGTGCATCTCGTCCATGTTCTGGATGTGGTTCCAGGCCGCATTGCCGGTGACGTAGGTGGGAATGGTGATGAACGCGACGCCCACCATGAGCACGAGGCTCGCCTGCTTCAGGTGGTCGCTCTTCCCGATGAACGAGACGATGTAAAAGCCCAGCGCCACGACGAAGCCGATGGTCGGAACGTGGTTGAGCAGCAGATGAAGATGAGTGGTATCCATAGGATTCAGTCCCAGGGTCGGACTGCGGAGGAAATGCGTGTGGAGCGGAGTGAGGACTGACTCGCCGACCCGGTCAAGGCGTCGGCGATTCTAGTGCCGAATGACACTAATGTCTACTGACGAGGCGTTCAGACTCCTGTCAGGCAACGCTCAGGGAATCAGCACCACTGGGGCGCGCCAGAAGGCCGCCTTCCGTCCACCCGGCTCGAGCACGGTCACCTGGCACTCGTAGCGTCCCGGGGCAATGCCCTGGAGCGGAATGCTGAAGCGCAATGGCACGGCCTTCGATTTCGCGTCGAGGCCGTCGGTCACCTGAATGGGCTGGGTCTCGAACGCCTTCACGTCGCCCTTGTAGAGGGTGACGAACGCCACGAGCGGCGCCGTCTCGGTGGCGCCGCGCTCGTAGGCCTGCAGCAGCACGTAGAGGTCCTTGGTGGTGCTGAAGACGCGGGTGACGCTCGGCACCAGCTTCTCCCCCTGGAACACGAGCGGGTTGTTCGCCTGTGCCTGGGTGCTGAGCGAGTTCTTCACGGTGTGCAGCTCTTCGCCGAACGGCACCCGCTGGCTGCTGAGCACCACGGAGCTGATGGGCAGGCGCACCTCCTCGCGATTGAGGTTGGGAATCGTGAACGACGTCTGATAGGTGCCCAGACGCCCGGCCTCGGCGTCCCGCGCCAGGAACTTGATGACGTACTGGCCGGGCAGCAGGGTGAACCCGGTCTCGTACTGAATCGGCCGCGCCGAGAGCTCGGTGGCGGTCTTGTCAGAGATCGGGATGTCGAGCTTGTCGCGGACGTTCTGGATGGTGATGCCGTAGTTGTCCTTGACCTCGCCGATGAAATCCAGGAGCGTCCGCTGCGCGCCGCGCCGGCGCGCCAGCGCCAGCTCGCTGCCCGGGATCTTCACGTGCACCGGCACGAAGTACTCGGCGCGATTGAGCTGGAAGAAGTTCAGCTCCATCGCGATCGTGATGTCGGTGATCGGGTTGTCGAGCATCAGCGCTTCCTCGAGCTGGCGCTCGCGCTCGACGCCGTTCTGCCGCGCCCACTCCTTGTCGGCGAAGTAGCCCTGCCGGTAGGCCAGCTCCCCTTCCTTGCCGTTGCCGAGCGTCACCTTCACCCGGCGGAACTTCCCGTCGCTGGCCGGATGGGTGCTGTAGAACCCGATGATGTAGTAGCTGGTCATCGCCTGCGCGGCCTGGACGATGCCGGCCGACAGGTCGTTGTTGTCGAACGTCGCCGTGCCGCCGGTGTCCTTGGCCAGCGCGAAGAGCGTGTCCTGCGAGCGCTGGAACCCGTTCATGGTGTTCATCGCCAGCTGGCCGGTGAACATCGCCTGGCCGCCGGGCGAGCGCTGCGTTGCGTCGCCGAACGGCGAAAGCGCCACCAGGCCGCGTGCGTCCACGGGGTTGATCGTCACGTTGGCGCGCACCGCGGCGTTGGTGGTGGCGCGCAGCTGCGCGGTGTTGTCGGTGCCGTTCAGCCGCAGTCCGCTGCCGAAGTAGATGAGCGCCTTCTGCTCCGGAAACGGCCGCAGCATGGTCACCGCCGTCTGCAACGCCGCGAGCTGGCGATCGGTGTTGAAGATGTTGAACTCGGCGTCGCCCTGCCCGAACGCCGACGACTGGTCGGGCTCGTCGCGGACGCCGTCGCCGTCCTTGTCCTCGCCGTACATCAGCACGTCGATGACGTTGCGGACCACGGCCCGATCGGCGGTGAAGTCCTGCTTGATGCGGACGGCGCCGCCTTCGTAGGTCATCACCGCCATCAGATCCGAGGCCGTCATCTGCGAGGTGACGTACTTGATGGCGGCCTGGTAGGCGCGCAGCTGATCGCCGATCTGCATCGCCGACAGATCGAAATAGATGATGAGCAGGCGCTTGTCGCGGTACTTCGTGTCCCCCGTCGCGGGCGGCGTGAACACCGCTTGCACGGCCGCCGCCACTTCGGGCTGAGCGGGCGTGGCGGGCGCGGGTGCGGCCGGCGCGGCATTGGCCTGCAGCGTGGGCGCCGCTTCGGTGGCCAGCCGCTGGAACTCCACGAACGCGATGTCCTGCGGCGCGCCGTCCTCGGTGACGACGAAGTCCTGCGCCGTGAGCCCTTCGATCGGCTTGCCGTCCTTGTCCTTCACCGCGACGGTGGTGACGATCAGGCGCGTGCTCGAGCGGAAGATCGGCTGATCCGCAGGCGGCGACGCCGGCTGCTGGTTCTGCTGGGCGCTGGTGATGACGCCCAGGCTTGCGGCCAGGGCGGCGGCGACGAGAGGACGAGGCAGGCGCATCATCAGAATCTGACCCTCAGGCTGCTGAGAATCTTACGGGCCTGGTTGATCGCGTTCGGCTGTCCGAACTGCGGACTCCCCACGATCCCGTTCACGCCGGTGTAGACCATTCGATTCAGCACGTTGTTGGCGTCGATGCGCCAGTCGATGTTGAAGCGCTCGCCCCAGCGGAACGTGCGGCCGATCGCCGCGTTGAGCGAGAACTGGCTGGGGCCCCGGCCAGAGTTTCGTCCGGCGTCGCCCCACTGCCCCGCCGCCGGTGCCCCATAGGCCAGCGGGTTCAGATAGTAGCCTTCGGGCGCGTCGGTATCGGCACCGGTGAGCCGCGCGCGGATGCTGCCGACGTAGCCGGTTCCGGGCACGGGTACCAGGTACACCGGCGTCAGCGGCAGACCGCTCCCGATCGTGAACTGGCCCACGAAGGTCCAGTCCTTCAGCAGCCGCCCCTTGATCCCGTCCACGAGCGTGCCGCCGGTGATGCCGGCGCCGGTCGTGTACTGCGCCTGCGCGGTGAACTGGTGGCGCTGATCGAAGCTGGACGGCCCGCGCTCGGCGTCGAGATCGCGCCAGTTCTGGGCAATGGCAAAGCCGGCGAGGCTGGCGCCGCCGAACGCGGTGGCGTCGTCGGTGGCCTTGGCCAGGATGTACTGCCCCGACGCCGTGAACCCGTTCCGCAGCCGGCGCCGCAACTGGATCTGCGCCGCGTTCCGCATCGACGTGCCGTTCGAGGTCAGGTAGGCGAAGCCCGAAGGGCACGACGCACACGGATTGGCGCCGCCGATCGGATAGCTGTTCGGCAGCGACTCCTGCATCAGGTGCGTGCCGTGCGACCCGAGATAGGTGGCGATGACCGTGAGCGACGACGGCAGGTCGCGTTGCACCGAGGCTTGATAGTTGTGGGCCGTGCCGATGCGGAACGCCGGATCCACCGCGAAGGTGTTGAGCGGGTTGGCCGACAGCTGCAGGAACCCGGTGGCCATCGTGAGCGGCAGCGCCGCGGACGTCTGGGCGGTGGCGGTGTTGGAGAGCGGCGGCTGCTGCGCGAGAAGCGTCGCAATCGACTGGTACACCGACTGGTTCCGGTACATCCCGTAGCTGGCGCGCACGACGAGCGACGAGCCGGGGATGGGGCGCCACGCCATGCTGACGCGCGGCTGGAGACCGCTGTGATCCGGCTTCAGCAGGCCGTCTCCCGCCACGACCGGCGTGCTGCTGGTGAATCCGGAGGCGAGATCGAGGTTCACCAGCCGCCCCTGCGCCTCGGTGATCGGCGACTCGTACTCCCAGCGCAGCCCGAGGTTCAGCGTCAGCACCGGCGATACGCGGTAGTCGTCGTTGACGTAGCCCTCGAGCACGTTCTGGCGGAACGCCTTGTCCGCATTGCCGAACGCGATGGAGCTCGTCTGCGGCAGGCCGAGCATGAAGTCGGCGAGATCCGATCCCGTCGCCGCGCCGGTGAAGCCGAAGTTGCCGCGCGGGTTCTGCTGGCTGAAGATGTCGTAGGCCTGCCGCCGTACGTTGCCGCCCATGGTGAGACTGTGGCGGCCGCGGAACCAGAAAATCTCCGAGCCGCCGCCGTTGGCGAGGTTGGTGTTGGCGGCGAACTGCCCGGTGCTCAGCCCGGCGACGCTCGTGAACGCCAGCGACGGCGGGCCCCAGTTGGCGGGGTTCTGATTGTTGCCCTGGATGCCCGCCAGCCCCGACACGTTCGACAGGAACGCAAAGGCCGGCGTCACGTCGTTGGTGCTGCGGTTGAACGTGTACCGCGAGCGCAGGAACATGAACTGATTGAGACGGTGCGAGTGGTTGACGTCCAGGTTCAGGTTCGTCGCCTGCGTCGTGTCGATGAACGAAAAGAGACTCGCCGCCTGGACGGTGGTGCGGTTGTACGAGAGCACGCCCTGAAACTGCTCGCGCCCGCCGCGGAACTGGTGCGTGAGCCGCGTCACACCCGTGTCCGACCGTGTCTTCACCAGGAGCGGCGTCTGGAAGTTGTAGCTGCTGCCGGCGACGTTGGGCTGCGGGTAGTACCCAAGCAGCGCCGCCGCCTGGGGGCTGATGCGATCGGCCGGAATGACGTTGCCGGCAAACGGCTGCCCCGTGGACGGATCGATCACCCGCACCGGCTGGCCGAAGGCGTTGCGCGATTGCGAAAAGTCGCCGGTGCGCTCGAGCGCGGTCGGCATCACCGCCGACTGCGGCGTGGCGTCGTGGTTCTGCACGTGCTGGTAGTTGCCAAAGAAATTCGGACCGCGGCGCATGAGACGCGGGATGCGGATCGGGCCGCCGAAGTTGGCGATGAAGTGCACGTCGTTGTAGTCCGGCTTGATGGCCGGCTGGCCGTTGAACGAGAACGGCCGCGAGTCGAGCGCGGAGTTGCTGGTGAGCAGACCGATGCCGCCGTTGTAGAGGCCGCGGCCGCCCGGGCGGTTGTTGCCGAACGCGCGCGCCTGCGCAAACGGCGAGGCGGCGCCGTTGTTGACGCTGCCGTTGATCAGCAGTCCGTCGGCGGCGGCGTTGCTGTCGCCGCGGTTGTCGTCGTTGTCGGGAAACGCGTTTGCCGCTGCCGCCGGAGGTGGTGCGGCATTGGGGTTGGCCGCGGCGCGTTGGAAGCCGCCACGAGGCCCGGGCCCCGCGCCACGGCCGCCGGCTGCCGCGGGTGCGTTGGCGCCGTTGCTCGCCGGCGCGTTGCCGTTACGCTGCGCGGCCGGCGCCGTCGCCACGGGCGGCGGTTCGGCCGCCTGCTTGGCCAGACCTCGCGTGATCTCCTCTAGCGGCAACAGCGCGAGCTCGACGGGCGGCGGCGGCGCGTCGGGCGGGATCTTGATCTCGCGCGACACCGGCGTGAAGCCGAACATCTGCACCGTGATGGTCCAGACGCCCTCGCCGAGATCAGGGAACCGGTACACACCCTGCGGATCCGACGCCGTGACCTTCTTGATCACGTCGCTGTCCTGCCCACCTGACGCTTTGGTGGCCGTGACCGTGGCTCCAGGCACCGGCTGACCGCTGAAAGTGACTTGCCCGATCAGCTCGGCGGCCCACGCCGGAGCCGCGGCAAGCAGCCACGCCGCAACGGCAACGGCGCCCAACACGCGCATGCGAATGGTCATCCTTTTTCAGTCCGGCGTCGGCTGCGAAACCTTGTCTACCACGAACACGGTTACCGGACCGCGACCGGCGTCGAGCTTCAGCCCCAACTGCTCCTGGAGCGCCGTCGTCAGCGACGGCCCGTTGGGATCGATCGGCGGCAGCGGCGGCGCCCCGGGCGGCGCACCACCAGGCGGCCCGCCCGCGGGCGGGAGCTGATCCGGCGTGTAGGTGACGTTGTAGTCGTAGAGCCCTTCGAGCCCCGTCTTGTCGTTGACCGTACGACCGAGATTCTGCGACAGGAACTGGATGAGTTGCGAGAGCGGCAGCGACCCGCCCGAGATGTTGCCGGGGATGATTCGGAAGCCGCACGGAACTTTCTGGCTGAAGTCGTCGAATGGCGGCGGGCCACCACGACCGGGACCACCGGGACCACCGGGCCCGCCTGGCCCACCCGGCCCACCAGGACCTCCCGGCCCACCGGGCCCACCGGGCCCGCCGCCGCGGCGAGCCGCCAACAAAGCCTGGCAATCGGTGGTGGCCTTTTCCAGTTTGGGACCAAGCTTGCCATCGGCGCGCGCCAGCACGAGGTTGTAGACCGGCGCCTCTTTGGTTTCCACGTGGTACGCGAGGCCGAATCGATCCTTCAAGAGCGACCGCATCATGAACTGGATGGGGCCGGCCTGTCCGGGCCCGGTCGGCGCAAAATCGCCCTCCGCTTTGGCCGTGATGTCGAACCGGTCGCTGCCGCCCCAGGCCGGCACGCCCTCCAACTGGTACGGCTGAATCTGGAAGGCAAACACCAGAAGCTGACGCAACGGGACGTTCTCGGCGGTAAAGCGCCCACCAGGCTGAATTCCGAAGCGGATCAAGCCAGAGCCAGACTTGTTCGGCTTGACCGCGGCCACTTCGAACGAGGGCAACGGGCTCGGGTCGGGCGGCGGCGCCTGCGCACCGAGCCCGGGACCAAACGCGACACCGGCGGATAGACCGCACACAGCTACGGCCAGGAGAGACCTTCTCATGGAAACCTCGGATGAACCGCCCGCCCGTATGGGCGGGCAATTAAGCACTGCCTAGCGAGACGAAGCGTGCATCTGTCCAAAGCGAAGTCTCGCTAGATTTACGAACGCTGCGGGCGAAGGTTCACCGAGCCGCCGGTCGCAGCATTAGACACCGGCGGCGGTGAAATGGTTGGCGTTTCAGGGCCCCGGCGGCCCTGGCAACGGGCGCTGGATCTCGTCGATCGCGATCGCCGGCACCTGGGCGGTCGTCGGGACGAGCTTCAGTCCGAGTTGCGACTCGAGCGCGTCGCCCACCGACTGGAATCCGGCAAGGCGCAGCGCGGAAGCCACCGATGGCTTGAGCGCCATCACCATCGCCGCCGGCTTGAAGTACTCGAGCGACACGTCGTACGGCCCCTCGAGACCGGTGCGGTTGATCACGTCCACTCGCGCGCCTGGGGCCAGGTTGTATGGCAGCTTGACCACGAATTCGTCCATCGTGATCCCGCGGACGCGGTCGTGCGACACGCCGCCATCCCATTCGCCACAGATCACCGTACGCTGCCCCTGCGGCAACGGTCCGCGAGTCGGCGCACCTGCCGCGACCCAGCCTTTTTGATCGAAACACTCGGCCGTCGCGGGCTGCAAATTGGGGCCCAGCGACCCGTCAGGCCGCGCAATCTCCAACGCAAACGCCGGCACGTCGGCGGTGGTCTCGTGCACGCGCAGCGCGAAGCGCTCCTCGAGCAGCTGCCGCACGATGGCCGGGGTCTCGTCCGCGGCGGGGACGTGATCCACCGTGGTCGCCAGCTCGAACGATTCCGCGTCGAGCCACGCGGGTCCGCCGATCACACGCGACGTGGGGAGCTGATAGGCGTAGCGCACCAGATCACGCGCGGTAAAGCCGCGAATCGCCAGCTGTCCGGAGGGGTGGTCGAACAGCATCCGCCACGCGGGCGCGGACGCGGGTGACGCGTCGGCCGGAGTGGTCGGCTGCCACGCGACGAGCAGTTGCAGCGCGCCGGCGCCCACCACGAGCACGAGCGCGAGCGCCAGCGTCAGCAGTGCGCCTCCGCGCGGCGACCGTGCCGCCGGCGGGGCGAGCACACGCGCCACCCGGCGCAACAGCGGCCCGCCCGTGGCGGCAAGCGCGAGCGTGGGCTGGCCGGCGCGCCAGCTTTCGAGCTCGGCCAGCGCCGAGGCGTAGGCGTAGGCGTCGCCCGAGACCCACAGCGCCACATCGTCGCAACAATGCTCGCGCTCGGTCCGGATCCGAGACGACAGCCACCACACGGCCGGGTGATAGAAGAGCAGCGTCTCGGCAACGGTCTGCGCGAAGTTGACGACCGCGTCGTGCCGGCGTACGTGCGCCAGCTCGTGAGCGAGGATCGCGCGTACCTGCTCGGGCGTCAGCCCGGCCAGCGCGGCAACGGGCAACAGGATCACCGGCTGCAGCCAGCCCACGACGACGGGGCTGTCCACGAACGTCGCGTCCACGACCTGCACCAGCCGGTGGAGCCCCAGCTGCCCCGCGAGCCGCTGGCTCACCCCGTGCCACGTCGACACGGGGAGCGCGCGCGCCGCCCGCACCAGCCGGTGCACGCGCCACCATCCGCCCGCCAGGCGGGCGAGCAGCACGCACACCCCGGTGAACCAGAACGCGACGAACATCGGCAGCAGCAGCGGTCCGATCGACGCGTTCGAGTCGGTGCCGTCACGGGCGGGGGCGGGGGCGTGCCGGCGGATGCCGATGATCCTCCGGTCGTGCCCAGGTTCCGGCGCCGGCGCGAGGCGGAGGAAGATCTGACGCCGCACCTCCGTCACGGAGGCGGGGGCGTCGTCCGCGCCCGGCAGCAGCCGCCATGCGGTGGCCCCCGGCAGCACGAACATCGCGGCAAGCGCCAGACAGCCGACCAGGTATCGCGACTGCGGCGCCGCGTGACGCAGCAGCCGCAAGGCGAACGCCGCGGCCAGTCCCACGAGGGCCCCCTGCCACGCGAAGTGCACGAGCGTCCAGCCGGCGACGTAAATGGCGGCGTTCATTTGCGGCCTCCCCGGTGTTTATCGAGCAGCTTCCGGATTTCGGCGAGTTCGTCGGGCGTGGCCTTGCCCGCCGAGAGCGCCTGGAGCACCAGCTTGGCGGCCGACCCGTCGAAGACGCGATCCAACAGATCGGTGACGAGCTGTTTCTGCGTCTGCGCCTCTGACGACGCCGCCTCGTAGACGTGCGTGCGCGCGCGCTCGTCCCGGACGACGAGCCCCTTGTCGGTCATGATCTGAAGCAGTTTGAGGACCGTCGTATAGGCGCCCTCGCGCCCCATCGACTCGGCCACCGCCCGCACCGTGCTCGGTCCGCGCGTCCACAACACCCGCAGAATGCCGAGTTCCGCTTCGGTGGGCTTCTTCCGATCCTTCATGGCCCGGAGTATCTACGAAGTTTGTCGTAGATGTCAATACGACAGTCTTCGTAGCGTGTTTCCAGTGGCGCTACGGACGAGTTTTGTGGAGAATTTCCGCTGACAGTTCTTTCCAGGTTTCTGCGCAATGGAACAGGAAAGGCCGTCTCGCTCGGCCCAGGAGTTCAGCTACAGCCAGGAGAGAGGCACCATGTCCATGAGAGCCATACACGCGTGGCGGATTCCCGCCATTCTCGCCGGATGCGCGATGCTTGCGAGCAACGCCTTCGCGCAACTGGGCGGCATCACCAAGGAAAAGCAGGGCAAGGGCGGCAGCGTGGTGCAGGGTGCCGCCGGCACCCAGGGCTCGCAAGGCGACACGGGGTTACAGCATTGTGACAAGCCGATGGGCGCGCTGGCCGTGGTGGAGCCGCAGGACTTCGTCCTGCAGTCGCTCCGTCAGTACAAGCTGCAGTCGCCCGTCAGCCTGATTCGTCTCATGGTGCAGCAGTCCAACTGCTTCATCGTGGTGGAGCGCGGCGTCGGGATGCAGAACGCGATGCAGGAGCGCGCGTTGAACAACTCGGGTGAGCTCCGCGACAACTCGAACATGGGCAAGGGCCAGATGGTGACGGCGGACTTCATCCTCACGCCGTCGGTCATCTTCTCCGAGAACAACGCGGGCGGCGTCGGCGGCGCGGCGGCCGGCGTCTTCGGCGGCAAGTTCGGCGCGCTGGCCGGCGGTCTGAAGTTCAAGGAAGCGCAGACCAGCATGCTGGTGGCTGACGCGCGCAGCACGGTGCAGGTGGCGGCGGCCGAAGGCAGCACGAAGAAGGCGGACCTGCGGCTCGGCGGCGGCCTGTTCGGCGGCGGTGGCGGCCTGGCGGCCGGCGGTTACGGCAACACCAACGAGGGCAAGATCATCGCCGCGGCGCTGATGGACAACTACAACAACATCGTCGGCGTCATCAAGGGCGATCCGAATCTGCAGCGCGGCGTGGGCACGTTGGCGCAGGAAGCCGCGAAGGGCGGCGCCAAGGCCACCAACGGCACGTTCGCGCAGGGCGACGTCCTCGGTCCGAAGATCGCCGGAGTGAAGCTGATGGCGACCCCGGACGATGCCGGCAAGGTGGCGGGCACGCTGGCGCGCACCGACGAGCTCGTCGTGATCGGCGAGGAGAAGAACGGCTTCGTGAACGTGCAGGGCTCGACGGCGTCGGGCTGGGTGAAGATCGTTCTGGTGACGAAGCGATAAGACGGCTCAGGGCTCAGGGCCCAGGGCTCAAGCCCGGCGGGCGGGTCTAACGACCCGCCCGCGTTACTTCCGCTACGACCTTCTTCTCTTCCCCGTACGGGTCGTTCACCACGGACCAGTCGTTGTTGATCACCATCGTGGCGCGGGTCGTGGTGTCGTAGGCCGGCCACTTCGGCAGCAGCGGGTGGTTGGGGTTGCCGGTGGTCGCAAAGGCCACCCACGCGCCCGCCATGCGATCGCCGAGCGGCTTCAGTTCCGGGCCTTCGCCCACCTCCACCGTCGCCAGCTCGTAGTTCTCGAACACGAACGGGATGTCCATCGTGTGCATCGCGCGCAGCACGCCGCCACGCACGGGCGAGTACCACTGAAAGTAGTACTTGTAGACGGGGGCTCGCCCCTGCGCAGCTTTGCGGTCGGCCTGCGTATCGGTGCCGGTGCGGAAGTTCGACGCGTCGGTGGCGATGATCAGATACAGATCCAGATTGCTCGCCTTCGGCCGCCCCTTGCGATAGGCCGCGATCACGCGATCGGCCCCGGCGGCGTCGCACCGCAGCGCCTTCGACACGTCGTCACGCAGCTCCGCGTCGCTCAGCGGGTCGTAGATCTGCGACTCGTTCCAGGTGACTTCGGTTTCCGTGGAGCCGACGAGCAGCGGCACGTCGGCGCCGTAGGGGCTGGCCGCCGGATCGAACGGGTGCGCGGGCAGCGTGCGTCCATCGACGACGGGCCCCCAGTTGAAGCCCTGCCCTCCCCCGCCGTTCAGGAGATCCCGTAGCCGGCGCATCGGCACCGCCTGCAGATCGTCGAGGCGGTCTTTTCCGATGTTGAGCGCCGCGAGCACGCGCGTGGCCGTGGCGGTGCCCTGCTCGCGTGTGATGCTGCGGACCTGAGTGCCGCTCATCGCGATGGCCCGGTGGAAGAGCCCCTTCGCCGCCGGCATGCCGAAGAGCGTGCTCACCTTGCTGCCGCCGCCCGACTGCCCGAACACGGTGACGTTGTTCGGATCGCCGCCGAAGCTGGCGATGTTGTCGCGGACCCACTCGAGCGCCGCGACGATGTCGAGCATCCCGGCGTTGCCGTCCGCGAAGCGCTCGCCGCCGAGATCGCCGAGGTAGAGGAAACCGAACAGATTCAGCCGGTGATTGAGGTGCACGAGCACGACGTCGCGCATCGACACCAGGTTCTGCCCCTCGTACACCGTGAACCCAGAAGAGCCCGCCACGAAGCCGCCGCCATGCAGCCACACCATCACCGGCCGCTTGCGGCCGTCGTTCACCGACGGCGTGAAGACGTTCAGCACCAGGCAGTCTTCGCCCTGCGGCTCGCTGCGGTCGAAGACGAACCATTCGGGCACGCGCGGGTTGGCGAGCTGCGGGGCGCGCAGGCCGATCGTGTTGAACTCGCGCACGCCCGTCCAGGGTTGCGGCTTCCGCGGCGGCATGAAGCGATTGGCGCCCGCGGTGGACGCGCCGTACGGAATGCCACGGAACGTGTTGACGCCTTGAAAGAACCGGCCACGCACCCGGCCCGCCGGCGTTTCGACGATGTTGGTGGGCCCGCCGGCGCGTGTGCTCTGGCCGAAAGCAAAACGCGGCCGCAGGATTGCCCCTGCGGCCGCGAGTGAGGAGGTCTGAAGAAAGGATCGGCGCTTCACACTGGCTTACACGGCGACGGACTCCACTTGGCTCCGTTCGCCTCCTTCTTGAAGTGCGTGCTGGTGACGAAGTCCTGGTTCAGATACTTCGGATCCGAGACGATCGTCGTCACCACGAGCCATTCGTCCTTGTTCGGCGCCTGGAAGCGGTCGAAGTACTCGGTGACGGTGGTGTTCTCGCTGTAGGGCACGCCGTTCTTGCGCAGCCAGGCGGCCGTCAAATTCGTGGTCGTCACCTTCAGGTCGCCGAACCGCGGCGCCTGCGGCGCGCCGCCACCGCGTCCAGCCGGCGGAGTCTCCCATTGCGCCACCGAATAGCCCTGCAGCGACCGCTGCGCCGGCGGCGTACCGGCGTCGAATCGCAGCACGCGCGTCTGCTGGCCCGCGTCGGTCTCGATCTTGAGCGTCTGGTCGTCCTGCCAGGTGACATTGAGGCGCGTGGGGATGCGCATGAGGCCGGCGGCGCCATAGGCCAGGCACGAGCCGTCAGTCGCCGGATCCCAGGCGTTGGCCACCTTGGTCCCCTCGGCGTTGAGCGGCACGCTGGCCACGTCGCCCTTGGGCGGCGTCACCATGCGCCAGCGCCAGTCTTCGTTGACGATGGAAACCCAGTACCCCGTGAGATCGATCGGCGCGCGGCCGCGCGGCGTCGCCGGCGGCTGGGCCGCGGCGCCAGGCGCCTGTCCGCGCTGCGCCACCACCGGCCCCCCGGCCGCGAGCGCCAGAAGACCGGCAGCTACGAAACCCCTCATCGACACCCCCGCCATCACTGCCCCTCCTTGGTCGCCACCGGTCCGCCAATCGTCTTATACACCGCTTCGACGAACGCGTCGGTAGTCCAGAACCCCTGGGCCGCCCCGTAGCGCCCTTCGTAATCGCGGACGAGGCGTGCCGCCTTCACCTGCGCCAGGGTCTGCTTGCGCTTGGCGGCGTCGGCAAAGCGGTCCCGGATGATGGTGGACATGTCCCGGAACTCCACGACGTCGGCCTCGTCGGCCAGCCGTCCGTGGCCCGGAATCACATAGGTGCCGCCCTCCTGCTTCTTGCGCGGCACGGTGATGTCGATGATGCGGTTGAGCGCCGCCAGAGTGCCGTTGATGCTCCCGCCTTGCGCCACGTTGATCACCGGGAAGGTGGTGTTGACGTAGAGGTCGCCCGCCACCAGCACGTCCGACTTGCGGAAGAACACCATCACGTCGCCGTCGGTGTGGGCGTTCGGCACGTGAATGAGCTGCACCGCCTCGTCGTTGAAGAAGAACTCGTGCTGGTTGCCGAAGAACGTCTCGGCGGGGGTAGCCTGTACCGGCAGCGCCGGCTTCTGCTCCGCCAGGCGGTTGGCGGTGTTCTCATGCGCGATGATCTGCGCGAAGTTGGCGGACGCCTGACCGGCCTGCCCTGCGAAGTTACCGGCGATGATCGAGCTCCCCGCCGCGGCCACCTTGGCGTTGCCGCCGGTGTGATCCGCGTGGACATGCGTGTTGATGATCCAGCGGATCGGTTTGTTGCCCGCGAGCCTCTTGATCTCGGCGACCATCGGCTCGGCCAGCGCGTCGGTCATGGTGTCCACGACCAGCACGCCCTCGTCGCCGATCTGCACCGCCGCATTCACGAACCCGCCGACGAGCATCCAGACGTTGCCCTGCACGTGGAGCGACTGCACGGCCGGCGGCGCGGCGTTAGCCGCCGGAGCCTGTCCGCCGCGCCCCTGGCCGGCGGCGACGGTCATCGTCGCGGCCACGAACCCCGCCACGCACGCAATCGAACGCGCGCGCACGTTACTTGGCCCCACCGGCGAACTTCTTCATGAACTCGGGCAGCGCCGTCTCGGCGCCACCCCGCGTGGCTTCGAGCGGCAGATGGTGTTTCTTGGCGTATTCCTCGACGAACGGGTTCTGCCCGGGCAGATGACTGGGTACTTCGCCAGGCTCGCGCGGCACCTCCACCGCGGGGCTGCACGGGTATGGCGCCATCGTCACCTGATCGGTCAGCTGGAAGCCGTTCGTCTTGATCAGCGGCTCGGTCAGGTAGTAGGGGTCTTCGATCATGTAGATGTGCGTCAGGTAGTTGCCGTGGCGGATGAAGCGCTCCGTCATGGTGGCCTTGTCGCTCAGCGCCAGCCCGTTGCGCCGGATCCATCCGGCCTTGAGGTGCGTCGTCTTCACCACCAGCACGTTGCCATCCCATTCGCCGGTGGAGAACCCCTGCCAGGTGTGCGCGGCAAAGTCGGGCGGGTGCGGCCGGCCGTCCATCCAGATCTCGCGCTCCTGCTCCTGCCACTGGATGTGGGTGATCAGCTTGATGTTCTGCTGCGTCTCGTCGTTGTAGACCGGCGTGACGCGCAGGTTGCCAACGCCGCGGAACCCGTAGGTGGACGGGTGCGGCTTGCACTGGTGCTCGGGCAGCGTCAGGAGCGACGCGTCCCAGGTGTCGCCTCGCAGCCGCTCGGCGTCGGTGATCGGCAGGCCGGCGTAGTCGCCCACCTCGGGACCGGGCGCTCGTTCGAGCTGGTCTTCGTGAAAGATGGGCGCCCAAATGCCCGTCAGGTCGACCTGGGCCGAGGCAAGGCGCGGCGTGCCGATCAGCACCGCCGTCGCCACCAGCACTGTTATAGAGATACCTCTCATGAAGGCCCTCCCGTCCGCGGAGACGGATTCGCGAAGCGAAATCTTAGTGCCGGCACCCCGCGATGTCTACGCACAGCGATCATGATGACGCTTATCAGGCCGCCGAATGCCGCAACTACGCGACGCCGTAGCGATCGCACAGGATGGCGAGATGGTGCCGGACGTGGCCGGCCATCACATAGGCGAGCGCGCGGACGGTGATCGGCTTGTCGTCGCCCCGCCCGCCGGCTCGCCATTGCGGCTCTTCGAGGCGCTGAAACATCTGGAGGTTGGCGCGGCGCAGGGCCACGAACTCGTCCGCCAGCTCGCGGAGCGGCGCGCTCCCGAAGTGACCGTGCGGCGTCCAGGTCTCCTCGTCGAAGGCGGGCAGCGAGATCGCGTTGAAGCGGCTGAACGTCAGCGCGCGATACGCGAAGACCCGCTCGCCGTCGCCGACATGGCCCAACAGCTCACGGACGCTCCACTTGCCGGGCGCATACGCGAAGGTTTCCTTGGCGCCCACGCGGGCCGGCAGCGCGTCGATGATCGCAACCTGCGACCCGAGCACGGCGAGGACATCGTCCTCGGGCACGAGCGAGACGTACTTGCGGAAATATTCCGGATAGTCGCTTTCGGCCGGCCTCATGGCACGTACACCACGCCCCAGGGGCGGTTGCCGACCTTCACCTTCGCCCTCACCGTGCGCGTCGCCAGGTCCACGATGGAGATGTCGTTCGACGGCCCGTTCGCGGTGAAGAGCGTCTTGCCGTCACGTGACGTGGTGATGCCCCACGGCCGGTCGCCCACCTCGATGAACGCGACGGGTTTGTTGCTGGCGGTGTCGATCACCACGACGTTCTTGCCCCGGCCCGTCGAGATGAACACCTGCGAACCGTCCGGCGAGGCCACGCCGCCCATGGGTCGAATCAGTTCGCCGGACAGCTGCACGGTCTCGAGCACCACGTGCTTCTTTGCGTCCACGACCGCGACGGATCCGCCGTTCTCGGACGTGACGTAGGCGCGGCTGCTGTTGGGCAGAAACGTCGTGGAGCGCGGCCGCGGGCCCACCTTGAACGTCTTGAGCAGCTTCAACGACGCGACGTCGATCACCGACACCTGGCTGTCTTCTTCCGAAGTCACGTAGATGACGCCGCCATCGGGGCGAAGCTCCACGCCCTCGGGCTCCTCGCCCACCTTGAAGGTGGCCAGCGTCGTGCCATCGGCCACCGACAGCGCCGTCAGCTGCCCGGTGTCTTCGTTGGCCACGAACAGCCGCTGACCGTCGCTCGTCACCGCGGTCTGCTCGGGGTCCGACCCCGCCGGCAGCACCCTGAGCAGCTTCAGGTCCGCCACGCTCACGACCCCGATGCCGTCGGCTTTCTTGTCGGGAGGGGGCAGGGTCTTCTCGTCCACGCCCGGAGGCGCCATGGGCGACCCGCTCAGCGCGACGAACAGCAGCGTGCCGTCCGGGCTCAGCCGGATGCCGCGCGGCCGCTTCCCCACCGGAATCGTCGCCACCACCTTCTGAGCGCCTATGTCCACGACGCTGATGTCGCCGCCGCTCTCGTTGGTCACGAACAGCCGCCCCTGCGCGGGGGCGGCCGCGGCCGGCTCGGCCGCCGGTGCGGGGGGCGCCTCGGCCGAGGAACAGGCCGACGACAGAGCGGCCGACAGCAGCAGGATGGCTCGACGCATGGCTCCGGTTCTCATGGGGAGACCACTATAATCCCCCGCAAATTCCCACGGCTGCACTATTCTCCGCCCCTGACTCGGGCGGACCCAGCCGCCGGGTTGTCGTTGACAGGACCCGGGGCCCGGCGTAGCATTTTTGGGAAGCGATGCGTTTCTGCGGTTGTCCGGCGTGTTGTTGTTGTTGTGCAGGCACATCGTGCCTCCGCGCCGAGACGTCGTCCGTGTGAAGACCCTGTGAAGCAGTAAACAGTAGACACACCGGAAACGATCGAAGCCCGGGGGCGGCATCAACCGCACCGGGCTTTTCGCTTTTTTGGAGCACGCTCTTACGGAGCACCATGTGACGGATCAGCAAGTCGCGCTCATCGTCATCACCTTCGGCGCCGCCATCGTGAACGGCGCGCTCGGCTACGGGTTCTCGTCGATCACCGTGCCGCTGGCGCTGCTGTTCATGACCAACCGGGTCCTCAACCCGGCGCTGGTGCCGATCGAAGTGGTGCTCAACGCGTACGTGCTGTGGGTGAATCGCGAGGCGCTCGGCACGGTGTGGCGGCGCGTGCTGCCGATCGTCATCGGCCTGGCCCCCGGCGTCGCCCTCGGCACGATGATGGTGTCGCAGGTCAGCCCCGGCTGGCTGAAGTTCGTCACGTTCATCGTGCTGCTGCCGCTCATCCTGCTCCAGGCGGCGGGCTACCGGCGGCCGATCAAGGCCGAAAAGAGCGGCGGCCTCATCTTCGGCGGCGGCGTCGGCGTGCTCTACTCGGTCACCACCATCTCCGGTCCACCGCTGGCGGTGGCACTCAGCAACCAGGGGCTCACGAAGAAGGACTTTCGCGCCGCGCTCGGCTTCATCCGCCTCGCCGAGTCGTCGTTCACCGCGGTGGCCTACTACCTGGCCGGGCTGTACAGCGTCGAAAGCTTCGGGCTGATTCCGTACATCCTGCCGAGCATCATCATCGGCGTGCCGATCGGCTCGGTGCTGATTCAGAAGATTCGTCCCGAAACCTTCCGCCGCGTGTGCATGAGTTTCGATGCGTGGATCGTGGGCTTCGGTCTCTCGACGCTGGTCAAGGGAGACCTGAAGCTCGTCGAGGGCAACTCCGCGTTCCTGATTCTGTTCGCGGTCGGCCTGCTCGATACCTTCCTGCTCTACCGGTTCTTTACCGTGACGCTGCCGAGACTGAAAGCGGCCGACCCCGAGGTGGCGGCCGCGCTCACCGACGCGGCCCCACCGGGTCCCGTGGTGCTCGAGGCCAAAGGCTAGAGGCCAAAGGCAGGGCGGTCTGAAGACCGCCCTCTACGCGTACGGCGGCCGGAAGAACGTCAACAACCGGCCCGCGGACATCACGCCGATCCACATCGTCAGCGACACGGCGCCGGCCACACGGGCACCGAGCGGCGGAGGACTGTCCGGCGGCAGCTGCTGCAGCCGCCGGAACACCCGCGTGTAGAAAAACAGCACGTTCAGCCCGGCGACGGCCATGAAGGTCACCTTGAAGCGGAACGCGGGGTTCCATAGGTACTGGTCCGGCATGCCCGAGAGAAAGAAGAACCCCGTCACCATGTTCAGCGAGTAGGCGGCAATCCCGAGCGGAATGAGCCGGTGCAGCGCCGCGTACGGGACGCCGCGCGCGAACCCGAGCAGCCGCAGATCGAACAGCCCGATGGTGCCGATCAGCACCGACATCCCCATGAAATGCAGCGACTCGAGCACGGGCCATCCCCACACCGAGTGCCGCACCCAGACACCGGGCGGCGACGTTCTGAGCGTGACCTCGAGGGCCTGCAGCGCGGAGTCGAGCGTCATCCGATGAGGTCCACGGTGAGCCGCGAGTAGGTGTAGGCCAGCAGCCGCCCGGCGGTGATACCCGCGGCCCAGCAGACGAGGGACGCCACCGCCAGCGCCTTCAACCGCGGCGGCAGCACCTGTGCCTCGGGTACCGGCAGGGCGTGCAGGCGCGCCCGCATCTTGGCCCACATCCCCAGGCCGATGGCGATGAGCGCCAGCTTCACGTAGAAGAGCGGGTTCGTGAGCGCCTTGGTCGGATAGGCGATGAGCAGCAACACGCCGGAGAAGGCGTTCAGCCAGAAGCCGCTCCACATCACCAGGCTGTAGCGTTCGAGCGTGCGCAGCGGAACGCCGCGCGCCATGCCAAGCACGCGGACGTCGAGCGCCACGTTCGATCCCACCAGGAATGCCAGCCCCACCGTGTGGAGGATCAGCACGAAGGGGAACGCCCAGAGCGAGGGCGACTCGCGGAGCCAGATGCTCAGCGACGAGGTTTCGATCCAGGTGAAGAAGGGGTCCATGAGGCGGCCGGCGGCATGCTACTTCATGGGCCGCCTAAAGGCGGCCCCTACGTACTGGCCGTACAAACGTCGGGGCGGACTCTGTTACCCAACGGTAGTCAAAGCCCGCCCCTCCGAGGCAACGTCCGCTTTCACCCCAACCTGTCAGAGCGCGGTGTCGGCGGTTGCCTCAGCAAGAGAGCACGAGTCGTGCCCGCGCCCCTGAAGGACGAAACAGGCCAGAATTCACCTGTTCTGGGGGGATGCCGGAGCGTGAATCCGGCGATTTGAATCGGGCGGATCCGGGATTTCGGATCCCGAAATCCTGCCGTCGTGGGGCATCGAGCTCTCGATTTCCATCGACCAGCGCATGGCCGGGGCCGAGAAAGTGGGCGCCCACATCGAGCTGGGTCGCCGTTTAGGGGTACCGACACCGGCCACGCGGGCCATGTATGCTTGCGCCCGATTTCTCGACCACGCGCGCCACGCAGCGCGCGCCCCGGACGGAGGTGGGAGTACGGTGAGCATCAACAATCGCTGGTTCCAGCTGTGCGCCTCGCTGATCGCGATGATCATGATCGCGAACCTGCAATACGCCTGGACGCTGTTCGTGACCCCGATGCAGGCGGCCACGCACTGGAAGCTCTCCGACATCCAGTTCGCCTTCACGCTCTTCATCCTGTGCCAGACCTGGATCCAGCCCCTCGACGGCTGGCTCATCGACCGGCTGGGGCCCCGCGGCTTCATCAGTGCGGCCGGGGTGCTGTGCGGACTCGGGTGGGCCGGCATGGGCTACGCCACGTCGCTGCCGATGCTCTACGTGATGTATTGCATGGCCGGCGCCGGCGCCGCCTTCGTCTACAGCGGGTCGATCGGCTCGGCGCTCAAATGGTTCAAGGAACGGCGCGGCCTGGCCTCGGGCATCATGGCCGCCGGCTTCGGCGGCGGCACGGCGCTCTTCATTCCGTTCATTTCGAGGATGCTCGCGTCGAGCGGCCACCAGGCCACGTTCGTCGCTACCGGCCTCTTTCAGGGCCTGGTGATCCTGATCGTGGCCCAGGTCCTGCGCCACCCTCCGGCTGAGGCCGCGAGCGCCAAGCCCGCGGGCGCCCCGGCCGCGCAACTCGGCAAACGCCAGTTCACGACGCTGGAGATGCTCCGTACGCCGCAGTTCTACGCGATGTACCTGGCCTTCGTGCTGATGTCCACGGGCGGCCTGCTGGTCACCGCCAACGCCGGCCCGATCGCCAAGACGTGGGGCCACGCCGCCGCGGTCCTGACGCTCGCCGCGACGCTGAGCCCGCTCGCCAACGGCGCCAGCCGGATTTCCTGGGGGTGGGTGTCGGATTATCTGGGGCGCGAAAACACGATGATCGTCGCGTTCCTGCTGCAGGCCTTCTTTCTCTACATGGTCGTGGCCGTGGGGCAGCAGTCCGCCACGTGGTTCGTGTTCGCTCTCGTGATGGTCTACTTCACGTGGGGTGAAATCTATTCCCTGTTCCCGGCGACGTCGGCCGATTACTTCGGCACGCGCTACGCCACGTCGAACTACGCGGTGCTCTATACCGCCAAGGGCACGGCCTCGATCATGGGCGGCTACATCGGCGCGCTGCTCTACGAGAAGTCCGGCAGCTGGACGATGGGCTTCTACGGCAGCGCGGTGATGGCGCTCGTGGCCGCCGGCATCGCGTTCGGGTTGCGGAACGCGCGGCTGGCCGAGCGCGCGCGCGACGCGTCCGTATCAGGCGCGGTCCTCGCCAAGTAGGGGCCGGCTTTAGCCGGCCCGTTAACCGGCCGCCTGAAGGCGGCCGCTACGACGAGGCGGCCCGTTCACACCGGCGTCGGTTCGGGAATCGCGGCCCCGTCGTGGCGCGGCTCGGACGCGCCATAGTGCACGCCGGTGCCGTCGCTCATCACCGCCTGGCCGTAGCCGAACACGTGCGTGCGCGGCGGCACCACCATCACGTCGTGACCACGGGCCACCAGGCCGCGACGGCTGGCCTCGGGAATCGTCGCCTCCACGCTGACGTCGAGCCCCGCGAACGTCGGCTTCGTGAACCGCCCCGCCTCGAGCGCCTGCTGGATGTCGAGGCCGAAGTCCACGACGTTGGCGACGAACTGCGCGTGCGCCTGCGCCTGGTTGAACCCGCCCATGATGCCGAAGCCGATGCGCACACGGTCCTTGCGCATGAAGCCTGGAATGATGGTGTGGAGCGGCCGCTTCCCCGGCGCGAGTTCGTTCGGGTGGCCCGGTTCGAGCGTGAAGAGGGCACCGCGGTTCTGCAGGGCGAAGCCGGTGCCCGGCGCCACCAGCCCGCTGCCGAAGCCGCCGAAGATGCTCTGAATCAGCGACACGATGTTGCCGTCGCGATCGATGGCTGAGAGGTAGACCGTGTCGCCGCCCGCGCCGGTCGTCAGCCCCGCGAGGTGATCCGGTTCGACGTTCGCGGCTGCCCGCTGCATGTCGATTGCCGCGGCGCGCCGCGCCGCGCGCTCTTTTGCAAGCAGTGCCGGCACCGGGAGCGAGGTAAACCTGGGATCGCCGACCCACCGCAGCATGTCCGCGTAGGCGAGCTTCTTGGCCTCGATCATCGTGTGCAGGGCGTCCACGCTGTGGAAGCCGTAGCGCGCGAGCGGCGACGGCTCCATCAGATCGAGCATCATCAGCGCCGCGATGCCCTGCGTGTTGGGCGGCAGCTCGTAGACCGTCCACCCGCGATAGGTCGTGGAGACCGGCTCGACCCATTCGGGCTCGAACGACGACAGATCGTCCGCCGTCAGCGTGCCGCCGTTCGTCTGCGAGCAGGCGGCAATCGCATCGGCAAGCGGGCCTCGATAGAACGCATCACGGCCGTGCGCTGCAACCAGACGCAGCGAGCGCGCCAGGTCAGGGTTCCGGAAGATCGTCCCCGCGGCCGGTGCGGTGCCGCCCGGAAGGTAGGTAGCCGCCGCGGCGGGGTCGCCGGCCACGGCGTCCTCGAGCCCGCCCCAGCCTTCGGCCACCACGGGCGCCACGGGAAAACCGTCGGCGGCGTAGAAAATGGCGGGGGCGAGCACGTCCGCGAGCGGCACCCGGCCGAAGCGCTCATGCAGGGCCGCCCATCCTCCGACCGCACCCGGCACCGTCACGCTGTGGATACCGGTGGCCGGCATCGCGGTCATCCCGAAGCGCCGCAGCACGCCGGTCGAGAGGCCCCCGGGGGCGGGCCCACTGGCATTGAGGCCGTGAAGGGCGTCGCGGCCGGCGTCGTAGACCAACGCGAACAGGTCGCCGCCCATGCCGTTCATGTACGGCTCGACCACCCCCAGCACGGCGTTGGCCGCGATGGCGGCGTCCACGGCGTGGCCGCCGCGCGCGAGCATCTGGGCGCCGGCCTGCGCCGCCAGCGGAGAACTCGCGGCGACGATGCCGCGAGTCGTCGCGACGAGAGATCGACCCGTGACAACGGACATCGGGGGCATTGTAGACGCCCCCGATGGTTCGAACGTAGAGGGCGGTCTTCAGACCGCCCTGCGTGTCAGCGGTTCTTGAAGCCGAAGCGTAGCGTGACGCCAGCCGTGCGCTGGTCGCCAACCTGGCCGACGTAGAGGCCCGAGTTGCCGGGCGCCGCGGTGAGCAGCTCGTAGTAGTTCTTGTCGAGCAGGTTGCGCGCCCACACGGTGAGCGACCAGCCGTCGTTGAACCGGAAGCCGACGCGCCCGTTCACGAGCGCGTAGCCGTCCACCACCAGGTACTTCGAGGCGCTGGCGCTCGACGAGAAGTCCGAGCGGTAGCTGGTGTCCGCGGCCGCGAACAGCTGGCCCTGCACACCGGCGAGACGCGCGTCGTGCGAGTACTCAGCGCCGAACGACACCGCATACTTCGAGATGCCCGGCAGGACCGAGCCTGACACGTCCTTCAGCTGCGGCCCCCCCGTCTCCTCGAGCGGCGGCGGCGCGTCCTTGAAGGAGATGTAGCGCGCGTCGGTGTAGGCGGCGGCGCCGTAGAGGCTGAAGTTGCGGCTGACGCGCGCGGAGCTGTCGAACTCGACGCCGCGCACCCGCGCCTCCTCGGCGTTCGCCAGGTAGCCGCGCAGGACGCCGACGCTGGCATTCACGACCTGCGTCTGGAAGTCCTGAATCCCTGTGTTGTAGAGCGCCACGTTCGCCGTCACGTTGCGGAACGGCTCCGTCTTGAAGCCCACCTCGAAGTGCTTGACGTCCTCGGGCTTGACCGTCGCGGCCGACAGCACCGGCTGATCGTTGGCATCAGTGGGGACGCCGTTCAGGTTGAGACCCACCGACTTGAAGCTGGTCGAGAACGTCGCGTACGCGTTGATCTTGCTCGCCGCCTTATAGGCGGCCGTGAACTGGCCCGACAGGTTGGTGTCGTCCACGTCGGCGTCGTACTTCTGCGGCGCCAGGATCGAGCGCTGCAGCGCGATGAGCGCTGCGTTCGTCGTCTGGAGGCCGCCATAGACCTGCTGATCGAAGTTCACGGTCTTCTGGTCGTAGTTGAAGCGCAGGCCGGGCAGCAGGCGCAGCCGATCGGTCACCTGCCACGCCACCTGGCCGAAGACCGCGGCGCTGGTGTTGCGGAACTTCACATACTGGTCGTAGCCGTAGCCGTCGAGCAGCCCCGGAGTGGCCGCATTGGCGCTCGGCGCGAGCAGCACGCGCGCGGCCGCCGAGCCCTGCTCCTGCTTGAACGTCGGATTGGAATCGAGCCCCTGGTGGAAGCCGAAGCCGCCCACGACCAGGTTCACTTTGCGCGACAGATCGCCTGCCCAGCGCACCTCCTGGGTCCACTGCACCTGGTTCGACGGCGCCGCCGAGATCGTCGTGATCGGCAGGCCGATGAAGTCGCGGTCGCTCGACGGGTTCCAGTGCCAGTAGCGGCGCGAGGTCGTGGACGTCAGACGGCCGCTGCCGACGCCGAGGTCGACGTTGAACGTCGTCCCGCCGAGGTCCTGGTACGAACGCAGCGGCGAATCCACGTCGGTGACGCGATCGAACGCGTTGGTGCTCGGCACCGCGTAGTTGAGGTCGGAGGCGATCTGCGCCCACTGGCGGTTGGCGGCGCGGAGCGTCGGCGCCACGCCGGCCACCACCTGGGTATAGCCCTGCGGCCGCTGGCGCGTGTGGTCGACCGCGGCGGTGATGACCACCTTCTCGGTCGGCACGAAGAGCAGCGACCCGCGCAGGCCGGCGTTGTCGAGGTCGTTCACCTGGCTGCCGGTCTTGACGTTGGTGATGGTGCCGTCACGTTGCGTGCCCGAGAACGAGAGCCGGCCGGCGACCTTCTGGCTGAAGAGCGCACCGGACACCGACGCCTTGGCCTGCACGAAGTCGAGGTTGCCGTAGTTCACCTCGAAGTCGCTCTCCGGACGGAACGTCGGCTTGCGCGTGGTCACGTTGATCGCGCCGGCGGTGGTGTTCTTCCCGAAGAGCGTGCCCTGCGGGCCGCGCAGCACCTCGATGCGCTCCACGTCCACGAAGTCGAGCGACGCGGATGCGGGGCGCGCGTAGAAGACGCCGTCGATGTAGAGGCCGACGCCCGGCTCGATGCCGTCGTTGGTGAGCCCGAATGGCGCGCCGAGCCCGCGGATGTTGATCGAAGAGTTGCGCGGGTTGGTCGAGTAGAACTGGACGGTCGGGATCATCTCCTTCAGCCGGTTCACGTTGAACGCACCCGCCTCGGCCATCGCCTTCCCGCTCACGACCGAGAGCGGAATCGGCACTTCCTGCGCGACTTCTTCGCTGCGGCGCGCCGTGACCACGACGCCCTCGGTGATGCCGGCGGGCGCGAGCGTGAGGTCGACGTCGAGGACCTGATTGGCCTCGAGCGACACGCGGCGCACCGCGGTCTCGAAGCCGTCGAGCGATGCCTCGACGCGATACGCGCCCGCGGCGAGCGACGCTGCGGCAAAGGCGCCTTCACCGTCCGTCACGGCTTCCGTGGTGGCGCCGCTCTCGTTCACGACCCGCACGACCGCGCCGGGGATGGACCCACCCGACGAATCCTTGACCAGACCTTTCACCGAGGCGGTGCCCACCTGCGCTGAAGCTACGGCGGGCAAGCCCTGCGCGAACGCACTCGCGGGCGCCAGGAGCGCCAGCACTGCCAGAATCCGGAACACCTTCGAAACCATGACCTTGAGACCTTCCCCTTCTCGGGCGCACGTGGCGCCACAGCCTGTAAATGTCCGCGCGGCAAGACGAGACCGCATACACCGTGTTGGTGCTGCCGAGCGGCTGGGCTGTAGGGAGGGTCTGAGCGGAGGGTGGAACTACGAGATCGCTAGGGCCTCACCTGCCTGCCGTCGGCTGGATACACGCGCACCGACATGCGGCGCACGGGCAACAGAGGCGACAGGTGGACAGGTGAAATGCCACTACGAAGTTCCAAAAGCATAGCTGGCCTTTCGAGCGGCTGTCAACGAATGCGCCGTGCCGGCTCGACTCGCTATGCAGTTTTGCGCCAAATCAGACGACTATAGAGCAGGTGCCTCGCCCCCTCGCCGCCGTCTTCCTGCTGCTGTGCGCCACATCCGCAGCGGCCCAGACGGTGCCCCCCTTCGTAGTCCAGAGCGACGACGGCGACAACCGGCTTCAGCTCGGCGCGCTCGTCCAGGCCGATGGACGATTCGCGATCGACGACCCACAGGACCGGGTGGTCGACACGTTCATGCTGCGGCGGCTGCGCGCGATCGTGCAGGGCCGCGTGGCGCGGCACTTCGACTTCTACGTGAACATCGACTTTGCCGGCGGCTCCGTCAACATTCGCGACGCGTACGTCGACACCACCTTCTCCCCCGCGTTCCGCATCCGGGCGGGAAAAGCGAAGGCGCCTTTCAGCTACGACCGGCTCATCCTGGCGGCCAATACGCTCATGGGCGAGCGCGGGCTCACGAGCACCGTGGCGCCGGATCGAGACATTGGCGTGCAGCTCCTCGGAGATCTGGCCGGTGCGCGCGTGAGTTACGCGGTGGCGCTCACCAACGGCGTGATCGACGGCGGCAGCGCCGACGCCGACACCAACGACGCCAAGGACCTCACGGCGCGCATCGTCGTGCACCCGTGGTCGGGATCGCCGCAGCATCCCCTCAGCGGGCTCGGGCTCGCGGTGGCCGGCAACACGGGCACCCATGGGCCCGCACTGCCCTCGTTCGTCTCTGCCAGCCGCGAGACCTACTTCAGCTACGACGGGGCGGTGGAACAGGGACGCCGATCGCGCTGGTCGCCGCAGGCGTTCTACTATCGCGGGCCTTTTGGCGGCTACGCCGAGTTCGTGCGCTCGCGAGGAGACATTGCGAAGAGCGGCGCCGCGGGCGACATCGACCACGACGCGTGGCAGGTGGTGGCCTCATGGGTTCTGACGGGCGAGCCGGCGAGCGAACGCACGGTTCGCCCGAAGGTCGATTTCGACCCGCCGGGCGGGCACTACGGCGCGCTGCAACTCGTGGCTCGCGTCGAGCGTCTGGCCGTGAGCCGGGAGGCCATCAGCCGCGGGCTGGAATCCCCGGGTAGCAGCCGGACCGCCGACGCCTGGACCACTGGTCTCGACTGGTACCTCAATCCGTACGTGAAGTGGCTGTTCGGATTCACACGGACGATCTTCGATGGCGACGCCAGCGGGCCCCGGCACGCCGAGAACCTGATCGTGGCGCGCGCGCAGCTGGCCTTCTAGGTGTACGTAGGGGCGCCTTCAGGCGGCCCGGGCTACCGGACGCCCCAGCGCGTGGCCAGGAATTCCACCAGTGGGCTGCGCTCCTCAGGGCTGACGCGGGCGCCCCAGCGAATCATCTTGTCCACCTCACGGCCCCACCCGTCGCGGGTGAGCCGCTGCTGCGCGGACAGATCCTCGTCATGGCACACGCGGCAGGCCCGGTCAAAGACGGCGTTCGATGCGTCGGGCTCGTGCGACGCCACCGGCGTAACGGCTGTCTGCGGCGAGGCGCCTACGCTGACATCGATCCGGTCGGGGGCGTTCCACAAATATCCGGACGGGTTCCAGCGCGGCACCAGCGGCTGCGTGTTGCCACGCTCGTCGGTCGCGCGCGACAGAATCGTGTGCACCTCGGGCCGGCGCAGCACGGCGTCGTACTCGAACCGACGCCACGCGAATTTGTGCACCGGCCCGGTGAGCCGCGCCGCGGTCCACGAGGCGCCAGCGTCGGTCGAGACGTCCACGCGCGTGATGCGCGACTCCCCTGCCCAAGCGAAGCCAGCGATCTTCACAGGTCCGGCAGGAACGACGGTTCCGTCGAGCGGCTGGGTGAGGAGCGACTTCACGGCCAGCCCCATCAGCGGCGCCTGATCGCGCGCATCAACCGCGGCACCGGGAAGGACACGACCCACCGGGTAGCGGTAGGCACTGGCCACCCAGAAGCCGTCGTGCTCCTTCGCCGCCACCGTGAGGCGCTGCAGCCACTTCACGGAGTAGGCTCCCTCCCATCCTGGGACGATTGCGCGCAGCGGTGCGCCGTGCAGCAGCGGAATCGGCCGGCCGTCCATCTCGTAGGCGACGATCGTGTCGTCGTCCATCGCCTTCTTCCACGGCACCTGTCTCACGAACGGCGGCTGCGTACCGAGCGGACGATCCCCGCCGAACATCCATACGTGCGTGGCACTGCTCGACGCGCCGGCTGCCGCGACGATGTCGCGCAGGCGCGCGCCAACCCACCGGCTCGTGCCCACGGCGCCCTTGCGCCACTGGATCCCCGCGACCGGCGGTTCGAAGAAGGCGCGGCCGTTGCCGGCGCATTCGAGCGTGGCCGTCACGGTCACCGCCGGCAGCGCGCGCAGATCTGCGACCGAGAGCGTGCGAGGCGTCTTCACGTCGCCATCGACACCCAGCCGCCACGCTTGCGCGTCCACCGCCGGCACCGTCATGTGGCCGCGAACGAAGAACACCTCCACCGGTGTGATGAAGTAATCGAGGAGTTCGACGGGCGTTTCGAGGTCGACCGGCCGCGCCGAGCGCGCGAGCAGACGGGCATGCTTGCCGCTGTTGCCCACCTGGCGCCCGCCGAACACGTCGCGCGGCAGTAGTGCGACGGCCGCCGCCCCCATGCTGGCGCGGGCCGAGAGCGTGAACAGCGTACGGCGGGAGATCATGGGCTCGGGGCTCGAGGAGGAGCGTGTCGATCTTAAGGGATGACGACCACGACGTTGCCGACTTTGTGGTCGGTATCGGCGTAGCGGTGGGCCTCGACAATGTCACTCAACGGGTAGGTACGGCCGATGACCGAGCGTAGCTGACCGGCTTCGATGAGCGTCTTCAGGAACTCGAGATCGGCCTGGACGGGCCCGGCAGGGCCGGCCATGAACACCGCCCGGCGCCGCAGGTGGGCCCAGGCGCCGCGCAGCAGCGCGGTTGCGATGGCCAGCAGGCCGCCAGAGAACCCGACGAGGAGGTAGCGGCCACCGGGAACCAGCGCTCGCAGGCTGTGGGGAAAGCCTGCCTTGCCGAGAATGTCGCAGATGACGTCGTAGACGGCGCCGTCGCGCGTGAAGTCCTGACGCGTGTAGTCGATCACGATGTCGGCACCCAGCGACCGCACGAGGTCCACGTTGGCGGGGCCGCACACGGCCGTCACGTGGGCGCCGTAATGTTTGGCCAGCTGCACGGCGAAGGTGCCGAGACTGCTGGACGCCCCGTGCACGAGCACGCGCTCCCCGGCCTGGATCCGCGCCTTGCGCAAGAAGTAGAGCGAGCACACACCGCCGACGAAGACCGGCGCCGCCTGCTCGAGCGTCATGTTGGCGGGCTTCTTCGCCAGGAAGCCGTCTTCGGCCACGCAGGTGAACTCGGCGTGGGCTCCGAACTTGTTGCCACGCGACCCGAAGACCTCGTCGCCCGGCGCGAAGCGGGTCACGTTCTTTCCGACGGCGACGACCGTCCCCGCGAGGTCGACGCCCAGGATGAAGACCTTGGGACGCCGGAGGCCGTTCATCAGCCGTACGACGAGCGGGCCTTGCCGGATGATGCGGTCGCCGTAACAGACGCTCGAGGCATGCACGCGAACAAGCACCTCGCCGTCCCCCGGCACGGGCGCCGGCACGTCTTTGATTTCGAGGACTTCCGGGGGCCCGTAGCGGCTGACGACCGCGGCCTTCATGCGTCAGCGAGCCACTTCAACGCGTCTTCGACGTTCCCGAAGATCGACACGGTGATTTGCGGATGGTCGTTGAGCGTTTGAAACATCCTCGCGATGCCGAAATGAACCGGCGCCGTCGCCACGATGGCCGTCTTGAACGAATTGGGGAAGGTGTGGCGGCGGCGGGCCTGAGCGACGTCGAAGATGCCGGGGAAATCGACCTCCAACCGTTCGATCGGACGCAGGTCGGCGAGTCGAGGCGGCATCACGTCCCAGGTGGCCTCCAGCGTCGAGACCTCGTTGAGCAGGCGCAGCAGATCCTCATTCGTGACCACGTCGAAGAAGACGACTTTCATGACACCGTCTTCCAGACGCAGCTGATACGGCATGCCTGCCCCAGTTCCACTCGACAGGCCGCCTGAAGGCGGCCCCTACTTTTTCGGCACGGGCGGCGGGAGCGGCGCCGGATTGTCGTAGCCGCGCGTCCCGTCAGCGCGGATCGGCCCCGGACCGAAGCCGAGATGCGCCGCGTCCACGTTGTTCTCGCTGCAGGAGTACTCCTGGATCTGCTCGTCGGGCTCGCCGAGCGCCCAGGTTCGGGCGTACGTGAAGGAGCGCGTGTAGAACTTCGGATCCTCGATCAGGGTGTCGACGTGGATGTGGTTGTAGTCGGGACGCGTCCAGCGCTCGACGACGTGCAGCGCGTCGCTGTGCGGGTTGGCGTTCTCGTCGATCCACACCTTCTCGTCCTTGAAGCCGATCGAGTCGATGACGAGCGTGTCGCC
>Ga0207689_10000471_pt1 | contig 37824 bp, 39 predicted proteins | sample KBSMisM52_FD_184312 | JGI IMG/M metagenome (GOLD analysis project Ga0207689, IMG submission 184312) | Miscanthus rhizosphere microbial communities from Kellogg Biological Station, Michigan, USA - KBS Miscanthus M5-2 (SPAdes) (version 2) | ecosystem: Host-associated > Plants > Roots >...
CCACGGCCGCGGCTAGAAGCTCCGCGGATTCGCCAGGGTCGCTCGTCGAATGAATGCCGCTGCCACGCCGAAGGTCCTCCCGCCGATCGAGGCGCTGCGCGGAGTGGTGGTGTGTTGCTGGGCGCTCGACGGCCTCGACCCCGAACCGAAGCAGGACGTGCCCGACGGCTGCGTCGACCTCCTCTTCGCCTTCGGCGAGCGGGTCGAGGCAATGGCCATCGGCGTGGCCACCCGCGCCCGGTCCGCCTCCCGACCTGCGCGCTGTGTGGTGGGCGTCACCCTGGCTCCTGGTGAAGCGCTGCCGATCCTCGACGTCCCATTGCACGAGCTCCGCGACAGGACCGTTCCGCTCGGGGAGCTTTGGCCCCGGGCGCAGTTGCTCCTCGACGAGATGACGACGCAGCGCACGGCCGAGGCTCGTGCCGCCGTGCTCCAGCGCGCCCTCTCGAACCGGGTCTCGGGTTCGCGGACCGCAGGGCTGGCCCGCATCCGCCACGGTCTTCGCCAGATCTCGGAGACACACGGGCGGCTGCGGATCAGGACCCTCGCGCGCTCGGTGGGCGTCTCCGAACGGCAGCTGGAGCGCCTCTTCCGGGAGCGGACCGGGCTGGGTCCCAAGGAGATGGCCCGTGTGGCGCGCCTGCGCAGTGTGCTCGCGCACCTTGCATCGACGGGACGCGCCGACTGGGCAGACCTGGCCAACGCGTTCGGGTACGCCGACCAGGCGCACCTCATCCACGAGTTCCAGGCGTTGACCGGTAAGTCCCCGGCCCGCTACCGCGATGAGCTGGATGCGGTGACACGGCAGGTCGACGCAACCGGCTTCTACCCGGTTCGGGTCATTCGCTGACCGCTGTCGGATTCCTCCAATCCTCTCCTTCCGCCGATGGGCGAAAGGCTGCACCTCCACAGGAGGTTCAGTCTTGGCGTTTCGGTCGTTGGTGCTTGGAATGGCGCTCGTTCAGCTCCTCGGAAGTCCGGTGGCTCGAGCCACCGAGGAGGAACCACCCTTGCCGTCCGCCCGGAGCTGGTACGCGGGCATTGCCAGTGGCTGGTACTTCCCGGTCGCCACGCTGAGCAGCCCCTACTCCCTCGGGGGAGGCGGGATCTTGCTCGTCGGGCACCAGCTGTCGTCCAGCCTCTCGCTCCGCCTCGAGGTCAACCAGTCGCTGCAAGGAGGGAGCCCCCACGACACCTGGAGCCTGAGGGTGACGCCGGAGCTCAAGTGGGATCTTGGAAGCTGGAGGCTCCAGCCCTTCGTCTGGACCGGTGTGGGGCTGGCGTATCAGGCGACCTATCCCGGTCCGGTCTCGACGGCGACCGTGGTCATTCCCGTGGGGCTGGGCCTCCAGTGGAACCTCGATTCACGCAGCCGCCTCTTCGTCCAGGCGAGCTACGACATCCTCTTCAAGCATCTCAGCGTGCAGTCGATTCCTCTCGTCGCCGGCTTCGAGGTCCACTTCTGAGGGTCCTGCGCATCGACGTCAGGACCGTCCCACGCTCGCGCCCAGATCGACGAGAAGCACATCCAGCTGCTCGAACGTCTCCCACGTCCCACCCGTGCTCCCGGAGGCGATGGCATCGTCGAGAGCTTCCTTCGAGGGATAGAGGTCGTGCATGACGAGCAGCGTCTTGCCGTCTTTCTCGGCGAAGGTCACCGTCGTGACGGCCCCACCGTCACCACCTTCTTCATTCGTCCAGACGAGGCGCGAGTGCGGTGTCACCTCGAGGTACCGACCGAAGAACGCCATCGGCTGCTCCGAGGCAGGGTGGGCGAACACGAAACGGTACTTGCCCCCCACACGTACATCGAGCTCGCAGGAGAGGAAGGACACGCCAAATGACTTCGGTGCCCACCACCGCAGGAGCAGCTCGGGCTTGGTCCACGCGTCGAACACGATGCGCGCCGGAGCGTTGAAGGTTCGCGTGACGAGCAGCTCACGCTCGGACTTCCGTTCTGCCGTCGTCAGGTTCTTGAGGGGGTTGGGCTCACTCTCAATTCTTGCGTCCATCGACCTTCTCCTTGCGTTTGAGTTCCTCGACAACCTTGTCCAGCTCATCGAAGCGTGAGGCCCAGAGCTGGCGGTACCTCTCGATCCATGCCACCTCTTCCTCCAGTCTGCGCTGGCCGAGCTTGCAGGTCCGCACGCGCCCGACCTTCTCCGTGGTGACGAGACCGGCCTGCTCCAGGACGCCGACGTGCTTCTTCATGCCCGTCAGGGTCATGTGGAACTTCTCGGCCAGGTCCGTGATCGAAGCGTCTGCACGTCCGAGCTGCTCCAGAACGCCGCGTCGGGTGGCATCCGAGAGGGCGGCGAACGAGGCGTCGAGTCGCGTTCTCGAAAACTGAACCATGCGGTTCAGTATGTAGCGCACGGATTGGCGGGATGCAAGGGGAGGGTGGGCCCGAAGGCACGGACCTGGAGGGCAGGGGAGGTGACGCGGGAACGAGGTACAGTCGGTTCCGGGCAGCGAGCTGGTGGGTGTCCCTTCGCTCAGCTCGACCCAGGGGTCAGGTCCGATCGCTCTCTGGAGCAGGCCTCGGAGATGGCGCCCCGGGGACGGGGCGTGGGTTGGTGCACTCACCCTCTTGCTCGTGCTCACCCACTGCTCGCGCCTCAACGGAACCCTCTGTGGAGACGTCAGGCGCGGCTGCGTCCAGATCTACAACCAGCTCGAACGAAGCGTGACTCTCTCGGCCATGCCGAACGGCACGGTGGTCGAGCTCCCTGCAGCAACGCTGCGGTTCTGGCCATGTCACGAGGTGACGGCATGACGGATGAGGAACAGCTTCGTCGTCATCGCGCCATGACGACGGTCGTGCAGGCGCTGCCCGCCTTCGGCAGGTCACGGCCCGGCGCCAGGCGCATCCCGAGGCGTGGTCGTTCACCGCGCACGATGGGGCAGTACCGATCGGGGCGATCGAGCGCCCCGTCGAGACGGCGGCGACCGGCGCATCCTCCTCGACAGGCGTCTCGAAGCTCGCAGGGCTCGCATGCAGCCGGCACCGAGCGCGCGGCCCGGAACGGCGGCGTGTCGACCACGTCCGCGCCAGCCTCCAGCAGCGCCGAGAGCGGATCACCGGGGCCGGGCCAGTACACACACGGCTGCACCGTCGCGCGAGGCGTGACCCGCACCGTCGACCGGCCACATCCGCCTCCCCCGTGCGGCAGCCCGAGCATGGCCCGGACCAGCGGCTCGCCGACGGCGATGACGTCCGTCTGCGCGAGGAGCAGCTCGAACGCCTCCCAGTACTGCTGGTAGGTGAGGGCGAACGTGTCCGTGCGCACCGCCTGATACACGTTCAGGCGCAGTGGGGCCCCATACTTCCCTGCAATGGCCGCGATCTCTGCCAGGCGCCGGAAGTTGGTTCGCATCATCACCGCGATGATGGTCACCGGGACTCCGAGCCGACGGCAGCGCTCCGCCTGCTCGTGCACCAGGTCCCAGTTGCCCGGGCCACGCTGCGCGTCCTGCTCCTCCCGGTTCGGATAGTCGAGCGAGAACTCGATGTCGTGGAACGAGCGGAGCTCCTCGTCCTCCAGGATCGCGACGCTCAGGCCATTGGACGTCATGGTCAGCTTGACGTTCCTGCTCCGGAGGAGCGCGAGCAGCTCGTGGAACTGGGGGTGCATCCCGTTCTCACCGGTGCCGAGGTTCACCGACTGGACCGGCAGCCGGTCGAGGACCCCGCGAACCTGTTCCAGATCGAGACGATCGACTCGCGATGGATCGCGATAGCAGAACGCGCACGCGAGGTTGCACTCGTTCGTCAGGCCAATCCCGAGCGCGAAACGGCGCTCGCGATCCTCTGGGCCAGGCTCGACGGAATGGACACCGGGCATGGACGCTCCGCGGGGGTTGTATGCCTCCGAACCGCTAGATGGGGCAACCCTGGCGGTCCGCCGACGTCAGCAGTGCCCGTCGACCCACGAGAGAAGGCTCGAGATGGGGAACGGCTTCCGGAGCGTGCCCAGGACACCGGGGTAGTGCTGGGCGGCATCGACGCTGGCGTGCGCAGAGAGAACCAGGACCGGGAAGTCTGGGGCGTCCGGATGTTCGTTGAGCCGGCGGAGGAACTCGAACCCATCCATGCGCGGCATGCGGAGGTCCAGGAGGATCAGGCAGGGGCGATCGACCTGTTCGAGCTTGTCGAGGGCATCCTGACCGTCCTCCGCCTCGACGACCGTCTTGCCCGCCCCGCGCAGGATGTCCGCGATGCCGTCCCGGATGTCCGGGTCATCCTCGACGAGCAGGATCGTCCGATGGGTCTCTTGCTCCGGCACCGATGTCTCCCGCGTGCACGATAGGAGCGTCGAACGGACGAGAGAAGGCTCGCTGTGCACGCCTGAACAGGGGCTGTGCAAATGGCCGGAACGATTGGGGTGGTGGACGCCACGGCCCTCCGTGACGAGCCTGTCGTTGATGCGACTCGAAGCGGAGGTTCCATGCTCGCTGAACTTGGCGAATGGATCGTGACCGGCGTCGCAGGGGCGGGGGCCAGGCTCGTCGCGCGCTGCTCGCAGATGCACCTGGACGATGCGGTCCGGCTCGCGTGGCGGGTGGCCCAGGCTCGCCATCCGGCCGTCGATCCCGGAGCGTGGTGCTTCCGATGTCACCTGGTTGGGGACGGCCGGCCTTCGGTCTACTACCGGGTCGATCGTCGCGGCCTGTTCCTCCTCCCGCTCGAGGTCCTCCAGGGCGACCTGGGGAGGCCGGACGGCGAACGGCAATCCGGCCGCGCCCGACACCCGGAGTGATCGACGGACAGGGGAACGTCCGAGAACGCGCGGACCGGTAGCACGCTCGGCGAGCTGCCCGCGCCTTGCCGGGCCACGTTGAGGCGGCCGCGCCGGGGCGGGTGAGCTTGACACGCAAGCAAGAGCTTGCGTATTGTCAGGCAAGTCATCACTTGCGAATGGCACATGACCGACCGCTTCGACGCCGACCTGCTGTTCAGGGCCCTCGCGGACCCCAGCCGGCGCAGGCTGCTGGACCTGCTGCATGCGCACGACGGCAGCACCCTCGGCGAGCTGTGCGAGCACCTGGACATGACGCGGCAGGGAGTGACGCAGCACCTGGATGTTCTGGAGGCGGCGAACCTGGTCGCCACGGTTCGGCGCGGCCGCGAGAAGCTGCACTTCCTCAACCCGGTCCCGCTCCAGGAGATCTACGAGCGCTGGATCGCGAAGTTCGAGAAACCGCGCCTGAAGGCGCTTGCCGATCTGAAGCGGCGACTGGAGAGAGCCAATGGGTAGGTCGACCTTCGTCTATGTGACGTACATCCGCACGACGCAGGAGAAGCTCTGGTCAGCGCTGACCGACGCCGAGTTCATGAAGCAGTACTGGTTCGGCAACACGTGCGACAGCCGGTGGACGCCGGGATCCTCCTGGAAGATGACCTACCCCGATGGCCGGGTGAGCGACGTCGGCGAGATCGTGGAGGCCGAGCCGCCCCGGCGGCTGGTGATCCGCTGGCGAAGTCAGATCAAGCCCGAGCTCCAGGCCGAGGGTGATTCGCTCTGCACGATGGAGCTGGAGCCCAGTGGACCGGCGGTCAAGCTGTCCATCACGCACACCATCGAGCGAGAGGCCTCGAAGCTCATCGTCGCAGTGTCCGGCGGCTGGCCGAAGGTCATCTCGAATCTCAAGTCCCTGCTGGAGACCGGCTCCATCGTCTTGCTGGAGCCATACCCCGCTGAGAGCGCCCGAAAGGCGAGCTGAGCCGAGACAAGGTGGCACTAGTCCCGGCTGCCGGCGCCGTCAGGCCGAGGCCGACGCGCGTCGCAATCGCCGGAAGGCGAGCCAGGCGATGAAGAGGACCGCCGTGCTCCCGGCGATCCATGGCCATCGTCGCCTGGGGTGCACGGGCTGGACGACGGGCCGGAAGTTTGCGTCTCCGTGCAGCTGGAGCCCTGCCCAGGCGAGGGTGGGCGCTCCGGCGGCGATCCGCGTCCGCTTGGCCCGCGTCAGGGCCTCCCCGAGGGGGTGACCCGAGCGGAGCTCGTCCGCGAGCGCGGTGATCAGCGCCCGCGCCTCCTGATCCTCGATCGGCCAGGGTGCCGCGACGACCGCGGTCGCCCCGGCACGGAAGAAGGCCCGAACGAGCCCCAGCGCTCCTTCCCCCACCAGCACCTGCCCGGAGGCGCTGCGGCAGGCGGAGAGCAGCACCGCCTTCCCGCCGAGGTCGAGCGCGGCGATCTCCCGCGGCTGCAGGAGCCCGTCCTCTGCTTCGTCTCCGGCGAGGACCAGGGCCGAGCGGGCAGGGTGCGACTCGTCGACCACGGCGTGCGTGGCGAAGTGGAGCAGTCCCCAGCCTGCGAGCGGAGCGGTCTTCAGGAACCGTTCACTGGCGTCGGGACCGATCCGGAGCGCACCGCCCGGTGGGAGGGCTTCCACCAGCGTCCGCGCCTCGGCTCGCGCATGCGGGAGCGCAGGAAGCACCAGCCCCTCGAGCCAGGCCGCCGCGTCCCGGTGCGTTCCGGGCGGACCGCTGGAGGTCGGATCGGCGAGGGCCAGGACGGATCCGGGGCCGGGCCGTCCACCCGCGCTCCGCCACCGAAGCCAGAGCGAGGCCGAGGGCGAGGTGGAGATCGCGTAGCGTGCGGCCAGCGGCTCGCCCCCCGGTCTCCGCAGGGTCTCCAGAGGGAGGCCGATCAGCGGTCCATCGGGAATGATCACCAGGCGGCGGATCTCTTCGCCGAGCCTTCCGAGCGCGGGCTCGAGAAGAGTCCGCTCCAGCGCCTCCGCGGCACCGGCCTCGACCGGATTGCCCTCGGCGACCAGCGCGCGAAACATCGCGAGCCGGGGCTCGAGCTGGTGCGAGTCCGGCATGCGGAGCGCGAATGCAACCTTCCGGGTGAGCACCACCAGCCAGGAGCGGCCCTCCGGATAGGGTGCCTTCAGGGAGAAGTCGGGTCGCCACAGCTGGAAGGAGAGCAGCGCCTCGTCGGGAGCGAGACCGGCCTGGATCGCCGCCATGCTCGCGACCGCGACTGGCACGGATGCCGGGGCGCTCCGGGCGATCGCCTCCTCCACCTCCAGCAGCTGACCTTCCGCCGCTCTCGCCTTGCCGATCGCCTCGGTTCTGAGTCTCGCAGCGGCGGGGCTGACCAGGAGCCGTTGCGCGCCGCTGAGCTCCCCGAGGACCCGGCTCCGCCGCGCCTCCAGCTCGGGAGGGACGCGTGCCGGGACGCCCGAGCGCGCCAGCTCGTCCAGGAGGATCCTCCCGCGGAGACGCTCCATCGTGTCCAGCGCGGGCTCCAGGGCCGGTCCCTCCGGGGCGGGCCCGGCGAGGTCGAGCAACCACCCGGCGAGGAGCTCGTAGGCGAATGCCCACTCGGCGCTGGTTTGCGCGCGCACGTACGCCTCGGGCTGGCTCCATCGCAGCTGGTCGACCGCGTCCATGGTGTCCTCGGCGTGGCTGCGAAGCGCCTCCACGTCCCCGAGGCGCCAGTCCACGTGGGCACGGCCGAGGTGGGCCAGGGCGATGACCGCCGGATGACCGGTGTCCCATGCCGCCTCCAGGCTCTCCAGCGCGTACTGGCCGGCGAGGTGGGCGTCGGCCGGGTTCCGCTCCGCGGCGAACCGGGTGAGCAGCCGGAGGGAGTGGGTGATCAGGAAGCCCTGGTTGTTCGTCTGCCCGCGCGCCAGGGCCACCCGCGCGACCTCCTCGCTCGCTGGCGACGAGCCGCGCATCGCTGCCTGCAGCATCAGCGAGGGTAGCTCCCCGCGGGTCATGTAGACCCTCAGGCGCTGCTCCCGGGCGACCGCGATCGCACGATCGAGCCGAGCCTCGGCGTCGGCCATCGGCAGCTCACCCGAGTAAGCGAGCCGGACCGCCTCGGCGGCCTGGCCGTGGATGGTCAGTGCCTCTGTGAATGGATCGTTCGCGGCGAGCGCGGCCGCGCGGTCGAACGCCTGGAGCGCCTCGAGTGGTCGGCCGGTCGCGGAGTACGTCCGTCCCCACAGGTCGGCGATGCGCCAGGGTAGCCACCACGGCGCGGAAGCGGTGATCGTCGCCTCCGCCTGCCGCAGCAGCGTCTCGGCCCGGCCGTAGTCGACGACGCCGTACGCCAGCTCCGCACCGCAGGCATGGGCGTAGGCGACGGCGTCCGGATCGCGCAGCTGCTCGGCGAGCGCGAGCGACCGTGCGTACTCGGGCCAGCCCATCTCGGCGTCGACGTTCCACGACGCGCTGAGCACCAGGCCGGCGGTGACGATCAGCTCGCCGACGGCGTTCCCGGTCCGATGGAACTCGTCCTGCGCCAGCCGGTACAGCGCATCTCCGCGCTCGCCGCCTCGATACTTCGCGACCAGTGCTCCCAGGTTCAGCGCCGCGTAGGGATGGCGGGGGTGCGCGGCCAGGACTCGCTCCAGCGCGTCCATCGCCGAGGGCGCCGCGTCGGCGTGCTCGAAGCCGAGGCGCCAGTAGCAGGACCAGGTCTCGATCGAGTCTCCCTCGGCCCTCACCCGCGCGTCGCACTCCTCCACCCGGTAGACCTGCCTGCCCCAGTAGTCGGGGAGCGCGGTCGACGCTCCGGCGCCGAGGAGCGCCAGCAGACCCGCGCACGGCGCGATCGCCCGGAGGCGGCGACCGGCAAGCGGGAGCGGCTGGAGCGGCAAGAGCACGGGAGCTCCGTTCAGCGCAAGGTGACCGCCGTGGCCGACGAGGACACGGTTTTCCCGTCCGGAAGCTGCGCCTCCACGCGCCAGAGCAACGTCGTGCCGGCCGCGAACGGCGTCAGGCGCGGCGCCGGGACCTGGTACTCCGGTGTGGAGAGCGCGCTCGCCGTATCGACGACCGTGAGATCCGTCGTGGTGACCAGAACCCGGTAACGAGCGCCGTCGCCGGCGGGCGTCCACTGGAGGCGGAAGCCGTCGCGGGGGAGCTCGGTGGACGGCATGCGCGCGGAGAGCGCACCCGTCGTGGCCCGTCCTCGCTCCACCGACGGCTCCGCCGGACGGAGGATCAGGAAGGCGACGGCGGCGGCGGCGCTGAGGCCGACCAGGCCTCCCCATCCGAGCCACGCGCGCCATGGTGGGATGTGCTCGACGACGGCAGGGCGGAGCTCGTCGCTGGCCTGGGCGTCGCGGGCAATCCGCCAGAGCTGCGCGCACTCCCCGCAGCTCACGGTGTGGTCGAGGAGCGCGCGGGTCCGTCCCACGGGGAGCTTGCCCAGGACGGCGTCCCAGATCTCCGCCGGGCTGGCGCATTGCCCGTGCGGGGCCGCGCGGGACTGGAACACGCTGGCCCAGTCGGTGCTCATGGTGAGAGGCCCTTCCGGGTCAGGCAGTTCCGGAGATCGGCCAGCCCACGGTAAGTCAGGTTCTGTACCCGCTTCTCCCCGGTGTGAAGGACCCGCGCCGCCTCGGGCGCGGCGAACCCCTGGAGGTGGAGGACGACCGCCCCCCGGCGCTCGGTCGCCAGCCGCTGGAGGCAGTCACGCAGGGCGACGCCCAGCCCCACGGGCCTCGGCCCCTCGACTCCGCGCACCTCGTGCAGGTGCGCCTCCAGGGCGGTGTCGTCCACGGACTCCTCGCCAGCGCGCCGTCGACGCCGGAGCTCGTCGGCGGTGACGGTGAACGCGACCTTCCACAGGTAGGACGCCGTTCTCACGGGTTCCTTCTCACGCTCCCTCCGCTCCAGGACCCGGAGCAGGGCGGTCTGGACGAGGTCCTCGCGGGCCGGGCCCAGCGCCGCGGGCAGCATCCGCGAGAAGGCGCGCTCCAGGACCCGCCGCATCCAGTGAGCGCGTCCGGCGTCGCCAGGGACGTCGGGGGCCTGCTCGGATTCGTCGCGTTCCGGGAGCGGCACGCCGATCGACCCTCCCGACCGGAGCGTACGTGTCCGCCTGCGGAAAGTCCTCTCGTTCGCACTGGCACGGTGCGCCGCGCCTTCGGCGGAGCCGGAAAGCCGGAATGGCTTGTCATCACCGGCAGATGCTGAATTGCACGTGGTCGATGGAAGAAGCTCGGTTCAGTGACGCCGGACGGGCTCCGCCTGCTCACGGACCCGCGTCGGGCGCAGGGCGCGGGGTGGGGAAGGGGGTTCGACGGCCTCAGCCCGTGCCGAGCCGGAAGAAGCGGGCGGCGTTGCCGTGGAAGATGTCCCGCTTCTCGGAGGACGTCAGGAACCTGGCGGAGTCCACGCCCTCGACGGCGATCCCGATCGCGTCCGGCCAGAACATCTGATCGGTCCCGAACATGATGCGCTTGCCGAACCCGGGGCGCATCAGGGCGGCGAGGTACGCGTGGAACTCGGCCCTGGGGAGCAGCCAGTCGATGGCTCCGAGGTCGGTGTAGACCTGCGGGTAGTGGAAGAGCATGGAGATGGTCTCCTCCAGGTACGGCCATCCTCCGTGCATGATGTTGAGGCGGAGCTTGGGGTGACGGTTGAGCGCTTCCTCGACCAGCGCAGGATTTCCAAGGCTCGCGCGGAAGTGGCGACAGCAGGGATCGAAGGAGATTCCGGGAGGCCCCGTCCCGGTGTGAAGCGCGACCGGGACGTCGAGCTCCTCCGCCAGGGCGAGGTACGGCTCGTACTTCGGGTCGGACAGGCTGAGGCCGGCGTACTGGGCGGTGACCTCCCCGAGCACGCGGAGTCGGCCGGCGGCGAGCTCGTTCCGCAGCACGCCCAGCTCGGGCAGCGGTGTGTCCTCCGACCCGCGGACGCCTGCGCCGGCGATGATCCGATCGGGCGCCGCCTCGCGCCAGTGTGCCGCTGCCGCGAGCCGATCCCCGGACCCACCGCTCACGACCCCCTTCACGACGTTCAGGCGCTTCATCTCCGCGAGGCAAGCCCGCAGATGGCCCTCCCCGTCCTTCGGCACCGAGGACTTGCCGTTGATCGGATTGGGCGTCGTGGGCAGGGCCTCGTCCGCCGGATACGCGTGCAGGTGGACGTCGATGATGGGCAGCTTCGGGCTCGGGGTGTAGGCGGCCGCGCGGCCCGGGGTGAGCCCGAGCGCGCCTGCGCCGGCACACAGCTGAAGGAATCGCCTGCGATCGATTGCCATGTCCTCTCTCGTCGAATCGGGATGCAGACCAGGCTTCGCGGCCCTGTAACTCGTGCCGTCAGGCTTCGCCACGGATCGCCGCGAGCCGCTCCAGCGCGACTGCGCTGATGATCAGCCGCTCCTTCGCGTTGCTGAGGAGCTTCTGGGTCCAGGGAACGTCACCGCCGTCCCCGATCTCCACCTCGACGCCGGCGGGGTCCTTCACCCAGATCTTGAAGCAGACCGATCCGTAGTATCCACGGCCGCTCTGGCGAGTCGGGTCGAGGTCGACCGTCGACTGGCCAAACTCCGCTCTGAGCGGCGCGACGATCGATCCCTCGAGGGTCTGGAGCAGCCGTCCCCCGGAGAAGTCCGTCACGCCGATGCGGGGCGCCGAGAGCTTCCAGCCTTCGGCGATCAGCGCCTCGAGGAATCGGAGGTGGAAGCGGAGCTGGTCCACGATGCTCTGCGCGCAGCATGCACCAGTCGCAACGGAGTTCCGTCCCGAGCCGGCCTCGAAGCGTACGATCCCAAGGTCCACTGAACCATCGCCGGCAGTGCAACTTCGTCCTCGTTGACCCGCGACATCGTCCGGTCTCTGGTCGCCAGCCTCGAGGAGGATCCAGTGACCGCCAAGACGTCCATCGATCGCCGTCGATTTCTCGGTTCCGCGGCCGCGACGCTCGCATCCGCGGAGCTCGCGCTCCCCCGTTCTGCTTCCGCCCAGTCGCAGCCGCCGAACAAGACCTCGCCGGCGAAGACCGCGCACGCGTCGTTCGGACCCGTCAAGCAGATCGACGCGGGGGCGCTGAACGTCGGATACGTCGAGGCCGGCCCTGCCTCGGGTCCTCCGGTCTTCCTCCTGCACGGGTGGCCATACGACATCCACGCCTTCGTCGAGGTCGCTCCGACGCTGGCGGCGGCCGGCTACAGGGTCATCGTCCCGCACCTGCGCGGGTACGGAACGACGCGCTTCCGCTCGAGCGACGCGGTCCGGAACGGAGAGCCCGCGGCCCTCGCCGTCGACCTCACCGATCTCATGGACGCCCTGAAGATCAAGAGCGCCATCCTCGCCGGCTTCGACTGGGGAGCCCGGAGCGCCGACATCGTCGCGGCCCTCTGGCCGGAACGGTGCAAGGCGCTCGTCTCGGTCAGCGGGTACCTCATCGGCAGCCAGGCATCGGGCAAGACGCCGTTGCCGCCCAGCGCCGAGCTGCAGTGGTGGTACCAGTTCTACTTCGCGACCGATCGCGGTCGGGCCGGCTACGAGAAGTACCGCCACGACTTCGCGAAACTGATCTGGAAGCTCGCCTCACCGAAGTGGGCCTTGGACGATGCGACCTTCGACCGATCGGCCGCCTCCCTCGACAACCCCGATCACGTCGCCATCTCCATCCACAACTACCGCTGGCGGCTCGGCCTCGCCGACGGTGAGCGGAAGTACGACGATCTGGAGAAGCGGCTGGCGGAGGCCCCGGTCATCACCGTCCCGACCATCACCATGGAGGGTGATGCCAACGGAGCGCCGCACCCCGAGCCGGACGCCTACGCGAAGATGTTCACGGGCAAGTACGAGTTCCGGCTGATCACCGGAGGCATCGGGCACAACCTTCCCCAGGAAGCGCCGGCGGCGTTCGCCAAGGCGGTCATGGACCTCGGCGGCAAGCACGGGTGACCCGGCCGCGGTGTCAGGACTGAGGCGCTTCGGTTCCTTGCAGGACCAGCGTGGGGACGGCGGGAGCTCGCCTCGGGCCGACCACCCGGTTCCTTCCCAGATTCTTTGCCTCGAAGGTGCGCCCGTCCGCAGCAGCGAGCACCTCGGCCGTCCCGGCTCCGTCCGCGGGAAAGCTCGCCACTCCGACGCTCATCGTGACGGTGAAGGCGCTGCGACCCGTCTGGACGCGAAGACCGGCAACCTCGTGCCGGAGCGCCTCGAGGCGGGCCACGGCCTGGGCGACGTCCGTGTCGGGAAAGACGATCACCAGCTCGTCGCCCCCGAGGCGAGCGGCCAGATCGCTCTTCCGGATCGACTGGCGAAGGCGACGGGCCACGACCCGCAATGCCAGGTCGCCACCGGCATGGCCGTGGGCACTGTTCAGCTCGCGGAAGCCGTCCAGGTCCACGATCGCGAGACTCAATGGCTGCTCGCTGCGGTGGGCCCTGCTCATCTCTTCCTCGAAGCGCTCCTCGAACCAGGCGCGGTTGGCGAGACCGGTGAGGGCGTCCTTTCCGGAGAGGTGTCGCCAGTGGTGGCCGCGGATCGCGACCGCCGCGACGGTCACCCCCGCGCCGACGAGGACGACCATCCGCCCGACCTGTCCGCCCCAGCCAAAGGCGCCGTAGGAAGGATCCGCCTCGAAGGCAGCCGCGAGGTCCCAGCGATGAGCGGCGTACAGGGAGAGGCCGAGGTACTCGGTCACCACGAGGCCCGTGGCCACCACGCACAGTCGCCAGTCATAGCGGAGCCCCGCGCTGGCGATGGCCAGGAAGTAGACCTCGAAAACCACCCGGCTGTTCACCGCGGTGAGCGGGCGGTTGAGAATGAAGAAGACCGCCAGCCCTGCGCTCACCATGGTGACGTCGAGAAAGATGCTGAAGAGACCCATCCACGGCCGGTAGGCGTAGCGGACGGCCGCCCAGAGCAGGACGGCCACCAGCAGGCCTGAACCCGTCAGCCACCGCCCCACCACCGCCTCCTGGCTGTGAAACGCGATGCTGGCCGGAATGCTGTCCAGCTCCAGCAGGGGCGTCAGCTGGATCAGCGCGAGCAAGAGCAGGGAGAGAAGCCGGACCCGCGCCACCAGCCGCTCGCCACTCTCGCCAGCCTCGACGACGTGGCGGCTCCGTTCACGGATCGCCCGGCGAACGCGGTGAAGGGTGAGACGCCAGCCTCGCGGGAGCTCGGTCAGGGATGCGTCCGGTGAACGAGACACGCGGCGCAGAGTCTAGCGGACGAACCGCGGAGCGCCGCCGGCCTGCAGTCCGATTCCCGGCGCCCGACACCGACCCACACGAGTGCCGGGCTCCGCCGCGAGCCGACGCGCGGGGGGGACGATGTGCGCCGCCCGGGACGGGCAGCAGTGCACCGGCGGCAACAGGTGGCGCCCGATCGTCACACCCCCGGGGCGCATCCGGCCGTCGACGTTGACCGTGCGCTGGCCACGTCGTTGCACAGCTGGCCAGCACTCACCCCGGAGGATTCGATGAGAACGATGATCTTGATGTCCTGTTTCGTGGCGCTGGCGACGGCAGGATGTGGTGGAAAGGCAGACTGTGCAGAGTTCGGCAAGACGTGGTGCGGCCGGGTGAAGGCCTGCGGCGGCACTCCCACCGCCGACTGCGAGAACATCCTGACCAACCTGTGCGTCCAGTCGACGCCGGTGGGCTGCACCGAGAAGCCCGACGTGACCGAGTGCATCTCCGCCGCGAACGCCGAGGGCTGCGATCAGGTGCTCGCTTCGCAGACACCGAGCTGCCAGCTGCGCTGCAAGTAGCGAGATCAGGGTCCGTGCCGGGGTATCCGCCCAGGGTCCGGCACACACGGCGAGGGAAGCGCCCGTGTCGGAAAGTCGTCCGCCCGGAGCGTCGAGCCGGCTGCGGGCGTGGACTTTCGTGCACCGACCCCCGCCGTCAGAGAAGCGCGGCGGCGTGGTGCCGGAGGTGCTCCTCGACGAAGGTCTGGATGAACCAGTACCCGTGGTCGTAGCCCTCGCGCATCCGGAGCTCGAGCGGCTGCCCCGAGGCCGCGCAGGCCGCGGAGAAGAGCTCGGGCCGGAGCTGCAGCCCGAGGAACTGGTCCACCGTGCCCTGGTCGATCCGGATGACGCCCGGGAACTTCCGGCGCTTCACGAGCTCGGTGGCGTCGTGCTCCGCCCAGCGGGCCCGATCTTCCCCGAGCAGCCGGCCGAAGGCGTGCGTGCCCCACGGGACCTGCGTCGCTGCGACCATCGGAGCGAAGGCAGAGACGCTCCGGTACCGCTCCGCGTGTCGCAGGGCCAGGGTGAGGGCGCCGTGCCCTCCCACCGAGTGTCCGAGGATCCCTCGCCGATCGGACGCCACGGGGAAGTGCTCCTCGACCAGCGCCCGCAGCTCCTCCGTCACGTACGACTCCATCCGGTACGCGCTCGACCAGGGCGACTCGGTGGCATCGACGTAGTAGCCCGCGCCGAGGCCGAACTCCCAGGAGGCATCGTCCCCGGGGAAGCGCGCGCTCCGCGGGCTCGTGTCGCACGTCACCAGGGCGAGGCCGAGCTCCGACGCCACGCGCTGGGCTCCGGCCTTGATCGCGAACGTCTCCTCGGTGCAGGTCAGCCCGGCGAGGGCGTAGACGACCGGGACGCGTGCTCCTCCGGCGGCGGCCGGCGGAAGGAAGAGGCCGAAGCGCATCGGCCCCGCGCACGCGACGCTCCGGTGCTCGTAGAACCCCTGCACGCCGCCGTGACAGCGGTGCTCGCTCCGCCGGACGAGGTCGGTCATCTCAGCCGTACTCGACCACCGTCCGGATCGACTTGCCCTCGTGCATGAGATCGAACGCCTCGTTGATCCGCTCCAGCGGAAGCTTGTGGGTGATCAGCCGGTCGATCTCGATCTTTCGGTCCATGTACCAGTCGACGATGCGAGGAACGTCGGTGCGTCCCCGCGCGCCGCCGAAGGCCGTTCCCTTCCACACCCGGCCGGTGACCAGCTGGAAGGGGCGGGTGGAGATCTCCTGTCCGGCTCCGGCCACCCCGATGATGACGCTCACTCCCCAGCCGCGGTGGCAGCACTCCAGCGCCTGGCGCATCAGCTTCACGTTCCCCACGCACTCGAAGCTGTAGTCCGCGCCGCCACCGGTCAGCTCCACCAGGTGCCCGACCAGATCTCCTTCCACCCTGGAGGGGTTGACGAAGTGGGTGAGGCCGAACTCCTTGCCCAGCGCCTCTCGCGCGGGATTCAGATCGACACCGACGATCTGGGTCGCTCCGGCGAGGCGGGCGCCCTGCACGACGTTGAGGCCGATGCCGCCGAGGCCGAACACGACGACCCGGGCTCCGGGCTCGACCTTCGCGGTGAAGATCACCGCGCCGATGCCGGTGGTGACCCCGCAGCCCACGTAACAAATCTTGTCGAACGGGGCGTCGGCCCGGACCTTGGCCACCGCGATCTCCGGGAGCACGGTGTGGTTGGCGAAGGTGGAGCAACCCATGTAGTGGAACAGCGGCTTGCCCTTGAGCGAGAAGCGGCTCGTCCCGTCCGGCATCAGGCCCTTGCCCTGGGTCGCGCGGATGGCGGTGCAGAGGTTCGTCTTCCGGCTCAGGCACGAGGGGCACTGGCGGCACTCCGGTGTGTAGAGCGGAATGACGTGGTCCCCCGGCTTCACGGTGGTCACGCCGGCTCCGACCTCCTGGACGATGCCCGCGCCCTCGTGCCCGAAGATGACCGGGAAGAGGCCCTCGGGGTCGGCACCGGATCGGGTGAACTCGTCGGTGTGGCACACGCCCGTCGCCTTCAGCTCCACGAGGACCTCGCCGGGTCTGGGCCCCGACAGGTCGACCTCCTCGATCACCAGGGGCTTTCCCACCTCGAAGGCGACGGCGGCGCGAGTCTTCATCGGAGCGTCCTCCATGCTGCGCGGCGTCGGGACTGTAGCGAGGGACCGGACCGTCCGAAACCGGAGCCGTCGAAGTCGATTGGCGTTGAACGGAATCCCGGTCTGATCTCATCAGCACAGGATCGAGAGGAGGAGACGATGCTCTCCATTCATCCGTCGGTCGATGGTGGGATCAGTCCCGGGGCGAAGGACTTCCAGGGCGGCACGCTGGTCTGCAAGTGCGCCAAGGATCCGGTGGAGGTGACGATCCGGGCGCAGACGGCCCACAACCACGCCTGCGGCTGCACCAAGTGCTGGAAACCCGCCGGGGCCCTCTTCTCGGTGGTGGCCGTGGTGCCCCACGACAAGCTCACCGTGACCAAGAACGGCCAGAAGCTCTCCATCGTGGACAAGGCGGCCACCATCCTCCGGCACGCCTGCACCAGCTGTGGCGTGCACATGTACGGACCGGTGGAGAATCCGAAGCACGCCTTCCACGGCCTGGACTTCGTCCACACCGAGCTCTCACCGCAGAAGGGCTGGTCGGCCCCGGGATTCGCGGCGTTCGTCTCCTCGATCATCGAGTCGGGGTTCTCGCCCTCGCGGATGGGCGAGGTGCGTGCCCGGCTCAAGGAGCTGGGTCTGGAGCCGTACGATTGCCTGAACCCCGCCCTGATGGACGTTCTGGCCACGCAGGCGGCCAAGCTCTCGGGAAAGCTGAAGACCTGAAGGCGACTGCCGGGGCGGACCGCCGCACATCGATCGCGACAGCAACGGCTTCATGGTCCAGAGTCGTGCCGTGCTTCGCTCGCTCGTCGCCGCGTCCGTCGCTCTCCTCGGTTGCGCCTCCGGCTCCCCGGGGGCAGCCGCGCCCCCGAAGACCGGCCCTCTGCGCTTCGAGGTGCGGCTTCAGCCGGGCGTCGTCGATGGTCCGGTGACGGGCCGCCTTCTCGTCGTCCTCGACACCCACGAGAAGGGCGAGCCCCGCGAGCACGTGACCGACGTGGACCGCACCGCCCAGATCTTCGGCATCGACGTCCGTGACCTCGCGGCCGGCGGGGCGGCGACCCTCGAGGGGGACGTCCTCGGCTATCCAGTCAGCAGCCTCGCCGCGCTGCCTGCGGGTCCGGTCCAGGTGCAGGCGGTCCTCCACCGCTACGAGACCTTCCGGCGCTCGGACGGCCGGGTCCTCGAGCTGCCGCCGGATCGGGGGGAAGGGCAGCAGTGGGCGCTCGCACCGGGCAACCTGGTCTCGACCCCGGTTCGCGTCGAGATCGATCCGCGGGCCGGCGCGACGGTCACCCTCACCCTCGACCACGTCCTTCCGCCACTGCCGCCGACGCCGGACACGAAGTACGTGAAGCACGTCCGGTTCCGGAGCGAGCGCCTCTCCCGCTTCTGGGGTCGCGACGTGTACCTCGGAGCGATCGTCCTCGTGCCCGAGGGCTGGGACACCCATCCGGACCAGCGCTACCCCCTCGTCCTCTCCCATGGACACTTCGAGCGCGAGATCTCGGGCTGGCGCGAGACGCCGCCCGACCCCACGCTCCCGCCGGCCGACGCGGCCGGAATCGCGCGTGACTGTCCGGACGGGCACGACGACCTCTGCGACAAGCACGGGTACCAGCGGGTCCTGCAGGAGGCCGGCTGGCGATTCCACCAGCTCTGGACCTCGGGGAAGTTCCCGCGCGTGCTCCTCGTCCAGATCCAGCACGCGAATCCGTTCTTCGACGACTCCTACGCCGTCAACTCCGAGAACGTGGGTCCGTACGGGGACGCGATCTACCTGGACTTCCTGCCCGAGCTCGAGCGGCAGTTCCGGGGTCTCGGCCCCTGGGCACGGGGCACCTACGGCGGGAGCACCGGAGGCTGGGAGGCCCTCTCCGCGCAGCTCCTGTACCCGGACCTGTTCGACGGGGCCATCGCCGCCTGCCCGGATCCGATCGACTTCCGTCGGTTCGTGGCGGTCGACCTCTACGAGGACGAGGACGCCTACTTCTCCTCGGGGTACTTCCGGCGGACGCCACGCCCCGCCTCGCGGTTCAATTTCGGCGACATCCGCTCGACGATGGAGCAGGACAACCGCCACGAGCTCGTCGTCGGGACGCACTCGCGCTCCGGCGGCCAGTGGGACATCTGGGAGGCGGTCTTCGCTCCGGTCGGTCCGGACGGTTATCCGCGCCGGATGTGGGACAAGCGAACCGGTCGGATCGATCCCGAGACGGCGCGCTTCATGAAGGAGCACTACGACCTGGGCCACATCCTGACGAGGGACTGGCCCACGCTCGGCCCCAAGCTGCGGGGGAAGCTGGTGGAGATCGTGGTGGGCCGGGCCGACACCTTCTTCCTCGACGGCGCCGTGCGGCGCTTCGAGGAGCGGGTGCGCGCGCTCCGGAACCCCACGCCGCAGTTCGCCTTCGACTACGGCGCGACGGACGGTCACTGCTGGAGCGGCGACCACCAGCACCTCAACGCCTACTCGCGGCTCACCTACCACGAGCGCCTCATCCCCAAGCTCGTCGAGGGCTGGGTGAAGAACGCCCCGAAGGGAGCAGACGTCACGGGCTGGAGACGCTGAGGGCCGGCGTCACTTCTCCGCGGCGCCCACCAGCAGCTCGCAGGGCCCGACGAAGCCTTCCGGTCCCTCGAACTGAGCCAGCGCGCGCTCGATCTCCGTCCAGGCTCGCCGGCGCTCCTCGTCCGAGGCCCTGGCCAGCATGGCGTGGAGCGCTCCGAAGGACTCGCGCTCGAAGCGCACGCACTCGGCTGTCGATGGAAGGCGGACCGGCGCCTGGACGGTGCGCACGACGATGGACCGGAATCCGGCGGCGCGGTACGCGGCCTCCAGCACTCCGGGCCCACCGAGGCAGAAGGGGCCGGGGATGCCGGGCGCCGGCGGAGGCAGACCGGCGATCCGACGGATGATCGAGATGGGAATGGAGAAGAACCCGTTGGCCTCGGGGGTGGAGTAGACGATCGTGGAGATCCGCCCGCCGGGCCGCAGGACCCGCCGGATCTCCTGCAGCGCCCGCGCACGGTCCGGGAAGTAGATCAGGCCGACGCGGGAGATGACCGCGTCGAAGGACGCGTCGGAGACGTCGAGGTTCTCTCCGTCCATGACCCGGGCCGCGACGTTGCTCAGGCCCGCGGCCCGCGCATCGCGCGCGGCGAGCTCGATGATGTTCGAGGAGATGTCCGTCGCGAGCACGGCTCCCGAGGTGCCCACCCGCCGGGCCGCCTTCAGCGTCTGTCCACCTGCGCCGGCCGCGACGTCGAGCACCTTCATGCCCGGACCGATCCCGGCGAGGTCGAGCATCAGCTCCGTCGCCTCGCCGAGCCAGGACTCCAGCAGCGGTCCCCAGTCGCGCCAGGCGGGGGCGGTCTCCTGCCACTGCAGCCGGGTCGTCTCCTTGTACGCCGCGGGATCGAAGGCGCTGGTCATGTCAGACCTCCTCGATCCAGCCGAGGAGGTCGGCGCGCGAGACCTTCTCCAGCAGCTCAGGGTGGTCGGTGCGCATGTGCGCCCGGATCTTCTCGACGACCTCGTCCTCGCGCTCGGCACGGGCGATGTATCCACACTCGCACTTGATCTGCTTGGCCATCGTTTTCTCCTTTGGCTAGCTTCGGTCGTAGCGAAGGCGGCTTGGAAGGATCTTGGCGCGACGTTGGAGCGAGCAAGGATCCAGCTCTGCGGCAGGCTCGCCGTCATCATCGACGGTGAACGGATGGAACGCCGTCTGCCGGGCCGTCAGGGGCGATTGCTGTTCGCCTTCCTCGTCGTGCAACGCAATCGCAGCCTGACCCGGTCGCAGCTCCTCGAGGCGCTCTGGCCGGAAGGGAGGGACGGAGGCCTGGCTCCGCTGCTCTCCAAGCTGCGCCGGGTGGTGCCGCTGGACGAGACGCGGTTGCTCCTGCCCGCGGCGAGCTGGGTCGACCTCGAGGCGGCGGCCGAGGCCGTTCACCGCGCGGAGTCGGCGATCGCGCAGCAGCGCTTCCACGACGCCTGGGGCCCCTCGCAGGTCGCGATGTTCGTCGCCGGGCGTCCGTTCTTCCCCGACGAGGAGCTCTCCTGGGTGACGGAGGTGCGCCACGGGCTGGACGATCTTCGCCTCAGGGCGATGGAGGCCTACGCCCGGGCGGCGCTCGGGATCGGCGGGACGGAGCTGCCGGCTGCCATTCGCGTGGCGCGGCTCCTGGTGGAGAGCGAGCCCTATCGCGAGAGCGGCTATCTGCTGCTGATGGAGGGCTTCGCGAGGGAAGGAAACAAGGCCGAGGGGTTGAGGGTCTACGAGAAGCTCCGCCGGAGGCTTCGCAACGAGCTCGGGGTCTCGCCGGGTGAGGAGCTCCAGGAGCTGCACCGCCAGCTGCTTCACTGAGGAAGAACGAGGCAAACATGAAGCCGTCCCTGGTCTATCGAATCGCGGCCGTCCTCCTGGTGCTCTTCGCGGTCGGGCACACGCTGGGATTCAAGCAGTCCGATCCGAGCTGGGGAGTCGACTCCCTGCTAGGGCTGATGCGCTCGTCGCGCTTCGAGGTGCAGGGGTTCACCCGGAGCTACTGGGACCTGTTCCTCGCGGCAGGCTTCTCGGTCGGGGCGTTCTATCTGTTCTCGGCGGTGCTGGCATGGCAGCTGGCCAGTCTTCCGGCGGAGACGCTGGCGGGGATGCGCCTGAGTGTCTGGGCGTTCGCCCTGTGCTTCGCGGTCATCGCGCTCGTGAGCTTCCGGTACCTCTTCGTCATTCCGATCGTCTTCTCGGTCCTGGTCACGGCATGCCTGATCGCAGGCGCGTGGCTGTCGACCAGGAGGAGCTGAAGGGAGGCTGAAACGATGCCCGGCTACGTCATCGCCATGCTCGACGTGTTCGACGCCGCTGCGTACGAGCGGTACAAGGCGGCCGCTCCGCCCACCATCGCCGCCGCCGGCGGCCGCTACCTCGCCCGCGGGGGAGAGAGTGCCCTCGAGGGGAGTCACGACGGCCGGCGCGTCGTCATCCTCGAGTTCCCGAGCGTCGAGGCGGCTCGCGCCTGGCACCAGGGGAGCGCGTACATGGAGGCGCGGAAGCTCCGCGCGGCCTGCGCGCGGAACGTCACCTTCCTCCTGCTTCCCGGCGTGAGCTGACGCTCGGCGTCGGCTCGCGTCCCGGCAACCTCGCTCACTTCCGGAGGCGGGCCACGGCCGAGCGGAGCGTCCCGGCGCTCTTCCGGAGTGCCTCCAGCTCGGCGGCCGAGAGGTCCGGCGACAGCCTCCGGACGACTCCGGTGCGTCCGACCACGCTGGGAACGGACAGGGTCACTCCGTGCTCCGGGTTCCACGACCCGATCGGGATGACCGCGTTCTCGTCGCGAACGATCATCTCCGCGATCCGCGCGGAGACGACGCCGATGCCGAGCGCGCTCGCGCCGGTTCCCTCGATGATGGCGATGTTCGCGAACCGGACCTCCGACTCGAGCTCCTTGCGTGCCTCGTCGGTGTCGAGGGGTGCACCGAGGGGAGCGCCGCCGACCTGAGCGGACGACCAGACGAACACCTCCGAGGTGCCGTGCTCGCCGAGGACCTGTGCCTCGACCGAGGCGGGCGCGACGTGGAGCTTGCGGGCGATGTGGAAGCGGAAGCGGAGACTGTCCAGGTACGTCCCGGTGCTCACCACCCGCTCGTGCCCCAGGATGCGAACGAGGTCCGCCAGCGGGTCCGGAGGATCGGTCACGACCACGATGACCGCATCGGGCGCGGCGCGGTGCACCCGGGGGACGAGCTCCCGGTACGTGTCGGCGTTCGCATCGAGCAGCCGCAACCGCCCGGAGGCGTCCCCTCGATCGGTGGCGCCTCCTGCCTTCTCGTTGACTCCCGCGGTGATGAGCACCACGGACGCGTCCGCGAGGTCCTCGTGATCTCCGTCGCGCAGCACCACGTGCGGAGCGACGAGCGCCCCGTACTGGAGGTCGGTGACGACGCCCTTCGCGCGCTTCCGATCGCGATTGACCAGCACCACCTCCGAGGCGAGGCCCCGTGCCACCACGAAGGACAGGCACGCGACCCCGACCCTGCCCGCGCCGACGATCCCAACCTTCATCCGTCGTCTCCCTTCGAGGCTGGACGATGGGGCGGCGACGGGCTGGGCCCTCGTCACCCGTCCGCCATGAGTTCACCGAATGACGGTCGGCCTCTCCCGGCGGGACAGGAGTGGCGCACCGGATCCTCTCCCACGACGGCGGAGGTCTCGCTTCCTCCCACCATCACCTTGGATCAAAGGCGAGGCGCTCCCGATCCGGAGTGATCGGAGAGAGGCAACGCGCTATGGCAGGCCGGCCTACCGCACGGAGCGGGAGCACCCACCGAAAGGGAAGGAGCGTCGACATGGGCACGGTCACCACCAAGGACGGGGTCGAGATCTTCTACAAGGACTGGGGCACGGGGCAGCCCATCGTCTTCAGTCACGGGTGGCCGTTGTCGGGGGACGACTGGGACGCTCACATGATGTTCTTCGTGACCAAGGGGTACCGGGTCATCGCCCATGACCGTCGCGGTCACGGCCGGTCGGCCCAGGTGTCCGACGGGCACGACATGGACCACTACGCGGACGACCTCGCGACGGTGACCGCCCACCTGGATCTGAAGAACGCGGTCCACATCGGGCACTCGACGGGCGGCGGCGAGGTGGCGCGCTACCTCGGCCGGCATGGCACCAGCCGGGTGGCGAAGGCGGTGCTCATCAGCGCGGTGCCTCCGCTGATGGTCAAGACGCCCGCGAACCCGGGCGGCCTTCCCAAGTCGGTCTTCGACGACATCCAGGCGGCCCTCGCCAAGAATCGCTCGGGGTTCTACCGGGACTTCGCCGCGGGGCCCTTCTACGGATACAACCGGCCCGGGGCGAAGCCGCAGGAGGCCGTCATCCAGAACTGGTGGCGGCAGGCGATGATGGGCAGCGCCAAGGCCCAGTACGACGGCGTCGTCGCGTTCTCGCAGACGGACTTCACCGAGGACCTCACGAAGATCGACGTGCCGGTCCTGGTGATGCACGGAGACGACGATCAGATCGTCCCCTACGCCGATTCAGCGCCGCTCTCCTCGAAGCTGCTGAAGAAGGGCATCCTAAAAACTTACCAGGGCTTCCCCCACGGAATGCCCACCACCGAGGCGGAGACCATCAGCGCGGACCTGATGGCCTTCATCAAGGGCTGACCGGTCACGGACGCCGGGGCCGGCGAGAGGCACGGCCCCGGTGACCGAGCGATTCAGAGGCGGATGACCAGGCCTCCGCCCGCGGTGGTCAGGATCACCCCGTTCATCGCGAGGAGCATGAGGTCGTAGTGCCAGCCGCCCGCCTTCTCGCCCCAGAACCCCGTCTTCCAGGTCATCGCCTTCTTCTGGATGGCGCCCAGCCCAGGAGGATCAGCCCGAGCGCCGCCGGCTGGATGAGGTGACGTTCAGGTTCATGCCTCTTGCCGGACGGCAGACCTTGCACGAACGTCGCGCCGCATGGGGTGGAACGCGAGGTGCGTGGGATGGAGTCCCGAACCGGCTCCTCGCAGTGTCGAGCGCGGATCGCCGGGCGGAGGGACCCATCTACACGATCGACGAGATCCTCTGACGAGCGGAGAGACCGCTTCCCCCGTCGCTACAGATCGATGGCGCCGAAGTGGAGCGGGGTGTCCTTGTTGATCAACCCCGGGCGGCCCATCTGCGGCAGGAAGTTGAAGCTGCTCGAGCCCACCGCGCTGGACAGCGTGCCGGTGGATCCGAACGTCGTGTCGCTGCCACCCAGCATGCGGAGGACCTGCGCGTAGACATCACCGAGCGAGTTGACCTGGCCGACGACGTGGCGTCCCTGCCCCTTGGAGAACGCGCTCTTCAGGCCGGCGAGCACCACCGGGTAGTTGTAACAGTAGTGGCCCGAGCCGTAGCCCAGGTCGCTGACCCAGAGCACCAGCGTGTTGTCGAGGAGCCGGTTCCCGTCGACGTCCTGGACCGCCGCGAGCCGCTGGATGAGCTTGGTGAAGTACTTCGTGTAGAAGCCGAAGCCCTTGGTGAGGCTCGCCGAGCTCGGGTCGTTCGGGCTTCCGTCGCCGTGGATGCTGGCGTGCCAGTTCCCGGCGATGTACGGGCTGGTGGACGGCGCAAACTCGGTGACGAAGCCCGGGTCTCCGGCGGCCCAGAAGTTCAGCGCCGCGGTGCGGGTGACGTCGCAGGCCAGGGCCTGGACCAGCGACTCGATCTGCGTCTGGGCGAACGCGTCGTCGTGCTCGCCCTTCCGGAAGTTCGGCCAGTCGTAGTTCGGCACCGAGCTGGTGGAGGGAGGTGCGCAGCTCGACGCGGCCGGGGGAGGCGGCGGCGGCTGCTGGTAGCGCAGCTCGGTGTCGCGGATGAACTGCGCGTGCTGATCGAGGCGGGCCTGGTCCGCCGGGTTGAGCGTCGCCCGGAGGCTGGTGAAGCCCCTGGCGACCGCGTCGAGGATGCTCCCGCGCCGCGCGCTGAGGCGATCCTGCAGCGTGGGCGTCGGCGGAGGTGGCGGCGGCGGTCCGACCACCACCGAGGCGAACAGGTCGCGGATCAGCTGGGTCGGATCGATGCTCTGGTAGTTGCCGGCCGATCCGCCCGGCCCGAGGAAGACGTTGTTCTCGGTGACCGAGTTGTTGAACGGCGCCGCCTGGCCCGGGATGACGATCGCCATCTTCTGGGCCGCGCTGGATCGGAGCCGCAGCCCCGCGACGTAGTCGATCGTCGGACCCTTCGGGGTCTGCCCAGCGGGCACCACGCAGCTCATGCAGGTGGCACTGGCGCTGGCGTGCCCATCTACATCACCGGAGGTATGGCGAACGATGTTGTCGATGTTGGCGAGGGTGACGATCTCGTTGTTGATCGGCGCGAGGGCCGCGAGCCCGGGGCTGGGCGCGGTGCCCACCGGCGGCAGAGGGCCGGTCGTCGTCCGGGGCGCCCAGTTGTCGCTGCTGCCCGGGCCGACCACGCGGCCGTGCGGGTGGAAGACCACCACCAGGCGCTTCGGCGCCGCGGCGGTCTGGGCGAACGCGGTGCGGGGGGCGAAGGCCTCCAGCATCGGCAGCGCCAGCAGCGCGCCACCAGACCCGACCAGAAAACGCCGGCGGTCGATGCGCTGGCTCACTGGTCGCTCCGGTGGGTGAAAGCGTCGGTGGCGGTGATGGCCAGGATGGCGTCGCTCAGCGTGCCCCCGGACGCCTTGAGCGCGTCGCCGACGCCCTGGATCGCGCAGACGTCGGAGGACGTGTCCAGTCGGGAGAAGGTGAACCGAAAGACCTGGGTGGCGACGCAGGTCGCGACGGTGGGCTCGTTCGCCAGCTGCTCCATCATCGAGACGTGGTCGGTGAAGGTCAGGTCATGTCCGGCGACGCCCGGGCGCCCGCCGACCTGGGGAAGCACCCCCGTGGGGTCGATGGTCTTCCCGCTGGAGTAGGTGGTTCGCCACTGGCCGATGGCATCGAACTGCTCCATCGAGAGCCCGGCGGGGTTCATCAGCGCGTGGCAACCGGAGCACTCGGCCCGGGCGACGACCGCGGCGGAGATGTCCTTGCCGGTCGGATTGGGCGGAAGGGGGATGGTGTTGAAGGTCGCCTGCGCGTCAGGCGGAGGCATCCCCAGGTTCTCGCAGAGCAGCTGCTTCCGGATGAACTTCCCGCGGAAGACGAAGGACGACTCGGCGCTGTGAGCGAGCGAGGCGAGCATCGCCGGCTGGGTCACGATGCCCGAGTAGCGCTTGTCGTCGAGGGTGACCTTCGCCCACTGACCGGCGGGCGGGGCGGGCAGGCCCAGCAGGGCGGCCATGTTGGCGTCGACGAACGCGTCGGTGGTCCGGAGGAGGGTCCGCAGGGTTCCCTGGTTCCGGATCTGGTCGAGGACGAAGCGATCGAAGGAATCGTTCATCGACTGGGCGTGGGCGGCGTCGAAGGAGGGGAAGAACGCCGGGTCCTTGTCCGCCGACGAGACCTGCACGGTGCCGGTCCACTCGCGGAAGAAGCGGGCGAGGGAGGTGTTCGCGCGCGACGAGGTGAGAAGCCGCGTCGCCTGGGCGTCGATCGTCGCCGGGTCCGTGAGGTTGGGGGCCGCTGCCAGCAGCTCGTCGTCGGGGATCGAGTCGGTCAGCATGAACGAGAGCCGGCTGGCCAGCTCGTAGCCGTCGAGCGCACGCACCGAGCCTGCCGATGCCTCGGCGAGGTAGAGGAACTGCGGCATCTGCAGCAGGTGGTCGACCACCATGGCCATCGAGTCGGAGAAGCTTCCGCCCGAGGCGACGCCCGCGCGGTACTCGTCCAGGAGATCGTTTCGCTCCCCGGTGGTGAGCGGCCGCCGGTAGGCGCGGGTGCCGTAGACGTCGAGGAAGGTGTTGACGCAGGACTCGTTGGGGCTCGACGCCGCGCAGGGCAGCAGTTGCGGCAGCGCGGCAGGCAGCTGGAGCGCCACGTCCTCGGCCGCGAACATGAGCTGCTCGGCCCCGCCCGAGCCGATGTCGTTGAGGGCGGCCTCGGTGGAGTAGCCGGTGATCGACTTGCCCACCGTGCCCGGATACTGGCTGCTCGGGTCGAGCCTGCCGTCGAAGAGCACGTCGATGGAGTTCTGGTACTCGAGGCGCGTCAGTCGCCGCGCCTGCGTGGCCGCGGGGTGAACCGCGTCGTCACAGACGTAGCGTCCATCGTCGGTCTGCGTCGGGGGCCCGGAGGGCGTCGACGGTGACGACCGGTGTCCGGTGATCGAGCCGTCGCACGAAGCCACCAGCAGCGACAGCGCGAGCCAGGAACGTGCGCCCATCAGAGTCGCTTCAACCACGTTCCGGGCGATCTGGCCAGCTGATCCGACGCATCGATCGAATGGGAAACGGAGTGCCTGTCGGTCGATGTCTGACAGGCGCACGCCGTGTTTCTTTTCAGTGCTCGATCGCGCCGCTCCGAGCGGACTTTTCGATCGCGTGGTTCACTGCATCTTCAGGGCGAACTTCCCGAGGTGGTGCTTCTCCAGATCGCGGTGGGCCTGGGCGGCCTCCTCGAGCGGGTAGAACTTCACCTCGACGTGGAACGCTCCGCGGCCGATGAGCGCGTTCAGACGGTCGAAGGCGTCTGGGCTCGCCTCACCGTCGTACGCGCGGACGGTGATGCCCCGGGCCGCCTTCGGCTCCGGCTCGACCCCGTTGGGGTACGCCACCCGGCCGCCCTTCTTCACCTGCTCGAGCGCGGCGTCGCGGCCCTTGCCACCGCTCAGGACCAGCGCCGCGTCCAGCCCCTCCGGAGCGAAGGCGCGCAGGGCGTCGACGACGGCGCCGTGCTTCCCGTCCACCGCCTGGTCCGCGCCGAGGCGGCGCACGAGCGCCACTCCGTCCTCGCCCGACGCGACGGCGAAGACGTCTGCGCCGAGATGCTTCGCGAGCTGGACCGCGAGGTGTCCGATGCCCCCACTCGCGCCGAAGACGAGGAGCTTCTCTCCGCGCTCGACGTGAAGGGTGTCTTCCAGCCCGCGGAGGGCGGTGATTCCGTCCGCGCCCAGCGCGCCGGCCGGCTCGACGCTCAGGCCGGAGGGAAGGATCGCGACGCTGTCCTGCTTCAGCGCGATGTACTGCGCGTAGAAGCCGCCCTCCATCGAGTAGGCGTAGACGCGGTCACCGACCCGAGCTCGCTTCACCCGCGGCCCGACCGCGACGACCTCGCCGGCCCCATCGTTCCCGATGACCTTCGGGAAGCGCCGTTCGCCGATCTCGAACTCGCCTGCCCTGATCTCGGGGTCCCAGACGCCGATGCCGGCGGAAGTGAGACGGATGAGCACCTCGTCTGCCTTCGGTTGGGGCACCGGGAGGGTGGCGACGTGCAGCTCCTCCGGGCCGCCGTAGCGGTCGATGACGGTGGCCTTCATCTGCTGGGGAATCGATCCGGGCATGGGAACACCTCCGAACGAGAAGCATGGTGCGCCGGACCGGCGGCGTCATCCCCCGATCGGGCAGCGCGCCAGGCGAGCGCTCCGGTCGGGGGACGCAGCCCGACGGAGAGGTCACTGCGTGGCCTCCTCCGGCGGATGCTCCTCCCGGAAGGAGACGTACAGGACGAGGTCGTAGAGGATCTTCATCCCCGCGCCGACCAGGAGCGGCGCGCCGAGCGATGCCCCCTGCATCAGCGCGCCGGCGAACGCCGGGGCGACGGCCCAGCCTCCCAGGCGGACGAGGTTGGTGACCCCCGAGGCGAAGGTCCGCTCCTCCGGCGGGACGATGGCCATCACGTAGGACTGTCGCGTGGGCACGTCCATCTCGACCAGCCCCTCGCGGAGGAGGAACAGCGCCGCGGCGACCCCGAAGCTCGGTGCGAACGGGACGGTGAGGAGGAGGAGGCTGGAGGGGAGATGGGTGTAGACCATCGTCCGGACGAGCCCGATGCGGGCGGCGATCCACGCGGCGCCGAAGTGCGAGGCGGTATTCGCGAGTCGGGCGCCGAAGAAGAGCAGGCCGATGGTCGCCTCGGAGACCCGGAACCGCTCGAAGAAGAAGTAGGAGAGGAGCGCGGTGGTGAGAAACCCGCCGGCGAGGCTGTCCACCCCGAAGAGCGCCGAGAGCTTCCACAGCGCGGACCGGCTCCTGGATGGGAGCCGAGCCGGTGACGACGCAGCCGGACGCTCCGCCGCGGAGGAGAGGCCCCGGTAGAGCAGGGCGGTTGCGAGGAGAAGCACCGCGTTCAGGGCCAGGACCCAGCGGAACGACGCGAGCGGGTCGATGCCGGCCCAGCGCTGGACGAGGAGCGGCGCGCCGGCGAGGAGCGCCCCGAGCGCGTGCCCCACGTCCTGCGCCGCGCTGTACCAGGCGAAGCCCACGGTGCGCCGGGCCTCACCGGTCAGACCGGGCAGGATCGCCTGCTCGAGGACGAGCGCCGCGCCTCGATCTCGACCCATCCCGTTCAGCATCCCGATGAACGCGGCGGCGGCGAGCAGCTCGACCCGCGAGGACGCCGCGGCGATGATTGTCCCCGCCGCGCCGGTGCACGCGAGGACGATCAGCGTCCTCCGGCGACCGAGGCGATCGCCGCCGAGCGTGACCACGAGCGCGGCGAAGGCTGCTCCCGCCAGCCCGAGCCCCACGACGAGCCCGATCAGCGCGGGGCCCAGCGCGAGCCTCGCCAGGTACACGCCCAGGAGCACGCCGACCAGGCTCGTGCCGACGGAGCGGAGGAGCGCGGTGAGGAAGAGGAGGTTCCGATCTCGAGACACGGCGAGCGCGGGCCCCGGTGGGGCGAGGAGCGCACCCTGACAGGCGGGGCGTGTGCGCGCGACCGCCACCCGGACCCCGGTGCGGCTTGGTCAACCACCGTGACGATCGCGCCACACCTCGAGGGCAGAAAGAGTCGTGTTTTCCTATGGTTGCGAGGGAGCCGGGCCGGCCCCGCGGCTGCACTGGTCCCTCCCCGAACCCGAAGGAGGAACCTCGCAATGACCCCCCCGCTCTTCCGCCGCTCGATCCCCACCGTCCCGCACGTCGCGGGAGTGATCGCCGCGGCCCTCGTCCTCGCGGCGCCGTTCGCCCGGGCCGACGAGGCGAACACCGTTGCCGCCCCGTCCGCTCCCGACGGGCTGCGGCGCACGCCCGAGCCGCGGGGCAAGGAGTCCGGTCTCATCCCCGGCGTTCTCATCGGGCCGCGGCTCTCGGTCGCCGTGCCCACTCCGACCTTCGGCGCGGAGGTGAAGGTGCTCCGCTACTTCGGCGCGTCGTTCGACTACGGCCTCGTCCCGAAGCTCACCATCAACGGCGTGGACGTGAACTACTCGATGTGGAACGTGGCGGCGCGCGTCTACCCCTTCGGTGACGTGTTCTTCGTCGGCGCGGTGTACGGGCACTACGGCGTGGAGGCCAGCGCGACCGTCGCCCAGGGCAGCGGCTCGGTCCGTGCGAGCAGCGACTTCCTCGGTCCGCAGATCGGCGCTCGCTGGATCCAGCCCAGCGGCTTCTTCTTCGGCGTCGACGTCGCCTGGGCGTTCCCCCTGTCCTACCACTCCGAGGCCAGCCCCGACCCGACCGGGACCACGACGAGCGTGAAGGAGACCGCCGACCGCTGGCTGAAGAGTGGCATCCCGCTGGCGGGCCTCATCTCGGTGGGCTGGATGTTCTGAGCGCCGAGGCCCACGAGGCGACCCAGGCCCGCTCCTTCCGGGGCGGGCCTTCGCCCGTGCGGGCGGTGTGGTATTCCCGAGGGGGGAGACTCGACGTGGGGAAGCTCGCGGACGACCCGGAAGAGCAGGTGCCGCCGACGCTGTCGGTGGTGGCCGACAGCGTGGTCCCGCCCGCCGTCCAGCGCTTCCGGCTCCGGGGCCTCGGCGGCGAGCTCGAGGGAAAGTCGTTCGACTCCTCGTCCGACCGGCTGCAGATCGGCTCCCATCCGCTCAACGAGGTCGAGGTCCGGGACCGCACGGTGTCCCGCTTCCACTGCGAGGTGTTCGTGGACCGGGACGGGCGGGCCTGGGTCAAGGACCTCGGGAGCCGCAACGGGACGCGGGTGAACGGGGTGCGGGTCCGCGAGGCCGAGCTGCAGGAGGGGATGGTCCTCCGGGTGGGGCAGCTGGAGCTGGTCTTCACGCCGCTCGCGGAGCGGAACGAGCTCCCGGTGGCCCCGGTGACGAGCTTCGGCACCCTGGTCGGCTCGTCGGTGCCGCTGCGGACGGCGTTCGCGCAGCTGGCGAAGGCGGCGGCGAAGGACGTGACGGTCCTCCTCACCGGCGAGTCCGGCACCGGCAAGAGCGAGGCGGCGGAGCTGCTCCACGAGCAGAGCGGGCGCGCGGGCAAGCCGCTCCGCGTGGTCGACTGCGCCGCGGTTCCGGCGAACCTCCTCGAGTCGGAGCTCTTCGGTCACGAGCGCGGCGCGTTCACCGGGGCGATCCAGCGCCGGGTCGGCGTCTTCGAGGAGGCGGAGGGCGGGACCGTCTTCCTCGACGAGGTGGGCGAGCTTCCCCTGGATCTCCAGCCGAAGCTGCTGCGGGTGCTCGAGGCGCGGGAGGTGCGACGGCTGGGGGCCAACCGGTATCTCCCGGTCGACGTCCGGGTCGTCGCCGCGACCAACCGGGACCTGAGAGCGGAGGTGAACGTCGGCCGCTTCCGCCCCGACCTCTACTTCCGTCTCGCGGTCCTCACCGTGCGCCTGCCGCCCCTCCGGGAGCGTCCCGGAGACATCCCGCTCATCGCGAAGCAGCTCCTGGGGCGGCTCACGCTCGACGAGGAGACGCGGCGCGCGCTCGCCGAGCCTGCGTTCCTCTCGCGGCTCCAGCTCTCGCCCTGGCCGGGCAACGTGCGCGAGCTGCGCAACCACCTCGAGCGATGCGCGGCGCTCCAGGAGGCGCTCCAGCCCGCTTCCGAGGATCCGTCCCCGCAGCACCTCGATGCCCTGGACGTGAGCATTCCATTCTCCGAGGCGCGGCGCCGCCTGCTGGACACCTTCGAGCAGGGCTACGTCCGCGCGCTGCTCGATCGCCACGACGGGAACGTCTCGCGGGCCGCGGCGACCGCGGGGGTCGACCGGGCGCACCTGCACCGGATCATGCGGCGCCAGAAGATGCGCTCCTGACTCACCAGAGCTCGGTGACCTGTCCGCCGATGTCGATCCGCAGCGCGCGGCCCTCGTCGGGCACGTCGATCGCCGGATAGACGTAGACCCGGATCCGGAGTCCGGGCACGAGTATCGAGACCTTGAGTCCGCGACTCTCCATCTTCGAGGGCGAGGCGAGGATCACCTTCCATCGATGGTGCTGCGCTCCGTCCTGCTCGAGGTCGAGCACCTGGTGCGGACGCTCGAAGGACGAAGCGCGGATGGTTCCCCGGAGCCAGGTGCCGCGAGTGTCGTCGTAGTCGGACCACGGATGCGAGGTGGCGAGCGCGACCGCGGCCGTCAGCATCGCCATCAGGAAGGAGAGACGAAGGAACGTCTTCATCGCTGTGGAGGTTAGCGCGCCGGCGCCGGCGTGGGCATCTGGAGGTCCGTCCCGCACAGGGGGATCCGGATCTCACACTTCGCCCCCGTGTCGTGATCGTGCACCCATCGAGCCGTGCCTGCGCTCGGGCGTACGATTGCGGGCGCACCCCGGACGGAGAGTTCTGTTCATGGCCGATGTCATCGCGGAGACCCTGGGAACGGATCTCGCCGGTCGCTTCAAGTTCATCGGCGAGATCGGCCGCGGCGGAATGGCCAACGTGTACCTGACCGCGACGCGCGGGGCGCTCGGCGGCTTCCAGAAGCTGGTGGTGATCAAGCTGCTCCGCGCCGACCTGGCCGAGGAGCAGGAGTTCCGTCAGATGTTCCTCGCCGAGGCTCGTCTCGCGGCGCGACTCAATCACCCGCACGTGGTGCAGACCTACGACGTGGGTGAGGACGACGGCCGCTACTACCTGGCGATGGAGTACGTGGACGGGCAGACGCTCGAGACCGCGCGCCGCTCATCCGAGGCCTCCCGCCTGTTCCCGCCTCGTCTGCAGCTGCAAGTCCTGGTGCACGTGCTCTCCGGCCTGCACTACGCCCACGAGCTCAAGGACTACGACGGCAAGCCGCTCAACGTCGTGCACCGTGACGTCACGCCGAGCAACATCCTCCTCGGGTACGACGGGCGGGTGAAGCTCGTCGACTTCGGGGTGGCGAAGGCGCTCGACTCTGGCACTCAGACCCGCGCCGGGGTGGTGAAGGGCAAGACCGGCTACATGGCGCCCGAGGCCTTCACCGACAGCGGTCACGTCGACCGCCGGGCGGACATCTACTCGGTGGGTGTCCTCCTCTGGGAGACGCTGGTCGGACGCCGGATGTGGAAGCACCTCGGATCCACCGACCGGCTCCAGCGGGCCATCGAGGGACAGATCGAGCCGCTCCGGCAGCTCGTCCCCGAGGTGCCGCAGAAGCTGGAGCAGATCTGCCTCAAGGCGCTTCAGCCGAAGCCCGACGACCGCTACGCGACCGCGGCCGAGCTCCAGACCGATCTCGAGAGCTATCTCGAAAGGCATCCGCCGCGAGTGAGCGATCGGGAGATCGGCGGGTCGCTGAACGAGGCCTTCGCGGACGACCGGAAGCAGATCACCACGGTCATCGAGCACCAGCTGAAGAACGGCGGTCAGGTCAGCACGCTGCCCGACCTCAGCTCGCAGACCTCGAAGCTGGTGACGAGCGCCCACTCGACCCTGAGCCGGTTCAGCCTTGGCCCGGCGCAGAAGCAGAAGGCGAAGGCCCGGACGATGCCCCGCTGGCCGTACGCCGCCGGTCTGATGGTGCTGGCCCTGGTGCTCGGCGCTGGCCTGGCGTGGCTCGCGCGCTCGGGAGAGACGCGGGGGCCGGGCGTCTCGGCGAACGCGGCTGCCGCGGCCGCGGCGGCCCGCTCGGTCCGTGGGGTGACGGACCAGGAGATCTTGATGGGCATGACCGCGGCGTTCTCCGGCCCCTCGGCGGAGCTGGGGACCCGCATGAAGCTGGGCCTCGAGACCGGCTTCGCCGAGGTGAACGACGCCGGCGGCGTGGCGGGGAGGAAGCTGCGCCTGGTGGCACTGGACGACGGCTACGAGGGAACCCGCGCGCTGGACAACATGACCGAGCTGCTGGACCAGCGCACCGTGTTCGGGGTCATCGGAAACGTGGGGACGCCCACCGCGCAGCAGACGGTGCCCTTCGCGGTGAAGAACAAGATGCTCTTCTTCGGCGCCTTCACCGGCTCGGGGCTCCTCCGGAAGGATCCGCCGGACCGCTACGTCTTCAACTACCGCGCGAGCTACCAGGACGAGACGGCGAAGATGATCCACTACCTGCTGAACGTGAAGCGGATCGATCCGCGATCGATCGTCGTCTTCGCACAGCACGATGCCTACGGTGACGCGGGCTACGACGGAGCCACGAAGATGCTCCGCAAGCTGGGACAGAGCGACGTGGAGCTGCTCCGGATGAACTACGAGCGGAACACGGTGGACGTCGACGCCGCGGTCAAGGCGCTGGTGCGCTACGACCAGGCCACCGTGTCCTCGCGCGGTCCTCGGGGGCAGGAGACCATCCAGCAGCGGCACCCGGTCAAGGCGGTGATCATGGTCTCGACCTACAAGGCCGCGGCCAAGTTCATCCAGAAGGTGAGGGACGCGGGCGTGACCCCGCTGTTCCTCAACGTCTCCTTCGTGGGGAGCAACGCGCTGGCCGAGGGGCTCAAGGACCTGGGCCCCACCTACGCCGACGGCGTCATCGTGACCCAGGTGGTGCCGCACTACGACGCGGGCGCGACGGGCGTGATCCGCTACCGCGAGGCGTTGAAGCGGTTCCACCCCGACCAGCACCCGGACTTCATCTCCCTCGAGGGTTACGTGGCCTCGCAGCTCCTCGCCGAGGGCCTCCGCCGGGCCGGCCGCGAGCTCGACACCGAGAAGCTGGTCGACGCGCTGGAGTCCGTCCGCGACTTCGATCTGGGCATCGGCACGGTGATGAGCTTCGGGCTGTCCGAGCACCAGGCATCGCACAAGGTCTGGGGCACAGCCATGGACGGGCAGGGCCAGTTCCGCACGCTGGACATGGACTGACTCAGCGACCGAAGAGCTTGCGCTTCCTCGGGGCGGGCGGGCGCGCGGAGTTGGCCAGGCGCTGGCCGAGGATCCGGCTCATGCCCACCGCCACCGTGGGGTTGGCCATCACCACCTCCTGGAACTCGTCGCGGCCGATCTCCGCGAGCTGGGCGTCGCGGTGGACGATGGCGCTGGTGGAGCGGGGCTGCCCGGTGAGCAGTGCGATCTCGCCGAAGAAGCCGCCGGGACGGACGTGCTCCACCAGCGTCCGGTCCTCGGCCTCGAGGGTCACCTCGCCCGAGAGCACGATGTAGAAGGTCTCGCCGGGATCTCCGCGACGGAAGAGGACCTCGCCGGAACGCTCGGTCCGCACGACGATGCCCTGGGCGATTCGCTCGATCGCCGCGTCGTCGAGGGGGGCGAGGAAGTCCACCTTGCGGAGCGCATCGATGACCTGGGTTGCGGGGTCCTGGATCACCGGCTCGCGGGAGAGGAACTCCACTGCCTGCGGAAGCGCATCGCGCCGGGTGACGAGGATGGCGGTGGCTCCCGGCCGGAGCCCGGTGGCCCCGTCGGGCAGCGCGATCTTCCCGTCCGCGTCGAGGAACCCGATGAACACGCACTCCTTGGGGAAGTCGGGATCCGCTCGTACCTGGGCCACGGTGCGCCCCGCCACCAGAGCCCGGGGCTTGATCACCAGCTCGAAGAGCACTGCGTCGCCAGCGGCGAGCGGTAGAGACCCGGCGATCTGCGGAAAGTCGATGGCGGTGGTCATCTTCGCCACCACCACCTCGGCCTCGGCGATGATGTCCCGCACGCCGGCGAGCAGGTAGGCCGAGCGATAGCTCGGGTCGAGCATCCGGACCATGGTGCGCGCTCCGCCCCTGGCCCGGACCAGCATGGCGAAGGCGAGGTTGTCCGCGTCCCGGGGGAGGACCGCGCAGGCGACGTCCGCCCCCACGATGCCCGCCGACTCGAGGACCTGAGGATCGATCGCGTCGCCGCACACGACCAGCGCGCCCACCTCCTCGAACAGCCGGTCGGACACCGCCCGGTCACGCTCGACCACGGTGACCTGATGCTTCTCGCCGACCAGCTTCGCCGCCAGGAAGCCGCCGACCCGCCCACCGCCTGCGATGAGGATCCTCATCGGGCGCCCTCCCGCGCCGGATGGGCGGCGGATTCCCGCGTGTCGTGGAGGAGGCGCTCGAGGCCGAGCGTTCGCTCGTCGAGGCGGAGCAGATGCCGCTCGGCCACCTCGGGGTCGATGAGCCCGGTGCGCTCGGCCGCGGAGAGTGCGGCGCGCTCGGCGTCGATGAGGCGGCGGCGCACCGCGAGGAGGAGGCGCGCGCCCTGGGCGAGGTTCCGTTCCTGGATCCGCCGGATCTCCCGCTCGGCCTCTGCGATGATGATCTGGTATTCGCTTCGCAGACGCTCGTAGGCCATCCGGGGCAGCATTCCGTTCGCGAGGAGGCTGTCCAGCTCGGCCCGGGCGGCGCGCGCGGTGACCAGCTTCGCCTGGTGCTCGGAGATCGCCGCGGCCAGCGGGTCGCGCCGGGTGAGCCCGAGCCAGTCCAGCACCCGTCCGAGCAGGAGCGCCTGGGCGACCAGGGAGATGAAGGTGACGCCGAACGCCACGTCCACCAGCAGTGGGCGAAAGGGCGTGTCCTTCGGGAGCCCGAGCGCCAGGGCGATGGAGAGGGCGCCCTTGATGTTCCCGAGCACGAACACGTGCTGCCAGCGGGGAGGGACGGCCTGCGAGCGGCGCACGCGGCCAAGGACGAAGAAGGGCAGGTAGATGGCCACTGCGCGTCCGGCGAACACGCAGGCGACGGCGATGGCCGTCTGCGGCGCGGAGGCGAGGAGCGTCGAAGGATTGCTGGAGAGCCCCACCAGCAGGAAGAGGAAGGTGTTGACCCCGAAGGCCATGTACTCCCAGAAGGACTGGATCGCGACCTGGCTGCTCGGAGACAGCGTTCGCCGGGCAGTGGCTCCCACGGTGAGCCCGGCGGTGACCCCGGCGATCGCACCCGAGACGTGCAGCTCCTCGGCGCCAACGAAGGCGGCGAAGGCCAGCGCGGTGGTGGCCATGATCTCCGCCAGCGGGTCCTCGGTGCGGCGGATGACGAAGCTGCCCACCATGCCCAGGGCGAGGCCCACCGCGAGGCCGCCGACGGTCGCGAGGACCACCTTGGCGGTGAGGAGGGGAAGGGCCACCGTGCCCCCGGCGACCACGATGCCGGAGATGGCCGCGTAGGCGACCAGCGCGGTGCCGTCGTTGAAGAGGCTCTCGCCGAGGACGATGGCCGCGAGCCGCGGAGGCACCGGCGCGCGGCGGAAGGCAAAGAGGATGGAGACGGTGTCGGTGACCGCGAGGATGCAGCCGAGGAGGATCGCCGGCCCCCAGGGGAGATCCAGCGCGAGGTGGAGAGCGCCGCCCGTCGCCCCGATCGCGAGCATCATGCCCACCGTGGCCAGGAGCGCGATGGGGACGAGGTTCGTCCGGATCGAGTCGAGCTGGGCGGTGAATCCGCCCTCGAAGAGCAGCGCCGGCAGACAGACGAGGAAGACGACCTCTGGCTCGAGGTGCGGCGCCTCCGGCAGAACGTGGCTCAGCGTGATCAACATCCCGCCGACGACCAGCGCGACGTTGTAGGGCACGTGCGCGCGCTTGGCGCCGATCGCCAGGACGAGGGCCGCCACCATCAGGCCGATGACGACCGGCAGGTGCAATTCCATGGCGGGGTTCTACACCTCCGTC
>Ga0207689_10000473_pt1 | contig 37790 bp, 27 predicted proteins | sample KBSMisM52_FD_184312 | JGI IMG/M metagenome (GOLD analysis project Ga0207689, IMG submission 184312) | Miscanthus rhizosphere microbial communities from Kellogg Biological Station, Michigan, USA - KBS Miscanthus M5-2 (SPAdes) (version 2) | ecosystem: Host-associated > Plants > Roots >...
CTCGGCATCAAGCGGGCGATCGATCGAGGCGACAAGCCCGGCCCGTGGATCGACGCGACCGCACCCTATCTCGAAGGGCCGGGGCTCAATCTGCCGCAGGTCCACGAGCTCACCGACGCCGCCGACGCGCGGCGGATGGTCGATTTCTGGTCGTCGATGGGGGCGACGTCGCTCAAAGCATACATGCACATCACGCGCGACGAGCTCAAGGCGGCGATCGACGAAGGGCACAAGCGCGGCATGAAGACCACGGGCCATTTGTGCTCCGTCACGTATCGCGAAGCCGCATCGCTCGGCATCGACAATCTCGAGCACGGGTTCTTTGCCGCGACCGATTTCGTCCCCGACAAGAAACCGGACGTGTGTCCGGGTCAGGGGGCCGGACAGGCGGCGTTCGCCGCGGTCGATCCGTCGTCGGACGCCGTGAAGTCGTTGATCAAAGTGCTGGTGCAGCGACATGTCGCGATCACATCCACGCTCACCGTATTCGAGACACTCACGCCCGGTCGGCCATTGCCGCCCGGGCTCGACGTGTTGCTCCCGGAGCTGCGTGATCAGTTCCAGCAGCGCTACGATGCCGCGCAACGCAGTCCGCGATCGGCGTACCCGACGCTCTTCGCGAAGGCGCGTCAGCTCGAGGTGGATTTCTTTCGCGCCGGCGGGACGCTGATTGTCGGGACGGACCCGACTGGCGGTGGCGGCGTGATTCCGGGATACTCGAATCAGCGCGCCGTGGAGCTGCTCGTCGAGAGCGGACTCACGCCGCTCGAAGCGATCAAGGTCGCGACGCTCAACGGTGCGACGTACCTCGGCCGCGCCGACAGAGTCGGATCGATCGCTATGGGCAAGCAGGCGGATCTCGTGGTGCTCGACGGAGACCCGTCGGCGCGGATCGATGATATTCGGAAGGTGTCGCTCGTGTTCAAGGAAGGCGTTGGCTACGATCCGGCGAAGCTGATCGCTTCCGTCAAAGGGAAAGTCGGCCTGTTCTAGCGAACTGTTTGAAGGAGGATGTCGCATGATCGGTCACACAACGTCCCAGCGCACCGCGTCGCGTGTGGCGCTCGTTGCATTGTCATTGGCCTGCGCAACGGTGACATCGCGAGCTCAGAACGTTTCGCTCGACTCGTCGCAACTGGCCGCGATGCGCTTCCGGTACATCGGTCCCGTCGGCAACCGCATTGCATCGGTCGCAAGCGTGACCGGCGACGCCAACGTCTACTATGCCGGCGCGGCGTCGGGCGGCATCTGGAAGTCGACCGACGCTGGGATTCACTGGGCGCCGATCTTCGACGACAAGGATGTCTCGTCCGTCGGCGCGCTCGCCGTCGCACCGTCGGATCCGAACGTCGTATGGGCGGGCACGGGCGAACCGTGGATCCGTAGCCACATCTCGATCGGCAACGGCATGTACAAGTCGACCGATGCCGGCCGCACCTGGACGCACGTGGGCCTCGACGCGACGGGCCGCATCGGCCGCATTGTGATCGATCCGGCGAACCCGGACATCGTGTTCGTCGCCGCGCAGGGCCACAGCTACGGACCGCAGGATGAGCGCGGCCTCTATCGCACGACGGACGGCGGCAAAACCTGGCAGCGCGTCCTGTTCGTCGACAGAAACACCGGCGCGATCGACGTCGTGATGCACCCGACGGACAGCAAGACGTTGTTTGCCGCGACTTGGCAGCTCGAGCTCAAGACGTGGACGCGCGAGAGCGGCGGCCCGGGCAGTGGCATCTATGTCTCGCACGACGGCGGCACAACGTGGACCAAGCTTCAAGGCAATGGTCTCCCGACGCACGAGCTGGGCAAGATCGGGCTGGCGATCTCGCGGTCGAATCCGAATCGGGTCTACGCGCTGATCGAGACGGGAGATGGCAATCCGCTGCACGGGCGACCGACGGACAACGGCGAGCTGTGGCGCTCCGAGGATGGCGGCGTGAATTGGAAAGTGATCAGCTTCGACCGTGATCTCGCCTGTCGTCAGCCGTACTACACGCGCATGGCGGTCGCACCGGACAATCCGGATGAGACGTACTTCCTCTGCGCTACGTTCAACCATTCGCTCGACGGCGGCGCGACGCTCACACAGACTGGTCGCGGCGGTGGCGGCGGTCGCGGGCGTGGGGGTCCGCCGCCGGCAGCCGAGGCGGGCGGCGCGGCCGGTCGCGGGAATCCGGGCGCGGCGTTCACGTCTCCCGGCGGCGACAACCACGACATCTGGATCGATCCGAACAACGCGTCGCGCATCGTTGTGGGCAACGACGCCGGCGTCCACATCTCGACGACGCGTGGGCGCACCTGGCTGCACGTGCAGCTGCCGATCGCGCAGATCTATCACGCGACGGTCGACACGCGGGTGCCGTACAACGTCTATGGCAACAAGCAGGACGGCCCGTCGTATCGTGGCCCGAGCAACAGCCGGTCGGGCGGACAGATCCCGCGGAGTGAGTGGCACGGTGTCGAAGGCGGGGAGAGCGGGTGGGCCACGCCGGATCCGGTCGATCCGAACATCATCTGGTCGACGGCGTCCGGCTCAGGCTCGCGCGGCGGCATCGTCATTCGCTTCGACGAGCGCACGCGAACGGGGCAGAACGTCGAGGTCTGGCCGCTCAGCACGGGCGGCACTCCCGCCGTCGACGTCAAGTACCGTTTCATCTGGGACGCGCCCTTTCTCATCTCGCCGCACGACCATAACACCGTGTACACGGGCAGTCAGTTCGTGCACATGTCGAACGACGGCGGCCGCACCTGGCACGTCATCTCGCCCGATCTCACGCGCAACGACAAGTCGAAGCAGCAGCTGTCGGGCGGTCTGACGCCGGACGACATCGGCGTCGAGTATGCCGACGTCGTCTACGCGATCAATGAGTCACGCCTCCAGAAAGGTCTGATTTGGGTCGGCACCAACGATGGGCTGGTTCAGGTGACCAGGGATGGTGGTAAGACGTGGACGAACGTCACCGCGGGCATCCCCGGCATTCCCACGTGGGGGTCAGTGCGACACGTCGAGCCGTCGCGGTACAACGCGGGCACGGCGTACATCATCGTCGACGCGCACCAGGAGAACAACCGCGATCCGTGGGTCTACAAGACGAACGACTTCGGCACGACGTGGAAGCTGATCGTCAACGGCCTGCCGAAGGTGCCGATGGGCTACGCGCACATCATCCGCGAGGATCCGGTGCGGCGTGGCCTGCTCTACCTCGGGACCGAGAACGCGATGTACGTGTCGTTCGACGACGGCGACCACTGGCAGTCGCTGCAGCTCGGCATGCCGCACGCGCCTGTGTATGGGATGGTGATTCAGGAACACTTCAACGATCTCGTCATCGCGACGTACGGCCGAGGTTTTTATATACTCGATGATCTGAGCCCGCTGCAAAAGATGACGCCGCAGGTGATGGCGTCGAACGCAACGCTGTTCGCGCCGCGGCCGGCCTATCGCTTCAAGAACATCCAGGGCAACGTCTCGCAGAGCGACGATCCGACCGCGGGACAGAACCCGCAATACGGCGCGGCGATCAACTACTGGCTCAAGTCGGCGCCGCAGGCGGCGACGATCGCCGTTCTCGACGCCACTGGGAAGACGGTTCGCTCGCTTCAAGCAACGCGCAACGCCGGCCTGAATCGCGTCTATTGGGATTTGTCGAACGAACCATCGAAGTCGCCGCGCATGCGCACGAAGCCGGTGAACGATCCGGATTTCCGCATGAACGCCGACGGCACCCGCAATGCGCCGGGGTTCGGCACACTCTCCGTGCTCATGCCGCCCGGCAAATACTCGGTCAAGCTGACGGTGGACGGTCAGGCGTACACGCAGCCGCTCACGGTGCTCAGGGATCCGAACCAGCGCGAGACCGAGGCCGACATCGTCGCGTCGACGAATCTGCTCAAGAGCATTCAGGCCGACATGAACACCGCCGCCGAGGTACTCGGCACCACCGAGTCGGCACGGGCGCAAATTCTCGCGCTCGGCGAAGACATCCGGTCCAAGGCGGCCGAGCTTCGGCCACTCGCTGATTCAGTGGAGCAGAAGTTCATGACGGTTGGCGCCAACGTCGTCGATCCACGACTCACGGGTCGCGGACAGGACGAGGTGCGGTACCCGGTGAAGATCGGCGGCCAACTCAACTGGCTCGCCGGCGGCGTCTCGGCCTCGGATTTCACGCCGGCTTCACAACAGCGAGACGTTGCGGGCATTTTGGCGAAGCAGACCCGCGATACACGCGACGCGCTTCAGAAGTTGGTCGCCGGGGATTTGGCGCGACTCAATGCGCAGTTGCGGGCCAAGGGGTTGAAGACGATCGATCTGGGGTCGGTCGTGTTTTGATCATCGGGACTTGTGTGCGTTGGGCTGGCCACACTGACTAGGGGCTTAACGGATTCTGGGATTGGTGGGATTATGAGATCGCTCCTTGACCCTGCAGGATCCCATGCTCAACGAGCGGAATTGATTGTTGAACAGCCTCTGGATGCTTCGATCGCCTGGGCATCCCGAAGCCGTTCTCCAATTATCCCGGCTTGTTGAGCGACGAGCCGTAGGTGAAGAGGGACGATCTCATAATCCCATTCATCCAAGAATCCGTTGACCCCTCGTCAGTGTGGCCCGAACGTGCCACGATTAGACTCGATTGACCCGATAGACATTCGCTTTTGGCCCAAAGTGAAGCAGCAAGCCCGCACGCAGGCTCGTCGCCTTCAGATAATTATAGATTTGGCGAGTCGCGCTCGGCTCGATAGAAAATGTCGACTTGACCTCGATCACCAACACGTCGTCAACAACGAAATCAAGTCGCTGCCAGCCGATCACCATTTCCTTGTAGACGACGGCGACTCGAACCTCGCGACCGACTCTGTGACCACGAGCAAGCAGCTCTCCTTCAAGTGCGGCCACATAGATGTGCTCGAGGAAACCGTACCCGAGAACGTTGTACACCTCGTAGAACGCGCCGATGACTGAATAGGTCAGCCGCTCCAGTAGCAACTCGTTGCGGGCCATGCCCCGAAAGAATGCTGATCGGGAGTTGGCGAGCATCACCGAACGGCAGCAAACGCAGCCATTCAATGCCGAGAGAAAAGAAAAACGGGCCCGGTCGATTGACCGGGCCCGTCCCAATTCAAGAACTCAGATCGTGCTTACGGCCAAGCCTTCAGGCAACCGCCGCCGTTCGCATTCACCCAGTTCTGCTGCACGAGGAACTGTTTCGTGCCGACGGTGATGTTCCAGACTCCGGTACCGTTGTTCGACGTCGAGCCCCATGTCCAGGCGCACTTGTCGGCATTCTCGTAGCCGCGGACATCGAACCAGGCGTTGCCCATCTGGTCGGTCGTCGTTTCTTCGATCTCGTGGGCGAGCGTATTCACTTCGGCGTCCGCGCCGGCGTCACCGTTGGGAGCGGCGGTGCCGTTGGTGCAGATACCGGGATACTGCTGGTTGTACGGCATCGCGGCATAGAGGACCGTCTGGCCGTTGACCGTGCCGTGATAGTGATAGGCGCAGTACTGCGTGCCGAAGCCGCCGCCCAGGTTCACACCGCTTCCGGTGAAGATGGCGTACAGCGTGTTGCGGTCATACGTCAGCTGGCCGTTGTCGAAGCCGCTTTTCAATAACGCGAGCATGTTGGCATCACTCGGCGCCGATGGCGGTGTGCTGCCGGTCGCCCAGAACCCAACGTAGTTCACAACGTTCGCGATGTGGGCGCCGGTGCCGTCGGTGTACGTCGAGTTGATGTTGAAGTACGACGAGCCGCCGAGGTTTCTCAGGAAATAGCCGACGTTCGAACCGTCCTGATTCCCGGTGCCGGTGGTGTTCACGGGGCCACCGGTAAAGATCGCGCCCGAAGCCCAGTAGACAGCGACGACCTTTGTCTCGTTCAGAAGCACCGGTCCGCCGTGATAGCTGATCCCATTGCCGCCACCACCACCACCACCACCACCGCCGCGTCCATTACCGGCGCCGCCGTTGCCATTCGCGGCGAACCACGGCTTGGTGTGCATGATGTGCGCGCCGGCGGCTGGGCCGTTGAACTCCGGCCAGGGGGACGCGTCCGCATTTGCGACGCTGGGCGCGATGTTACGCGGCGGCGTCGTTGTCGATTCGGAGCAAGCGGCCAAAAGAGCCGCAGCTCCAGCAAGGAAAGACCATCGACCAACTGAGGGGAGCAGCTGCGGCATCGGGAGTAACTCCTTCAAGTGGTTGGCGCGCCTACACTTGGCGCGAGCTCGTACGCCGCCACGCTGCGACGATTCGTGCTGTGGGGGTTACGGGGAATGCGCCATTGTAAGGTCGAGTCAACGAGCCCACAAGCTAAATTTGCAAACGCATGACGCGATGGCTGACGTCACCTGTTTCCGGGACAAGTTTGCCGGCTCGGCCCACGGCTGGAAAGCTCGCACCATCCCATGACCCACTGACACTGAACGCGCGAAGAGTCTCGCTAGTTCCGAAATGGGCTCTGCGAAATCGAGAGCGCCGTTTCGCGGTGTCGCCAAAGCGTGGCGTCGGCACCGTCCGATCCGCGAGATTACTCGTTCGGCCACTCCTTTCATCCCCACCGGAGCATCGCCTCAATGTCTCGTCAGTTGGTTCGAGCCGGCATATCGATCCCCCTCGCCGTCGCCGGCATTGCCGGCCTGGTCCGACTCGGCGCGAGCGCCGAACCGTTCGACCGGGGCGTGCTTCGGCAGCCGGTTCCGTTTGCACTCGACACGGTCATCACGAAAGGTCTTCGCTGGCGCAGTATCGGCCCAGACCACGCGGGCCGGTCGATCGCGATCAGCGGCGTGAAGGGTCAACCGAAAGTCGGCTACGCGGGTGCCACAGGCGGCGGCTTGTGGAAGACCACCGACGGCGGCCAGACGTGGACCAACGTCACCGACGGCCAGATCCACAGCTCGTCGGTCGGCGCGGTCGCCGTGTCGGAGACCGATCCGAACGTCGTCTTCATCGGCATGGGCGAGTCGTGCATCCGCGGCGACATCCAGCCCGGGGATGGCGTCTACAAGTCGACGGACGCCGGCAAGACGTGGACGCACGTCGGCTTCTCGAATTCGGACGCCATCTCGCGCATCCGCGTTCATCCGACGAACCCGAACATCGTGTTCGTCGCCGACTTCGGGAAATACGGCGCACCGAGCGATGAGCGCGGCGTCTACAAGAGCGTGGACGGCGGCAAGACGTGGAAGCGCGTCCTATTCAAGAATGCTGAAACCGGCGCGGCCGACATCGCGATCGATCGCACGAATCCGAACGTGATGTACGCGTCGATGTGGGAGGCCTACCGCAAAGAGTGGCAGATGTCGAGCGGCGGGCCGGGGAGCGGGTTGTACAAGTCGACGGACGGCGGCGAAACCTGGACAGACATCACTCACACCGGGGGTCTCCCGATAGGTATAGATGGGAAGATCGGCGTCTCGATCTCGGCCGACCCGAACCGTATCTTCGCGCTCATCGAGAACGAGAACGGTGGTCTCTTCCGCTCCGACGACGCCGGCGCCACGTGGCAGCTCGTCAACAACGAGCGACGTTTCCGTCAGCGCGCGTTCTACTACACGCACGTTTTCGCCGATCCCAAGAACAAGGATCTCGTCTACATCGGCAACGTCGGCACTTACCGCTCGAAGGACGGCGGCAAGACCTTCGCCCAGCAGCAATTCGCCGGCGGCGACTCGCACGACATGTGGATCGATCCGGACAACAGCGATCACGTTCTGCACGCGGCCGATCCGGGCGGCGACATCACGACGAACGCCGGCGCCGACAACCCGACGTGGACGGCGAAGACGTATCGCACCGGACAGTTCTATCACGTCGTCGCCACGTCGCACGTGCCGTACTACGTGTGCGGATCGCAGCAGGACGCGAGCGAGACATGCGTCTCCACCGCGGCAGCGGGCGGCGGACGAGGATTCGGCGGCGGCGGTCGTGGCGGCGCCTCCACGGACTTCAGCCCCGGCGGCTCGGAAGACGGCTACATCGCGCCCGACCCGCGTGATCCGGACATCTTCTACTCCGGCACCAACGCCAACGGCGGCGGCTTCCTCACGAAGCTGAATCGTCGCACCGGCGAGGTGCGCGAGGTGAGCCCGTATCCGCGCATGTTCTCCGGCGAGGAGTCGGCGGTGATCAAGGAGCGCTGGCAGTGGACGTACCCGATCGTCTTCTCGCCCGTCGATAAGAAAACTCTATATACCGGCTCGCAGCACGTCTGGAAGACGACGAACGGCGGCGACAGCTGGGAGCGCATCAGCCCCGATCTCACGCGGCACGATCCCAAGACCATGGGGCCGTCGGGCGGGCCGATCACACGCGACATGAACGGCCCCGAGGTCTACGCCGTCATCTTCTCGCTCGCGCCGTCCAAGCGGACGACGAACGTCATCTGGTCCGGTTCCGATGACGGCGTCATCCAAGTCACGAAGGACGGCGGCAAGACGTGGTCGAACGTCACCCCGAAGGACATGCCGGAGTTCGGACGCGTCAGCCAGATCGACGCGTCGGCCTTCGATTCGGCGTCGGCGTATGTCGCCGTGAAGCGTTTCCTCCTCGACGACAAGGCGCCTTACATCTATCGCACGCACGACTTCGGAAAGACGTGGACGAAGATCACCAACGGCATCGGCGCCGCGGAGTTCGTGCACGCGGTGCGGGAAGATCCGACGAGGAAGGGGCTGCTCTACGCAGCGACGCAGAACGGCGTCCACGTCTCCTACGACGACGGCGATCATTGGGAGTCGCTCAACCTCAACATGGCCGACATCCCGGTCTGGGATCTGATCGTCACCGAAAAGGACCTGGCGATCTCGACCCACGGCCGCGGATTCTGGATTCTCGACAACATCGAGCCGCTGCGGCAGTACACGCCGACGATGGTCGCCAGCGCGGATCCCGTGCTCTTCAAGCCCGCGGCGGCGTATCGCTCGGGCGGACCCGCGGTGATTCAGTATTTGCTCAAGTCACCGGCACAGAACGTTCGCGTCGAGATCCTCGACGCGAAGGGTCAGGTGATCCGTTCGTATCCGGACACGACGAACGCCGCCGGTGGCCGAGGCGGACGCGGTGGCCGCGGGGCTCCCGCTGATTCCGCGGCCGCTGAAGCTGGTGGCGGCGGTGGCGGCGGGCGTGGGCGGGGCGGCTTTGGCGGAAATCAGAACCCCGGTCGCGTCGCCGGCGTCAACACCTTCACCTGGGATCAGCAGTACGCGCCGGCCGTCACCTTCCCGAACATGATCCTCTGGGGCGGCTCGACGAATGGGCCGTCGGCGCCCCCGGGCCGGTACACCGTCCGCCTCGTCGCCGACGGCAAGACGGCGACGCAGCCGCTCGTCGTGAAGCGCAATCCGTTGCACGAAGCGACCGACGCCGACCTCCAAGCGCAGTTCGCGCTCGCCATTCAGCTGCGCGACAAGGTGAGCGAGGCGAATAATGCGGTGATCCAGATTCGCGACGTCAACCGGCAGGTGGCCGATCGCCTTTCCAAGTCGCAGGACGTCCAGCTGCAGGGGACGGGCAAGAAGCTGACGACGGATCTCAGCGCGGTCGAGGAAGCGGTCTATCAGGTGCGCAACCAGAGCGGCCAGGACCCGCTCAACTTCCCGATCAAGGTCAACAACCGCCTGGCGTCGCTCCTCGGAGTGGTCTCGCGCGCCGATGCCAAGCCAATCGCCGCCGCTTACCCGATCTTCAATGACCTCAAGGGCGAGCTGAAGGTCCAGACCGATCGCCTGCAGGAGATCCTCACGAAGCAGCTCCCGGTCTTCAACGCCCAAGCGCGGCGGTTGGGCCTCGAGCCGGTCATCGTCGGGAAGCCAGTCGTGTTCTGACGCAACCCTTCTTCCGCTTTGGTTGTCAAACGGCTATGCTCACTTTGAGCATAGCCGTTTCCTTTTGCCCCGAACCGCACCCGAAATAGGGTCAGACCCTATTTCGAGTTTTCTAAATAGGGTCTGACCCCAGGCGGGGAAATGATGACGAAGCGAGGCACTCGCGATCCGCTGGAACTGCTGCCCCTCAAGCCGATCGAGCTGCTCGTGCTCACGATGCTGAGCGCGGGCGATCGCCACGGCTACGGGATTCGGCAGGACATCGTCGCGCACACGGACGGGCGCATCGCGCTGGAGGCCGGGAATCTTTATCGGCACATCCGCGCGCTGCAGGCCGACGGCCTCGTCGACGAAACCGAACCGCGGCCCGTGGACGGCAACGAAGACGAGCGCCGCATCTACTACACGCTCCTTCCCTTCGGGCGTCGCGTCCTCGCCGCCGAGCTCGAGCGCCTGCGCGAGTTGATGCGCATCGCCGAAGAACACCGCATCATCGGCCGGGCGCGGGCATGACCGCCGCCGATCGGCTGTACCGGCTGCTTCTTCGGCTGTATCCGCGCGATTTCCGCGACAGCTACGGACGCGCGATGCTCGACTTTCATCGCGATCGCGTCCGCGCCGCGCGAACCGCCCGCGAATCGCTGGCGCTCCTCTGGCTCGCCACCATCGCCGACGTCCTCGTGTCGGCGGCGGGAGAGTGGCTTCGACCGTTCATCTCGGGAGACTCCATGCTCGACACCATCGGCCAGGACCTGAGGTATGCCGTCCGTGGGTTCGCACGGCGGCCCGCGTTCACCGCGATCGTCCTCGCCACGATCGCGCTCGGCGTCGGAGCGAACGCGGCGATCTTCAGCGTCGTCAACGGCATTCTGATCCGCCCGCTGCCGTACCCGAACGCCGAGCGCGTGTTCAGCTTCGGCCACGAGCCGCCGCACTGGCTGACGTCGCAGCCCGATTTCATCGACTATCACGCGGGCATGCCCTCGCTCGACGGATTAGCGGCCTACATTCGCGGCGACGCGACGATGAGCGGGGGCGCCGAGCCCGAACGCATCCGCGTTTCCAGCGGAAGCGACGAATTCTTTCCGCTGCTCGGCGTGCGTCCAACCGTCGGACGCTTCTTTTCGGCGGATGAATTCGCCGTCCAACGGCCGACCGTGGCGATCATCAGCTACGGTCTCTTTCAGCGGCGCTTCGGCGGCAGCAAGTCGGCCCTCGGGAAGACGATCTCCATCAACGGAGTTCCGCGCACGGTCGTCGGCGTCATGCCGCCGCATTTCGATTTCCCCGAGTCGCGGACGGATCTCTGGCTGCCGCTTCCCCGGTTCAATCCCGACAGCCTCGGCGATCGGACGAATCACTACTTGTTCATGGTCGGCCGAGTGAAACCGACGGCGACGATCGACCGTGCTCGCATGGAGGCGGCCACGATCGCCCATCGCATCGTGACGCAGTACGCCGACCGCTTCGATCCAAAGTCTCCGCTCGTCCCGCGCATCACCCGCGTCAGCGACACGCTGGTCGGGTCGACGCAGCCGTACCTGTTCGCGCTCCTCGGCGCCGCGGGTTTCGTGCTCCTCATCGCGTGCTCGAACGTCGCGAATCTGTTGTTGGTGCGCGGCGAAGCGAGACAGAAGGAGATGGCCGTGCGCAGCGCGCTCGGAGCGTCGGGCCCACGTCTCGCCGGACAGCTGCTCGCCGAGAGCGCGCTGCTGGCGACTGTGGGCGGAGCGCTCGGTCTCTTGCTCGCCTGGTTGGGCAGCCGGCTGTTGTTGCGCGCGGCACCGTCGTCCATCCCGCGGCTCGACGCGATTGGAATCGATTGGCGCGTTCTGCTGTTCACGGCGGCGATCGTTGTGGCGACGGGACTCATGATCGGTCTCGTGCCGGCGTGGCGCATCGCGCGCGGCGCGTCGGCCGAGGCGCTCAAGGAATCGGGTCGCGTGGCATCGGCGCACGGTGCGACGCGCCGCGTGCGACGCTCGCTCGTCGTCGTCGAGGTCGCGCTCGCGGTGGTCACACTGTCGGGCGCGGGAATGCTTCTCCGAAGCTTGTGGCATCTCCAGGGCGAAGATCTCGGATTCGATCCGCACGGCGTTCTCACCGCCAAGGTTGCGCTGCTCCCTCGTGAGTACAACGAGGGCCGAACGGCCGTCTTCTACTCGCAGCTCGAGGCCAGGTTGGGCGCATTGCCCGGCGTGCAAGCCGCCGGCGCAAGCGGGTGGCTGCCCGTGGTCGATGCCGGCGGGTTGTGGGGCTTTCGACCTGAGAACGGCAATTATCCCGAAGGCCGCTGGCCGTCGGCCGTGCCGCAGCAGGCGACGCCGGGATTTTTCGCGGCAGTCGGTCTTCCGTTGATCGCCGGAAGAGTTTTCACGAACTCTGATGTCGACGGCTCCCCGCTCGTCGCTGTGGTGAGCAAGGCGTTCGCCGAGCTGGCGTGGCCGAAGCAAGGGGCGCTTGGCAAACGCTTCCGCCTCGCCGAGGGCACGCCGTTCATCACGGTTGTCGGCATCGTGGGCGACATCCGCGCGCGGGGCTTTGGCGACACACCCGAAGCCACGATGTTCTTCCCGCTCGCTCAAGCAGCAAAAAGCGCGTACTTCATGCCGAGGAACATGGCGCTGCTCGTCCGCACATCCGGCGATCCGGCGATGCTCGCCGCCGCCCTCCGACGTGAGGTTCGCGCGCTGGATCCCACGGTGCCGGTCGCCGAAGTGCGCACGTTGGAGCAGGTCGCGGGGACGTCGGTGTCGAACAGGCGCTTCAGCACGTCGCTGCTCGCCGGCTTCGCCGCGCTGGCGCTCCTGCTCGCCGGTATCGGGACGTATGGTGTGATCTCGTACGGCGTGACGCAGCGGACCTTCGAGATCGGCGTGCGCATCGCGCTCGGCGCGGACACGCGCTCCGTGCTCGGCTTGGTGATGGCGGAGGGCATGGTGCTCGCGGGAACGGGTCTCGTGATCGGGCTCGGCACGTCGATCGTCGTCGCTCGTTTCATTCGCGCGATGCTCGTCGGCGTTCCGACGCTGGATGCGCCGTCCCTCATCGCGACCGCGGTGGCGCTGATCGCGGTCGCCGCGATTGCGTCGGGGCTGCCGGCGCGCCGGGCGCTGCGGGTCAACCCGATCAATGCGCTGCGCGGAGCCTAGCCGAGTCTGAGTCGATACCCTTCAACGAGCTCCGCGCCCGGCGGCTGAAAGTCGCGCTCCGGCGCGCGCGTGAATCCGAGGTTCGCGTACATCGCCATCGCGGCGCGCATGCTGCGCGACGTGTGCAGTCCGACTTCGCTCGCGCCCTGCGCTCGGGCGCGACGAATGCACTCTTCGACCAACGCCTTGGCGATTCCACGTCCGCGCGCCTCCGGAGCCACGGCGACCAGCCTGATCTCCGGCGCGCCGGCGCGCGAGGCCAGTGCGCCGTAGGCGTCGGTCTCCGCCGCGTAGAGCATCGCGCTTCCAACGAGACGGCCGTCGTCCTCGGCCACGATACGCTCTACGAGCTGGTCGGAGGCCAAGGCGTCACGCAACGCCTGACTCAATCCGCGCCACGAGTCGGGATCCATGATCTCGGCGTATTCGGCGTAGGAACGCAGCGTGAGCTCGCGGATCGTCGCGCGCTCGTCGTCCGCGGCGGTTCGAATGATGGTCACGGAATAACAATGTATCATTGGCAGCATGAACCTGAGTCTGACCATCGCGGCGGCGGTCGTTGTCTCGGCCGATTCAAGCGTTGTCGTGCGGGTGAATCAGGTCGGCTATCTGCCGGACGCACCGAAAATCGCCGTCGCTTGTTCGCTCGCCGACGCCGATTCGCAGCCGCGACGCTTCGTCGTCCGCGGTGAGAACGGGAGGGTCGTGCTGGGGCCAGTGCGCGTGCGCGGCGCGGGAAACTTTGGTCCGTGTAAGACGACGTGGCGGTTGAATTTTACGGCGATTCGAACGGCGGGCCGTTACGTCATCGAGCTCTCCGGCGCGTCGGCGCATGTTCGAATCGGGCGCGACGTGTATGCCGGCGGTGCGGACACCGCGCTGTACTACATGCGCGAGCAGCGATCGGGGTTCAATCCATTCTTCCGCGACTCCGTGCACAGGCTCGACGGAAACGTGATCGACGACTCCGGCCGTGTGGTGAAGTTTCAGCCGGTGAGCGGTGGATGGGCCGACGCCTCCGACTACCTTCAGTACGTCGCGACGTCGGCCACCGCGACGTACCACTTGCTCATGGCCTACCGCGATCACCCGTCGGTATTCGGAGACGCATTCGCGGCGAACGGCCTGCCGGGTCCGAATGGCGTCCCGGACGTGCTCGACGAAGCGCGACACGGTATCGAGTGGCTGCTGCGCATGTTCCCGAGCGACTCGGAGCTATACAACCAGCTCGGCGACGATCGCGATCACACCTACCTCGATCTGCCGACTACCGATTCGTCGGACTACGGATGGGGCAAGGGGAAGGAGCGTCCCATTTACGCATGCACGGGACGCGCACAGGGAATTTTCGCGTACAAGAATCGGTCGACGGGACTTGCGTCGACGGCGGGAAAGTTCGCGTCGGTCTTCGCCCTCGCGGCGCGCATCCTTCCAAGCGCCGATACCGCGCTGCTGCGGCGCAAGGCCGAAGCCGCGTATGCGCTCGGCGTCGCGCATCCGGGCGTCTGTCAAACCGCACCGGGACGTTCGCCGTACTTCTACGAAGAGGAGAACTGGGTAGACGACATGGAGCTCGCCGCCGCGGAGCTCTTCTCGCTCACGCGACGCGATTCGTTGCGTCGAAACGCCCTCGCTTTTGCGGCGCGCGAGCCCGCAACGCCGTGGTTCGGCGCCGACACGGCGCGTCACTACGAGTGGTATCCGTGGTACAACGCAGGGCACTGGTCGATCTGGCGTGCTACGCGCGGCTCCGACCGGACGAAGATGACGGAGTACTACCGACGAGGCCTCGCCGCGGTCGCAAAGCGGGCCGACAACGGATTTCGCGTCGGAATCCCGTTCATCTGGTGCTCGAACGATCTCATGGTTTCGTTCGCGTCGCAGGCGCTGCTCTACCGGCGAATGTCGGGCGACGCGCGCTACCGCGAGCTCGAGCAAGCGGCGATCGATTGGCTGTTCGGCGCGAATCCGTGGGGCGTCTCGATGGTGATCGGCTATCCCCACGACGGACGGTGGCCGCATGATCCGCATTCCGTGGTCGCGATGCAGTACGGGCCGGAGGCGTTGACAGGCGGTCTCGTGGACGGCCCCGTTTACCGATCGATCTTCTCGAGCCTGAGAGGAATCGCGCTACGCCACGAGGATAGTTACGCGCCGTTCAATACCGGCTTCGTCCTATATCACGACGATCTCGGCGACTATTCGACGAACGAGCCGATCATGGACGGTACAGCAAACCTTGCATACCTCCTCGCAGCCCTCGCCGATCGTAGGTAGCTGTATCGCGACGAATCGCGGTGTCCGACCGAACCAAAGAAGTATCGCGTCGTGTGATGGTATCGCGCTGCGCGATCGTGTCGCGCCGAGTAATCGTGTCGGAAGGAAGACGGATGATGTGCTCGCGCGGGACGATCGTGTCGCGACGAATCGACATATCCGGCCGCACGAGCGTGTCGCGGCGGGCGATGCTGTCTCGCATGATGCTGTCGCGGCGCAACGCCGCGAGGCGCCTCGCAGCCGCTCGGCGACGCGCCGCCGCGGAATCTGCCCGCGCCTGCGCCGCGGCGATCGAGTCGCGCTGGAACGCCGACTCCGCGCTGTCGGGCGACACGATCGGCGGCACGACGGCCGACGACGTCGCGCCCGCCGGCGGCGATCCCGGCTGAACGGTGACGGGCACTCCGGTCGGCGGAATGACGCGGCCGCCCTCGGATTGAGACAAGAACCCACCGCGGGGCGCGCGTCCGCTATCCAGCCCGGCCGCGGGCGCCGCGATGATCTTCGATCCGTTGACCTGCACCACCGACGGCGCTTTGTGCCCGTGATGCGCCAAGCCGATGCCGAGGGCCATGACCAGCATGAGCAGCGCGACACTGATCGACGGCATGAGCCATCGCGCGTAGCCGCGCCAATCTCGTGGTCGATCGGGCTGGCTTGCGGGGCCGACGGCGACCGCTACGACATGATCGATCGGCGAAAGCTTGCGCGGCTGGATGGCAACCGACGCCGCCACCGCGCGGCTCGCCTCGAGCACCTCCCTGTGCAGTTGCTCGACCTCGACGCGACGCGTCTCGAGCTCGCCGAGTCGCTGCTCCAGCAACCGACGCTGTGCCTCCAGCTCGTCGCGGACCTCGGTCAGGCGTTTCTGGCGCCGCGCGACGTGCGACTCGGCCTCGGCCCGCTCGGCGGCGATCGCGGCGCGCTCGTCGCTTTCGAATTTTCTAAACTCTTCGCGCTCCTTGGCCAGCGCGGCCGCGTCGTCGCGCGCTTTCTCCTCGAGCTCCCGCTTGCGGCGCTCGAATCTCCGGTATTCGGTGTCGCGCCATTCGGTGACTTCGTCCTTGAGCGCGATCAGGTCGATCTCGGCGCGCTTGAGGACGTCGCCGGCAGCGACGACGCCGATGTAGGCCATGACGTCCGGCGTCGGCGCGCCATCCTTGAGGCGCGACATCATCATCGTGTCGTCGGAGACCTTCTTGGCGAGGTTCGGGACGAAATCGCACAAGCGCTGTTCCGTCTCGGGACTCCATATTTCGCCGCTCAACAACGTCCAGGCGAGACGGCCAATCGAGCGCGCGTCGGACGTCGCGTCCGGCACGCTGTTGATCGGGATCGGCGTCCGCGTGAGCGTGACGATGAGCCGATTGGTGCCGCGCTCGAACACCATCTCGTCGGGATCGACCCCGCGATGGATGACCCCCTGCTCTCGCGCCCAATCGAGCGCGGCGTGGACATCCTCGAGCAGAATCGCGATGCGCGTGTTCGGAAGATGACGTCCGCGATCGAGCAACTCCCGGATGGTATCGCCATGGTTGCGCTCGGTAACCGTGGCGAAGGTGTCGGCGCTGATCCAGCGGCCCTCGATCACTTGCGCGACGTTCGGATGCGAAAGCGTTTTCAGCAGCTGCGCATCCGTCGCGAGGTGAGCCACCGAGTTGTTGTCGTTGTCGGCGAGGACCCGCGCGAAGGTGATTACGACGTCTTGTCCGTCACTGCGTCGTCGAGCCAGGTAGCGTTGAGTGGACGCAGGGCTTCGCAGGCCGCCGACGACGTTGTACTCCTCAGCGAAGGCGCCGAGCTCTGGCGTTTCCTTGTTCGGGGCTGCTGCGGATGACATGGATCGGCTGGCGACTGGGTTCTCTAGGCCCTACGAGTGCGTGATCCATGCCGTGCCAGTTTAGCGCCGAATGCCCTCTCCGGCCTTGAAAAATCCCGGGAGGCTGACCGGAGCGACACCCGAGATCGCATCGGCGCCCAGGATGGCGCGGGCGGCGGCCCGCTCGAGGTCATCCGTCACCCCGTAAGTCACCATGTAGGTACCAATGTTCGGAAACTGCCTGATGACGTACGGGTTGCCGAACGCGACCACGATCACCTTCCGTCGCCCGGCAAGTCCGTTGATCCAATCGGCCACGGGCTGCGGGATGGCCACCCTGCCCTCGCCCTCGACGCGGCGGACGAATGCCGTCACGATGACCGCGTCGGACTCGCCGATGCTGCGTTCGACCACCGCGATGGCGTCCGGCGTCGCCGACGGCAGAATCTTCCCAGCCTGAACGATTGCCCCGCCGCCCCGCGCCGAAAGCGTGGGGCTCCGGCGCAGTTCCGCGAGGAAGGCCCGGCCGGCTTTGATCTCGGTCTCCGGCGCGTACTGCACGATCGCCACGCGCGCCGCGCCGCGAAGCGGAACGAGAGTGTCTCGGTCGCGCAACAACGTGATGGCGCGCCGCGCCACACTGGCCGCGATCGCCCGGTGCGCCGGGGAGCCGACAACCTCACGGAGGCGCTCGAGCGAAACCATTGGCGCGAAGGCGACGCCGGATCGCGCCTTGAGCTCGAGCATGTGACGCGCGGCGCTGTCGATGCGCGAGCGCGAGATCTCGCCGCGATCGACGGCGGCAACCAGTGCGTTGATGGCGCGCGTCGCATCGGACGGCTTGAGCAGGATCTCGGCGCCCGCCTGCACGGCGAGCACACTGCTCTGCTCCGCGGTGTAGCCCTTGCCGATTCCTTCCATCGTCATGGCGTCGGTGATCGCGACGCCGCGAAAGTGCAGTGAGTCACGCAGCAGACCGGTGATGATGCGCGGCGCGAGCGTGGCGGGAGTGCTGCTGTCGCCGTTCACCGCGGGAAGCGCGATGTGCGCCGTCATGACGAGCGACGCGCCGGCGGCGATCGCCGCCTTGAAGGGCACGAGCTCCACGCTGTCGAGTCTCGCCATGCTCGCGCCGACGACCGGCAGCCCGACGTGCGAATCGACGTCGGTGTCGCCGTGCCCGGGGAAATGCTTGGCGGTGGCGAGTTGGCCGCCGTCGATAGCACCGCGCACGAAGTGGGCGGACAATCGCGCCACACGTCGCGGGTCTTCGCCGAACGAGCGTGTGTTGATCACCGGGTTGGACGGATTGTTATTGACGTCCACCACGGGCGCGAAGTTCACATGGATGCCGACGGCGCGCCCTTCTTCGGCGATGGCGCGCGCGACGTCGTACGCATCGCTGTCGCGTGCCGTCGCGGCGATGGCCATCGCGGGCGGAAAAACGGTCGCGCCGCCCGCGTCCAGCATGTAGTGCGCGAACAGCCCGCCTTCGAGCCTGCCCAATCCCGGCTCGAGATCAGCGCTCACCAGTAACGGCACGCGCGCGCGACGCTGGAGGTCGTTGAGCTTCGCCGCGACCTCGATCGGTGTGCCGAGGGACATCGACACGCCGCCGATGCCATCGCGTTCGACCCAGCGAATCACCTCGGCGTAGCTGGAGTCGCGCACGTTGGTGTAGTCGCCAAGCATCCACACCATCACCATTTGGCCGACGCGCTCGCGGAGCGAGAGCGACGCGAGCGTGCTGTCCACCCAGCGACGTTGTCGCTCGGTGAGAGGCACCGCGGGGGACAACGGTCCCACGCTCGGGGTCGCGGCGGCCGGGCTCGAAGCTCGTGACGGCTGGCATGCCGCGACCGCGGCGAATGCCAGCGCCGCGGCCGCGCGGGGAGGTCGTTGCATCAACGCGCGGCGCGAGTGAAGCGGACATCGATCACGCGGCCGGCAAAGATCGCGAAGCCGGTCACGCGACCCGACGCGTCACGTGAAAATCGGATGGAGCCGAGACCCGGCGCCGCGAAGTCGTCGGCGTAGGCAGGACGAAGCTCGATCTCGTCGGCCGGCCGGCGCCGCAGCACCAGCTTATCGCCTTTCGCGGCGACGACGAGCTTCACGTCCAGCTCGTCGCTCGTGTACGTGCCCGCGTAGTCCTGCAGTGCAATCTTGGTTGCCGTCGGGCGAGCTTCCTCGAAGTGCGACGAATCACCACTCGCGCGAACCAACACGAAGCCGCGACGACCCGCGGTGCGCTTGAATTCCGCCTCGCCGGCCGCGGCGTGGAAGCGCGTTCCGCCGAGGGGCGTGAGCGCAGTCGGCTGGCCGCGGCCGGTACCGACGGAAAGCGCGCCGCCGCTCCAGATGAGCGTTATCACGTCATCGGTGTGGGGATCGCGATAGACACCGGCCCACTGCTGCAGCTCGGCCGCCGGTACGTCGACCTTTCGGGCCTGCAACTCGGTAATCGTCCGTGGAATCATCAGATCCACGACCTGGTGCGCGAGCTGTGTCGGATTCGCCCCGGCGTAGTTGCACCACACGGCGATTGAGATGTGCTGGTCGGGATAGCGCGCGAGGAAAGTGCGATAGCCGGCCGTCGAGCCGCCGTGGCTGACTTCGCGCGTTCCTGAATACTCACCGACCTCGAGGCCCAATGCGTACGTGATCGTGCGCCCGTTCGTCAGGCGCATCCGGGTTTGGAGCGCGTCGACATAGGGCTGTCCGCCCACGGTCGGATGATCGAGGTTCTCGTTCCACTTGAGCAGGTCGGACACGGTGCTGAGCAGACCGCCGTTGCCGATCATATTCGTGAACGGCATGTCCGTGTGAAAGCCATTCGCCGGCGAACCGGAATACGCCGTCGCGCGATTGGGGACGACCGTCGTGAAGTCGTCGCGCCAGCGCGTGTGCGTCATCCCGAGCGGGTGGAAGAGACGCTCCTGCGTGAACGTGTCGAGCGTCTTGCCGCTCACGCGCTCGACGATGATGCCGGCGAGCGCGTACCCCGTGTTGCTGTAGAGATACTCCGACCCCGGCGGGAAATTGAGCATCTTCTGATGGACGACGAGGTCGAGCGTCGTCGCCGGCGAATGTACCTGCGACCCCGGTCCGCGTCCCTCGATGCCGAGGAGACCCCACTGGTCGCGCAGGCCACTCGTGTGCGTGAGCAGGTTGCGGATCGTGATCTTCTGTCCGCCGAAGTTCGGGACCTCGGGCAAATAGCGTCGGATGTCGTCGTCGAGGGACAGCTTACCGTCTTGGGCAAGCAGCACGATGGCCGACGCGGTGAACTGCTTGGCGACGGATCCGCTCTCGAGCACGGTCGATTCGGTGATCGGCACGTTGTACTCGAGATTCGCCATGCCGTAGCCATGGGTGTAGAGCGGCCGGCCGTCCCTCGCCAGTCCGACGGCGCAGCCCGGCGTCTTGTCGGTGAACCGGGCGAAGACGGCGTCGATCTTCGGCGCGAGATCCGTCGGTTGCTGGGCGTTCGCCGCGGTGGCGAGGCTGCCGGCTAGAACGAACGCCGGCGCGATTGTAAGGACGTTGTGGTGGGAGCGCATGGCTAATGATGGGTCGCGCGCACGCCCCGAGCAAACCGTTCAGGGTGGCGGGCGGTCCACTAGGAATCAACGGATGGAACCCAGCCCGACACCGACGCGTAGGGCGACGAGCCCACCCCGTCCACCGGAGCCATCGGGATCATGCGAAACGTCAAGTTTGCGCTGCGCACGCTGTTCAAGACGCCCTTCGTGACGACCGTCGCGATCCTCTCGCTTGCTCTCGGCATCGGCGCCAACGCGGCGATTTTCTCGCTGTTCAACGAGATGCTGCTCCAGCCGATGCCGGTGTCGCATCCGGAGCAACTCGTCGATCTTGGCGCGCCCGGTCCGATGCCAGGCTCGAACTCTTGCAACCAAGCGGGGAGCTGCGAGGAGATCTTCAGCTACCCGATGTTCCGCGATCTCGAGGCGGCGAAGACGGCGTTCAGCAGCATTGCCGCCCATCGAGCGTTCAGCGTCAACCTTGCCATGACGGGCCAGACGCCCATCAACGGGCGCGGGATGTTGGTCTCCGGCTCGTACTTCCCGACCCTCGGCGTGCGCCCCGCATTGGGCCGGCTCTTCACCCGCGACGATGACCGCACGATCGGCGGTCACTACATCGTCGTTCTGAGCTACGCGTACTGGGAGAACCAGCTCGGCGCGAACCCGAACGTTGTCGGCCAGAAGATGACGATCAACGGCCAGCAGATGACGATCATCGGCGTGGGCCCTCGAGGATTCGACGGGACGACGCTGGGCGAACGGCCGTACATCTTCGTGCCGATCACGATGCGCGCCGTGATGAGTCCGGGATCCGGTGGCAGCTTCAAGAACCGGCAGTCGTACTGGGCCTACCTGTTCGCGCGGCTCAAGCCGGGCGCGACGATCGAACAAGGGCGCGCGGCGATCAACGCGGTCTACAAGCCGATCATCAACGACGTCGAAGCGCCCCTCCAGAAGGGGATGAGCCAACAGACGATGACGAAGTTCCGCGCCAAAGTCGTCACGGTCGCCGACGGCCGGCGCGGACAATCGTCGATGCACAAGGAGGCGAAGACGCCCCTGCTCCTGCTCTTCGCCATCACAGGCATCGTGCTGCTGATCGCCTGCGCCAACATCGCCAACCTGTTGCTGGCGCGCGCGGCGAATCGATCGATGGAGATGGCGGTGCGCCTCTCGCTCGGTGCAACGCGACGCCAGCTCGTGACCCAGCTGTTGACGGAATCAGTCCTGCTCGCACTTCTCGGCGGCATGGTGAGCCTCGTCGTGGCGTACTGGACGCTCAACGGGATCGTGCAAATGCTGCCGCCCGAGGCGGCGACGACGATGAACTTCACGTTGAGCAGAATGGCCGTGTTGTTCACCGCCGGGTTGTCTCTCTTCACGGGTATCGTGTTCGGACTGATCCCGGCGATTCAGTCGACGCGCCCCGATCTGGTGACGGACCTCCGCAACAACTCGGGGAAGCTCGCGGGCGGCCGGGGAGCGGCGCGTTTCCGGTCGAGCCTTGTCACCGTCCAGATCGCGCTGTCGATGGCACTGCTCATTTCAGCGGGCCTCTTCATCAAGAGTCTGCGCAACGTCAGCCGAGTGGACCTGGGCATCAAGATCGACAACATGGTGACGTTCAACATCTCGCCCAGCTTGAGCGGCTACGACACGACGCGCGCCAAGGCGCTCTATGCACGCTTTGAAAACGAGCTGTCGTCGGTGCCGGGCGTGACTGGCGTAACGTCCTCGATGGTGCCGATCCTCTCCGGGGACAATTGGGGAAACGACGTCTCGGTCGAGGGATTCAGGAAAGAGCCGGATACCGACGCCGAGTCGCGCTTCAACGCCGTGGGCCCCGGCTACTTCAAGACGTTCGGTGTGCCGTTGCTCGCCGGCCGCGACTTTACCGTCAGTGACGCCTCGATAGCACCGAAAGTGGCGATCGTGAACGAGGCATTCGCGAAGAAGTTCAATCTCGGCCGGCAAGTCGTCGGCAAGCACATGTCGATCGGCAACGACTCGTTGAACATCGAGATTGTTGGATTCGCCAAGAACTCGAAATACGCCGCCGTGAAGGACTCGATCCCGCCGGTTTTCGTGCTGCCGTATCGCCAAACGGAACGTGTGGGGTCGCTCGTCTACTACGTTCGCTCGGCGCTTCCCACGGACCAGCTCGTTCGCAGCATCCGCGACGTGTCCAGGCGGATCGACCCCAACCTCCCACTCGAGGATCTGAAGACGATGCCGCAGCAGGTGCGCGAGAACGTCTTCCTCGATCGGATGATCAGCACGATGTCGGCGTCGTTCGCCGCGCTGGCGACGTTGCTCGCGGCGATCGGATTGTACGGCGTGCTCGCGTACTCGGTCGCGCAGCGCACGCGTGAGATCGGGGTTCGCATGGCACTCGGCGCGGACAGCGGACGCGTCCAACGGATGGTGCTGCGTCAGGTCGGCCTGATGACACTGGTCGGCGGTGTCATAGGCATTGCCGGGGCCGTCGGTCTCGGCAGAGGCGCGCAGTCGCTCCTCTACCAACTCCAGGGATATGACCCGATCGTGTTCGCGACGGCGGCGGGGTTGCTCGTGCTCGTGGCGCTCGGAGCGGGTTACCTCCCTGCCCTGCGCGCGTCGCGAATCGACCCGATGACTGCGCTACGCTACGAGTAGCGCGGTCAGGTGCAGACCGGCACCGACGCGCCGGCGAGATTGATCTTGCAGTTGGTCGTGAACGAGCTCCCGTCTGAGGAGATCGTCGACGTGATGGTCACGGTGCTCGACCCGTTGAAGGTTAGCACCGAATGCGTTGTGCCGGTCACGGATTGCGAGGCGAACTGCGTCGTCGACGTCGCATCGGTGGTGATGGTACCCGAAGTCGGCCAGTGATCTGAATCGCCCGGCTTGGGTAGCGTGACGTTGGCGGATACCGCCTTCGAGTCCATCACCGCGTGGGTCGCATACGGCGCGGTGAGCGTGAGGTCGGTGTGCGTCGTCGTCGTTCCGTTCAGGACGTGGGCGCCGGTGAGCAGGCCGCTCAGCGTCTGATCCTGATGGCTGACGAGCGTCATTGTACCGCTGCTGCCGGCCTGGTCGAGCTTTATCGTGCCGCTCATGTCGGCGACGGTTCGAAACGCCGCCGTCGTGCTCGCGTCGGGCTGCGACTGCGAATGGCCGGAGGCGTCGAGCAAAAAGAACGTCGCGTTGAACGTGATTCCGTTCGACGTGAGCGTGGCGCAGGTGAACCCCTGGACGGCCGCCGAGTACTGACAGGAGGACGGCACGAGCGGCACCATCGTGGGAATTGCCGCGCCACCGACTCCGAGTGAACCGGCAACGTTGCCGCTGCCGACTCCCATTTCCACGATCAGCGGGCCAAGATCGAGCGTGTTGCCCGACGATGGCCCGGTCGCGTCAGTCGAATGGCACCCGGCAAGTGCGATCGTCGATGCGACAACGGAGGCTACGACAACGCGGCGCTGCGACTTCATGGGACTGCTCCCTTTGCTACAGGGCTGAGGGATCAATCTGCTGATCCGGCTTCGGCTCAGGAAAGAGCTTGGCGAATGTGCCCATCGCCCCGAACCCTTTGATCTTCATTTGTCCCGTCAACATGAGCAAGGGCGGCGGCGTCATCTTGGCGACAAGCTTGTGAAAGTTTTCAGGTTTCATGGTGATTTGGAGGTCGGCCCGCGGCGGCGCGGCATTCTCGCGCACGGTGCACTTGCCGTCGGCGACGTTGAACGTCCAAGTCCCACCACCGGCTCCCTCGAAATTCCAGACCATCGTGAACGGCTTCTTCGCCGCCAGCTCTCGATTCATCGAGACGGGCATGAAGTTCATCATGAAATCGAGGCGATAGTGAACCGCTGACGGACTCGGCGCGGGCCCGCGTTTTCCCGTGCGCAGCCAGAGCTTCCAGTACTCGGCGACATTGTGCGCGATGATCGCGCCGTAAACCTCTCGCGCGGTGATCCACCCGAAGATGAGCGGCATCCACACGCGGCGGTCGAGGTCCGCCTCGGTCATCGCGGCAAGCTGGCCGCGGATGATGTCGCGCTGCTTCCGCATCTCGGCGAGTGACCTTTCGACGGTGTGATTCGGTCCGCGCTTCGCCAGCTCGCGGCGGTTCCAGTCGTTCAGTTCTCCCATCGAGCGAATCTGGAGCCGTTCGGACTCCGGCACGTTCGGTCCGAGCGCGACGTAGTTGGCCAGCGTACCGTCGAAGTACGCCATGTGCCATGGCTGCTCGGCGTACGTCCACGTCTTGCCGAACTTCCTACGCCACTGTCGATCGTCGAATCCGGCCCAGATGTCGTCGAAGAGCTTCCAGCCCGCCTCGAGCTCGCGTTTGATCGAGGGCAGGGTCGTGATTGGATCGATCGTCACGTCGCGCCTCCGCAGTCGGTTTCGGGAAGATACGATAAAGGCTCATTATCGGATTGGCGAGACTCGACCCGCGGCGGTCCGTTTGACGAATGACGGCTTTTGGGTGACTGTTGCGCATTGCCGGGTGGTAGTGGTCGAATCACACACACGGAGGCCTAGGATGCGCAGATCGGTGCTGGTCTCGCTTGCGTTGGCGGTCATCGTTCCACTCGGCTGCGGAGGAGGCGGGGGCGATGACAATTCGGGCATCACGAACCCGAGCTTCGCGTGCACCACGGCCACAAACGGAACGTTTTCAGCGACGCTCAACGGCCAGGCGTGGGTTGCCTGCGGTCAGGTGAGCGTACGAACCGACGTCTCGTTCCTCAGCGCGAAGGACACACTTCGCACGATCAGCTGGGCCGGATCGGGCTTTCTTCCCGGGAACGTCGGCTATGCCATCGTCATGAGCGCGTCGAAGCTCAACGGCGGCACCCTGTCGCCGGGAACCTATTCGGTCGGTCTGGTGACCCCAACGAACTCGAACTTCATCGTCGGGAGCTCGAACAACGCGGGATGGGCGGCGAGTCCAACGGGCGGCTCAGGGAGCGTCACCTTCACCGCGGTCACGAGCAATCACATCACCGGAACGTTCACGTTCGACGCCGCCCCGACGACCGGGACAGCGTCGGGGACGCTACAGGTGAGGAGTGGGAAGTTCGATTTGAGCTTCTAGGGCGGTGGGCGGTGGGCGGTGGGCGGTGGCCCATCCCCCATCGCCGCTACCACCAAGCGCCCGACTTCGGGAACGCCGGAAACGCGACTTCCTGGTAGTTGAGCCGCCGCGGATCGAGGCTGGATTGAAGCTCCCGGTGCGCGCGGAAGCTGTTGTTGCCGGACATGATCTCCCAGTAGGCACGGCTCGAGCTCATCGCCTCGCCGTTCGCCCAGGCACGCTTCGGAATCGACGCGCAGGCGCCGAGGCTTCCAGCCGCCAGGATGGCGAGCATCGCGCGAATCAGGGACTTGTTCATACGGGCTCCCGGTTGGTTCCGGTTAAGAGAGAGGCATGGCGCGGACCAGCGGGAAGCCTGCGCCGCGCCGAGCCGAAGGTCAAGCTCGCCGCCACGCGCGACGCTGAGCCAGGCCTTCCCTGAACCGCCTGCCGGATCGTCGCAACAGCTGCCGCGTCTGTCCGGCAGGAGGCGGCAACGGTGGATCTGCCGGTCGCGTACGAGTAGGCGGGCCGCTATCGTCCGCCTTGTCCCCGCCATAGTTTCGAGTCACAGATCCCCTGTTGTACGGGAGGCCCCGGCCGCCAATGATCCTCACAAAAATCCGTCTCGTAACGCTGTCAGGCCTCACCGTCGGGCTCGTCTCTGTCGGAACCGGCGCCTCGGCGCAGGTTCAGGTGACCCAGGCCGGCATCGAGCAGGCGCGTAAGGACAGCGTCCGCCGCCCCTATACCGCCGCCGACATCGAGTTCATGTCGGGCATGATCAGCCACCACGCCCAGGCCGTACAAATGGCCAAGTGGGCGGAATCCCACAACGCCAGCAAGGCCGTCACGATCTTTTGCGGCCGCGTTGCCACCGCGCAAACCGCCGAGATCGGGCTGATGCAGCAGTGGCTCGCCGAACGGCGGCAGCCGGTGCCGGACGCTGATCCTCGCGGGATGAAAATGGATATGGGCGGTACGACGCACTTCATGGCCATGCCGGGCATGCTCACCGACGAGCAGATGAAACAGCTCGACGCGTCGCGCGGCATCGAATTCGACCGGCTCTTCCTCACATTCATGGTCCAGCACCACCGTGGCGCGATCCAGATGGTCGACAAGCTGTTCGGCACGCCAGGCGCCGGCCAGGACGAGATCGTATTCAAGTTCGCTAATGACGTGCAGGTCGATCAGAGCACCGAGATCGACCGCATGATGCAGATGCTCGAAGCGCTCAGTGGCTTCTAATATCGAAATAGGGTCAGACCCTATTTCGAGTATTCTAAATAGGGTCTGACCCTAATTAGCGAATAGTTTCGGACCGTACCATGACCTTTCCCCCAACCCGTCTTATGACATTCTCCCACGTCTCCCCTCTCGCGCGGACAGCCGCCGCCATCGGCGCCGCGTTGGCTCTCGCGGGTTGCTCCGCGAGCTCCGGCGGACCTTCGGTCATGCCCGCCGGCGCCGCGATGTCCACCGCGGACATGTCGGCGCCGCTCGTTCGCGCCCCGGACCCCGATCCTCGCGTCGGCCTCAAGGCCGGTCTGCAGGACGCCGGCTCGGCGATCTGGAATCTCCGCATGGTCTCGCATGTGCCGTCGCCGCCGGGCTTCGCGACGATCACGAACTCCGACCTCGCGTTCCACAAGCAGAGCGTGATTCAGGGGAACTACAACGGGTTCGAGATCTGGGACATCTCGAACCCGGCGTCGCCGCGGCTTCGCACGTCGAAGATCTGCCCGGCGTCGCAGAGCGACGTCTCGGTCTATCAGAACTTGCTCTTCGTGTCGGCGGAAGCGCCTACGGCGCGCCTCGACTGCGGCACGCAAGCGCCGCGTGAAACCGTCAGCAAAGAGCGAATTCGCGGCTTACGCATATTCGACATCACCGACATCGACAATCCGAAATACCTGACGAACGTGCAGACCTGCCGCGGCTCGCACACGCACACGGTCGTGCACGATCCGAAAGACTCGAAGAACGTGTACGTCTACATCTCGGGCACGTCGGGCGTGCGGCCGAGCGAAGAGCTGCCGCGTTGCAACGCGGATCCGGGCGCGTCGAACACGGCGCTCTTCCGCATCGAAGTCATCAAGATTCCGCTCGACCATCCGGAGAAGGCGGACGTCGTGAGCGGCGCAGCGATCTTTGCCGATAACAGCAAGCTCGGCTCGTTACGCAACACGCTCGGGCACGGCGCTTCGCCGGCCGACGCTGACGCTGGTGGTCGTGGTGGACGTGGCGGCGGTGGTCGTGCCGGTGGTCGTGGCGGACGCGGCGCGCTTCCCGACAACGCGACGGCCGCGGACTCCGCGCGCTTCAACTTCCAGCAGGCGTATGCGGCGCTCACGCCGTTGACGGACGCGTCGCCGAAGGCCGACACGGCGAAGTTCAACAAGTCGGCCGATTCGCTCGCCGCGGTCTACAAGCAGGTTCGGCCGCCGCTGCCGCTGCCGCGCGGCACGCTGACCCAGTGCCACGACATCACCGTGTATCCGGACGCCGGAATCGCCGGTGGCGCGTGCGCGGGCATGGGATTGTTGCTCGACATCCGCGATGTCGCGAACCCGAAGCGTGTCGGCGCGGTCGCCGACTCGAACTTCTCGTTCTGGCATTCGGCGACGTTCAGCAACGACGGCTCGATGGTCCTCTTCTCCGACGAGTGGGGCGGCGGCGGCGCGCCGTATTGCCGCGCGAAGGATCCGAAGGAGTGGGGCGCCGACGCGATCTTCCGCATCGTCGACAACAAGATGGTGTTCCAGAGCTACTACAAGATGCCGGCGGCGCAGACGCAGCTCGAGAACTGCGTGGCGCACAACGGCTCGCTGATCCCGATTCCGGGCCGCACGATCATGGTGCAGGCGTGGTATCAGGGCGGTCTCTCCGTGTTCGAGTGGAGCGATCCGGCGCATCCGCACGAGATCGCGTTCTTCGACCGCGGCCCGAACGACTCGACGCGCGCCCAGGGCGGCGGCTACTGGTCGGCCTACTGGTACAACGGCAAGATCGTCGGCTCCGAGATGCAGCGCGGACTCGACGTGTTCGAGCTCACGCCGAGCGGTGCCATCACGCAGAACGAGATCGACGCGGCGAAGTCGGTCGAGTGGAATTTCCTGAACGTGCAGGACCAGCCAAAGATCGTCTGGCCGGCGACGTTCGCGCTCTCGCGTGCCTACACCGATCAGCTCGAGCGGTGGAAGGGACTGTCCGCCGCACAGGTCTCCGCGGTGCGCAGCGGCTTGAGCGCGGCCGAGAGTGCGTCGGGTGCGGCACGTCGTGACGCGCTGCTGAAGCTCGCGACGCAGGTGCGCGGGTACGAATCCGGATCGTCGGACGTCGTGCGCGTGCGCTGGTTGAGCCAGTCGATCAGCGACCTCGCCGCAAAGTAGCTCTCGAAACCCGAGGCACGGATGCCAAAAGGGGGATGCTCCGGCATCCCCCTTTTTCTTACCGTTCCACTGGAAACGCCGTCTCCGCGCCGATCAGTGCACATCCGTGGTGTTGTCCGTTTCAAAGCAGTTTGGCTGGACGATTCTCGTGGCCCGACGAGCTACTACGAAAGCAGGCTGAAAGGCTTTGGCACGGATGAGCTGCACGGAGCATCGCTGATCGGCACGGAGACGGCGTTCAGAGTTGAACAACGGACGGTCTGATCGCTGCTACTGAGCCTGCTCAGTGAACATCGCCGACAGCGGCAACGTTCCGACAATCACGGAGACGGAAACGTCGTCCGTTCCGCGTTCGCCGAGCGTTAGCGTGTCCTGTGCGAGGCCGTTGGCATCGGTGACCGTGGTGGTATTCGCTAGAATACCGCCGTCGTCGCTCGACCAATTCACCGTGACGCCAGCGACCGGGTTGCCGTACTGGTCCGTCACCTTCACGGAAAGCGGGGCGCCGAGCGTGCTATCGGCGGGCGCGACCTGACTGTTGCCCGAAACGACCGTCACCTGAGCGGCAACGTCAGCTGTGCCGATCGCGGTCACAATCGCCGACTCTGAAGCGATACTGACCGTCATTGAATCCAGCCCCGCGGCCGTGCCGATCTTCCAATTGACTTGCGCGAGACCGGCGTTGTCCGTTGTCGCCTGCGCGCTCGAGACACTTCCGGCGTTGGTATTCGGCGTGAACGTCACGGCGACACCGGACACCGGGCGTCCATTCGAGTCCGTCACCAGCACGGCGATTGGCTGCGTCAGGGTGGCGTTGACCGTCCCCGACTGATTGGCGCCGCTCGTCACGGTGACGAGCGACGGTGTGAGCGGCGCCGTAGTGTCCTTGCTACACGCCGCGACGACCACTGAAAGCCCACACCCAACTACACGACCGGCGATGAAGCGCCGGATCCTACGTGTGCTCCGCAACATCATCGACTCCTAACGCTGAACGTTTGCGTGTTCGGCCCGCGCTTCGCGGGCAACGCGGCATCTGCGCCGCATTCGGACGGACGTTCGCGTTCGAAGCCCGTTAAGCGGCCACTCTCGCTCTTTACGGGTTCTTAGCGTCGTGCAAGGCCATTAAGGAATACTAATGCTGCCAGCACGGGGGACGCGCCCGTGTCGCGTGTCTGCAGTTGGGAGGGTTCAGCGTTGCGTGTGCTGCCGGAGCGACTAAGTTCGCGGGCATGGAAATCGATCCCGTCGACGCCGACGCATCGGAGCCCGCAAACCGCGAGCACGCACGACTGAATACCTGGGTCGCGATCACCGTCGCGCTCCTCGCCACATTCATGTGGATCTGCAAGGTCGACTTGTCCACGCCATCGCGCGATTGCTTCGTAGCGTGAATCACGGCATCGGACGGTGTGAACGTTGCAACATGATGTTCGAATGAATTGCCATCCCGTCCGCCTTGCCGCGCTATCACTCGTTTTCTTCGCAACCGCCTGTGGCGCCGCGCGGGAAGCGACGCCTGCCGTCACCCCCAAGGGAACGACAAGCCCCGATTCGGCGGCTGGTCGTACCGTCGTGGATTCCACCGGTCGAGCATCGCCGGTGCCCGTCGCGGTACCTTCTGCCGCCGCTCCGCCATCCGGCGCTGATACCGCGGCCCCGGTCCTCATCAGCGGCCGCAAGAAACACGACTCGGCTTCGTTTGCTTCGACGGTCGCCTTCGGGCGACAAATGGCCGCCAAGTGGCCGACGATCCCCACCCCGCTCCCGGGGTCCATTTTGCCGAACCGGCGGATCGTCGCCTTCTACGGTAATCCACTCTCGAAGCGAATGGGCGTGCTCGGTGAGTATCCAGTCGACACGATGCTCGCGAAGCTCGACGAAGCCGTGCGACAGTGGCAGGAAGCCGACCCGACGACGCCGGTGCAACCGGCACTGCAACTGATCGCCGTCACGGCGCAGGGCGCGCCCGGGAAGGACGGTATGTATCGATTGCGGATGGATACGGCGCTGATCGAGAAGGTGTACGGCTGGGCGAAGCAGCGAAATGCCCTGCTCTTTCTCGATATCCAGGTCGGCCACAGCACGATGCAGAAGGAGCTGCCGCGGCTCATCCCCTTCCTCTCGCGCCCGGACGTTCATCTCGGGATGGACCCGGAGTTCTCCATGCACTACTCGAAGGAAGGCGTGGTGCCCGGAAAGAAGATCGGCCAGTTCGACGCAAAGGACATCAACTGGGTGTCGGAACAGCTCCAACAGCTCGTCAGTGAGAAGAATATCCCGCCGAAAGTGCTCGTCATTCACCGCTTCCGAACCGAGATGGTATCGCACGCGCCGCAGATCGCACTCGACCCGCGCGTGCAGATCGTGATGGACATGGACGGCTGGGGTCCACCGTGGATGAAGTTCGAGTCCTATCGCGACTACATCGACCTCGATCCGGTCGAGTACACGGGATTCAAGCTGTTCTTCCACAACGACGTCAAACGCGGCGATCGGCTGTTGACGCCGGCCGAGTTGCTCTGGCTTCGCCCGCGGCCGCTGTACATTCAGTATCAGTGATCGACCCGGTGGCACCGCCGCCAACGTTCCGTGAATCCTTCCTCCGACGACGTCGTCCTGGTCATCGACGACGAACCACAGATCCGGCGCGTCGTGCGCAACGCGATGGAAGCGGGGATCGCTCGGGTCGTCGAAGCGAGCACCGGCCGCGCCGGCATTGATGTCGCGGCCGCCGAACGTCCCTCGCTGATCATTCTCGACCTCGGCCTTCCCGACATGGAAGGCGCCGACGCGTGCCGCGCGATTCGATCGTGGTCCGCGGTGCCGATCATCGTCCTTTCGGCGCGAGGCTCGGTGCCGGAGAAAGCGGCGCTCCTCGACGCCGGCGCCGACGACTACATCGCCAAACCGTTCAACACGATCGAGCTCCAGGCGCGTGTCCGGGCACAACTTCGTCGCGCCAGACTCGCCCCCGCCGCCAGCCCGACGCATCTCGTCGAGGCGGATGGCGCCGTCATCGACCTCGCGATGCCGGCGGTCAAGCGTGACGGAGCCACGATCCATCTGACCAGGACGGAGTGGCAGCTTCTCCGCACGCTGATGCAAAACGCGGGGCGCACGATGACGCATCGGCAGCTGTTCAGCGCCGTGTGGGGAAACGCGTACGGCGACGCCCAGCAATACCTGCGCGTTCACATCCGGAGCATCCGGCGAAAGATCGAGCGCGATCCCGTTCGGCCGAAGCTGATCGTCACCGAACCCGGCGTGGGCTATCGCTTCCAGACCGAACCGTGAGCGAGAGAACGCGGTCGAAAGCGTTGCGCGCGATCGTGTGGACGGTGGTGTTCGTCGCCGTCACCGCGATGATGATCTCCATTCGCGATCGTCTCGACCGCGTGCACGTCACGCTGGCGTATTTGCTCGTGGTGCAGTTGGCGAGCGCTCAGGCAGGACGTGCCGTTGGGATCACGCTGGCGATTCTCTCCTTTCTGACCTTCAACTTCTTCTTTCTCCCTCCGTACGGAACGTTCGCCGTGGCGAACCCGCTCGACTGGCTCGTCCTCGTTGCGTTCCTGATCACCAGCATCGTCTCGGCGCAACTTCTGTATCGCGCGCGCGCCCTCGGCGCCGAACGCGAGCGTCTCTCGGCGGCGTCGCGGCGGGCACAGTCTCTCGAGCAGTCCAACCGGATGAAGGACGAGACGCTCGCCATGGTGTCGCACGACCTCCGCACGCCGCTCACGACGATCAAGGGCTTGGCCCACGAGATCGCCGACGCGGGCGACGAGCGCGCCGAGGTGATCGAAGAGGAAGCCGACCGGCTCAACGCGTTTGTTGGCAAGCTCCTCGATCTTTCGCGCGTGACGATGGGCACCGCCGCGCTCGACATCCAGCCCAACGAAGCCGAGGATCTTCTGGGCGCGGCGGCGCAGCAGGCGCAGGGATTCGGTCGCGAGCTCACGTTTCACGTCGAGCCGTCCGATTCGATGCTCTTCGGCAAATTCGACTTCGTCCAGTCGCTCCGCGTGCTGGTGAACCTGATCGACAACGCCGCGAAGTATTCGCCGGCCGGCGCGCCGATCGACGTCGGTGCGCGACGCGTCGGCGGCGAGCTGCATTTTTGGGTCGCCGATCGGGGACCGGGGATCGTCGACGACGACCGTGAACGGATCTTCGAGCCGTATTATCGGCGGCGCGTCGGCGACGCCGACCTCGCCGGCGCGGGACTCGGCTTGTCGATCGCAAAAGGAATCGCCGAGGCGCAAGGCGGGCACCTGACGTTCGCGGCGCGCGACGGCGGCGGTAGCGTCTTCACCCTCAGCGTTCCGGCGATGGACCTGCCCGTGGACGGTCCGGCCATGGACGGCGGCGCCGCGGACTAGCCTTCGTCAGAGCTTGACGAGCATCGCCAGCGTCATCCGCGTTTCTGACTTGCGGAGATCGGGAGTGAAACCCGGAACGATGCTCCCGGGATTTCCCGTATTGCCGCCTGGCGGCGTCACGCCACCCGGCCCAGCGAAGTAAGGGACGTTCGACGCGCGCCGGCGCGTTTATGAAATATTCACGGCGGACCGATCTGCCTTTACGCACCGGCTACGCGCTCGGACTTACACTGCACCGTGTGGGTCATCCGGCGTGTCGCCGGTGACCGCGCGTTGACGAATGCAGATGTCGAGTCATGTTCGCCTATTGGATGCATCCGAGCCGGACCACGACGGTCCGATTGACAAGCTCGCCTTCGAGCTCGTGCTGGCGACGCGGCTGAAGGCCGGAGATCTCGTGCTCTGCACCGCCGGCGACATTGTGCCCGCGGACGGCGTGGTCATCGAGGGGACGGCGGTGCTTGCCGCCGGCGACCCACTTGTCCGCCGCGGAACTCGCCTCATTTCGGGCTACATCGTCCTTCGCGTCGCCGCCTAGCGCGAAATCTTCACGGAATCTTCACGCCCCGTTCGCTCTATTTCAAACGGGGGGTCAACCTTCGTATGCCTACGCCTTACAAGCGCTTCAAGCGAGTCCTGTTCGGGCGCCCACTGGCGTCGGACCGGCTCGAGCACGAAAAGCTGAACAAAAAAACGGCGCTCGCAGTGCTGTCCTCGGACGCCATCTCGTCCGTCGCCTACGCCACCGACCAGATCCTGTTCGTCCTCGCCATTCTTGGCACCGCGGCGCTGAGCTATGTCGTGCCGATCTCCGCCGTCATCGCGCTGCTATTGGTGCTGGTCGCGATCTCCTACCGGCAGACGGTGTTCGCCTATCCGCAGGGCGGCGGGTCGTACACCGTGGCAAAGGACAATCTTGGCCAGATGCCCGGATTGATCGCCGCGGCGTCACTGCTCACGGATTACATCCTGACCGTGTCGGTGTCCGTTTCCAGCGGCGTCGCGCAGATCGCGTCGGCATACCCGTCGCTCAAGCCACACACCGTGGTGTTGTGCGTCGTCGTGATTGTCGTGCTGATGTCGGTGAATCTTCGCGGCGTTCGCGACTCCGGGATCGCGTTCAGCGTGCCGACCTACGTGTTCATCGTGATGATGCTGGCGCTCATCGGGACGGGGATCGCACGTGGCCTCTTGGGCCTGGAAGCGGCCGTGCCGGCCGGTCCCGCGCGCATCGACGCCGTCTCGGCGCGGCACGTGATGACGACGCCCGTCGGATTCGCGCTCACCTTCCTCATCCTGCGCGGATTCGCCGAAGGGTGCGTCGCGATGACGGGGACGGAAGCCATTTCCAACGGCGTCAGCGCCTTCAAGGCGCCGAGCTCGAAGAACGCGGCGATCACGCTCGGGTGGATGGCGACGATCCTCGCCGTGTTTCTGATGAGCACGAGCTATCTCGCGCGCCACTACGGCGTGATGCCGACCGACGCGGAAACGGTGACGTCCCAGCTCGGGCGGCACATCTTCGGCGGCGGCGTTCTGTACTACCTGCTGCAGTACGCGACGTTCGCGCTGTTGGTGCTGGCCGCGAACACGGCGTTCGCCGACTTCCCTCGCCTGTCGAGCATCCTGGCGGGCGACCGCTACATGCCGCGACAGTTCGCCGCCCGCGGCGACCGACTTGCCTTCTCGAACGGCATCATCGTCCTCGCGCTGGTGGCGATCGCCTTCGTCTGGTTGTTCAAGGGCGACACGACCACGCTGATCCCACTCTATGCGATAGGTGTGTTCGTGTGTTTCACGCTGTCGCAGGCGGGCATGGTCGTCCACTGGCAGAAGACGCGCGAGCCGGGTTGGCAACGGCGCGCGTGGCTCAACGGCGTCGGCGCCGTGGCGACGGCTGCCGTCGCGATCGTGCAGGTGGCGACAAAGTTCACGTCCGGCGCGTGGATCGTCGTGCTGATCATCCCGACGATCATCGTCGTGCTGCGGCGCATTCATCGGCACTACGAGCACTTCGAGCGCGAGGTCGCCTTCACCGGGCAGTCGCCGTTGATGTTCCTCCACCACACGGTCGTGGTGCCGGTGAACGGCATCACCAAGCCGACGGCCGGCGCGCTCGTGTACGCGACAACGATCTCCGAGGACGTGCGCGCGGTGTACGTGGAAGTCGAGCCGGACAAGACGACCGCCCTGCGCGAACGTTGGGCCTCGTGGGACATCGGCGTCGACCTGATCACTCTGCCGTCCCCTTTCCGGTCCATATTGCGCCCACTCGTCGATTACGTGGACGACCTCGCCGCGCGCGGCGAGGCGGACCTGGTGACGATCGTGGTTCCAGAGATCGTGCCTCGTAGCTGGTGGGGGCACCTCCTACACAACAAGACGTCGCTGTTCATTCGCACGGCGTTCCTGTTCCGGCCGAACGTTGTCGTGACGACGGTGCCGTATCGAATCGGCCGAGCGGCGCGGCTGCGCGAGCTGGTTCGACACGATCAAATGCTCGAGGAGACCGTCGAGACTCGAGCTGCGTCGTAGATCTGCTACGGGACGTAGCTCGGCATGACCTCCTTGCGGCGGGGACAAGTCGTACAATTAGATACGGGACAAACAACAGGATCGAACGGAGGAACTACAGGATTACTGCTTGTGAATGGAATTTGGCGAGAGAGTCTCTCTCGCCAACCCCTTCAAAAGCAGTTCTCCTGTAGGTGATCCGTTCAATCCCGTCGCTTTGTCCCGTATCCAAATTGTACCAACCGTCCACGGTCTCAAAACGCCAGCGTGGTCGTAATTCTTTATCAATGCTCGACGAGCCCCGTCGACGCTCGGGTCGCGTCATAGGGGACGGTCGAACCACAGCTCGCCTGCCTCGGCGATCTGTCGATAGCCGACGCGCTGGTAGATCGCGTTCGCGGTCGGGTTCCTGGCGTCCGCATACAAGAACACGAAGCTGCGTCCGCCTTCCAGCAATTCACGCGTCAGCGAGGCAACCAGAGCCGACGCATAGCCGCGGCGGCGGTGCTCCGGAGGAGTGTACACCGCGTTGACTCGAATCCCGTGCGGCGTACGCCCAACGGCGGCGGCACACGCAACGGGTTCACCGTCCACGCGCCAGAGCCACATCGAGCCGTCGCGCAGGTGCCTGTCCGTCAGCGCTTTTGCCGCATCGCGCGTCGCTCCGTCTCCGATTGCCTCGGCGCTGAAAGCCTGAATCCAGTCAGCGACCCGTGAACGATCAGCCGGGACCACGACGCATCGCTCGCCCCGTGGTATCGGTACTTGGTGAACGGCGCGACACTCGTAGAGCACGTGACGCTGCGTCGGGCGCCAACTGCCGCCGTACGCCGCGGCGAACGCCTCGAGCGACGGCCGCGGGCCGATGATTGAATCGAAGTTGGCTTGGCGCGCGTCTTCCGCGAGTGCCGCCATGGCACCGGGTGCCCTTCCCTCCTCGCGCGACAACATCATTTTCGGCATTGTCCGAAGCGCCGCTGCGACTACGCGCCCATCTCGGGCTCGCACGACCGACCAGTAGGACTCAGCTGGTGCGATCAGCGTCGCGAAGGCCACCGAGAGCATGAGCCCGTGCTCCGCTTCGTGTTCGAGCAGGTAGTCCCGGGCTTCGGTGTAGAAGTCGGGGATGGAGGCTGGATGTTCGACGCGGAGATCGGCGGGCACGATCGGTGAAAGTACATTCTCGCGGGTGTTTCAACGAGCGCGTGGCCCCCACACGCGTGCGGAACGGCGGGGTGATGCAGTAACTTCTCGCCACCCATCCGTCACCTGGAGCGACTCGTGGTCCGTCTCGTCCTTCGCGCTTGCGTATTGGTCGTCCTCCTGGCCGCCGGCACCGTCAGCGCGCAAACGCCCTTCTCGTTCGTGAAATGGCGCTCGATCGGCCCGGTCAACACGAGTGGCCGCATCGACGACATCGCCGTCGCGCGGATCCGCGGCGAGCCGGACGCGATCTACATCGCCACGGCGAGCGGCGGGCTGTGGAAGAGCAGCAACAACGGCGTCTCGTTCGCCCCGGTCTTCGACGGCGTGGCATGCGTGCCTGAGGCCACTCTCGTCGCACCGAACCATCCAGCCGTATCGATCTCGAAGCTCTGGAAGAGCGCCAGCGCAGCGCGGCACAGTCGCGCGTCCATCTGATCGCGAAGCACCCGCGCGTGATGGAGCATCGGCAATGGGCGTGGGTGAAGGCGTTGACGCTGCACGAATGCGAGCGCGTCGCCGACAAGCGCCGGCCCGAGCTCGGGAGGCTCACCGCGGCCGCGAAACAGCTCGCCGCGATCGATCTCCGCCCATTCGAGTCGAAGGG